>Ga0265780_10008642_pt1 | contig 12344 bp, 9 predicted proteins | sample P1T30metagenome_FD_192432 | JGI IMG/M metagenome (GOLD analysis project Ga0265780, IMG submission 192432) | Plant litter microbial communities from East Loma Ridge, Irvine, California - P1 T30 | ecosystem: Environmental > Terrestrial > Plant litter > Unclassified | place: USA: California... | reverse complement strand
GCCTTGGGTACTGGCCGAGCTCAAGAAAATTGGCCTCGACACTGGGCGCGCCGTACTGGCGGTGAAGAAGGACGACATCGTGCGCCGTACGGAGCTCGAAGAAGAAATGGTGGATGATGTATACCGCATTATCCGCCAGGAATTTGCTGACGACGACGACCTCGACGACAGCACGTTGGAAGTAGCGAAAAGCCGCGTAGCGGGCCCCCAGGGCCCCGAAACGGCTAACGAGGAAGCGGCCGTAACGCACGCTTCGGCCACCAATACTACCCCCGAACACACACCCTTGGCAGTTGATGCTGAAGGCCAGACTGAGGAAGCGGGCGCCAGCTCTCCCGCCGAGCCAGCCCAATGACGGCCGCGCGGCCGGTACGGCAAGGGTAACAAATCGTGCCAGCAGGTGCGGTTTGCGCCCTGCTGGCAAGATTTAATGTAATACCTTTGCACTTAGAAGCGTATCGTACGCGAGATAGATAGAATGGCGGAAGCAACCCCGAAACGGCTACAACAGGCGGCCAAAGACCTGAACATTGGAATGGACAGGGTGGTCGAGGCCCTGGCCAAAAAAGGCATACAAGTAGAAAACAAGCCGACCACTAAGCTCACAGCTGAGCAAGTGGCTTCGCTTGAAAAAGAATTCGCGGCCTCTGCTCACGACCGGCAGGAGGCGCAAAAAGTCATTCAGGCCAAGCGCCAGAGCGACCTTGACGCAGCACCCAAGCCCGCCGCCCCAGCCCCTCGGCCCGTGCAAGCAGTTCCTGCGCCCGCTCCGAAGCCGCCTGCTGCTCCGGTAGCAGCTGCACATGTGGCCGCACCCATTACCCCTGCAACGCCAAGTGCGCCGGCCGCTGTTACACCGCCGACTCCAGCAGTTGCTGCGCCTACCCCTGCTCCCGCCGCCGAAGCCCCCAGCGTGCCTGGCCTGAAGGTATTGGGTAAAATTGAGCTTGATAGCAAAGGCCGAGTGGTTCCGCCGCGGCCCGTCGCGCCTGCTCCGGCTCCTGTTGCTGCTCCGGCACCAGCCCCAGCTGCTCCCAAAGCGGAAGTTCCTGTTGCGCCTGCTCCCACTCCTGCTCCCGCTAAGGTGGAAGCCCCAGCACCTGTTGCTCCCACTCCTGTCCCGCAGCCCGTGGTCAAAGTGGAGCCGAAGCCAGTTCCAGCCGCTCCGGCTACGCCAGCGGCCCCTGCTCCGGTAACGGCGGCACCTGTTGCGCCTGCGCCACCCGCAACTCCGGTCGAAACGCCTGCTCCGGTAGAGGATACCAGCACCATCGTGGCCAAGTCGGACACGCTGAAGGGCCTTACGGTTCTGGGCAAAATCGACTTGTCGTCTATCAATAATGACCGGCGTGGTCCGGGCGGCCGCGGTCCTCGTCCCATTGCGTCGTCCGATGTAAGCAAGCGTGGGTTGCCTGCTGGCCCTGGTCAGAAGAAACGTACCCGCTTGCCAGGCCCTCCCGGCAGCACCACATCGCCGCCTAACCCCGGCTATCAGGGCAACCGCCCTACTGGCGGTGCTGGCCAAGGCCAGGGCGGTGGTGGCGGCTACCAAGGCAACCGCCCAAGCGGTGGTCAAGGTGGTAATCGTCCCGGTGGTCCCGGCCAGCGTCCGGGCCAGTCGGCTCCTAAGCCCAGCGCACCTGCTCTTACTCCTGAGCAAGCTGAAAAGCAGATTCAGGAGCAGATTAAGGCCACGCTAGCTAAGCTCGGCGGCAACAAGGGCGGTAATAATCAAAACCGCGCCAAGTACCGTCGCGACAAGCGCAGCATGCTGGCGGAGGACCGTGAGGCGCTGCGCGCGCAGAATGAGCTCGATGCCAAGACCCTCAAGCTCACGGAATTCATCTCGGCCAACGACTTGGCCTCGTTGATGGATGTGAACGTGAATGAGGTAATCAAGGTGTGCTTGGGTATGGGCATGTTTGTGTCCATCAACCAGCGCCTCGATGCTGAAGCCATCACCGTGATTGCCGACGAATTCGGCTTTGACGTAGAATTCCTATCGGCTGAAGAGGAAGAAATTGATGTTGACGCTGGTGACAGCGAAGAGGACCTGCGTCCCCGTGCTCCCATTGTAACCATTATGGGTCACGTTGACCACGGTAAAACGTCGCTGCTTGACTACATCCGCGACGCGAGTGTGGCCAAGGGTGAGGCTGGCGGTATCACGCAGCACATCGGCGCCTATGAGGTACGGACCAAGTCGGGGCAGCCTATTACCTTCCTCGATACGCCTGGTCACGAAGCCTTTACGGCTATGCGTGCACGTGGTGCCAAGGTGACGGACATTGCCATCATCGTAGTAGCTGCCGACGACTCGGTGATGCCGCAGACCAAGGAAGCTATCAATCACGCGCAAGCAGCGGGGGTACCGATTATTATTGCCCTCAACAAGATTGACAAGCCGGCTGCCAACCCTGAGAAAATCCGCGAGGAGCTTTCCCAGATTAATATTCTGGTGGAAGAATGGGGCGGTAAGTATCAGAGCCAGGAGGTTTCGGCCAAATCGGGTATTGGTATTGACGACCTACTGGAAAAGGTACTGCTGGAGGCCGAACTGCTCGATTTGAAAGCTAATCCTGACCGCAACGCCATTGGTACCGTTATCGAAGCCTCGCTGGACAAAGGCCGGGGTTACGTGACCACCGTATTGGTGCAAACCGGTACATTGAAAGTAGGTGATGTGATTTTGGCAGGGCCGCACTTTGGCCGGGTGAAGGCCATGACCGACCACCGTGGCAAGAAGATGAAGACTGCGCCGCCCGCTACGCCAGTGCAGGTACTCGGTCTGACCGGTGCTCCGCAGGCTGGCGACCGCCTCCAGGTGATGGAAACAGAGCGCGAAGCCCGCGAAATTGCTACCCAGCGCCTGCAGTTGGCCCGCGAGCAAACCATCAGAACCAAGAAGCACATTACGCTTGACGAAATTGGTCGCCGTTTGGCTATTGGTTCGTTTAAGGAACTCAACATTTTGGTGAAGGGCGACGTGGACGGCTCGGTAGAAGCGCTATCCGACTCGCTACTGAAACTGAGTACGCCGGAAGTGAAGGTAAACATCCTTTCGAAAGGTGTGGGTGCCATTTCGGAAAGCGACGTGCTGTTGGCTTCGGCTTCCGATGCCATCATCATTGGCTTCCAGGTGCGGCCTTCGCAGAGTGCTCGTAAACTGGCAGAGAATGAGCAAATTGACATCCGTCTGTACAGCATCATCTACAATGCCATCAATGAGGTGAAGGATGCCATGGAAGGCATGCTGGCCCCAACGGTGCAGGAGGTGGTAGTAGCCAACGCCGAAGTGCGCCAGGTGTTCAACATCACCAAGGTGGGTACCATTGCCGGCTGTATGATGACGGAAGGTACCATGACCCGCAAAACCAAGGTGCGCGTAGTGCGCGACGGCATTGTGATGTATACTGGCGACATTCAGGACCTCAAGCGTTTCAAAGACGATGTGAGCGAAGTGCGGCAGGGTTACGAATGCGGTATTTCCATTAAAGGCTTCAACGAGTTGCAAGAAGGCGACAACATTGAGGGCTTCGAGGAAAAGGAAATCAAGCGGACGCTGTAGGTCCAGCGTTGTGCTTGTCAATAAAAAGGCCCAACTGCGTGAGCAGTTGGGCCTTTTTATTGGTTGGAAAAATGTAAGGTGTTCTCCTTGCTAAAGCATGAACAGAACAGACAGCAAAAAGCCCCAGCCATAATGTGACTGGGGCTTTTTGCTTTTAAGTAGTGCTTAAAAAAGCAGGAATTTATTCTTGGTTTTATGCTTGTGCACCAAGGGTTTGCCAGCCGGGTTGGAACCGCCGATGGGGTGGCTCTGGCCGCGCTTATTCTCCAGGAAGCCGGCTTTGGCCTTAAATTTTTTTACCATGAAACCATTGCCGTTGCGGCCGGAGTCAAACTGCCGCTCGGGACCGCCACGACCACCGAAGCTGGTGTTGCCGGTGCGGGCTTCAAGAAGCTCCAATTGCTGGTCGCGTTTGAGCTCCTCGGGCGTCATGGCGGCGCGGCGCTGGTTGCGGGCGAGTTCCTGGGCGTTGTTGGCGGAGGTGCGGCGGGCGCCTTCCTCGCTGGTGCCCTGGCCGGGCGTGGGGAAAGCAGGGCCGGTTTGGGCACGAACTGCCGAAACCGAACTCAAACTCAGACCGCCCAAAAGCGCGGCAAAAAGCAACATTTTCATATAAGCGAAATGGGGGTGGAGTGGGAGAGGAGTTGCGACCTAACGAATGAGAAGGGTGGGTGGTTCATCCGGGGCAGTCTAATTTCTGCCACTTACGATTAGGTCGCCCCTAAGTTCGCAACTTATTTTGAATCGAGCAATTACCCGGGGTGAATAAAATGAGTGCTTGAAGCTGAAAATGCAAAACCGCTGCCCACCACTCGGTGGACAGCGGTTTTTACACGCTGAAAGAAAATGCGAAAAACTAGACGCGGCCAGCGCGTAAAGCATCGCGAATTTCCATAAGAAGCTGCTGGTCGGTGGTGGGCGGTGGTGGAGTAGCGGGCGCGGCTACTACTTCTACGGGCTTTTTCTTGATGCTGTTTGCGCCCTTCACAATCATGAAGATAATGAGGGCGAGGATGAGGAAGCCTACAACTGCATTGAGGAACAGACCAATCTTGACCGGGCCAACGTGAATGGCGGAAAAGTCGGGCTGGCCACCTACTAAGCCTACAATGGGCATAATGACATCGTCGGTGAGCGAGGTGACGATTTTGCCGAATGCACCGCCGATAATAACGCCGACTGCTAGGTCGAGTACATTGCCTTTAGAGATGAATTCCTTGAATTCAGATACAAATCCCATTGCAGTAAAGAGTTAAAGGTGAAAAAAGCTGAGTTGCCGTAGGGCGCAAGGTATTAAGAAATACATTGTGCTATTGCTTTTGCAAAGTTGTGAAATCGTTCTGTGCCTTGGCAGCAGTTTCGGTGGGATGATGCTACGGCGCGTTGGGGGCCAGTGCTAGCCCGGTAGACCCAGCGGGCAACGGGCCCTATCTTTGGCGGGGCCAATGCATTTTAAGCCTCTTTTGCCATGTCTGCATCTTTCGAAAACCTGCTTTATGACCTGGACGCCGCCAGCGGCATCCTCACCATTACCATCAACCGGCCTACCAAGCTCAATGCGCTGAATGCGGCTACCATTGCCGACATCGACACGGCTGCGCAGCAGGCTTTGGCCGACCCACAGGTGCGTGGCATTATCATTACTGGGAGTGGGGAGAAAGCTTTTGTGGCGGGAGCCGACATTGCCGAGCTGGCGGCTCTCACGCCCGAGCTGGGTGGCCGGGCGGCCGTGGCCGGGCAAGTTGCATTCGCACGCATCGAGGCCAGCCCCAAGCCTGTGGTGGCGGCCGTGAATGGTTTCGCGCTGGGGGGCGGCTGTGAACTGGCCATGGCCTGCCACATGCGCATAGCGTCCGAAAATGCCCGCTTTGGTCAGCCAGAAGTGAATCTGGGGCTGCCTCCCGGCTACGGCGGCACCCAGCGCCTGCCCCAGCTCATTGGCAAAGGCAAGGCCATTGAACTGCTGCTAACGGCTGATATGGTGAAAGCTGATGAAGCCCTGCGCCTGGGCCTGGTGAACCACGTAGTGCCTCAGCCCGAGTTGCTGCCTTTCTGCACCCAGTTGCTCACCAAAATCCTGAGTAAGGCGCCACTGGCGGTGGGCTTGGTGCTGGACTGTGTGAACGCGCACTATGCCAAGGATACTGACGGCTACGAAACCGAAGCCAAAGCTTTCGAGCGCGCATTCGAAAGCGACGACTTCAAGGAAGGTACCACGGCATTCGTGGAGAAGCGCCCGGCGGTATTCACCGGTAAATAGCCTTCCGTCATAATGAGGAATGAAGAATGAGGAATGAGGAATTGTCCGCACGGCAACTTTTCATTCCTCATTTTTCATTCCTCGTTCTTCATTACCCAAAGAATGAGTGTAGCAAAAAGATTAGCGTCGCAGACGGCGGTATATGGCGTGAGCAGCATTGTGGGCCGGGTGCTCACGTACCTGCTCACGCCGCTGTACACGGCGGCCTTTGCGGCGGCAGAGTATGGGATTGTGACGGGGCTGTATGCCTACGTGTCGTTTCTGAACGTGGTGTTTACCTACGGCATGGAAACCACGTATTTCCGCTTCGCCAACCGGCCCGGCACCGACCGGCAGGACCTGTACGACCGCACCGTGAGCCTGCTGCTGCTGAGCACGGCTATGCTCACGGCCGTACTGGCGCTGCTGGCGCGTCCGTTGCTGGGGCTGCTGGAGATTCCGCCGGGCCACGAGCGGTACGCCGTGTGGGTGGCCCTGATTCTGGGGTTGGATGCGCTCACGGCCATTCCGTTTGCCCGGCTGCGGCTGGAGAACAAGGCGAAGAAATTTGCCGCCATCAAGCTGGCGGGCATCGTGGCCAATGTGGTGCTGAACCTGTTTTTCATCGTGCTGTGTCCGGCCGTGATGAGCGGCAAGTGGCTGCCGGGCCTGGCGCCGCTGGTGGCCCGGTTATACGACCCCACGGTGGGAGTGGGCTATGTTTTCTTATCCAACCTGTTTGCCAGCGGCCTTACGCTGCTGCTGCTGGGACGCGAGCTGCTGGACTTCCGTTTCCGGTTGAACGTGGAGCGCCTGAAACCCATGCTGGCCTACGCATTCCCACTGATGCTCATGGGACTGGCGGGCATGGTGAACGAGACGCTGGACCGTATTCTGCTACCCAAGTGGCTGCCCGATAATTTCTACCCGGGCCAGAGCAGCCTCACGGCAGTAGGGATTTATGGGGCGTGCTACAAGCTGAGCATTTTGATGTCGCTGGTAATTCAGGCGTTCCGCTACGCGGCCGAGCCGTTCTTCTTTGCCCAGAGCACGGACAAGAATTCGCCCGCCACATTCGCCATGATTCTGAAGTGGTTTACGTTGTGCTGCGCGGTGATTTTTGTGGGGGTGAGCTTGAATGTAGAGGATATTGGTCGCCTTTTCTTGCGGCGGCCGGAGTATCTGCAAGGGCTGGCTGTGGTACCGGTGTTGCTGCTAGCCAACCTGTTTCTGGGCGTTTACTATAACCTATCAGTATGGTTTAAGCTCACCGATAAGACGTATTACGGCACTTACATTGGAGCCGGCGGCGCGGTGCTTACCATTGTGCTCAACTTTTTGCTGATTCCCGTGCTGGGCTACATGGGTTCGGCTATTGCCACGCTGGTGTGCTACTTCAGCATGGCGGTGCTATGCTGGCGCCTGGGTGAGCGGCACTTCCCGGTGCCATACCCGGCGTTTCGGTTGGGGCTATGGCTGGTATTTGCCACGGCGCTGGTAGCCCTGGGCTGGGGCGTGGAAGTGGCCAGCTGGTGGGCGCGTCACGCCTGGCACGCGGGCCTGACGCTGGCTTTTCTGGTGGTGTTGTATTTGGTCGAGCGGCCCCGGCAGGCAACGGCTAAAGCATAAACTGCCGTACCAATATCGAAAATATGCCGGCTCAACAGCTCATATTGATTGGCTTAAGTTGTATGCTGTTGGCCTTGAGCGGTTGGCGATACTGGCGCGGCTACCATAGTCAGGCGGTCCTGGTTTTAATAGTGTCGGCCCTGGCCTTACGGCTTGGTCTGGCTGGACTCGACCCCTTTCTGCATAATTGGGACGAGCGTTTTCATGCGCTAGTAGCCAAAAATCTGCTTGCTGACTGGTCCCGCCCCGTGTTGCGTGTGGCACCCGTGCTGGAATACGACTACCGCCAGTGGTGCTGCAACTCGGTATGGCTGCACAAGCAACCGTTGTTTCTGTGGCAAATAGCGGGCAGCTTTTGGCTATTTGGGGTGAATGAACTTGCACTCCGGCTGCCCAGCGCTTTGCTAGGTGCCTTGGTCATTTGGCCAATTTACCGGTTGGGCTGCCTGGCTTTTACGCCGACAGTGGGCTATTGTGCAGCCGTCCTGTTCGCATTTGCCTGCTATTCGCTGGAGCTTACCAGTGGCTGGCAAAGCGTGGACCACGCCGATGCTGCATTTCTAAGCTATGTGACCGGCAGTTTGTGGGCCTACTACGAGTACCGAAACGCAGGTATCGGTCGGTGGCGTTGGGCGTTGCTAGTAGGCTTGCTGGCTGGCGCGGCCGTGCTGTGTAAGTGGCTGCCGGGCCTAGTGGTATTTGCCGCCTGGGCCGCTGATGTACTGGCAGATGCCAGCCGCCGACGGGTGCGGGAGTACGGCCGGATACTAGCAGCGCTGGCTGTGGCACTGGCTGTGGTACTGCCCTGGCAACTCTACATCCGCCACCGCTTTCCGCTGGAAAGCGCTTTCGAGCAGGAATACGCGGCCCGACACTTTGGCGAGGTGCTTGAAGGCGATGACGGACCGTGGTATTTCTACATCACCAACCTTTGGTACCAGTTTCAGTGGCTGGTGCTGCTGATTGCAGGCGGCTTAGGCTTGCTGTTTAGGACGCGACGGCGTGGCCGGACCTTGCTGCCGCTACTAATAGCCTGCGGCATCATCTTCGGCTTTTTCTCACTAGCGGCCACCAAAATGGTTTCGTACACCTACGTGGTGGCTCCGGCCCTGCTGCTGATTGCCGCGCTGGCTTGGGTGGAAGCTACGCGGTGGCTGGGCCGTCGGGGCCGGATTGGGCAAGTGGCCGGGTTGATATTGACTGCCGTTGTGCTGCTGATTGACTTCCGGCCCTCGGCCTTGCTCAAGCACCACTCCATTACGCATACCAGTCCGGCCCTGCGGCAGGAGCGGCAGCGCAAGCTTCAGCACACGGCCATCTACCGGCAGCTTGATGAGCTGGTGCCAGCCGGCTGCGTGGTATTCAATGCCCCGCCGTTTGAAGACGTAGAAGCCATGTTCTATTCCCACCGGAATGTGTATTCGCGGCTGCCTACGGAGGCGGAATGCCGGACCCTGCAAAGCCAGGGCACACAAATAGCCGTTTTCACTGGCTCTGGCAGTAGCCGCTTGCCCATCTACCTGCAGGCGCCCCTTGTACTAATAGTAAATACGCCATTGCAATAGCTGTACTGACTGAATTAGCCCCGCAGCATTTCTTCTATATTTGCCCGCCCTAGTGGCCCTCTTCCCATGCACATTCCCGTCATCAATCACTCCGGTCACCCGCTACCCGAATACCAGACGCCCCACGCCGCCGGCCTCGACCTGCGCGCATACCTGCCGGAGGGCCCGGTCACGCTCCGACCGCTGGAGCGCCAACTCATTCCCACGGGCTTGAGCCTGGAAATACCAGTGGGCTACGAAGCCCAAGTACGCCCCCGCAGCGGGCTGGCCGTGAAGCACGGCATCGGCATTGTGAACAGCCCGGGAACGATTGATGCCGACTACCGGGGCGAAATCCGGGTGCTACTTGTGAATTTATCCACCGAACCATTTGTGGTGAACGACGGCGAACGCATTGCCCAACTGATAGTTGCGAAGCATGAAACCATCGTTTGGCAACCTGCCGAAACCCTAAGCGAAACCCAACGTGGCGCGGGAGGGTATGGGAGTACAGGAAAAAGCTAATATCCGGTAATGGGCGGTCCGTGGACAGGCCTAGATTCGGACTGCCAAACTGCTGCCGGATAGGTATTGCAGTCGGTCGCTTAAAAATTTTAGAATAGACCTTAAATACCCGAATACTACTCAACACATGAAAATCATTGTACCGATGGCCGGCATGGGCAAGCGCATGCGCCCTCATACCCTCACTGTTCCCAAGCCGCTCATTCCCATTGCTGGTAAGCCCATTGTGCAGCGCCTCGTGGAGGACATTGCCAAGGTCTGCGGCGAAGCAGTGGACGAAGTGGCTTTCATCATCGGCCGCTTCGGCAGCGAAGTAGAAAAGAGCCTCGTGAAAATTGCCGAGTCGGTGGGCGCCAAAGGCACCATCGTGTACCAGGATGAGCCGCTGGGCACCGCCCACGCCATTCTGTGCGCCCAGGAGAGCCTGACGGGCCCCTTGGTTGTAGCCTTTGCTGATACACTGTTCAAAGCCGACTTTACCCTTGATTCCAGCGTGCCCGGCACTATTTGGGTGCAGAAGGTGGATGACCCCAAGCCCTTCGGGGTGGTAAAGCTGAACGAGCAGGGTCAGATTACAGAGTTTGTGGAGAAGCCACAGGAATTCGTGTCTGACTTGGCCATCATCGGCATCTATTATTTTCAGGATGGCGAATACTTGCGCAGCGAACTGCAATACCTGCTCGACAACGACATCAAGGACAAAGGTGAATACCAACTCACCAACGCGCTGGAAAACATGAAGAACAAGGGCACCGTCTTCGTGCCAGGCCGCGTCACCGAATGGCTTGACTGTGGCAACAAAGACGCCACCGTGTTCACCAACCAGCGCTACCTGGAGTACCTAAAAGAGCGAGGCGAGTCGCTGGTGCACGAGTCGGCCAAAATCACCAACTCCGTAATTATCGAGCCGGTATACGTTGGCGAGGGCGCCATCATTACCGATTCGGTGGTGGGGCCGCACGTGAGTGTGGGTTCTCAGTCCAATGTGCGTGACTCGCGCCTGTCGAATTCCATTGTGCAGCAGTCGGCTTCGGTGCTGAACTCGGTTGTCACCAACTCGATGATTGGCAACTTTGCTTCGGTGGTTGGTACGCCCGACGACCTAAGCCTCGGTGATTATAACCAGCTGCGCGTGTGACATTTTAAGATGAAAATGCGTTACCAGGGACGCGGCCTTCTCACGGGGGCCGCGTCTTTGGCTATTATTACCCGTAATTTCGTGGGCCGGGCCAGGGGTCCGGCTTTCTTGTATATGCGTCAAATTGCTCTGAGTCTGCTGTTTTGGGTGGGAGTGGTGGCTGTAGCTACGGCTCAGGCGCCCGAGAGTACCCCCGCGTCCCCGGCCAAGCTGAGCCGCAAGGAACAGCGTGCCCTCGAAAAAGAGCAGCGTGAGCTGGACAAGAAACTGGCCGAAGCCCGCGCCAAGCGCGCCGCTGCGCCCCCCCTTACCGAGCGCGACCGTGAAATGAGCGAAGCGCTGTTTGTGGATGGCGTAAAGTATGTGCTGCTAGAAGACTATACCAAGGGCTTGGAGCGCCTGCTGAAAGCCTACGCCATCAATCCGGACAACGCGGCCGTCAACTACAAAATAGCGGAAGCCAACCTGCTGAGCGGCAACCTGCGCGACGCCACCAACTACGCCGAAGCGGCTACCCGGCTCGACTCCAAAAATGCGTACTATTACTTGCTGCTAGCCCAGATTCAGGCCAGCCAGAAGCAGTACGATAACGCCACCAAAACCTACGCCGCCCTCATTAAGCAGGTGCCTAACTCGGGCAGCTACCTATTCAATCTGGCCGACTTGTACTTGGCCCAAAACAAGCTTTCGGAAGCGCTGGGTGCCCTGGACCAAGCCGAAAAGGAGTTTGGGCAGGTCGATGAGATTTCCTTCAAGAAGCAGCAGATTTACCTTAAGCAGAATAAGCTGGACTTGGCGCTGGTTGAAGGCGAAAAGCTGATTACGGCCAATCCTAACGAGCCGCGCTACGTGCTGGCCCAGGCCGAGATGTACGCCAGCAACAATCGCCTGCCCGATGCCATTCGGGTAGCCCAGCAGGCCTTGCGCCTCGACCCGGCCAACCCGCAGGCCCACCTGATTCTGTCGGATGTATACCGCCAGCAAAACCAACCCGAGGACGCCGCCCAACAAGTGCGGCTAGCCTTCGACAGCCCGGCGCTGGACATTGACGCGCGGGTGCGCATTCTGGTGGGCTACATCAAGCAGCTGCCCAGCCCCAAAGAATCGGTGAACCAAATGGCGCGTGATTTGGCTGCCGCCACCATCAAAACCTATCCCAAGGATGCCCGCTCCTACGCTGTAGCCGGTGATATTCAAACCCTCACCGACCACAAGAAGGAAGCCCGCAACACTTACTTGCAGGCGTTGCGCTACGACAACTCCAAGTATCAAATCTGGCAGCAGGTGGTGCTGATTGACGCCGAGCTAAACCAGACGGATTCCCTGCTCGTGCATTCTGACCGGGCGCTGGAACTGTTTCCTAATCAGGCATCGCTGTGGTTTTACAACGGCGTGGCGCACTTAATGAAAAAGCAGCCCACCAAAGGCGTGAAGGCCCTGGAGCACGGCCGCAAGCTGGTGGTGAACAATCCGGAGCAGCTAGGTCAGTTTGACGCCCAGTTGGGTGATGCCTACCACGAGCTGAAAGACTATCCCAAATCGGATGCGGCCTATGAGGCGGCCCTGGTTTCGGACCCCAACAATGTGCAGGTGCTGAACAATTACAGCTACTTTTTATCGTTGCGTGGCGAAAAGCTGGACAAGGCCAAGCAGATGTCGAGCAAAGTGGTGAAGCAGTTCCCAGACAACGACACCTACCTA
>Ga0265780_10008641_pt1 | contig 12344 bp, 12 predicted proteins | sample P1T30metagenome_FD_192432 | JGI IMG/M metagenome (GOLD analysis project Ga0265780, IMG submission 192432) | Plant litter microbial communities from East Loma Ridge, Irvine, California - P1 T30 | ecosystem: Environmental > Terrestrial > Plant litter > Unclassified | place: USA: California... | reverse complement strand
CAATCCATACCGACGGAGAAAAGTACTTCATGGCGAAATTGCTGGGTGCTTCGAATATGACATAGGGTACGAAGAAAACTGCAACCGCGATATTGTAGCGATTGCCAGTAAGGCCGAGTTCCTGGACGATGTTGTTCTCCGGAATGTCATTGTTGAGGGTACGCGCATTGCCCAAGTTTACCTGCATCGCGTGAGTGATGTGACATGTCTTGGCTCGGTGATACATACTCGGTCAAGGAAGTTGATGAGATATGAGATACAAATGAACGGCAAGATCCATGTATCAATTTTCCGGACAACACGCCTCTCCATGGCCTTGTCATTCAAATCCGGAACATATGTCGAGCCGATTGCAAAGTCTTGTTCGATACGGCCCTCATCTTGAGGCTTGGAGTCGGAGGTCTTCATGATGGTAATGACCCAAGTGCCGCGTTGCTGCAAGGAAAGTGCGGTACACAACGATCACGGCAATCTACAGGAAAGTCCATCTTGCGGAGGATATCAACGTCCATTTGAATAGCTCGTGTTATCGCGGAGATGCACACTCGTCCACGGAAACCAGGCAATCTGGGGTCTTAGTGAACGATAAGAGATAAAAGCGTTCGTATCTCATCAGTACAAAGAGCATTCCATCAATAATTTCCACACCTGATAGCGTCCTTCTCGGTGGAGACGTTCGTCTTGGGGCAGGGGGAAGAACCAATCATGCTCTTTGACATGTCCGGAGATCCGCCGGCGCGATGTTCCAAGAGCCCAACACGGCGTATATCGGAAATGCAGGACTCGTTACGAGGGACGATCGGAGTAATGGCGGTTGGTTGATTGATTGATGGATGGACGAACAGGAGAGATGGAAATGACTGGTGGGACGTTCGCGATGTGTTCGGTGGCAAGGACCCTGAAGGTGGGGGCGAGGAGCGCCCCCACAGGAACTTCACTGAGCATCTCACATCACTGCCCACTCTGCATGTACCTACAAGCACAAGGCATGGGCAAGGCGCATTCTGGTTTCACGCAACGGCTAACGATATCCAGAAAATGACTGAATGCATGGCGTCCATGTGAACATACACAAATTGATCTATCCTCCCTTTACCAGAATCCTACTACCCGTCACAAAAGTGCCAATCTCATTACTCACGAGCGATACCGATCCTTCGAAATTCATCCGGCATTGCAATTCTCGCTGTCGGATACAGTGATCTCAACTTCTCCGACCTTCCCCCTCGTTCGCCTCAGTCCGGCCACTCCGTAACGACATCTCTGACACGACTATCATGCGGCGACCGTTCCAGGGAAACTAACTTCGTGATATGTGCAGATGCAGCATTATATGCAGACTGCTTTCTGCGGACTGCCGACGGTATAGCCGAACCTAGAAGACACGATGAGGGTGGGAGGGTCGACTTTGTTCTCGAAATACCGATTTTCCGCAGTTCGAGAGAAAAATATTGACTTTACAAACCTATTGTTTGCTTAGAGTTTCCTTCGTTGTGACGAGGTGTTGCATTCGTAGCCATGGGAGATGGCTTAGCTGAGTTGATGATTTGTGCGAGCAACGTACACTAGCATCTCAGTGCTTCAAAGCACGTTGAAGGTGAGAAAGAGTAGACAAATGTTGTTGGAGATACCACGATAAAATCTGCGATATGTCTCCGTAGTCAATACAAAGGCTGCACCTATGATTAAGATGATCGAGTCTGATCGCACCATCGTCAGCAAGAAAAGCAAAAATCGATTCATGTGCCTTTGGCCATATGGGTATGCGTAGAGCCAACACTGCGCCGTGCTATAGGCAATTAATCTTGCCAAGAACAAGGAAGTGGTGAACCGGACTATTAAAATGTATTGAGATTACTGATCCTCGCAGACTCAGTCAGCTATAGACTCGTCCTTGATTCGTTCCGACGCCTGATTTCCCCCGGAAGTTCGAATCGCTTTTCCATTTGTCGGGGCTGGTTTACATGACAGTGCACCAGCAGGACTCTTCGCAGCCGCAGCAGTCGCACGACTCACCGCACTTCGGGGCCGGAGAGGGCTTGATGATGGTGGAGACGGTGGAGGCGATGCTGGAAGGCATTGTTGCAGTGTGATGAATGGTTGATTATGAGGTTTGTTCTGAGAGAGGAGGTGAGCTGATGTTACAAGAGTCATGCTATACAGTCTTACGGGTGGAGTCTGGCTTGACGCTTGGAAAGCCTATTTAGGCGGTGAGGGGATGTATTGTAGGAGAAACCAAGTATTGACGTGCTGTGGCTGAGGATGGAGATAGAGTTGCGGATGGTCAGACGCTTTATATGCTAGGAGGGGTCGACCATAAAACCGGCAATACTCTCCTCGTGTCACATCCTACAGAAATGTCACCACTTGTTCCGTTAAACCCCGGTCAGCCACTTCGTATGGCCAACGCTGTCTATCGGTCCTCGAACCCGGAATATGCATGTTTGAGGTAGTACGTACTGGCTCAGGATTGGTCGCCATGCATCCGCGCACCGCCTCAAACACTGTGCCACGTACTGCTGGAGGCTTTGCCTCAATCTAAAACCGCGCAACGATTTAAGGTGACCGAATCGGCGTGGCTCAGCTCGAACGGTACTGCGTTCAAGACTTGCAATTGGCTCATTGTGCGCGCTATCTGAGAAACGGGCGTCCTGACCCTGTACGCCGCAGGGGGTGATTGCGTGGCTAAGCATTAATAAGCTTTTAGATCCTAGAAAATGCCTCAGAACAACAGGGCATAAGCATTGCCAAGGAAGCCGACAGTTGCTTGGACAGTGAATGGCGCCGCGCTAGGTCTATATTGATCGAAGCGTCGCATGTCACTGTGGTACAGGTGTGGCAGATGCTTGATGTGAACGACGCCGTCGTGCAGCTCATGGTGCGTAAGCGTCCCGCGTTCTTAGCAACAAGGAGTGTACAAGACACAGAACGCCGCGAGCAGGAAGACGGCAGTTTTCTTGTAACGCATTTTCACTCAAGGCAGACACTGGAACAGTTTTCTGCCTGTTTCATTGAAATCGTGTGCCAGGTGGGCGTCGATGACAACCCTGAAGGAAGCGAGGTTGGTCAATGCGGCAGGTCGACTGTGTATACAACAATGCCACCCCTGGCGATGGTAATGACACGCAGTGCTGATTGATTGATCAACGAACAAGTGATGTCTAGTGCGGAGGTCTGGTCTTTCCTATGATAAGGCAGACAGCCCCAGTACCGCTAATTGCCCCGCAGCTTCACTCAGCTCACGAAGAAGACACCTTTCATCATATTAACATCGACATCGCGACCATATGAGTTCCAATCCTTTGCGCGAAGCGTCTCTTTAATCTGGAACTCACACAATACTAAACGCCTTCTCTGTTAATCACCACCATGATGAAGCGCAAAACTCTCTACTCAAGCGCTTGCTCTCTCAAAGCTTAATGACCGAATCTCCGGCCTTCAATCCACACCACTCAACGCTCTTCGCCCAAAGCATGCCCTGTATGGACTCGATCAAGCTGTAGAATGAGCTGTTAACTTTCTCCCTCCCTTCAAAGTAGCCTTCCTGACCAGCGTATTCGTCCGCGACGGCAAGATCGACTACAGGCTTTGCCGCATCTTTGACGGACGCAAGCGCAGGCTGGAAGAGTCTGAGCAACGGGAGCAGCCAGCTTCCGATTGTGATCAGCACTTTTATGAACATGGGCACGTGACTGCGCATGAACGTCTTCGAATCGATGAGATTTTGCGGATCGATAGTAACCGCGCGTATGGATTCCGTGTCTTTATTCTGAACTGTCGTTAGCAAGGATCTGCGAAGTGAAAGCGCTAACTGCTTACCTGCTTCAGCCTCCGGTTCAGTTCATAAGCCACCATTACGATGACGAGCTTGCTGGTGCCATATCTCTGGAATCCTCGACCCAACTCGTCTTCTGGTTTGTCTTGCTCCGGGTGCACGTGTAAGTCCAGGTCCGAATATATGGCAGTAGGATAGCCTTTCGAAAAAGCAGCTCTGAGCGGATGATGCGCTTCACTTCCCTGGAATACAAGACGCCCACACTGCGCATCCATGGAACCAATTAGTCGCAATGAGAGCGAGAAGTGTGCGAGGGGATTGATCGCCATGGTTGTCTCATAGCCATCTTCGGTATATGAAGGTCCACCCGACAGACGCCACGACATCGCGTTACAGATGATGGCAGCCAGGCGAGGTAAGGTTCTGCTCTCTATTTCTGAGCGCAAATTGTTACTGAAAATTTCTTTCTCCTTCAACGAAGCCAAGTCGAGTTTGCGAATACTGATTACTGCATCGGGACGTCCTCCAACGACTTTTCGCAGCTCCGCCGTGTTCTTGTCGGCTTCTGAATCATCGCGGACGGTGAGGATCAGTGCAAAATGTTGGTAAGCCTCGAGCAAGTACTTGATCATGGGAGTGGCCAACGACCCATTGGCTCCTGTCAAGAGAATAGAGCCCGGCCTTGTGAGGTCGTGTCGATGGCAGTATTAATCATTGAAGAATGATGTGGATACAACATTTCTTTACAGCGCGAAGGTAATGCGTTCATGTTGACTGTGCCACATTTTACAAATGCACCTGCATGGTTGCCTAAACCTGCAGGATTTCGCGGGGGCGGATTATCGGAAACATGCAATTTCGGTCGGGAGCTTGCAGCCGCAACCGCGAATATTCATGGCAATTTCTGCGAGTCCACTTTCGAGGATATAACAACCCGATTAGGTCCATTGAGTCCTGTGACTGGCTGCTACTGATGCATACATTGCGTCGAGTCTGCCTAACGCATGCTCTGATCTAGGATTGCTGCACGTCATCCACCACTCTTCGGGCCCTCGATCTTAGCCCTGCATCTCGATGCCGCCTGAGCCATGCAATACCTCGCCAGTGCAGTATGAACCCAGCGGCGAAGCAAGGTGAACATAGCATGTTGCCATCTCCACCGGCATACCCGGCCTGTTCAGCGGGCAAGCGCCAACACCCAGTGAATCCATCGACTCTGCCGGGTTGTTCTTGGTAGCAGGCTGCAACGGTGTCCAGCTACGATTGGTTTAGCATTGCATTGACTAGAAAGGAGAGATTCGACCTACATAATACCGGGAGCGACCGCGTTGACCCGAACGCCGTTCTTCGCCTGTTGTTGAGCAAGTCCGCGAGTAAAGGTAGCGATGGCACCCTTGGTCGATGCATAGTCGAGAAGACTTGGGTTGCTCATATACGCTGCGACAGAACTGCTGTTTACGATGCTGTCGCCACGCCTCATGTGCTTCAAAGCGTATTTCGTCATAGCGAACATGGAGACAACGTTGGTCTGGAAAGTCTTCTCCGTGACATCGAGGTCGATCTCGGTGATGTCCTCGCACATTTCCTGCATAGCAGCTGTTCGAGAACGTCAACATAGGCAAGTGGAGCGACAGATTTATAGCACTTACCATTGTTGACAAGCACATTCAGCTTGCCAAATGCTTTGATGTGACCCTCGACGGCTGCTTGGCAGTTCTCTCTTTTCTTCAAGTCGAATTGCATTAGGTTCGCCTTCCTGCCTGCTTCCTCGATCTTGCTCTTCACGAACTGTGCATCTTCTTCTTCCTCTGGCAAGTACACAATACTCACATCTGCACCCTCTCGTGCAAACAAGATCGCAACAGCGCGTCCAATACCAGAGTCGCCGCCGGTGATGAGAGCCGCTTTGCCTTGAAGGAGACCGCGGCCTTTGTACTCCTTAAGGTAAGGCTTTTGGTTCTCATCCCAGAATTCGAGATGTGTCCATTCTGCCTTTTGCTTAGTGGCAGCTTCAGTTCCCGGGCCGCCTTCTTGGTTTTGAGGCTCTATGGAAGTAGCTGGGTATGCGGTGATTGGGGCGTCTTGGCTCATCTTGATGGTGGTACTGAAGAAAGTGCGAAAAGGCTTGGTCGCTTGTTTGATCAGAACAGTAAATGTGCTGGTTAGGCGCGGAGATCTTGTGAAGAATGTTCTGAGCATTAAGGCTAACAAATTATGAAGTTACGATTCGCGGACATGGTTATCTTTTGTTAGTGAGGTCATGCATCGTCATGGCAAGCGAGCTGTCAGAGACGTCATTCTTCAGACTGCGCACTCTCGCTTTCGATGCGTAATCAGCTCAGAGTCTTTCAGGAATCGCCTTGACAAAAATTTAATTTTGTGTTGAGCTAGCTGCGTAATCTGACTCTGAAATCTGGTAGACGGGCGAATTCATGGCAGGTCGGTCATGGAAACTCTGGGTTTACGCTAAGATTTGTCTAGGTTCGTAGGGACAGTCAGACGTAATTCACAACATGGCCTCCACTCTACATCTGTGCACGAAAAATGGCGCCTACGAATTTAAACGTGTCTTCTACCTTATCTATGTCCCCATTAACGACGCAATGCATTCTTCGCATAAGCTCGATCTCTTCTTGATATTTCATGTCTCGGATGTTAGCAGTGTCTTGTGCCTGCTGTGCTGTCATCGCTGCCACATTTTCAACGTTCATGCGTATCTCTTACCCTTGACAATCCCCAGCTAATTGCCCGAGAGAGCAAATTTAGAACGTGTACAGCACTGGCTCCGGGACAATACCTCCAGAATACGCAGCCACACAGCTTTCACTTCTATCCGTTAGTGGTTCTCACTGCCCGCGATAGATCACTTGATAAAGGTGCTGCCCGTCAACGAATCACGATGCGAGCTTGAACAAAGCACACAATCTTTTCGTTGCTAGGTAGCACCTCCTAGAAGAAGAAAATTCCAGTGCTCGTGACCCTTTCAGATATCCTAAACTCACCAAATCATCAAATCTTGTACAACCTTGCTTATATCAAGTGAAATGATTAGCAGGCAAAGATTTGCTATCGACATATATCCTAAACCTCTCGATGTCGTTCACTAACATACGCTCGGGTGGTCCTAATTCACTCCTTTACCTAGTATACTCTACTCAACTGTGATATAGGTTGTTTCTCTTTAGTGCAGATGCGAGTTAAATTAAAGTGATGAGATAGTGCTCTTAAGAGATCGTCAGCAAGTAAGTTCGCAGACGCTTGTAGCATCAGTTCCTCGCCCCATCGTGCGATCCCTTCAATAAAAAGAGCAGCCTAGGAACATTGATAGACTGTAGAAGTCCGGGTACGTCCAAAGCCGGAATGTATTAACGGATTCGAAAGTGCAGTTGTGGCATAAGAATACAAGCAGCAGAAGAACACTGATGTTATATTTTTATAGGTAATACGTATGACATTGAGTGAGAGCAGGGAACTGCCTAGGTGAGTAGCATAATGCTGATCAACCCCGCGAAACGCACGCACGGGTCCCACTGCCAAGATCCGATCATCTAGGCCTATTAGAGTATAGATCGGCCATTCAGGCTACAAGGATCGGTGAGGCAAGTGAAGCAAATCTAGGTGCATTTGTTTCAGGTAAGATAGTATAGGTGGCCTGAGGAGTCCGCGACATACAAATGGGTGGTTGTTGGAGTTTCAGAACCCAAGTCGTCTCTTCTCTATTCGCTCACGATGTACAGGGTGTCTAAATGCTAAGGCCCATCCTGGGTAGCGCAGTCGATCAGTCGCGATAAGTTCCGATAAGTTAAGTCTATTTATTATTTATAAATCTGATGTTTTTATGCTAATTTATAGCTGTTTCTCCTCTAAGAAGATAGAGAAGTAACAGTCTGAAACGCTAATACATACTTACCTAGGTAAGTACAGATCCACGTGAAGGCCCGTTGCCGATCCCAAGGGCTGTCGTGTTGGAGGGGAAAACGGCAGATTATCATTTGACACAAGTCCTAGAAACGCCGTGCCCTGGATAATGGAAAACAAGCTCCCCACGTTCGGGCAACTTGGCTAGTGAAAATGGCGATTTGCAGATCGAGCGTGCGGTATAGGCATGCTGCTGTCGAGAAATAGATAAATTTCGGGGTCAAAATCTCGTTCAAATTTGAGAGGTTGAGGCACGCGATTAAGGGTAGGGAATCCATGGATTAATAGAGGCTAATGATATGATTAGACACAAGGCTATTAAGACTGGAATCGATGAGGCTGCAATAAGACAGAGCACAGTAAGCAGATGTCTAAGATTGCAGAAGTATAGGACCGATTTCTTCCAGCAAGTTTCTTGGGGTATATTTGCGTCCCTCTATTCATTGTCGCAGTAGTGCACTTCTACCACTCTGTAGAAAGAACAACTCTTATGTACTCCAAGTACAAAGGATGCGTTTATATACCGAATGCGGCCATGCCAGCAAGAGGAAGAAGGAGAGCCGCAGCATTGAGGGGAGCAGTATTAGCACCGGCACCCTCGAATACCTGACGATCCAGCAACTTGTTCGACTCGAGCTAAATCAGAGGTTAGCAGCGTTGATTGCGCGTATCGCAGGACACAGACCTCGTCTGTTATAGCTCGTGCCTGCGTTTTGCCCTCGGAGGCGTCGTGCACATAAGCAAAAGCTGTGCAAGCCATAACAATAGGTAGGAGGGTGTTAACACGCATTGTCCCGAGTTGATTCGAGTAGAGAGAGAAAGAATGTTCCAGACGATGTGGCGAAACAGTAGGGCCGGTAATATTGCTGTGATGCTCAGATCAAATCATTCGAAAGTAGCAACCTTGACAATATACATACCTGAAGCAAAGAGATGTCAGAGGTGTTGGTACAGCAGTTTTGGTACAGCGGTAAGCTATATATATACGCGTACCAACACCTCTGAAAGCTGGGAGAAGCTTAAGGTTTCCAAGCCTCCGCAAAAATTACCGAGTGTGTCCGTATTCTTTCGGTCCTATATGATATGACAACAATAGCCTAACGGGCATTCTCAAGCGAATATACAGGGTCTCCAAAGGCCAAGGCCCATCCTAGTACATTCTAGCTATCATACCTACAGAGTCTCCAAACGCCAAGTCGCATCCTGGATAGCGCAGTCGATCAGCTGCCATGAAATCTGATGGGCTGAGTCTAAATATTATGCACAAATCTAACATTTTTATGCTAATTTACTGCCGTTTTTCTTCTAAGAGGATAGATACGCGACAGTCCGACACGGTGATACATACTGACGATAGCTAGAAAACACCAGGATGGGCTTTGGCGTTCGGAGACCCTGTAGGTACTGTTCCGCGGAGGTTTTGTGTTAGCTGCCGGAGTAGGTGCGAATGCCACAGAAATCCCCGAAAACATGCAACTCGAGGCCTATCGGGAGTTTCTGCATTAGTATGGCCTCAATCCTCCGGACAATTATGTTGGATAGCATATATTATTCCCGTCATCTGAATGCACGCTAAGATTCTTTCCGGGAGGCATCAAGAAGTTCTCCGTGTGACTTTCCTCGGGGCTCCTGGGCAAACCTAATCATCGACTCTGAATTGATGGGCGGAAATGAACCTTGACGTTCTAATTGGGACCTTGTTCTCACATTACCTGTGCATTTACAAATAACAAATTTCTTTGTCGAAGTCTTTGGACTGCTTGAGTTACTATGTCTCGGTTCGTTACAGTGTTTCGCGACCGCTCGATGGCCGTTGCCGCTGCAGTTTTAATGTTGATGCGTGTATCCGCTCAATCCTTCCAACCTGATGTTCCTAAAAACGGCATCCTTGGAACATGTACAGCTCCGGTTCCGGAACACTACCTCCAGATTGCGCAGCCACACAGCCATTTCTTGGATGCATCAGAAGAACACAAGGCCCGCGATGAAACACTTGAGGCACTACAAAACTTGCAGGGGATGTTCTTTAAGCCGTGGCTAGGGACTTGGCGTGGCGTCGAGCAGTGGCAAACCGCGTTCCTTGTATCTTGTTTAGCAGGCGTCATACTGTCGCTCTCCGAGGACATCACGAAAACTACACAACTGACAACTATAAACGCGATAGAGCGGTACTTCACGAGCATTACGAGCGCTTTTTTGAACCAAAATGTGGACGATATGATTATCAACGCACACGATGATAAACTATGGGTGGCTGTTTCGTGGATTGAGTTTGCCAGGATGATCCGCATCTACTCACGACGACATTATTCGGACCACTCGCCCCTCCGAAATGATGTCAGCGGCGACTGGCATGGCACTCTTTGGCTACCCCTGATGGCAACTCGAGCTGTGATCTTCTGGCAGGCTTCCACATCCGACTCGGATGCGTTTGCATGCCAAGGGGGTATTACTTGGGATCATCGTCTCCCTGAATACAAGAATTCTATCACAAATCAATTGTGCATGATGACAGCCATTGAGATGTACCACAGCCTTCCCCAAAACTGGAGGCACACCTTCCTCAATGAGATAGAAGAGTCGTCTTTTGAGCCTGTCAACGACGACCAGCACCTCCGGGCTGCGGTTGCTTCCCACGAATGGATCGCCGGTGCCAACTTGACGAACGGAAATGACGTTTTCGTTGACGGTTGGCACTTTACAGGAGGCGGAAAATCTGTTCAACCCGTGCTTGGCACTCGGGACGAAACAGTCTACACGTACAACCAAGGTGTCATACTCGGAGCACTAAGAGGACTATGGGACGCAACGGCTACATCGTGCTTTCTCGAGGATGGCCACAAGCTAATCCAAAACGTGATCAAAAGTACGGGCTACGACCTGGCTAACGATAAGCCATTCAAAAATCGCATTGTCCATGAGTACATGCGTATTCCGTTATGGCAAGGCTTGGGTAGAGCAGGTGTTCTGGAAGATTATTGCGACATCTCTGGCGATTGCACGAACGACGTGAAGCTATTCAAGGCTATATTCGTGCATTATTTCACCAGATTCTGCCTGCCGTTGGACCAGAAAGACTTTCCACCGACACTGGTGCTCGATACACAGACAGTAACTGCCGTCACTGCTGCCCACCATAAATCATGTGCATCTTACTTGGGATGGATAGCACACAATGCTCGGGCAGCTCTTGGAACAAGAGACTCGAACGGAAGATTTGGCATGTGGTGGACTGACGGTCTTTACACCGCCGCTTTGCGATCTTTCCAAGTTATTCCAAACCATGTCGACATCCCTTTTAGATCATCTCATGTAGATTCTCATTTTTTTGACAATTTCATGATTACTATTGGCAATCCCAATGAACAACGATCGGGAAGAACTGCTGCAACTCAAGCAAGTGGTACAATGGTGGTCAAGGCTTGGTGGTCTCTTCTCAGGGCCCTGAGACCCAAAACTGAAACTGTCGCTGCGGCACATGCGCATGATGGCCTTTGTAGAGAGTATTTTTAGAAGTTCAAACGCTATTATCCTTTCAAGTACGTAGCAAGTGAACGCACACCCTTACTACTACGCGAGTGCTTCTACTGTCCAAAAGCTCACTTGATCCATTCTCCATGCTTTGTCCAAGTACCGGGATTAGTATAGTCGAGAGCATGTCGACCTTTCAGATATCCAAACCTGAAATACTCATCAGAATTTGCAAAATCCTGCCTGGACCAGGTGAATTGATTCACAGCCTGAGAGTCGTCATCGAAATATGCCCTGAACCTCTCGACATCATTTACCAACACGCTCATGCCGTCCGCACCGATCGCGTTACGCGATGTCTCCCACGAAAAGGTGATATTAGACTGCTTCCCTTCAGTGCATACGCGGGACGAAGAAAGTTGTGGGACTATGGAGTCCAACGGGCCGTCACCGCGTAAATCCTCCGACGTTTGCAGCACAGGATCCCAGCCCCATCGCGCGATACCATTAACGAAGAGCCCGACCAGAAAACCTTGGTAGAGCAAAGACCTTCGAGTACGTATAGCAGTGCAGGGTATGAGAATCAAGGCCAATATGTAGTGATGGATTCGAAGGTGCAGTTGCGGAATTAGCGACCCAACAGCCAGACAGATGAGAGTGGCTAAATATCGCTTCAACACACTCTTAGCACGTGCCTCAACTGCAAACGCTTGGAGCTGGCAAACGCCGATGGTCGAGAGGAGCGCAATTATGGCAATGAGCGAGAACAGGGCACCCGGTTGACGATGTATGTCGTGTGGCGTCAGACGCTGTATGGGTATCCAGCGCAAAGTGTAGTTTTCGTGAGCGCCGAGCCAACACCCTCCTAGCCAAAGGGCCGTTTGATCAAGCCGTCCTGAAAGTCCACCAAGTACATATTGACACCCATCTGTTCGTACATAGCCAAGCATGTGAACAGCATTGGGACAAATCGCCCCGTTAAAACTGAAAAAAGTCTTGGAAAAGAGGAAATAGCTGGAGGGTCGGATACCAGACCAACATGCCAAAATATGAGGAATGTGGTCCCCCAAAAGAACGCAACCGGCGATGTCGCAGTGATGGACCACAGAGTTGACGCTAGGATAGACGCCAAGAGGACCATCCAGCGTGAATCCCTTGGTTGACACTGTGCCTCCTCAAA
>Ga0265780_10008640_pt1 | contig 12345 bp, 17 predicted proteins | sample P1T30metagenome_FD_192432 | JGI IMG/M metagenome (GOLD analysis project Ga0265780, IMG submission 192432) | Plant litter microbial communities from East Loma Ridge, Irvine, California - P1 T30 | ecosystem: Environmental > Terrestrial > Plant litter > Unclassified | place: USA: California... | reverse complement strand
ATGCTCAAATCTCGGTCTATCTATTCTCCACCAGCACAACGGAACAGCAGTCGACGCAGCGGTCACCACCACACTCTGCATTGGACTCCTGAATGCTTTCTCATCGGGAATAGGCGGAGGAGGATTCATGGTCATTCGAGTACCCGAGGGTCCTTTTAGAGAAGGACTAGAGGAGGAGTTCCAAGAGAATGGATTAGTGGCTATTGATTTCAGAGAGACGAGTCCCCAAAACAGCGAGAAGGAGATGTATGGAGTCAAAAGGTCTGGCAGGAGAGCTGCTCAGGTTGGTGGATTGGCTGTTGGTGTTCCAGGTGAACTGAGGGGATTGGAACTTGGTACGTATCCATTCACAGGGCCGGACTGATGGATAGCGCACTCGTTGTACGGCTCATTACCCTGGGAGGAAGTCGTCATGCCGGTAGCGAAGTTGGCGCAGGGATGGCAAGTGAGCAGATCCCTAGCTGGTAGATTACGGATGTTTGGGTATATCACCTCCTTCCATCGCATACAGGGCTAATGGTTAGTCAATTCATGCTAGATGAACCCATCTGGAAGAAAGTCTATGCACCCCGAGGATACCTGGCTGTCGAAGGAGAATGGATCAAGAGAACAGCATATGGAAAGACGTTAGAAAAGGTGGCAAAGCACGGTGCAGACGCTTTCTATAATGGCGAGATCGCAGAATCGATGATCAAGAAACTAGATTCAGAAGGCGGAGTGATGACTTTGAACGATGTAAGTCTTTTTGAGCGATTCGCCTTCCGTGTCGAGTTGGGTAGCTGACCAGGTAGTTGAAAGGCTTCAAAGCACTAGCCTACCCACCAATCCACCAAACCTGGAACGGTAAAACAGTCTACACCACTTCAGCCCCTTCGTCTGGAGCAATGCTACTCGCAATGCTGAATATCCTGGAGGGTTTCGATTTCCCTTCTACCCCGAAATCAGAGGGCGGATGTAATGGCCCTCAAAACATTCATCGGTTCTTGGAAGCTATGAAATTCGCCTTTGGAGCCAGGTCCGAGGTCACGGATCCTGCTTATGCTACATCGGAGCAAAAGGATAGGTACTTGGAATTCACTACCAAGAAATGGGCCAAGGAAGCTAGGCATAAGATTACAGTCAGTCTTGTTGGGTTTTGATTAACGAATGGCTGATGGGCAGAATGGAACTCATGATGCCGATTACTATGGATTACATACCGATACCCCTGTCGATCATGGGACTACACACCTGAGCGTACTGGATAAATGGGGAGGAGCGGCATCTGTCACTTCCACCGTCAATCTCATTTGGGGCAGTCACGTCATGGACAACGAGACAGGAGTCATCTTCAATGATGAGCAGGGTAAGTACTATGTCGAAGCCATGTGTAATTGGGCTAATGATAGATGACTTCTCTGTCCCAGGCGCAGCAGACGCATTTGGTCTGTGGCCAAGTCCATGGAATTACCCCGCCCCGGGCAAGAAGTAAGTCCCACCATAATCGTTGAAGCGAAATAATCGTGTGTCTGACAAGCAGGCCCCTGTCATCCACAGCGGCATCCATAATTCTAAACCCCGATCACTCAGTCCACATGGTCCTTGGCGGATCAGGTGGTTCCAGGATCTTCCCATCCCTAGCTCAAGTCCTCGTGAACCTCCAATGCGGTATGAACCTCTCTGAAGCAGTTGAGAGACCAAGAGTACACGACCAGATCGTTCCCAACATCACCACGATGGAAGTTGGTCCAGAGGGAGTAGTGGGCGAATGGAAGGATCTTGTAGATGGGTTGAAAGCAAGAGGGCATCAGCTTGGGTTGTTTGACATCAATATCGCTATTTCGGAAGGTGAGCTGACTTGACCGCCGTATAGAATTGGCTGATGCTATAGTTCAAGCTATCTTAGTGGACAATGGGACCATTTGGGCGACCAGCGATTCGAGAAAGTACGGAGTGGCAGCCGCATACTAGATTACCATGCATCGTCGTCAGCATTGTCATTCCTGAACAACGATCACATATAGTAACAGATCATTAGCGTAGCCCCCCAGCCGTGAGGCTGGCAGATGTGGCTCGATCAGCGCAGATCGCATGTCGGTTTAGCACCGGAGTCCGGCACCGGTCAGTGGTACTATTCGAGTAACTTGGCGTTTGAACGTTGAAGTGGTGAGGAACAGCTCCACCAGTGCCTCGGTGCCTTCACCGATTCGGGGTTGTGACGAAGGTTGAAATCAAGCACCGGATGCTGTTGCTGTCGATACCTCTCGGGGTCTGACATTCGACGTCCACCCCTCATCCAAGCATGGTTCTGATGTAGGCACCGTTGTCAAACATGCCGAGTGACATCGGACGGCTAGCCAAAGGGGAAACGTTTCATCCTCCCCCTTATCACCTTTTCACATGTGATCAACGCGTATCTTTGGAAACGAGGGGTGTGACCGTGAAAAGCGGGAATATAGGCACGTCCCCGTTACGGTGGAGCTTGTTGATGTCATCACGAGTCGCGACTCATTTTTAGACTTTCCAACTGTTTCCGTTCCGATACTCCGAAGTGAAGGCACTTCCTAGCTCCGTGTCTGAGCGATTTAGGTTCGATCACGGTGGATGCAAATTTGATGTGCGCTCAATCAACAACATCTGCGTCCCTCTCACATATCTCTCGGCCGACGACGACTGCCTGTTACTGACCGACTGCTGCTGCATGGGAAGAAGCTCGCTGCGGCTTATGGCTGACGTTTCTTGTTTGTATAGGCGCGTTACCGAGTTGTCTCCTTTCAGCTACGTCATTTCAGTCTGGACCGTTATCAAAAGGTTCCGGTGTCTTTACCGTAAGCGAAAGGATGTATCGGCGAGTGTGGACCGGTAGTTAAAGCGGTGTCATTGTAATTACTCCATTTAGTAATTGTAATGAAACTCCTTTGTTCAAGGTTGTTGTGCTTGAACGCCGAGTAAGATTACCCTGAACCCTCTTTTTACCCTATTCCCCCGTTCCCCCTTGCTTTCTACCGAGTTGCAGTGACTCCCCCTTCTTTCACTCTTTGTACCCTTTCCATCTATTCTCATTCAATTCAATTCACAGCTTTGAGCCAGTTCTATTCATTGTATCTATCACCAACCATCACACTCTCCGCGGTCGACACCTTTTTTCCCTTCACGACATCAAACACAGCACACGAAATATATACGTACACGACCAAACAATAAGCCCGTTCTTCTTCTCAACGCGCTTTGATATCTTTTCCTACTCGAAACATCCCCCCTTCCGACAAACCGCGTTCAAATGACTTTGCACGCCACCTACCCATTCTCCTTCCCTTCCAACGGCGATTCCTTCGACTTCCTTCAAACTCAGCAACCCGCCGCCGCCGCTGTCGCCGCACCCGCCACTCAATCACCTGCGCCAGAGCTTGATTTCGACTGGTCTTCCAACGGGTCAGACTTTGGCTACGAGTTTGAAAACACCTTTGGTCTTTCACCCGGTTCATCCACTTCGGCACCTTCTACCAATCTTGTTTCCCCCAAATCTGCCCACAACGAATTCGGATTGGTCGCCGATAACGAGCTCAACAAGGAATCACCATCCAACCTAAATACCGCCGAGGCTTTAAGGCAACACCACTTCCAAAGGTTCCTTCATTACCAGGCACTCGCCGAGCAAGCGGAAGCACACGCTCGTCAGATGGGTAAACAATTGGAAATGTACAGCATCCCCATGCCTGACGCCAATGTCAACGCTCCCGCCCCATATGGTTTCGTCAACAACAATATGAAGATGGTCAACAACGCTATGCCCATGCAGTCAGTGCCAATGCAACAGCAACCTTTTGCTCCCGTCGACATGTGGCAGTCCGCCCCTGCCCCCGTCGCTCCCGTCATCAACTACCACGCCCAGGCTCAGGCTCATATGCAGGCCCATCAGGCAGCTCAGGCTTCGTTCAACATGACCGCCGCTCCATTCTTCATGCCTACCCAGGACCACGTCTGGTCCCGACAATCCATGTCAGCTTCATCATCCACTTCCGCCTCCGTCCCCACTACCCCTGCTGCCATGATGTCTGTCCCTATGGCCACTTCGGTGACTGCCCCCTCCACTGTTGCCATGTCTAGAGTCGCATCCAGTGAAGGCGAGTACGAGCTTGATGGATGTTCCGTCATCTCCGAAGATGACATCAAGCCTCAGCTACCCACTGACATCCCTCTCACCAACCTCAATGGTGGGGGACGTGGATACGTCCCCGGCGAGACCCCCGATGACCCCAAGAAGCGACACAGGTGTGGTGTGTGCGGTCGAAGCTTTGCTCGAGCTTTCAACCTCAAGGTGTGTTACTTTCTTGTCACTCATGATGCATGCTAATAAAACAGTCACATATCCAGACTCACAACCCCCTTCGTTCCAAACCCCATGTTTGCCCTCACAACAATTGTCGTCGAGGATTTTCTCGACTTCACGATCTCGAACGACACCGACAAGGTATCCATTCCGATGGACCCCTCGTCGAGGCCAAGGCCCATAATGTCGCTCCTTCGGTTGCTCGAGCCAAATCAAGGATCCAGAAACGTGCCGATACTGGCAGTCTCATCTAACGCATCCCTGTGATGCGTCCCAAATAAATCGAAGTTGCTTGGCGCACTTCAACGAGACTTCCTATATCTATCGTTCTCTTATCCTTTATTCGACAACCACCCAATTACTACCTCTTTTCGACTCCTCCCCCCCTTCCAACATACCATGTCCCCCTCTCTTATACTCTTGAACATCCAAAATGTCCCGCCCCGACACGACGGATTCCTTGGAGTAGAGGACCTATTCAACGAATAGGCAAGGACTTAGGGTATGCTGGCTTTGATAGTCGGACCCAAACAATACAATTTCTCAACCATTATCACCATCACTATCTAATCATTCGCTGTATTCGCCTTTATCTTTCGATCAGACGCTATTTTCTCGATTCACGACTGTTTCTATACACGACTGTGATTACCCAACCGCCTCATCCATCCCGCAAACCTATTTCCTGTATTTGACAAAGCAATGTGGAGCTTTAGTTGAATACAAGGATAGGCGAGCCTAGTGATAGGATCTTTGGACCGTTGTGGGAGAATCTCCTACTTTGCTTGTAGTTGTCGTTTCTTTTGTATGATTAGTATAACTTTGAAAACCTAGAAAAGACTACGTGATGCATACTATCACGAGCTATTTGCGTGTTCGAGCATTGCCAAAGCTGTATACAGTTGATAAGGTTGATCAAATTCTGCGACTGCTCAAGTATCGGACAACGGAGTTGGGACGCGCCGTGCCTGAAAGAATCAACTTGTCCGCCTTTGCTCAGTCAGACACCAACCTTGACCACCATATATTACAACCGCCGTACCGCTGAGGGCTTAGATCCTAGATCCAGGACTATTGAATTATCCCGTCAAGATGGCGATACTGAGCGAAAAAGGTCTGCCCTTGCCCAGCTCGTCTCGTTCCCGCCCACGAACATATTTCCCCTCGAACCCCTCCTCCAAAACCTCGCTCCTCACCCATTTGAGGTCTCGTACACGATTAACGAATCTTGCCGTATCATTAATTATCCTCTTGACGATATCTTCGATATCCCTCAATGCGTCCTACTACCTGTCCCCACCTATCAGTAGTATTTATCGCACAAATTCGAGACCGGCATCAATAGAAGATACAATAGATCGTGATCCACGTATAAAAGCACTTGATCACTTGGTCATGGTCCCTGGTCATGCTATTTGGGTAGGGCATGATAGCGATAAAGTGGAGGAAGATGGGGAATGGGTATTGGAGAATATGCAGAAGGGTGGGAGTGTTAGGACTTTTTTGAAACATTTGGAAATGGGGGTTGAGGTTATGAAGGAGGATGAAGGGGCTTTGTTGGTTTTCTCGGGGTGAGTACTTTCATGCATGATCAGACCGGAGGATGAGATGCGGTGTCTTGCTTGCATAGGCGCCAGGCGGCAGATTGGAAGGCGATCGTTGCCGCCTGAAATATCGGCATGGCGCAACGCTGGGCTAGGATAACGGAACAAGCTAATGATCAGAGGAGCAACTCGCCCACCCCCTTCGCCCCCTCTCTCAGAATCCCAATCCTACCTGTCCCTGGCTCGAACATTGGCGTTGATCCCAAACTCCCCACCACCAACTTCATCATCAGAGAAATTACCCCTAAATATGAGAGTGACGACTGAAGAATACGCGCTGGACAGTTATCAGAATTTATTGTTTGCTATTGCTAGATTTCATGAAGTGACGGGTGGATGGCCAAGTGAGATTACTGTTGTTGGGTATGGGATGAAGAGGCGACGGTGAGTTCACTTGATGAGAATGGGACTGATTGAAGGTTCGAGATGTTACATGCTAGAGCTATTGGATGGCCTGAGGATCGATTCGAGTATTTGGGGATCGATGATGATGGCGATACCACGGCGCATTACGCTGGAGAGGTATTTCTACCTGCTTGGACTTTGATGCACAAAGCTGACGTCTAGCTTAAATACGGTTTCACACCCTTCCTATCCTCACCATCAGGTTGTCATCCACCCCTATCAACCAAAAAGCTATTACGAAACCCATTTATTAGGTATCACCCATACCACACTTCAAATCCCGAATTAAGTGATTTGTTCGAATGGTGCCCTTTACCAAGGGAGGATGTTGGTGCGAATGGGGAGGGAATGGATGTTTTCCCTGGTGCACTGCCTTGGCGAGGTGGCGAGAAAGGGGGGATGTGGTGGGATCGAGAACGGGATTAGAGATAATTACATTGTTTGTAGACGTTTTCTTGCATTAATATGGTACAGGGTATATATGTATACATTGCATTTAGTGACTTTGCAGCAACAGTCCACCTTGTCTTATGAGGCCATCACGACGAATCACTCATGAAGCGGGTCCAGCCTACTAGAGGTAGACAAACATTCTCCCACTAGCATGAGATCGACACTCAGAAATTCTACCGAGTCAGCCACACCGGAACCAACCCAGAGCACAACCAGAGCACACCCAACATACCTCTTTACCGAAATAGAATCGACATCCCATGGGACTAGTATACTTCCCACACATATCTTTCAATGTATCGCCCAAACCAGCCGGACCGCAGAAGAATACTCCACAGTCGGTATCGGGGTGTTTATCCGCTACAGACTCGAACACTCTGTCCCACTAGTTGTCAGCTCACTCAATTACACCGTACTAAAAGGACGAGCTTTGAGAGGTACAAGCTGCGACGTGATAAGAAGGTGAGTTGGATAAAAATAGTGAGACGTACGTTTGGACGACCAATATGCGTAGGCGATCTCAGGGAGGTGATGGCGTCCGTCTCTGCTCCTACGTCGTTTACGAGTATGTTGTTCATCTTGTCCTCGCTACCTATCAGTCTCTATTCGATTAAGGGTCAGGGCGAAAACCAATTCGACACTAGAGAGTCTGATGGATTCGAGACACGTACTCGATCTTTGCGGTCAGGTAGATGTGAATTTCGATCCTACCCTCCGTGTCCTCAGCTTCAATAGCTTGCAAAAGCGATTGAAACCCTGATCTCGTTAGCTACGTCGTCTATGATGCAGTCGAGAGACTTACATTCAGCTGAGCCGAAATCTCGGATAGTCCATACGAAATAGACTTTACTCAACCTTGTTTTCTTGCCTTTTCCGAAATTGTTCATTCTATACCTGTCCGTCAGGACCATTCTTTAAAAACAGACTTTGAGCGGCGTGTTGTTGAGAGCGTTCAAAGGACTGACCAGATGGACTTTAGAATTGAAGCGAAGGGTGTTACTCCTATGCCAGCTACCCATCAGCCAGATCTCACGAGTCTGATACGTACCACCAACAAGGAGGATCGTTTCAAATTTCGTAAAATCCTCTGAAGCTGATCCGAAGGGACTGTTATTAGTATTTCTTCTTTCAGACCGGAGGTATTGAGTCGGTATGTACCCGTCAACCATTATTCGAGGTAGGACCTGAGTATTAACTCCTCATCGCGATCATCCTATACCTGCAACTCACCTTGTTGACTGGTCTCATTAGGCCTTTCTCGCCTTCTTTCGCATTGTCGTCGACATCTGCACCGACAGCTTTAGCGAATGCCTGTCATCAGCTTCTCTGCTCGATCTCGAGAATCAGAGATGTATAGGAGAAGAAAGGGAGTTTGAGTAGGTAAGAAGAACTGATGTTTTGAGAGGAGACTATCCGGAACCAAGGGAGACTGGGGAACATACACTAGTCCAATCCCCAACAATCCTCATATGAACGCTAACATAATCTTCCTCCGGAGCACTGGTCAAGGTGAATGGATGATACTGTAAATAACTTATCTCAGGACAACTAATGAATATATATTGACCGGCTTTGGGGTTGATATTTTCTTTCTTGATTTGTACCTCGAGGACTTTTGAGGGGTGGAGGATGAGTTTGGAAATGTATGTTACGTGTCGGGCTATTCGTGAGTCTTGCTTCTATGGGTTCTGGAGCAGGGGAGTAGAGGAAGTACCTCTGACTTCTCTTAAGATACGTTCAGAGATCCAAACGATTCCACCTGGAAGCCAGTATTTCTTCCATCAGCTTGACCGCTCATTGAGGGTGAAGGGATTGACTAACCCAGAAAACACCGATAGTCCCAGCTGAGCAGAAGGGAGCTCGGTCAGGTTGGATCATACCTTCCAATCAGCTCTTGCCGCAGGACGGATCTTACAGAACATCCCATGAAGCTGCCAAGCTAGAAAGAAGACGATAAACAGCTATAATATTAGCTTCGTCACAGTGCTAGGGTCGATAGGTACATGGTGGGAGTACCAGAATCTATATATCAGTCTCACATTCGATGGATGAAGGAGAGACTGGACTGACCGCTCAAAGTTTGCTCGCCGAGATCTCTCTCGAGCGAACCAGACCATGGTTCCCAATGCGAACCACGTTACCCACCCAGTTATACCCGGTCCGGTCGCGAAGTTGTATCTGAGGAACCCCAATACGCCGCTATCGATCAGATACCTCACCTCAATAGACTTATGACTCTACCTCTTCTTAGCCATTGCTAGTAGAACCTAAGCGTTAGTGGGCTCTGGTGCAGATGTGAACTTACAAAGTTCCTGATATGGGCGATTGTGTGGACGATCGAAAAGAATACTATCGCCCATGCTACCTGTTCTAGGTCGTCAGTATCCCTTTCATTTCCGGCGTTCATGTCTGAGAAGATAGCAGGAGAAGTGGCTCACTATGAGAATCGACGTTCCTGTCGAAAGGAATGATCGAGTTCAAAGGTGTTCGTCGGAGGAGAGAGATGAAATTCCTGCAGACGGGAAACAAGATAAATATCACGTCGACTGTCATGTCAGTCATATCTGTGCGTTGACATACTGTGGAGGACTTGAGCTGAGGCTCTGGCGATCACTATCTATCAGTTTTTGTGACATAAAAGTAGTCATCACATACCGAATGACCAGCCAAATGTCCCCCTTGCGTTGTTAAGATTATCTTTCATCTTGTAATGTATCATCGACATTCCGAACCCGACCACATGGAGTATCACCCAGAACATAAGGAAGAATCGGCTCATCCCTTCTTATCAGCCTGTGCTGCTACTTCATTGAGGGTTTACCATCATTAATCATCCAAACCTTGACTTTCTCTCCAAAAGTCCTCACTTTTCCAATCTCCTCATTCTTACTAACAGTCTTGATCAGACCTTGTAATCGATGTCTCTCCGACTTGTTCCTTGATAGATGTACAGGTGAATCTGTTAGGGGTATATCATCGGGATCGAAGTGTACAGTTCTGTCTGGTACGAAGAACGATTGAGCTGATGTTCGGATTGTTTTTAGGGCTTGGCTGGAGCGGGATGGTCTGATTGAATCTCGAATTGCGGTGAGCATCTCGTGAGCGAGGATTGTAAGGATGCGATGAGTACAACAAAGAGACAGAAGGACATGATATGTAATGAGTGAGCTGATGTCAAGCTGAGCTTGCTTCGACTGGTTTCAGGACGACGGTCGTTGCCCCGTTACCAGGTTTCAGAAACGCGTCGGTAAGGTCGATTACCTTGACACTGACATGGCTCATCCCAGTACCCCGCTGTTTCGGTAGGCATCATGTGGGTGGAACATACTCTAATGTATAAGTGTAACATACACTCTCAGCATGGATGGGGTGATAAGAACGTCATATGGTCAGACAAGGCAAGGGCACATATAGTCACCAACGGGATCAAATATTCGATGGACGTGACGCGACTTCTTTTGTGATCATTCACCTCATGTTCCCTTCCTCTGCTACTTAAAGGGAAAGTACCATGTCGTGACACCACACTACAGCGTCACACCGAGAGAAACATGTCAAACAAACCATCACCACACCTAGCAATATCCCGACCAAGCTCAAGCTCAAGCTTAAGCTCAAGGACTCGAATACCTCTATCAACGGCCAATCCAATCTATTTCATACCAGAACGAAATCCGCTTCTACCCCCCACTACACATGCTAGTGAATTACCAATGTCTTCACAAAGTGAAACTAGTGCTCTTGATTCTCACAAATACGTTGGTGATCAGGGAGGAGGGATGGATAGTCAAGGCGATGAGTTTGAGGATGATGACGGTTTCGATGGGATTGAAGATGTTTCGCCTAGTCAGGTCGTTCTTCCTTCAGTCAAGCGATCGAAGCCTGGAGCGGTAAAAATAGGGAGCACTTTGGCCGACCTATTCTCCGATGATGAGATGGAGGAGCCTCTGGCAATGGTCTCAGCAAGGAAGCAAATGAATCAAAGATCGCAAAGTAAGTCCTGATCTGTTCCGAGGGTATCATTGACGATAGATGTCGACTACCTGCAACCCATAGGCACTCGTGATCCAACTCCCCAAGCACATGTCCCGTCTTCATCGCCTCCGTTCGCTTCTTCATCTGCTACCTCCAAGAATAGATCTTATCAATCCGACACGCCACATTCTCCTTTCCCCCAAACGCCCGGGGCGGAGCATGATGAGGAGATAGTCCAATGGACTCCATCACCCATGTCACAACGTACCAAGGCGCGTCGCTCAGCTCCAGATCACAACTCGGATATCTTTGAAGCAAAGAACAAACCAGGCGAGAGGTCGGATTCGACGAGAATGAAGTCCAAGTCCAATGCCGAGGTCGTAAGGCTCGATCTGGAAGAAGGGGACGAGGTTGAAGATGCTGTACTAGGTGGAGCTGACGATTTCGATGATGACGATGATGGGCTCTTTGATGGGCTTGATCTCGACTCCTTAGATCCGCCAACATCAATCTCCAATTCCTCGACCTCTCATTCGAGAATACCACCGAAACCTTCATCGAACTCAGGTCCAAGTAAAACAACAAGACCAGATCCAGGTCGAGCTTTCCGCCCAACACCAGCTTTTACAGCTTTCACCACTACAGAAGCAGAAGGTGAATTCCCATCTTCATCAACACGTCAATCCTCCCCTCCAAGCGACCTCTTGTCTATGCTAGACGATCAACAACGCCCTGATCGCCTTCGACTCATAAGTGACTTGACGGAGCAAGAACAGGATTTCTACAAGAATCACTGGCGTAGGGAAGGTAGAGCTAAAAAGAGGAATGTAGAGGACGAATGGAGTGATGGGGATGATGGTGGGCCTCAACCTGGGAAGAAAAAGGCTGTCAGGAAACCGGCCAAGAGGGGGTTCAGGGGAAGAGGGCGAGGGAGAGGTAGAGGGAGGGGTAGGAAATGAGCTGGGATAATCAAAGATTGTGCAAACAGCAGCAGGCAGGGACATGTTGGACTGAGACACGCATCAGGTCTGAGAACAGTCTATGCGGGGATGGAACACATCTGTTGCATAAGTCAGTAGGAAGATGGAACATACTTGTACTTTCATAATGACTATATGAACAATGATGACTGGACTAGATTGTACACACATAATGAACTTGTTTGGTGCCTATTATACAGCTGAATGACCATTTGTGAACGTCGTTATCTATTTCCTCCTCCGGGACCTGTTGTCGGACCTATCGTCGTCGAGGAAGCCAGCCTTTTCGAGTGCATCTCGGGCCGCTTGGTTGATCAACTTGAATCGGTCTGGACCTAGGAGGGTCCCGCCGTACCACCTTGATACTACTACCAGGACATTTTCGAGTTCTAGAATCTCTAGTAGGTGGGCGAGGCGCCCTCCTGCGGCAGACTCTCCATCATCGTCACTGTCTGTATGTCAGCTGTACGCTTATGGTGTATACAGCGAGGAGACATACCCGAGCTGATGACCTTTCCGGCCGGACCACCGATCTCCTTTGCGATCCGATAAGCAAAGATAGCTGGGTGAGCTGCTTTTGCGATCTTCTTATCGCTGAGTAGTTCGTGTATGACCAACG
>Ga0265780_10008639_pt1 | contig 12346 bp, 11 predicted proteins | sample P1T30metagenome_FD_192432 | JGI IMG/M metagenome (GOLD analysis project Ga0265780, IMG submission 192432) | Plant litter microbial communities from East Loma Ridge, Irvine, California - P1 T30 | ecosystem: Environmental > Terrestrial > Plant litter > Unclassified | place: USA: California... | reverse complement strand
TTGTATAACGGAATGACAACATTGTGCCTGTATATGGCGCTGTGTCTACTGTACCCCTCCATCATGGGTTTGCAGGAAGGCTGGGTCGTGCCGGCGCCATACCACATGAACACACGAGCACTCGCACCCGCACCGGAGAGCATTCCGACGCCCCGCATTTCTACTCTTTTGCAACCACTGCAACAGCAAAGTAATTTAGTCGGTTCCGGGAAGCAAGGTAAAAGCGTGCCGTGCGGGACTGGCCGGGTGATCGATCAAAGCTCGTCTATTTGGTGCGGGGTGCAGGTTTCGCATCTATCATCCACCACTGACATCTCTCTTACAACAGGATGCCCGGGTCGACCAATCAGCCATGCAGTCCGCACAAGGACGGTTCTGTTGTAAAAAAAAACATGGAAAGAAGAACCTACAAGAACCAAACGGATTGCGTCCACCTTCTCGCGGAAAAGGCGGGTCCAATGATAACTCAACAATAGGGCCAGTCCCGGACCATTCAATATTGCTGAAACATCGGACCGAAGAGAGACGACTGCTTTCCAACTGGACTGCCAGGTAGTATCCAGGTGTTTGATGCATCGATCGTCAGTGACATCACTGCGAGCATCGGTCGCTTTTAAGTGGCCTTAAGCACAGTCATTAGCAGTCCGTGAGTACGCGTTGGAAAGCAACTGCCGGCTTCTGAAGCGACCAAACATATGTTAGTAGTCGGAATTCGTCTACATTGATGCTTGTCCTTTCCGGGTCGACGATGCGACCGAGACTGGATCAGAACTTACATGCATCTCAGCTGCGTATCCTGGAGACTCGGGACTTCAGCTACATGAATTTGTAGGACATGCAATCAAGAAACGCATCAATGTGCATCTATCACTATAAGAAGGGGATATAGCATGGCCAGAAGTCAGATACCGAGAAGTGGTGATCGAATGGCAGAATGAGGCTTCCTGCCCCAGCATGCATATGCGTCTCCACTGATTCGGAAGCACAACACGATACTGGTGCCGAGCGCTACAGCTGTCAGAAGACGACGCCTTGCATATGGATCATGCGAATGACTGAATTCGCAAAGGACGAACCTTTACTGGAGGTTTACGAAGCTGTCATACCATCGGCTATCAGTTCATGCGGAGCCCCCACAACTGGTACCACGTTGCTCAGCATCCATCCAATGCAGGTTCGCGTGCTCGCTTGCGACTCAGCCGACCTGTTGCGAAATATGGCGATCGATGAAAGCGTAACCTTCCATAAATTGCGCCATGGTTGCCATGCATGAAATTGGCCATGCAGCAACTTGGTTACACGCTGACGCGATATTTGACCGGAAAACAGCAATCTACCCAAACGACAATGCCGACCAGGTAGAGGAGACATAGGGCGTCCAGCGCGCTTATCCTGCAAATTGCGGAGTTTACCAAATCCGCGAGTCCTTACAGAACAGGACTACGCCCCACACAAGCGAGCCATGCCCCAGAAACGATCTGATACTATTCTTGTGTAGGCGAACACAATGACTGCTTACAGAAGCAATAGGCAGCAGCCTCTCCTTCACCCATCCTGAAAGCACGGTGATACGATCTGATCTGGGTCAGGCTGTCACATTCTCGAAGCGGAAAGCCTGCAGTGTCAGCCTCAGCTGCCACGCATAACCAGCTCCGCATCTGTATCACGTAGCTGTAGATAGTGCCAATCGGCCCTACTCCATGTCGTACAGCAACACGGACGCAAGGCACAAGACCCACGCTCACGACACGCGAAGTGCTATCGGTCGTCTACCCGAGGAGATAAGGCTTGCAAACAGTTTGGCGCGCCCTGTCCGCTTGTCATGCCCGCACCACAGCGAACCCCAGATACATGTAAAAACACGCCATACATCCATCTCGGGCCCCACCACGCCTCGTGCTCGGAGAACGCAGCTAGGCTGAAGAGTGAAGAAAATCGCAGACTAGTCTAGAAATGATAGCATCACTCGCATATGTTCTGCATGGAGATATGCGCCTCATCTCCGATTTCCCACACAAGTAGGAAATTGATGTTCGGGTTATCCACGGCAAACAAAGACTAGAAGCCTCATTTCTCTTCTTGTGCTTCTACCTCTGTGTTTTTTTTTTCATTCGCCTGGCGCGCGTTACTGAAGAAACCACGGCCATACAACAGCTAAGCACGCCTTATCACCGCCTAGTCCTGTCCCTCGCGTCGGCCATGCTGTCAGACAAACCAAGCGCTCGGACCGCACATTGCACATTTTCATTGACGTGCATGCTGTACAACATAGCATGGCCCAAGCACGTACGTACGCACGCACGCATAGACGGGCGGGGGAGGATTGCATGGTCGGCCATGTGATGTGATGGATGCGGTGGCTGCCGGCCCTGACTCGGTACACGAGCGTTGTGGTTTGATGTTACGAAACTAGAACGCCCAACCTGCTCCGTAGTAAATCGGAGGAGGGAGACACAGGTATATTTTGGATATGCGACAGGGAAGAGGGGAGGGGAGGGGAAGAAAGTGCGCACAGCCTTTTGCTTACTGTATACGGGTGACTGCAGGACCGGAGTCAGGGTGATGCGGAGGATTGCACAGCCGCAGATGGTGTTTGTTGCGAAGGAGGCTTGCGGAAGGTGGATGGAAGGATGATGGAGTCGCCGAAGCGAGGCTGTTGACCTCATCCTCACATTTGCTTTACAGTCACAGTTACCTACACTGTACCTCGCTACCTAACGAAGCCCACACAGGGAAACCGTACTCCAAAACTTTCATTCCTAATCACCGCCCTCACGCGCGCCTAATCCAACCCACATATACACACCGCTCCCACCCGCTCCCCCACCCATCTCCATTGAAAAAAAAACCCATCATCCATCGCAATTCCCCCCTTTAACCTCCAAGGGAAAGAATCGTAAAGCAAGCCACAGCGAACACGGCAGAAAAAAAAACTTCCAGCAATGCCGCTTTCGCCGGCCAAACCGCCGAGCCTCGCCCACTCCAGCCCAGCCTAGCCCCTCCCCCGTTCCCTTTCCTTCCTTCCCCTTGCGTGCAACAAAAGGTTTTCCGTTATCCGTTTCCCGTCAAACTGCGTGTCCCAGCCAGCCAGCAATCATTGTCTGTGCTTGCGGGGAACAATCAACCCACAGTTCCGCCGCCACTGGCCGCCCGCAGCGTTCAATGCACGGTACGTATGCACGGCTAGACATGAGGAGCGTGCGTGGGCTTAGCGGGGCGCTGCTGCTGCTGGTTGCTCCCCCCTCCCCCCCGAGGCGGGCGGTTCCCGCTACGTGGGAAAAAAAGCAAAAATGTGGACGTTTGAGGGAATTCGCCGGTTGGGAAAACAGGTGAGATGAAGTGAGGGGGGCGGGATAGATTGGTGCTGAGAGGGGAGAGGGAACGGCGGATAGGTTATTGTAGTGCTAGGAGGGAGAGAGGGCCTTTTTTGTGGTAGCGGTGGTTGATGATGACGGTGACGATTAAGGAGTTTTATGACACATTTGTTTTTGGGTGGTCTACCTTGGAACGAGAACTTTCACAAATCCATAATGTCCATGGCATTCTGTGTCTACCATAGTACGCTGTTCCCTCGGAGACTTTGCTTAGTGACTTGTACGTTGGTACGTGTCCGTTACCAGCAACACGCAAACCCTGATGATCAATGCCCATTACACCCACCTCACGGAGTTATTTTCCGTGTGTGTGTGTGTCTCTCTCTCTTTCTTTTAGTCACAAGACTTCGTCTCCACAACCCGTTACGCTTAGTTAGCAAAACTTCCAAATAGAAAGGGAGAGAAGAGAAAAAATTGCTACAATCGCCTCGGCTCAGCAGGCCGACCACAAGGAGTCGCAGAAAATAAAATCCCTCTCCTATCGGTGTGTGGGGTTCAATTTTTCGTTTAATCGCCTTGAGCCGAGGGAGAGGTAGCATCCACATCATTCCATGCGGCTGCGAAAAACATTAGTGCGTGTTGGTGTGTGTGTGTGAGAGAGAGAGAGAGAGAAACAGAGAGCAGGTGACCATGTCATTGCAAATAAAATCAGTAGGTGCAGAAATGCGCTGGCACTTTTTTTTCCTTCTCTTCCTTCTCTGCCCAACCCCACCCTCATTGGCACATACCACAGCGACATATTTGCCGACAGGATATATACGATTTCCCCTTGCGTATAAAAAAAACCAACGCATACATACATACATACATATATACACGCATGATACAAACACATGGTACATGACCACCCCAAAGAAGAAGAAGCAAAAAAGAAAATATCGTTCCCGAAAGAGCTAAGCTCCAAAAAGCGTTGGTAACGCATCATCAACCCCCCGCAAGCCAACTGAATGCCGAAAACATGTTCTAAACAAAAAAAAGTGAAGCTTCCATATGGGGGGGGGCCAAGGGGAGGGAGGGGCTGTATTAGATAATCGGCTAGACTAGAGAGAAAAAAAGCTTCAAGGCTAAGGGGTTTAGTTGGATACAAAGGGAGAAGGTTCAAGAGAAAGAAAAGGGAGCTAGAAAAGGACGTGCAGGAGTGCATGTGCCACGTCAACGTGGATTCATCTTTTCTTCTTCTTGTGTGTGTGTGTGCGCGCGTAAGGAGGGAGGACCCAAGGCAAAAGATTTACTTGGGTATCGACGCTTAACACACTAAGCTTGGCCACCTGACTGTTTTGTTTGCGGCTCCGACAAGGCATGGGGTTGGGCAGGCTTACTATGCCAAAGGTTAAATGGGGAGGGGCTGTGTTGGGGTAGGTAAGGTGTGTGTGGGCAGCATGGTTAGCTTTGCATATGTACTGGCGACGGATCTTTCCTTTCGTAGCATGGGTTTTCCATGCAGCCTTCCGGCGCAAAGGAACTGACGTATTTTATTCGCTTGCAACATGTCAGGATATACAACATGTACACAACACTACGCAGCCAAAAAGGAAGTGTTGGAAACGGGTTTTACGTGTCAGAATTAAAAACTTCGACTTGACGCATCGCTGCGCTGAAGCTTATGGTATCATTTCTATATGTTGAGTGGTATCTTCCTGATTGTGATTGTCCCCCGCCTTGTGATGATCCCATGCAATGCCACGCCGATGATGACCCAGTCGTATTTCCCAAGCCACAAAAGAGGGCAGCATTGGCCAATGCACCCTTTCCCTGCAAGCCTACGAAATGCCCCGGCCCGACCCATGTAACGTATTAGAAAAGATTCCTCCAAACCATGCCCAGCATCGAAGCTAAAATCGGCCCGCTCCCAACAACCACAGGCCATTGGGATAGGATGAGAAAGGAAGTTGTAGGTAGTTGAGAAGAAAAAAGAAGGTGAAAAAGTAAAACATGATCGGCACCGAACCACCAAAGTTCCACACGACGGGGCCAAATGAACTACAGAAATGCTTATTGGTCGTAAAAGTCGTAAAGCTGCCAACAGAGGAAACAAAGAACATGTTGAGAGAAAGAAACGGTCTGTACAGGGTAATGCTCGAGCAACGAAGCTCCATGAAGAACAAAACAAGTCTATAGGATATCGCCAAAATGCAGTAAAGTACGGTTGCTCGCCGGCAAACCCTGTAGATTCCCATAGTATTGCTGCGCCGATGACCGATCTGAAAACAAAATGTTGGTCGAGAAAGGGTATATGCTAGAATGGAAGCGAAAGAAATGAAGCGATCGACGTCCAGTTGGACGACAATCCGGGATAACTTTTGTGAACTAGGCGCCGAGACCGTAATGGGCCCCATGTCAGGCACTGTAGTTCGATGGATTCTCGATAGCCGTCGGAAGGAAGTGCGCAATGCAGAGTCGTTGCGTAAATGAATCAGTATCCGATTAACAGTTCGGGTTTGTTGGTGTGGGGGAGGGGAGCGGAATTAGAAGCCGTAGGCCCTAGTTGCGGCACAAAGCCAGCCCGGAAAGGGTAGGATATCGGTACAAGTCGCCGTAGAAACTGAAGGTGTATGATACAATTGCAGCTGATAGAGCTTGCCGAACCGGAGGCGTGGCGGCGTCGTCAGCTGCAAAAGAGTGGCGTCATTGTACAAGCTTTCGCTATCGCTCAAAGGTGCTTGAGCGGCTAATTATGTCAAAGTCGGACTCGCGCGACTCGCTTCCGGTGCGCTGCTCATCTTTACGTCTTCTGCGCTCACTGGGTGCCCGGCTAATCAAGCGCCTGACAAAGTTGCGACTCGATTTAGCGCTTGTAGGTTCCTGAAGCGGGCTGGCCGGCTCAATAGACGATCCACAGGAAGCGATGCCTGAAGGTTCGGGTGCATCGACAATGTCCTGCTTCTTGATCTTGCAGAACAGGGTGGAGAACAGGTATTGCTCGCCATTGCTGTCGTAGAGTGGGAGATGACGGTAGCCCTGTTGGATGCTGCTAAGCTTGGCTGTAAAAGTAGCAAGAGGGGCATGGTTGGTTGTGCGTGCGTCGAGCGAGTTCCAGACAGTCCAGCGAACAAAGACAAGACTGGGGTACCTTGTCGTAACTGTCATGTCAATTTCGTTACCGAACTCGGGGTTGTATCCGTTGCCCTCGACGATGCGTGTTCGCTTGCGCAGAGGGTTGCCGATTCCAGAGTGGCCGTTGCGAGCTGACGCATCCTGGCCACCGACACCTGTGGCATTTGCACCCATGTCTTCAGCGCAGTACATCTCAAACTCGACATACGGGTTAATGTTGGCCTCCTGTCCTAGACCGCGGGGTCGCGGTAGCTGTTGGGCGGAAATGATCTGCACGGTGAACTTGACTTCCTTCTTGGGCGCCTTCTTGTGATCAACATTGGGCGACTCGAGACGGAGAGCGGCAGGCTTGAGGACATAGCCTGTGCGGTCGTCACCACTCGCGAACATGGCCTCGTTCAGCTGCTGGCCAAGATCGTACGTTTGCCAGTTAAGGGCAGCCATCTGAACACCGCGACGCCAGCACTTGAGAGGATCAAAGTTGGAAGAGTTGATGCGGAAAGCGTGAGGGTATACACGCATAAGGCAACGCATGTTGTGTTCTTCAAGCAGATGCTTTTCGCGAGCTCCAGGCTTGGTAAGCTTATCGAAAGCTCGCTCGTTGATGGAGAAGACATGGTTGTAGGTGTTCGCACTCGCGCTAGCGAAGTCGGTAAACTTGACTCCTTTCGTGTACACACCAAGATTGCCAAGCTCCCTTGTAATGTTGCTAGTCTTGTTTTTCTTCGGCTTGCGTCGGTCATCTGCAAGCTCGGTGGTTTCAGCAGTAGTTACATTGGGACTGTCGCTGTCTTCAGCTGAGCTCACAACGGCCGAAGTGGGTAGCGTGTTGTTTGAAGTTCGCGGCGTTGCCCAAAACGTAGCGGCTCGCTCTGGTGGGCTGAAGGAAGACGGGCTGGAAAGAAGAGGCGAGTTCGGAATAAGGTTGTCGTTCAAGTGCACCGGTCGGGACCAGGGGGAGCTGTAGCTGCGCTGTCTTCGTGACGTGATTTCGCCCACGAGAGCCCTGGTATCAAAGTCCTCACCAGCGGCGGCCTTGACCTTGATCAGAATCCGGTGCTTCAGTTCCTCGGGGCTGGGAAGCGACTGCGACTCAAAATCCAGTGGCTGGAGAACTAGCTTGTCGCCGAATTCCTGGATCATAATCTTGGCCATGGCAGATTGTTGAGCCGCGGAGCAGTGCACTTCGAGCGAAAGGATGACAGGATAGGGTGATTCTGTAAAAGCGTACTTGTTGATGACCTTGATGGTGTCCTGGAAAAGGATGCTCTTGGTCAATGTGCGGCCGTGCATCACAACAGGGATGTTGTCAGCGCCGTCCCAGCAGTCGATCTCGAGGCAGCGGCAACCCTTCTGAAGCGCGGTAATGTAGGCTTCGGTGCTTGATTCGCCCGCGACTTGGCGACCAAGGAGGTAGGTGTTGTGAGAGCTGGAGATGTAGTACTCGTTCAAGGGTCGGTTCAGCTCCTGCTTTTTACCAACCGGCCTGAGAGGGTGGTTGGCGGCGGATGTGAGGTATGTCTGGAAACCAGGAAAGTTCATGGATAGCGGTAGTGGGACTTCACCGCCTTCGGTTGGAGTGGCAGTCGCCCTTGGCCTTGTTGCGCGGGCAAACTTTTCAAACGTGGCCGTCCAGTAGTCGAGGTCTGTGTTGACATCGACGCCTTGCTCTTTCTGCAGGAAGGAGAAGAAGGTGAGCTTGTCCATCTCAATCTTGGATCCAGAGGTATACGACTTGTAGATCATCTTGATATCCTTGCGCTCTTTGAGACGGCGGACAAAGTACAGAAACTGGGATTGGTTTAGTTTTCCGGCGTCCAGCGTATCGGCCTTTTGGAAGTAGGCGCGAAGTGTGGCTTCGGTGCAGTTGATGTGCAGGCTACGGCACAACTCGACGGTACTGGGGAAGTCGAGAGACTCTTCACTCTCGCCTCGCTTCTTCATGGCACGTTGCCAGACGAGCTTGGCACTCTTGTCGGCAAAGCCAAGGAGGCCGGCCATGAGGTCGATGCGGTTGCGTGATACCGACTCGAGCGTCTGAGTCCACATGTTGAAGATGCCGACGTCGGGTGCAATGAGGTGCATGGTTCTTATGCGGCCCTTTGAGCGTGTGGTGTCGGTGTATACGATGGTGAACCAGTAGGGCGCCCAGTTTTCGGAGAGACCGCACTCTTCGCGGTAGTGCTTGGCCTCTGGACCTGAGCGGATCTCCTTGACATCGTCAATGTAAAAGGCCTTTGAGGGTCTGGAGGGGTCCCAGAAGACCTTTGCTGATTCGAGGTCAAGGCGTAGGTTGATTTCCTTCTTCTCCTTCTTGGTAATCTTCCTTAGCACGGTTCCTTGCTCGAGGCGGGCGTTGCGTACGGGGGCGACGACGGCGGCGTCCGGTATGGAGCTGATGCTGGGGGTGGAATTGGATATGCCAAGGCCAAGGCAGGGCTCAAAGGGATCTTCGATGGCCTCTTCCTCCTCAAAGGCGTCAAAGTCGGAGAGTGGGGCTTCGGCGTCGGCGGCAGTCCTGCTGTCGCTGCGGCGGCGCATGATGACGGGACCAGAGCTCTTGTCGCGCTGTGTGTTTGCGTTGCCGCGACGAAAGCGGTTGGGGATACCCTGTGCGCCACGGCTCACTCGTCGAATCAGGCCAGGGCCCTTTCCGAGTGCTTCGGCCATGGCTGAAGGCGACGAGGTTGGCGCTGGCGATGAGACGGGAGGCGGCAGTAGCGACTCGGGCAGGGTGTAGGAGGGAATGGCAGGCAGCGAGGAGGAGACGGGGACGATGCCTTCGGGGGTGGACTGGAGGGAGCCATTGTAGTAGGAGGCTGTGAGGGCGGGACTGGCACGGGCTGGGATGGTGATGGCGCGGTGGAACGAGGGCGAGGGCGAGGGCATGCGCGGTCGCGCATACGAGTCGTGGAGCAACGACATGTTTGTTTGTTGGCAGGCAAGGCGAAGAAGCTTCGGGTCGTGTGTGCTAGTACTTCTTCATGGCGCGGGTGGTGGTGATGGGGAAGGAGCGTGTTTGGAGGGCGGGTGCCACTCTATAATAAAAGCAGACAGGATCAACAGCCTGCTGGGTCCTGGAGGTGTCGCTCAGGCTAAGAGCTGGTTCGCATCGTGAGACTGACGGAATGCGTTGCGGCTATGACGGACTCGGACTCTGAAGCGCGCGCTGCGCGAAGTGCAGACGCAGGTCAGCTGGGATTATTGTCTCGTTGACTTGCATGCAAGACGCATGGGTAATTTAGGATCAGAGCTGGACGTCCTTCGGAGCAGTCGTGGGGGTTGGCAAGCGATTGGGCAGACTGGGGGCGGGCCCGTATAAGCAAGGCTCGGTGGGTGCCTCGGTGGGTGCGGTAGTATGCGGTATGCAGTCTGCAGTATGCGGTATGCGGTATGCGGTATACGGAATATGCAGTCAAAGTGCGGAGAAGGCAGCAAGTTGGTGGTCGGGTGTTGCTTGCGTGGTGGGTAGTAGTAGTGGTAGGAGCGGTGGTGGTGTTGGTAGATGGTAGATGGTAGTTGGTAGTGGTAGTACTAGCAGCAGCAGTAGCAGCAGCAGCAGCAAGTGTGTTGCAGGTTGGGTTTTGTGATTTAACGTCGTGGTGGTGCGGAATGGCCTGAGGGAGGGCGATGGGGAGGAGGGGGTGGGTGGTGGTATATGGGCAACGGTGACGCTTGGCGGCCTCTTTTAATCCAGGAACAGTCAAGCCGCACACGGAATTTTCAGCTAAATCTTACAACCACACGCCCTCTTCGCTGGGACTCCTGGTCGCTCGGGCTCACGGCCGCCCTCGCTCGACGCAATTCGGGCTCCGAGGGGCCTTCCCTGTTTGTCTCCTGTGCTAGCGCTCCCTCAGTGCGCGCCGCGACGCTGGTCAAGGGCCCCACCGAGCAACGGTGTCTTGTATGACGCAGCCGGCTCCTATAGCACGGCGCCCACCAATCATGGCCGCCTCGCACCCACGTCGTTGCATGTCACAATTCGCTGCAAAAAGACGGTCCAGCGAGATGATGCAGCACAAGTGGTCGACAATCGAACAAGTCAGTACGAACTAGCAGTCGAAGACGGTCGACTGACGCAGCCTGAGAGGGCAGCATGCATTGGCCTGCCGGGTCCCGTGGTCAGGCAACGGCCAAGTCGCACCACCAACCAACACCACCACCACCACCGCCAGGCAGGATTTACCGGTACAGCTTTCGCCAGCAAGCGCGAGACGGTATTGTCAAACTTTGCCGTGACATCCGGCCAACTGCCACCGGCCAACTGCCCTGACACTGTTCGCTGTGCGCTGGCCACTGCTGCTGCGAAACGATGACTCCCCCCTCCCCCCCAGCGCATGTCCATCACAATGCCAGCGTCGCCCCGGGACACAAGGCGCTGAGTCGGTCCCGAGCACGAGGCAACATCCTGGCCTCTGCGCCAGTAACGTCGATGCTCAAAGTCGCAGCAACGAGGGTCAATTGGTAATGGGCGCCTACGGCCGATGCGCAAGCAGAGCAGACGATGAAGGATAGCAGCAGTGCGCATGCGAATTGTGGTCCGCCCCAGTGCCCCAACAGTACCGCTGACTGGCGCTGCCGACGACGATACGGTGAGTCGAGGTAACACGAAAGCTGCGCCCTTGGGTGGCCGGGCAGGCTGAGCAGCCAGCGGCCATGGCCGAAGCCGTCGGCCGTCCACTGTCCATCAAACAACGCCCACTGTCCAGTCGCAGCGCCCCATGTGTGGCTGTTGTCGAGCATCCTACACGTGGCGCGCGGGAAAGTTGAAACAAAGTGCGAAGCCGGCACTACGGTACGATCATCATTAGACGGTTGCTGACGGCGCAAAGAACAAGGTCAGGGATCCGCAAATCGGCAACCATGCCCGTCCAAGCCCAAGTTTCCCTAGCCTTGGCTGCTTCACAATTATAGCACGTCCCGCCCATCCTCGACAATCCTCGCCTCGTCCACGAGTGACTCGCCATGGCGCGACACAGCGGTACGGCTAATGCTCACATCCGCAACGCTCTGCCCTGCCCTGCCCTGCCCACGCCGTCCGAGCGCCGCGTGATTTGCCCTGCCGTTCGACACCACCAGAGGCAATCTTCTGGAAGCACTTGCAACAAACCCACGGAGCCTGCAAAGCCCTGCAAACAGGCAGAGCGCCACGATGCCCCTGAGCTCCAACACCCACGCGCCAATCAGCCCACCGCGCCCCCGCACCGCAACGCTGTCGTGCCGCCTTGCTGCCCTTTTTTCCACCCTCTCCCCCGAACCTGTCCATGTGACCTGGTGGCGGTGTGATGCTGCTGTGCCCATCCTCCAACCCCATCCAATCGCTTCTTTACTCACACTCGCCGTCTTCCAGCTCACAGCACTCGTGCCTTGCTCGTGCCTCGTAAATTACCCAATTGCACTTGCATTCGGCCCTTGGGCACCAGCGACCGCTAGTTGGCCTGCAAAGGACTGCCGTCCGCTAAAGCAAGGATGCCCGGCACTGTCTTGTCACAATTCTTGGGTCAATCCATAGGGCTCCCCCAGGAATAGTCGGCGCACGCAGCGACGTCTGCTCTGAGCCCCCCTTTGAAACTTTCGCAACCGATGACATGCATAGCGGTCAAGATGCGCCGCATTGACTCTCGCCCTTTTGCATTGCACCGTGTCAACGCATACCTACTACCTCTGCCTACTTGTGTCACCGTTACTGTCACTGCATTGACTGCCGGAAAAGCTGGGCCAGCGGCCAGACAGTCGAGTCACGGGCGATAAGAATATTCCACCTAGCTATCTCTGCATCTTCCATCCTGAATATGCTTTCCCAATGTGACACACCTGCTCTTCTCAAACCACGGCCGCCAAGAGAACCTTCAGCCTCACCACCACGTGCCAGCATCATCCTACGCCCATACATTACACTAACCCACAAGCACATTACC
>Ga0265780_10008638_pt1 | contig 12348 bp, 21 predicted proteins | sample P1T30metagenome_FD_192432 | JGI IMG/M metagenome (GOLD analysis project Ga0265780, IMG submission 192432) | Plant litter microbial communities from East Loma Ridge, Irvine, California - P1 T30 | ecosystem: Environmental > Terrestrial > Plant litter > Unclassified | place: USA: California... | reverse complement strand
TCGACTCGCTTCGCCGCAGATGTGCTATTGAAAAGGCAATGATTGATAGTCTAAGTCATGTGGAGAATTGGGATGCCAGTGGTGGAAAGAGTAAAGCTGCTTTCTTCATGACTAAAGACAAACGATTTATTGTCAAGGAGCTGGTGGCCGGCTGGATCGGAAGTGATACGTAAGTCCTTCTATGGGGCTCGCACTGACGATCAGGAATGCAATGCTGGAGCTAGCGCCAGAATACTTTAAATACACTCAGTCGACGTACAACAAGGCCACCTCTTTGGTCAAGATAGTGGGCTTCTTTTCTGGTATGTTCGCACAAATCGGGACTGGCTGACGTATAGTCTATACGCACGACCGAAAGAGCGGGACAAAGAAGAACATGGACTTGCTAGTCATGGAGAACTTGTTCCACGATCACGAGATCTCCAAGATATATGATCTCAAGGGTATCGGTATGTCTACTCTATCGTTGATGACTGGGCTGAACGAGTAGAAAGTAGAAAAGTTGCGAAACCTGCTGCTCCCCCCGCTGGGACTGCCGAAGCTAAAGCTGCTGGATCAGCAACGCTCTGGGATGGGGATTGGCTCGAAGCCATTTCGCGTCAGCCAGTCTTGATCTATCCTCGTCAGTACTCCGTGACAACGTTGACGTGCGCTGACCAGTAGATGCCAAGCGCATTCTCACCGAAGCGATCTCGGCGGATACCCGTTTCTTAGCAGCGCAGTCTGTCATGGACTACTCTCTTCTACTCGGTCTAGAGAAGGATAAAAAGGAGATTGTGGTGGGAATCGTTGATTCTATTGGAAGTTTCGATCTCTGGAAGACCCTAGAGAGTAAGGGCAAGATGCTTACTAGAGGTGGTGATGTTACTGTCGTAAGTCCTCTCATGCCTTGGTGTGCGTCGCTGATGATAGATCCCACCTGATCAATACAAGGATAGATTCGAGACTGCTTTGAACAGATATCTCCTTGTACGTATTTCCCTCGTTTTTGGATTCAGCTAACGATCAGGCTTGCCCAGATAAATGGTCTAGACCGGTTCCTGGAGATGCCCCAACAAGACCATTGACTTCATTTTTGTGATATCTGTGAGCCATACATATTGCAAACGACTTGTTGTACAAATTTATCAACCATATACAATTACCAACATGCATTTATCTTTCCATATTACCCATACATTGCAGAGAAAGTCAATCCTGACAGATCTTGTCGACAAACGCGGCCCACCTGGCGATGACCTCCACGACCTTCGCATACTCATCGCCATCTCCTGCTCTAAGAATTGGAAAGATCTCCCGATGTACACTCCCACAATCCCCACACTTGGCCCTCACATCCTTCCACTCGTCCGGGCAGCCTGTCGAGCTGATATCAGCCAATTCGAGATGAACAAGCCTCTCCCATCGCTTCATCGCTGCGACCCTCGGGCGGGAATCGTCAATATTGGATCCAGAATGGAAAGCTCCGGGAAGGTATGAGCCTGTCTCTCTGCGATGGAGGTCCGACTGATTCAGGCGGGATATCGCAGATTTGGGTGGACGGCGCGGAAAGATGTCACGCAGAGTGGGGGTATGTGATCGGCATTCTGGCATGAGCGAAGGTGACAGAGGACTGACTTACGGCTTGACCATTCACTCATCCTGCGAGGCACGTTATCTGTCCTGCCTATCTTGTAGTAGGACACGCGGGGAGTCTGTAAATCTGCTAATTAGCGAGGCTCTCAATCGGTCTGGGGCTCGCTTACCCCGAAGCTCGTAGGCGTACAAAAACCCAGGCAGGTCCTACGGATTACATTGCTTTCATCCGATCACTCACTTTGTCTGTCAATTTACTCTCCATAGTCGTGCGCAGCAGCGTCTGAGTTTGTTGACCTAATGTGGACGGTATATGCTCTAATCGTCAGCCCTGAGAGCATCAGTCGGACTGTGGTTTACCGTCAAAATCGATCCAGACGCTCTTCTGTCCTCCCTTCCAGTAGAATCCACTAACTTGACATATCCGTCCAGCATGATCCTTGCAGTACCTCTCTCCCTTCTGCTCTCCATCCACTCCCAGGTTGATATCCCGAGAAAGCAGAAATGGAGCCGTTGATCTCACAACCCTCTTACAAGGCTGCCCAGATCTTGTGTACCCCGAGCATCGGACTGCATGCGGTGATAGAGGTGACGCCGCGGGTTGTACTGTTGTTATCTTGGTGGGTGTGTGGGGGGTCGTCACAGGCTTTGACGGGGAAGCTCGAGGTATCTCAGAGGTCGCTCGCCGGCGATGACTGTTAGAGATTTCATCATCCGAATCCAGCGTCAGATCGATTTCGGTCCGTCCTCTAGCAGAAGATCTCCCTTTCCCTTGAAGGTTCGGTATTACAGAATCAGACTGAGGCCGAGCTAATTCTGGTGGCCGAAGTAACTCGACCTGAGATACAGAGTGGTGCGGGTGGAACGACGGAACGAACGATTTCCGAGCTGCTTCGCGAGAGGGTTGGTGGAGTTGGGTAGTCGGGCGAGGGGGTATAGCGGGTGGAATAGGTAGGGGTGGAATGGATTGGGCATATGTGGGAAGCGATACTGGTCTACGAGAAGGTCCAGCAACCGGTATCTCCTGGGGCGGTAATGACGGTAATGGTTTATCCTTCAGCGGTGACTGCCCAATCGAAAGATTGGTCACCGAGGTACTCAAGCTTGCAAGGTAATCTCTTCCCCGATTTGGTTGAGACACCGGATATCGAGGAGGCGAGTCGTATGTATATGGTATTTGGTGTGGTTGCTGGCGATAAATTGGGAAAGGTACTGATTGCTGATAATGTTGATTTTGAAGATATTGTTGGGGTTTGTGGTGATACTCTGTCGACCGAGCATCATATGGTTGATGCGGATACCATTGCTGTTGGCCTCGGTACTGCTGATCCCGATAAGGATGAGCCATACCGTCCGACAGAGATCATGAGTGAATAGGCAAGATATCAACAATGGAGTGATGGACTTGACTGGACAGACGCGTCAAAAAGCAGCCACGACTTTGTGGGTTACGCAATAGCTAGGAGAGTACCAGTACATGCATTATTCATCATCCGCATCTCGTATGCGACATAAACACTCATTAATCATGCGAGAGTATCACTGGGAGTCAGATTTGTGCAAGACAGTTCGAAAGCTAGACACATACCCGTTAGTTCCCATGTACTGAACGAAGCCAGCAACAGGATTGCCTTCGGCGGATTGTGCCTGCTCCACGAGGCTTTTGATCTGGAGTCAGCTCAATCCATGGAAACATCAACAAGTACTCACAACACCGGGACACTCCTTCGACCTGGTACTGATTTCTCTCGAGGCATACACTTTGGCATCACCAACGTGAGCGACAGGGTTGTGTACAGCCTTCTCAGAGGCTCCCAGCTTGGAGAATGAACTTTGGAAACCAGCCTCTTCGGGGTCTAGCTCCAACAGATCATCGGTTGCACCATTACCGCCAGAGTATGTGATATCCTGAGGTAGTGTGAACAAGTCAAGTAGAGCGAGGAAAGTAGGCGCCCTGTTGGTCAGCATCTTTCGCTTAAAGATAACCTACCATAATTGACGGTGCGAATCGGAGATCATGATATCCGACTTGGCCAAGAATCTTGTTAGGCCGACCTCGACCACTTTTCGGTCCTTGACAGAAACCTTCTGGGTGTTGGAAAGTACAACACCATTTAGGATGTTGCCAAATAATCTAGAGATGAGCATCTCCCTTTTCCCAAAGAAGACGAACATACCCAGGTTGAATAGCATCGAGAGACTGGATGACGAAATCAGGTCCGACTGACTCGACTGCTGACAGGAGGGTCATGAAGTAGACGAATGCCTGAGTGAACAGTGCCGATGGCTTCGACTGTAGTCGGTTAAGTAGGAGGAGGAGTACCTGGTTGGTGTACGGTCGCATGACATCGCTATTCATCAGCGCGATTTCGACTAATATTCGACGAACTTACAGAGGCAAGAACTCGTACATGGCGTCAACGAGCTCGAAACCAAAGACATCGCCTGTTTTGGAGCCAACAAGTCGCTGGAAGATACCCAGTAATCCTTGCACTTGACCACCAGCATCTATGGTAGGTCCACCTCGGACCAATAGGGCTTTCCAGATTCTCGTCAAAGCTGGGATATTTCCCCTTTGTTCCCATAATGTTGCGGAAAGCAAAGGCTGAAGTAAAGCTTGATACTCTTGCGGTAGATCGTTGGCAGCATGTAGCTCGAGAAGTTGAGCTAGGATCTGGAAGATGTATGGGATGAATTCTGATAATCAGCTCTGTGCTTGATTAGTAGATTGGTATAGCTCACCGGCAACATCGTTGGCGAGGATAATCTGGGCTGGGCCAAAGATGGCTTGCTCGAATCTGGGCAAAGCACCCGGTGTACCATCGCAGACGAATCGGATCAATGCCGACACACTCTCGAAGCAGTATTGATTGAATTTGGGGTTACTTGGGTTCTTGCTGATTTCGCCGAGGATGTTGACGAGTCGGGTAAGGATCGCTTCATGGGATGGCGTCAAGCTCTGTCGAGCAACAATGATTACTCGCATAGCACCTAAGAATCAGTTGAGCCGCACTTTGCGACTATGAACTTACACTTCATGAGGTAGTCGTTCTCTGCGATCCTCTCAGGGGTACCACCCTTTTCGATGTTGCTGAACAAGGCCATGAGGATGTTTTCCGCAAATGGACGCACATCCGCTTGCGTGAATCTGACCATCAGCACATGTCCCGTGGAAGTGGAGTTGGCTCACAGAGCTTGTCTGTCGACTTTGATAAATAGAATTCGTTCGATGGTAATAGCGGCGTAAGAGTAAATGACATAGTTGTCCGACTGAAGATGTTGGACGAGCATGGGGAGGACCGAGACCAATTGGTCTTTGGTAAGCTGAGAGTCAGTATACATTTCGAGAGAATAACGTTCCACTTGCCTGGCTTCGGAAGGTATACAAGAATTTGATGGCGTCGACGATGAGGATTGGATGAACCGATCCAGGCGCAGCTTGAAGGTCGGCATATACATTCTGGCCAAAGAACTCGACAATGTCGACGAGGTGGTTGGTAGATGTGACACCGAGCTGACAGTAAGCTTGATTCTCAGGGAGACTGAGATACTTGCCTGCTGAGTGGATCCTCGGGAAGCGATAGACGTCAGCAAGTAAATGGCGGTGTCTTTGCTCTTCCATTTCCCTGCCGGATCTGACTGATATTCCTGCAACTCAGCTATGACTGTCTGGATGACATACCTGAAGGAAAGTGGAGATGTAGCCTTTGATGATTTCGGTGACATCTCGCTCGAAATGCTCCATCAAAGCTCTTGTAAACTCGGTAGCGGCCTGGCGACGAGTGTCGCTTTCTACCAATGTTAGCATATCAGATAGAGAACGATTCGAAAGACGTACCAGCAGAAGGCTCTAGATCTCTCCTGATGTACTCGATTGGATCGTCCTCGAACTGTATCTCGTCGTTTTCTGTTGATCAGCATCGTCGGTAGCGCTTGCTTACCTCTCATGCCCATGTTTGGCAGAATGATCTTTTCACAGAACGCCTGGAGGGTCTCCGGCGAAGCAAACATCTCTCGATGACTTCCCATCTTGACAATCACTGATAAGAACTTGAGCGCTCTCGAGACAAGCTACTTATCAGTACCGACCTGACCTGAAGCTGGGAAACTTACTAGATCCTCCCTGCCACTTGGGCCAACCGTCGTCAACATCGTCCAGACTCCATTGACAAAGCTGCCAAGCTGCTTGAACTCCTCCGAGTATTTCAATGCGTAGAGCTCGGCGATCTCACAAATCGATGCTCTGATCTTCTCTAGCGGACCTGGAATATCATCGTCGTCCTACTTGTCAGCTGGACTTCTCTGTTGGACTTACATCACCCTTGAGCTCAGCCCTTTCCCATGAAAGGTATTTTCTGAGCCACCCCTCTTTTCCAGCAGCCTCGTTGCCCATGAAATCGTCCAAATGCTCCTCGAAGAATGGAGGTAGATCCTGGCTGTTCAGGTCGTGGAATAGCTCGGTCAGCAGGAGCAGAGCCTGAGCTAGAAGTTCGATGGAAGCGTTCGGTGGTAATGGTTGTGATGCTGGAGTGGAGAGGAGTCTGTCGACGTGGCCGAATAGCTCGAAAAAGGGTTGACAGAAGCGGGATAGGACAAAATTGATTTCCGAGTAAAGTCGGTCGGTACGGAATTGTGATCGCCATCTGCGAGTCAGCCATTGCATTGAAAAGCTAGATAGACGTACCGGCCAAAGATGGAGTGAGCGGTAGCTAGTACACCATTGTTGATGACGAAATTATCTGGAGACAAACTAGCAACGATTTCCTGTCATCAGCCAACCCCATCAAGCTGTACTCACATCGGATAGCCCCTCCCAGTTTTCTGGGAAATCCTGAGCAGCAATGACCGACAGTGCTTCTCCAATCTGGCTCTGCAATCTCGCGGTCGCAGGTGTTCCGAGTGCAATCATAACAGGAACAAGCTGAGCTTTGATCGCATCCTTGTCAGCTTGGGAGATTTGCGTTTCCTATCATTCAGCTCTGTCCTTCTTCAAAACTCACCTCTTCACCGGACCAGAGTTTCTTGACGGCATTCTTGAAGTACACACCGCCAGCTTGACGGACAGTCATGTCGATACCATCCATCTTGACTAGGTGTAGGACTATCTGTAGAAATCCAGCTTGTCCTTCTCCTGATCGCAACGAGTCTTCCGCCGAGCGACGGGTGGCAGCATCTGGCGATACTGTCGAGATGAGGTACTCTGACAAGGTGGTCAGGGTCGCTGGTGTCGCCTGCATAATATTGGTGTATGGAGGTGGACAAGTGGAAAGTCAAGAAATCAACTTCTGATTTCAGAGGTGCGCGTCGAGTGTGGCACTTTTGAGATGGTAGAAATCGGCAAATGTAGGCTCTTGGCTAAACACATATGCATGATGGGGCACTTCCGCTAGGATATAGACATTCCAAAGTAGAGAGTGAGGCAAGTTTCAGTTGGTAATCAATGTTTTGAGTCTGCTGGAGGTGCCAACGACAGGGAAGGGCCCATCTGAAATGATATCGCTTCTACAGATCTGTGAAGGTTTCGGTATTTGGGGCGAGTGGGTGAGTTTCGGGGTCGGTAAACTGGATAGGGGATAGGTTTCGAAAGAATGCGACAAGGCGAACGAGGTTCTCGAGAGGTTTCGGGGGTCGTGATGCTTGGAGACAGGTGAGGCTTGGGATTGAAAAGCATACGGTCATTGTCGGAGGGTTTGCCCAGTCCGCTCGCCGTGCAAATCCTGGATTTCCGCCAGCGTAGCCGGACTCACCAGATGCCCGAGTAAGCTTTCAACGGTTAAGCCTTGTTCATCGATGGTGTGGAGGAGTCGATCGTACACGTTGCGGATATTGCCTTCGTGTCGAGAAATGATGGCAGTGAGGTTGGCTCGGTTTTCGAAGGGCAATATCGTCTTGTGTATGGTATCTAGCTCCCAGTCGCCGAGAGCATACGTGACTTCGTTTGACGGATATCTTCGAATGACCCAAAAGAAACTGCCCATCAGCTGAGTATCCGCATCGAAGACCAATCACTCACACAGCCAGTGCAACAAAAGTTCTCGGCTCCCAGAAGCTATATAGCTCACTATCTCGATCGTCACGGGATAGATAGCGACCAACGAGATCCCTAAGCATGATACGAGCGTCCGGATGGTTGAAAGACGGGAAAGTTTCGTCCCATTTGTCGTTAAGTAAAGCGTCAATTTCGCGTAAAGTCGTGTCTGGTATTCCTTTACGTTCCTCCCAGTCAAGAAGCTCCCACCAATACTCCCAGTCATTTCTAAGTATTTCGAATCGCCTTAGAACAGCCGGGTTGCTTCTGGCGAGATTATTGAGCATTCGTCGGCCCTTCGCACGGTGATCAGGGTCGGTCCAGCTGACATTCGGTTTCGTTTCAGGTCTCGAATCGGTCGGAGTACCGCTAAGGTTACTTGGAGCACTGTCTGACATCAATATTCTATTTTGTCGAGTATATTCAGTGATGAGTGAGATGAAGGAAATGGGAAGTCAAATCAAGTTCTGGTAGCTATGAGCTCAAACGCTCTCAAACACGACAACGCCCCTTGTTTGCCTCGTGCCGTTGCCAAGTCCTTTGGGGTGTTCGATCTCGTCCTGGCCTCATCGTCTCTTTGAGTAGTGGTCCACTTGCGAGGCAATTGGCCTAATGCGGTTGCGTATGTATGGATTCAAGCGAATCGCATGCATTCATCGTCAACATGGTTGCTGTTGACTTACAAGACAAGAGGCAAGCTGCCAAGGTTGCCGAGGTGGATATCACAAATTGTAGTCAGGGACAGACAAATCAACCTCGGCTAGAATTTCGGACTTTTCGCCTCATGGGGTATGCCATGTTCCGCCACCATGTGGGAATGTGCGTCCGGCAAGAATTTGTCTAGGTGAAGCAATAGGTCCATCTGCTAGCGTACAGCGGTCGTGCTTGCACGACCTTAGTTGACCGCCCTCGAGTGGGACGGTGAAGTTCAACTAGATCCAGCGATGTGCCACTATGGTCCATCTCTTTCCTACAAAATGGTCTCGGCCTATATCTCGGGTCCATGGGCTGTTAGAGCCATGCTACAAAGTCCAACTCATGTGCCATGGGAGCACTCTCACGATCCTTGCACGCGACAGCGTGCACGTGATCCCATGGCCGAGACTCAGCGCGTCCTTTCATTTCGCATCAGGCTCCCCCGATGACCCCACCTACTTTGACAGGTCGCTGCTCCATCATTCCTCAAGCTCTTGGACCTTCAGGGGTATCAAAACAGACCTTAGAGTCCGGGCTTTCAAGTCCCTGAGACGACTGGGACGTAGGCGATGCATGGAAAAAACAGACCTTAGAGTCCGGGCTTTCAAGTCCCTGAGACGACTGGGACGTAGGCGATGCATGGAAAAAACAGACCTTAGAGTCCGGGCTTTCAAGTCCCTGAGACGACTGGGACGTAGGCGATGCATGGAAAGTGGAAAACCAAAAGATGGTGCAAAAGAAGAGGTTCTGGAGGGAATCGAACCCCCCTTTCTCGGAGGACCAGTATTTGAAGCTTCAGAAGAAGCCGGTTCGTCTCAGAACCGAGTGTACTAGCCGATATACGACAGAACCGCTGAAAGGAGAGCGCAAGAACGATATATAAACATCGGCGAAACACAAGAACAAGGCGAAATCCATCAAAAATTGTTGACAATTTGCCTTGAGTGTGTGTCAAACCTAATTTTCAAGCGGCTACTGTCGTAATCGGCTAGTACACTCGGTTCTGAGACGAACCGGCTTCTTCTGAAGCTTCAAATACTGGTCCTCCGAGAATTTTTCCCCCGTCGCGGTAGCGACGGGATTCCACACTTTATGCTGGGATCGCGACTTTTCACTGGTCAGATATTCGCCACGTCACGGACTCTGGCGCTTGTACTTCTGATAGGACAGGTCTAAGCAATTTTGAACATGTTTTGACGCCGACCTGCTTGTTGGTACGATTTGGAAACGCTCATTCCCGTCTGAGCCAGACTTTTCGCTTTTACGTAACTTCGCCATCACACATGCTGCCATCTTGGTATCACCAAACATCAAGCTTCTGATTGTTTGGTCTTCGACGAGTCTCCGCGATATCGGGCTTTTATCGTGGCCCGATCGCCAGCCACTTTGTTCTCCGGGATATAATATCCGATAGGTTGAATTGGGGACCCTCAAACACCCTTTTCAACCACGTACTGACCGCTGAATACGCAGTTCACGCGACTCCTTGATCTCCATTTCCACAATTATATCCCGAAGGCTTCTATATTTACGCTTACTCACTTCCTACTTCTAGCTACGGTCAAATACAACGGACCACAAGCCAATTGACCACCTCAAAAGGCTGGATGAACTGAGACACATTTGTCACAGTCGCTCACTCGGACCGTCTCCAAGATAAACACTCTCCAAGTCTTTGTAACGGGGGTAAAGAACCAAGTCGAGAGGTACACAGATCTATGTCAGACGGGAAAGTCTAATCTAAATCAAGTTTCCAGGTATTTGTTAGGCGCTATGTCGACGAACCAAGTCAAGATCCCTGAGAAGGGTCATCATTATCTGGTACGCGTGTCACTGGAGCCAGGCGACACTAGGTCTCAAGGCACACGGATTCTCCAAGGGCTCAGTATATTCTTCCTCGGTCCCTTAATATTCAATGGATATCGCCTGGTCTTCTCGAGGAACAAGGAGGAGGAGTGCGACACTGTTGTACCACTGCTCTACTTCAAGAACGTCGAATCTCTCACGCGAACCAAGGACAATCTGCTTGGCGAGTATGGTCCGCATATATCACTCGACCAGCGAACCCTGGATGCAGGTATGAGCCGCTATATTATTTCTGCACCTAGCATCGCCTCCTTGTCCATCACCCACCTGGTATTCATCCAATCAGGCTACCAGCCATAACGAGGTTTCGCCCTTCAATCGATACCTAAGAGCAACCAAAATCATCACATACCGTCGCTCCAGGGCCAAGATCACTTAGATGAGTGGCCGAGCTGGACGAACTCGATCCCAAACAGTAATATACCTATACCACTGTAGGGGCTTGGATAAGCTCGCTCAGCTGACACACCCTCATCTTTTCCAGCTCGTCGATGTGTGTCAAGCATATTTCTACCATCTACACGTTCGAGGCTGTTGAGGAAGATCTTACGAAAAATATGCATGTACAGTCCATGACCTCCTACTGGACATACTCCTTGCCTACTGACTTGATAGCCTCGACCAGACCAACCACTGTACCAGGTAGAGTCGAGATATTAACTACAACCCTAAAGAACTTGCCATTTTCTCCAGGCGCGAAATCGATCATCCACCCTTTCTTGATCAGACGATTTGCGATCTCGGACGTCCGTCGGCTTGTCTCGGCCACGTCCACCATGCCTGTCGGGGTGTAGTAGAAGCACACCCGTCGTCAGCGCATTGCAAAGAATAGGACATACCTGTAAGCAAGGAAGCGGTCTTCGCGAGACCAAGGTGAAGTCGGAATCGGTTTCTAATATCGTCATAAGCTGGTCTGCCCTCTCGAAGGCATTTTCAATTTGCGCCGATAGACCAGATAGACCGTAGTATGCCCATGAGAGGAACAGCTTGAATGCGTCTCCTTTCCGTCCACACTGGGGTGTGAGATCTGCGAGATCGTTCACTTCGAAATTGTCATCATCTGTCGAATCGTTATGGAACAGACTAAGGTCAGTCGATATTTCGAACATAGTACTCACTATCCAGCGGGTAATGTCAACGCTTTCCAGAATTGCCTGATATCCTTTCCGACCAGGAATGAACAAGACACAGGTACTCCTAGCATCTTGTGGGCACACATGACCACGCTGTTTGCCCTCTCCACCCCGCTCAACCTTTCCTTCGACAGTTCCGCATTGAAGACCACAGAACCACCCCAAGATCCATCCACATGCATCCAGAGCTTGTGCTTCTCACATATATCGGCGATTTCATGGAAAGGGTCGAATGATCCGAGTACCGTTGTACCAGCAGTAGCGTTGACGTAGAACGGCGTCTCGCCCTTGTCTTTCGATTCATTGATCAATCGATCTAGCTCCGATGGGATCATCTTTCCCTCCTCGTCGATAGGTACCGAGATGATCGAGTCGGATCCAAACCCGAATATCTGAGCAGCTTTTTCAAGCGAGTAATGTCCATGAGCAGAGGTGAATAACGTGAATCGATAGTTTCCTAGACCTTTGGTCTTGGTGTCTGGGTAGAGAGTATTTCGAGCAATGACGATCGACGAGGCGTTACCAGCACTCCCACCCGACTGGGAGATACCACCAGCATGAGGTCCGTTGAATCCGAATAGATTCGCTAGTCGTTTGGCGGTATATTTCTCGACGAGCGTTAGGACTGGTGATACCTGGTAAACGTGGACCTACTATCAGTCTGATCAATATAGTAGACGTACATTGGTGTTGAGTACCCCGAGAACAAGCTCCGAGATCACTCCAACTGGATTTGTGCTTGCGTACAGCTTATCCATAAAACCCTGATCCCATGTGTTGACACTGTACTGCAGAGTCCTCTCGACCAGATCGAGTAATCCGTCCTTTCCAACTCCTTCCTCCTCAAGCTTGAGATCTAGTACAGGCCCCAGCTCCTTCGGCGAATGGTAGTCTACCACTACAGGTCGAGATGAGCTCGGAGCGACTTTTGATTTTCGGGCTGAATCGTCGTCGGCCTTTCGTACATGGGGGATGATCAGAGCTTTGACCGCATCGAGTAGCTATCATCAGCTAGCTCAGTAGCCATACTCACCTCTTCTAGCTCCGCTG
>Ga0265780_10008637_pt1 | contig 12348 bp, 14 predicted proteins | sample P1T30metagenome_FD_192432 | JGI IMG/M metagenome (GOLD analysis project Ga0265780, IMG submission 192432) | Plant litter microbial communities from East Loma Ridge, Irvine, California - P1 T30 | ecosystem: Environmental > Terrestrial > Plant litter > Unclassified | place: USA: California... | reverse complement strand
CTCGAAACTTTCTTACGATCCTCCGAAATCAATAGGCTTGTACACGCCGAGATCTTGACTATGGATTTTCAGAATATGACTGAGACGATACTTAACCGGATATTTGGAGATGTGGATGATCAATCGAGCGCATCCGGACGGTCAAGGTGGGCAACATCAATGTCGAAATCGTCTTCAACCTCTTCTCCTCTGCATTACCATAATCGAAATATCTCAGGCTATCGACACAGACACCGGGACGAACATGTACCTTCCTCCACATCGGCTGAATCACCATACTCCTCCCCCGTCTACTCATACTCCTGCCCAAGTTCAAACGGATGGATGACATACACCCAACGCACCGAAGGAATCTCCCTATCCCTCGACGCACTCTATTTCCTAGTCCAAGCCGCACAAGATCTGACCGACCTCTCACTTATCGATATCAGAGCACAACGTCTCGATACTCTCCAGCTAACCCCACATTCACTGAGATTGGTGGATTTACCAAATCAGTTATGTACGACGATATACGCTGTTATCCACCGACTACTTTTCTGGGATCATGGATTGGTTAGGGAGATGATGGAGTCTAGATTGATCATGTTTCAATTGGAGGAACTCGTGGAATGGGTGGATGAAGATGGGGAAAGACCGTACTGGAGGTTAGGGGAGTGTGTTGAGGAATTAAGGAGAATTAGAGAATGGAGGAAAACGATGATTAGGCGTATATGGGCCAAGATCTGGGCTTGGATTGTGCTATGAAAGAGGACAAGATATCAAGATAGAGATGGAGGAATGGATTATAATGTAAACGAGGAGTATCCGCGTTGCTGGAGAAGGGTTAAAAAGTCGGTCGCGCGTTTCGAGCTACGACACCTCGCTCGCTCGAGCTACGGCGAACGAGCGATCGAGCTGTAACGATCGAGCTAGAACGAACGAGCGAGCGAGCGAGCTGCTCAGCGGAAGTATATATAACAACGAAACTGACGAAACTGACATTACCAGGCATCCTCATAGCACCAACTCCGCCTAACACACGCTACTGTACAACAATGCCTACCCATCTTGAAAGACGACTACTTTCCTCGCTGATAGATGATCTGAGTATGGACCAGTCGAAGGCTCTGGTAATGCATGTAGCTGAGAAACATTTGGAATTGGTCGGGGCGGAGGCCTTGAGGATCAAGAAGAAAAGTCAGGATAGGCAGCGAGCTTTATTGGAGCCAAGTGGGGATAGAATCGAAAGTCAGCCCCGACAAATACTTCTCTCAGAGAGCCCTGCTATTGAAAGTACGGCACACCTCTCCCCGAGCGGTATCTGAATGACACTGACTTATAGGCGATCTTGAGTCTCACACCAAGACTGATGATGGAGGAGATGACGATTACATACCACACACAACGACCTCTGCTCCGTCTACGATCGCTACGCGACCTACTTGACCGGAGATCGCGGTCTCGACGTACCACCAAGTCAACCGGTCGACCTACCATAATCCTCCCTTCTAGGTCCAAATCCGCAAGACTTCACAAGCTCCTACATGGACTAGTACACCAAGTCAGCGAAAGATTTCGGCAAGAATAACAATGATTATCCATGCATTCAAGTGGAGTGTCGGAACTCGCAATGATTTCTTGAATCGATATAATGTTAACAACGTACGTTTCTCCCAATCTCTAGTAGGTACTGATGAATAGGAAGGAGTATCTGGCATCTGGCTGGCCTGCTATCGTTTACGCCCACGGAAAGAGGCTGCGGAGGTATTCGGAGGGGTTTAGGGGGACATGTCCGGCTAAAAAGCAAAAAGTGCGGAACACCGTGATAACGAGTGTGATGAATATCATACCAGAATCGTAGGTAGGCATGCACGGGCATCACCAACCGACTCATGGTGATTCGCTGAAAAGTCGTAGTGGATGGTAAACCTAGTAGGTCTATGCCCTCTTACCCGGATCCGGTGGCGGCATTACGCTTTCCTCCTTCTCTATCTTCTTCTGTCTATTCAGTTAGACTCATAATAACCCAGAGAAACCAATACGTCGTCTGTCACAGTCAGGATGTTACTCGCCGATACGATCTCAACCATGACCGCCGAAGAACGCAGAATATCATCATGAATACCCCTGATCAGAACTTGGACTCACTGGAGCCGCGGTGTTGGCGGAGAGGGTACAGCGACACTACCCGATGGTACACCAATGACGGAGCGGGAAATATCAGTATCAATATCAATATCAATAATACCAAGCGGCATCGAGGAGATGTAAGCCGCAAAGACCGAGAACAAGCTCCATGGTTATGAACAAGAAGACGTCCCGAAGTCACATCAATCCCATCGCCTACCCTATCTATACCAACATTTTCCGATCTTGGTAATATTTATTGTTGTGAGAACGGAGAATACAACGATACGGGATCAGGACTTCTGTAGACTCGATTGGTGTCAGACAGCCAGTTTTTATCGTGCACTGCTGTCCTCTCTTATGCGGGTGTCCCCTTTCGACCTGGATTGGTCGTGAAACTGGACCACGTTCGATGACTCGATCGGCGCGACTGTGATCAGCCAATGGCGACCGCTGTATCGATGCCGATGATTCGAGGGTATTCGGAGGCGATCCTACTATCCAGTGGTTGACCCATCATTTATACTTTCTCGACATTTCGTCAAGTCCCTCTCTTATCAAGCTGTTTCTTCTTCAACCTCCGTTCCATATCCAAAAAAGCCAAAACAACAGGATCCATCCCATCTTCCATCTTTCCCATTTCTTCCTTTCTGACACTTTCCTTCCCGCCTTTCTTTCCGTCTAGCCTTCTCACCGCTTCTGGCCATCGTGAAATCGGGGTATTTGCGGACTTTAGCGCGGAATGAGCGTCGTCGAGTGCTGAGGTATATGCTTCGAGGTCGTCTGCATAGAGATTGTAGACGCAGTTTACGCAGCTGTTCATACAGCATTCTGTCATCAGCATTCATGTATCAAGCTCTAGTGGAGGGCAACGTACCATCGTCCTTGGGTGGGACCGGTTTCGGGGGGATAACAACCCCTTGGACAATCATCTCTTTATCCTTATCCTCTACTTTGTCCTTCGTGACATCCACGTCCGAAGTCGGAGTGACCATGGCTGGGATAGGTATCGCTTTACGGATCCCATCTTTCGCTGCAGTAGGCGGAGGAATCGTCTGGAATGACAATGCGGCTGGGATAGTAGATATCGTATCGAATGTCTGAATCGGTCTCCTATATTTCGCCATCACATCTCTAGAGCTGTCCCTTCGAGCTGACAGGCTTAGAGTACGACATTGCTGTCGTGTTGATGTCCGGCTGATGTAGCGGACGGTGGTAGGGAGTATTGTCATCTGTACATAGAGTGAGGTATAGTATAGGTGAATCGTCGACATTGTCAATTGATTCATGGTACAGATTCAGATGACGTAATCTAATCTTTCTCATTCAAAAGATCCAAAACTCGACTCCTTCTAAACACTCTGTACAAATACCTACCGCACTACAGATATCACCAAAGATGCCCACTACACGACCTATCCCAGTCGCCTTGATCGGTCTCGGAGGAGTCGGAAAAGCGATCCTCACTCAGCTTCTCTCTCCTTCCCTTTCGTCCAAATTCACTTTGGTCCTCATTGCAAACTCTCGACAATCCCTCTCTCTCCCACTCCCCGCTTCCCCACTTACACCTACCAACTACGCCCCCATCCTCGAGCAGCACGGTCAACCCCTCGACTTATCATCTGTGATTTCGGTGCTATCAGGTCACCCAGATGCTCCTGGAATTTTCATCGATTCTACCGGTTCCGAATCCATCCCGGCAATGTACTCTCAAATCTTGAAGATGGGTATCAATATCGTGACCCCAAACAAGAAAGCTACTTCCTCATCGGATGAGTTATACCAGAGTATCGTGGGAGCTTCTTGGCCGAATGGCGGATTGATGTATGGTGAATCAACCGTTGGGGCTGGATTACCTATCCTATCGACTTTGAAGGATTTGGTAGAGACTGGTGATGAGATTGAAAAGATTGAGGGAGTGTTCTCGGGAACATTGAGTTATATCTTTAACGAATTCTCAAAAGTTGAAGGTGGGGATGTCAAATTCTCTGAGGTTGTCAAGATTGCCAAGGACAAGGGATACACCGTGAGTCTCCCATCTTCGCAATGGTCTACAAAAGGCTAATAGCAGGAACCCGACCCAAGGGATGATCTTTCCGGAACAGATGTCGCTCGAAAACTAACAATCCTCTCGAGACTAGTCCCAACCTCCCCCGTCCTCCCAGAGGGGTACGCATCCGTACCTACCCAATCCCTCGTCCCCGACGTACTCTCGAACGCTCAGACCAAGGAGGAGTACCTAGAACGCTTGGCCGAGGGAGACGACTACTTCAACAAGCTAAGGGAGGAGGCTAGGAAGGAGGGCAAGGTCGTCAGATACGTTGGTGTTGTCGATGTCAAGGCTGGAAAGGTAGAGGCCAAGTTGGGCAAGTGAGTCATCGCCCTGCAGTTCTGGATACATGAGGAAAGAACGATACTGATGATAGATATGACTTTGACCACGCTTTCGCGACTGCCTTGAAGGGATCTGATAACATCATCTCGTTCACTACCGCTCGGTAAGCTATGAAGTCTAATTGAGAAGACCTAGCTGATGAAAGATACTCGCCTCGACCACTTATTATCCAAGGTGCTGGTGCGGGAGCTGACGTTACCGCCATGGGCGTTACTGTGAGTAGACCTTTTTGGCACATGAGCCTTGCTGATGACAGTCCGACATGTTGCGAGTTTACGAGCGACTGTCCAACGCCCGAACTACTGCTTGAGCAGGAGGGCCAAGAAAGCAAGCTATTGAAACTAGAATTCGATAGATGGAAAAGAAATAGAAGACAAAATATGCATATTATGCGAGATAGTGATCTACGGCCTTTCTTAGTTCTGCAATCTCCTCCGGACTGGTCTTGCAGCATCCACCAACGATGATCCCAGCCCAAAGTCCACTTTCATCCACACTCTTGACATCGGTCATGATCCTCTCTGTCCACTCTTTCGGAGTCAATTTCTCTTTTGACCAGGTCCGGGATATAGGATCATATACCTGTCCTCCATCCGGGTACAGGACGAACCATGTCTCTGGCTTTGATTGAAGTGAACGTAATGTTGTGTTGAATGTGTTGATGAGTGTAGGGATGTAGGCGGGATTGGTACAGTTTATTCCGATTCCATTCGGTCTCCTTCCCTCATCCGACAGTAATGTCCTAACGACTTCATCTAATCCCACTCTCCCACCTCCTTTCGTTGACTCCGCGCATTGTCCATCTGGAAAAGTACATGCTATCCAGTATTTCTTTTCATCCCCCAAATCTCCCATTGCCCGCTTGATTGCCCTCACCTCCCTCAATAATGGGATAGTCTCGAAGCCTATCCATTCTACCTCACTCCAAGCGGACGAACGAGAGTAGGCTTGTAATCGAGATAAATGGAATTTGTATAGTGCTTCTTCTGCGGACTTGTCGTCCGAGTCAGAGAGGTGATTGCTTGGTGAGGGATCTAATACTGATCCACTTCCGTATGGTGGTGGGTACAAGCCTGAATACTCTGCTCCTGGTTTTGTCGTTGCTCCGTATGGACCTAATGCCAGGACTTGATTCGAGGTGGATGACGAAGGGAGGATGGATAGGCCGGTATGAAGGATATCTTCTGCGTCTGCGGGTGTCTTTGTAGGGTATTCACGTAAGATTGACTCGACTGATAGTGGGTACCTGTCATCAGCTCCATTAGGGGCAGTGACATACGTTGACGACTCTACTAAATCTGCACCTGCATCTATGTAACCCTTGTGCACGTCGACGATCGGTTTCGGATCCGTCAAGAGTAGGTCTGAACCCCATAAAGAACTTGATACATCCACACCTGCACTCTCTAGCGTTGTTCCCTAACGATGAGCAATGCATCTGGCTAACAATATAGTAACGATGGTGACATACCATACCGCCATCGAGAACCAGGATCCGCTTGGTTGCTCCGGTTATCATTGTAATGTGCCGGCGAGAAAAGAGTAGAGACAAACCAAGAACAGTAAGTCTGGACTGGAATTGACAAATTTACAGTTTCTTCGGCTTAAGGGCTGGATCACCTGTCCAGATTCCTAACGCCCCTATTCAGGGAATATAATCATTCTGAGAGCAAGAATAACCCCCGAATGGGTTCTATCGCGTAATGCGCTGTGAACAGGGCGGCTCCGCTTGGCGGCCCGTACTATACCGCTCGATGAGATCGCACATCAGCAGCAAAATGCCAATAATTAACCGCCGTGCCGTGTACCGGATCTTGCTTACCCCGACGTATAGTTCCTTCGGACCGACGGGCATACGAGACCGCCATGTATCCTGGAAAGGGTAACTTGACTTAAGCATGGGGACGTAAGCAAGATTATGAGTTGGGGTAAGCAAGAGAAGCACATAGAATCAGGCGAATATGCCAAGGGAAGGAGTATGAAACAATTGTCATGTCGATCATAATTACAAAATTCCCTGTGACCCATTAACGTATCAAGATTGTTCGCCCTTGCACGTTGACCTCGCTACACCTAGTATGTACGCGATTATTTAGAGTTGTATAACGCCATTGATAACGCCACATTATAGATCAATCGATAGAACCCGAATAACGATCCATCGAGTCTGAATCATTGGTATTACTTTCCGTTGGACTACCCGAAAGGAGGGACGACGGGTGTGGGGAGGGAGGGAGTGTCAAAGCGGCATTCTAGTGCTTTTCACTTGTACAACCTTATCCATACATACTGCATCATACACCGGTGCCTACAGCTCTAGCTTCGACCTTTTGGATGTGGATATGTCGGCTTTAGACCAACGTAAGTCCAAACCATACTCCACTTTCAGGTCGCCCTATGGATTCTCGAATCTACGAAAAGATCGTGATTCAGGAGATTTAATAACCGAAACCTTCTTATTACCTGAACTGAAATACCAGATTTGGATGATCCGCCAGCGCGCGCCCTTGACACGAGCGGAGGTATGATTACTATTACGCCAGAAATGGCATCAGGTGTCAGCGGAAGTCTCTCGTCAGCGTCAGCAGATCTGGAAAAGGGAGTCAAGGATAGAGGTGCACTACACGAGTAAGTTTAGTCCTGAATACCTCAAGGTCCCAGCTATGACGAATCGACTGACCTATAGGAACGACTTTGGTAAGTTTACTCCGGACTCGTGTTGGGTTTACGTGTTGCATGCTGATCGTCAGTCATCCCTTCGACTGCTGATCATCTTTCAAACTCTGTTTTCAACTCTTCACTCAATCTGGATCATAATCAATCTACCAATCTGTCGCTGTCGAGTGAATTATATACTGCACTCCCTGGAGGCGGAGTCATCTTGAAGCGGGGCATGTGAGTCTTTGTCCCATCTCTTTATGTCTAGTCCTCGTCTGATGACCAGGGCGTGTACATTCTGTCGCCGGCGAAAACTTGTACGTCCATCTTCAATTATATTACGCGTAGAGCTCACAATCAGCGCTGTAGTGCTGAACGACCGTCGTGTGCCAACTGCATTCGATACTCTCAGGCATGCGAGTATCTCGCAGTAAACGCAGGGAGCAGAAGTACGTTCCCATCTCACCCTGCGTTGATATAGCTAAAATTCAGATGATAATGGAGATGATATTGATCCGCCTTATACCAACATGTTTACAGATGCCCCCTTGCCCCCAGCCTCGGATCGACCTATTCCACCAGGCGCAATCATGGGACAAAGGCGGAGACCGAGTTTACAAACTAAGGGAAGCGATTCATGGACTAGAAGAGGAAGTATCGCTGCTCAGAAAACGCCTACCAAGGATAGAAGACCGAGTCTAGCGAGGAACGCCAGTGCAAGTACATCCACAATACCGCTTTTATCACCTACTGGACCCCCTTCTCAGCCTCTATTCCAATTCGAACAGAATTACCATGGCCCCTCTCCATCATTTGGCGAGCATGGTCAACCTTATCCGAGTACTAGTACATGGGTTCCCCCACCCGCTTTATCGAGCCACAACTCAGGATCTATCCTCACCTCACCTTCCACTCAACAGCCGACCCCTTTATCGTTTCATTATGAACAAGTCGCACCTGTCCCACCTCCCATTCAGTATCCCGTAGAAGACGAAACGGCATGGTATCAGGCCGCACTTAATGTCGATCCTCAACAACAACAACCACCTCAGGCGTATCCCGCTTATCAACATGCTCCAGCTCAGCCACAGGATCCATATCAACTGAACCCGGTACCGCAGTATCCAGCGTATGAAGGATACCAAGACTTGATGTTTGGAAGTACAGGAGTTCCAGGGGTTGGTGCTAGGTACACTGATCCTATCGACCCCCACAACATGAATCCCACTCCCGGATCGTCCACGATATACAGTGAGCCTGGATACGAAGATGGAGCAATACAGCAATCGACATCGACGTACGCGCGTACTCCAGGTCCTTATGCCAGTCAAGCCAACCTCGCAATTCAAACTACACCAATGTCAGTGCCAATCTATAACACCCACTATGTCACACCCGCAGTCGACGTAGAAGGTCATCGCCCAGGAATGACCCACGAAGGTACATATCCCGGAATGGGATACCAGATCCAAGAACAAGGATACATGTCCCCCTCAATCCCCCATCCGGCATTATATCAAGAAGAAAACACCCACTCGACTCAATTACATCATGTTCAACCTGCACCGTATACTTTCCCCCACCTTCCCATCCCTTTACCAGAATATGAACGCCCAACAATCCCCCGATCAGCCTCAAACCCGAATAATTCCATGCATCTCACGACATCCGAAACTCCCTCAGAAGGATCATTACCAACTACAACGACAACAACAACAGTATCAGTGGCTGTTCCAGAAGGTGAATACTATCCTCAAAATCTGAACGTCTGTTATCCCGATGAAGTCTCCTCCACTCCCGGATCAGGGACGAAGAAACTCGATAGATTGACAGAAAGGTTGGGTGAATTCTTTTTGGGGCCAGAAAAGAAGGAAGAAGTGGGAAATCCGGTAGATATCGGAGGAGAGAGACATATCAAGAAATCGAGAAAGAGCGTCTCTGCTACTGGAGGAGGGGATATGTCCTATAGGATGCAGGAAAGTGATGGTTTGACCGAAGGTGCGAGGAACGCTCTGTGAGTGATGCTCCCTCTTCTTTACATCCTTCATCCGCTCCCTGCTCGCGCCCCTGATTCGCTCGGAGAAAGGACTGATATCAGATTGGACGTCTTCTTTGAACATCATCGATTATTCTTTGATCTCTCCATCCCGAAATTCAGGTCTAGATTGACATTTCATGATCGACGACGACCAAGTTTAGCACTCTTGAACGCTATGGTATGTCCTTAAATCTCTTTAGCCCTTCTTCCATCGTACTCGCAATCCGAATCCACTTTCCACTCTGGAGCAACAGTTCTAGAGGCCGTGCGTTAGATCGTGCGGGGGACAATCTCACTCAAAGAAATATTAGGAGAGCAAGGATTAACGAACAGTACATGTGGGCGACCCGGATGTCGCACGCTCCAAACATGCCATCAACCGAAACGCACTTCTACCAACAAGCGATCGTACACCTCGATGCATCTGCCGCTACAGGTGATAGATTGATGGATTGTATCAGGGCAGCGTACTTGTTGAGTGCTTTCCAGTATATGAACGGAAGACATCATTCAGTGAGTTTCCTCCCTTGCTCTAGTCTTCATTTTTGCCACCTTCTGTTTCTGATATTTTTCTTTTGCGAGAGTCATGACTTATATTCAGGGATACCTACTATGTGGTCATTCAGCTCAGTAAGTCCCCTATCAGATGTATGCGAGTAATCATTGATATCAGATTGGTAAAATCATGTGGTCTTCATAGGATCCCCTCGACAGTATTTTCACCAGCACCGGCCCCCGATCCATTTTTAAGGAATCGACCGTACTTGCTGCCCCCGCCCGAAGATGCTTTGGAACTGGGGGAGAGGATACATACTTTGTACGTCTTTTTCGTCCATCTACCTATTTTCCTCTTTCCCCCTTGCCACTCCTTTTGACGCTCCGACGTCCTTCTCGCTCCCGTCTTGATTGGGCTCTACTGCGCGTGAAATGAAAGCTGACCACTCAGCTGGGCGGTACTTTCGCTCGACAGAAGTTCTTCAGCCCTGACGGGTTTCATGTCTTCTTTCCGAGATAGTGATATCACAACTCCGTGGCCGAGGGAATTGAGCGACATATCATCTGTAAGTACATTTCTGTCTGTCCTGGCACCTCTGTGTGCATCGAGACACAGAAGTAGCCACGTCTAGTGAAGAAGCTAAGATCTGACAAATAGGGAATGGTTACTGAACAAGATGATGTTACTCTCCAGGATATCTATCGGGCGGATAGGTATCAACATTCCAATGAGAGGTCTTAGTGAGTTGAATTCTTTCTCTGCTTCTTTCTTCCCTCCTTCTCATCATCAATCCTACTAGCTCTTCACTGCATCTCGATACCTTCCGCTTCGATTCCGAAGATCATCCATTCTCCACTTCAGACGCCAAGCAACCGGAGCTGACGTCAGTGTCCGCTGGAACAAGGCAGTAGTCATCCTGGAACGAGCCTCAAAACTAGTCCTCCTAGACCCAGAAGATACGTCAGAACACACACGACAATGGGCAATATACAAGCACACAGGCGGCGCAGAACCAACAGGATACCTCGAATCTCCTCGTTATAGAGTACCTACCGAATTTGAAGAGACCAAATTCGCTTTGGAGACTTTGATTCGATGTTGTGGAGAAGATGGGGTATTTCCTCTTGATAAGAAATTAGGGGCGGAATTAGATGGGAGGGAGGAAGTTGTCATTTCACCTGCTGTTATCTTGTTTGTGAGTAGGACGTCAGGTCCTTTGATATTCACGCCATGAGGTAATTGAACAGACGAGTACTGATATTCAGCATCATGTCATTGCGGCTACTGAAACGCTTTTGTACGATACAAATTCCCTCGATGCTGAGAATACGGAGGCGTTGATAGGAGCCAGAAGGGCCGTTGCCTTGATCAAGGAGTTGCCGCCTCTTGTACGTCACTTCCTCTTTCGTTCCACCTCTTTGCCCGACTAGAATCCTGGTCTCCCTCAGACCTTTTCATTTCCCACCGGTCATCGAATACCGACACACTTCGTTAAGCCTATCGGCCTTTTTGGACCACGCTGACGATTAGCCGATCCACGCTGTTGATGCTTTTGCTCCTCTTACTTGGGTGATGGTGGCAAAGGTCTTGATTAAGGAAATGTACAGATTGAAACAAAATGGCGACGTCCGTAAGTCTTTCATCTACACTGGCCAACGAACAGATCACAATACTGATAAATAGGTTACAAAGCAGTTGAAGAAGAAGTTCAATGCCTTATTGATGAGATCAATAGAGTCGGGACAATGATGCCTCCTTCGTAAGTCTCCATGCTCACTCACAAACACCCTCCTCCCTTGATCTCACGCCTCTTCCTCTTGCTGCTTGATTTGGTTCATAAGCTGACAGATAGACGGATGTACGCGAAAGGAGTCGAAGATCTGATGCGATACGCGTCCGGCGCTGCCCCTGCCCCTCCCCCTCCGCCGTCCCAAACCCCTTCCTCGTCATATTCCAACCAATCCCAGAATCCATTCGAGCAATCGACCCTGTTATATAACAACCAACCCCAGAACTCATTCGAACAATCTACACCTCAACAATGGGATAATTATCCTTCGACGAATCATCCTAATAGCCTCATACACGACGGCTCATAATCATGGATATTTCCGACTACACTAGTCGCTCAACGTATCATCACTTGACGCATCAGTCGCTTATCGTCAATTTCACGCGTCATTCGCTGATCGTCACAAAGAATGATACGATTGATACAGGCAAACATCAATGTACCAAAATTGTTGCGTAAATTATAGCATGATTGGACAATCGCCATTCCCTACATACAAATTTGTAAATAATCAATGCATCGTCCCATATCTACCCTACCACTGAACGAATTATTTCTTACCTCTTACCCCTAACCATAATCCTCTTCATCTTTGGTTGTTTCGCACCTTCTTTTCCACCCTCCTCTGCAGGAGCGGCAATAGCATTCTTCTTCGCTTCCTTCTCTTGATCCAAATCCCTCTTGATCGAAGATACAGCAATACCAGTCTGGATAAGTGGTGAATGTAGTGGTAGTCGATCTTCAAGCTTTAGAGTAGGTTGAGGAGGATTAGGAGGTCTGGTACGGAGTTTCTTTGGTTGTCGAGTCTTTGTATCTGATTTCTTGGCTTTCTTGTTCTTGGATACTGGTTCGGCAGCTGG
>Ga0265780_10008636_pt1 | contig 12348 bp, 8 predicted proteins | sample P1T30metagenome_FD_192432 | JGI IMG/M metagenome (GOLD analysis project Ga0265780, IMG submission 192432) | Plant litter microbial communities from East Loma Ridge, Irvine, California - P1 T30 | ecosystem: Environmental > Terrestrial > Plant litter > Unclassified | place: USA: California... | reverse complement strand
CTCGAAACACCGGACGAGTGGCAGAAAGAGGGTGTGTTGCCACCTCATCCTCCAGGAAGGGTCTCTTTTCCCAATCGAGATGGAATGTGACGTGTGATGCAGACGTTAGCACTCGTCCAGGTCTTCGAAATTCTGAGTAGGGAATAGCTGCTGACCGAAGAATTATGTGGTCTACATATGCGAAACATTTTTGTCGGTGAGAGAAAGAACCAAGATGCTCTACACACCGAAAGGAGATGTTACGAAAATAGAAAATGGTGCTGGAGGGACGTCGGCCGAAACTAGAGAGCCGTAACTCAGAGGCTGATGATCAGTCCTCAAATCATGTCCAGTAGAAAGATGTTCTCTCTCTGGTTGACAAATAACGCTCGTATAAAGCAGCATGTGATTATACGCTTCAGCAGGGTCAGCTGCAACGCTAATGCATGTGTTTTTTCCAATTTTAGACGATACGAGATTGACCACTTCACAGCACTGCTCTGTTAGAAGCCAGCACAGCATAGTACAGTACAGTACCTTAGTGGAGCACCGTGTCATGATACAGTACAGTAGTGCCAAAAACCGGCTTCCTGCGCCCGAGGTGATTCGTTCTCCAGTGACAGCCCGCCAAGACCGCTAACTCTCAGACTAACCCGACCCTGCTCTAGCTTTCCCGAGCCATGTCGTCACCTTCCTTGCAAAATCCACTGGGCCACCGGCCCAGCCAGTTCCCACAACCTTGACTTCAGCATTCCATAGTTCTGAGTGCCGGAAGCGTAGCAAGAATGCTTGATGTACTGTACTGTACCTGGCGTGAAGTGTCTGTAAATACAGTGCAGTATCAAGTCAACGACATTCCGATCTGCCGATCTTCGAAGCGCAAAAAGATGTCATCCATGTTTACATTGTGCAGTAAGCGACACCCCCCAAGTCAGCACATCCATAAAACTTATGGGTGATTCCACATGTCCCTGTTCTCTAAGAGCAGGCTGCCATTGACTCTCTATTTTACGGATACTGGCGTTGCGACTTTGTCTTTCTTCCCTCCTGCTGCTTCGTCCTCCTGCTCCTCTTCCCCTTTTCCTTCGTCTCTTGCTTCTGCCGAGCTGTCAGATGGATGCGACGAGCCGTCATCCGAAATCAGGTAATCAGTGCCATCTATCAAACAATGCGTTCGCTGGGAAAGGGCAGCAATAGTGTGCAGGTGACTACTGCTTCGTCTAGCTTGCCACTTCTTCGCGCACGAACTGATGAGACTGATTGCGGATTGAGGTTGCCCCATGGCCTTCAGAGTGAGCGCCAGGTTGCCCATGCTCGTCAGCGTCAAGGGGTGCCCCTCTCCCAGCACCTCCTTCCTCTTCTCCAGCACCTCCACCTCAAGCTTCTCCGCCTCCTTCCACCGTCCCTGGTCCGAGTACGTCAAAGCCAGGACCGCCATGCTCGTCAGTGTGTATGGGTGCCTTTCCCCCAGCACCTCCTTCCTTTTCTGCAGTACTTCCAACCCGAGCTTCTCGGCCTCCTCCCACCGCCCTCGCTGTCTGTACGTGCTTGCCAGGTTGCCCATGCTCGTCAGTGTGTCAGGGTGCCCTTCTCCCAGCACCTCCTTCCTCTTCTGCAACACTTCCACCTTGAGCTTCTCCGCCTCCTCCCACCGCCCTTGCTGCAAGTACGTCGAAGCCATAATGGCCATGCTCGTCAGTGTGTACGGGTGCTCTGCTCCCAAAACCTCCTTACTCTTGTCTATCGCCTGCACCTCCAGCTTCTCCAACTCCTCCAAACGCCCTTGCTCCGAGTACGTCCAAGCCGGGTTGTTCACCATGCTCCCCGGCGTGAATGGATGCCCTTCTCCCAGCACCTCCTCCATCTTCTCCACCACCTTCATCTGCATCTTCTCTGCCTCTTCCCACCGCCCTTGCTGCCAGTACGTCCTTGCCAGGTTGCCCATGCTCATCAACGTATCCAGGTGCCCTGCTCCTAGTACTTTTCTTCGAACTTCAAGAGATCGCTCTTCCATCTTCTCTGCATCGATATACACGCCTACTGCCGAGGCGTAACCTCCGCTTCGGAGGAGTAGCTTTGCCAGCTGCAAATTCGTTTCCCGACCCGTTGCCTCAACGTAGAGAGCCGCTGTTGCGTGTGGAAAGAGCGACTGACATGTAGCCCAGTTGCCAAATTCGCTGGTGGGAAAAGCCTCCTCCAGGTTGCTGATGAATTGTGAAGCCCACCGATCGAACTCCTTAGCCGCTCTCAGCCAACTCCTCATCGCAACCTGCACAAGCCGATGCATCTCGAATACTGTCCTGTCGGTAGTCAACGATACGAGGCTGTAGCTTCGCAATATAACAATGTCCTTTTCATTTTCTTCCGTTGTGTCGAAGGGAACTGCAGCGTTGCGCTCGCTTGATTGACTGGTCCTGGCATCTGCACCATCTCTCTTGTGGTCTTTGCTTTCAACTGCCGAACTCTCCTCTCTGCCTTCCCCTTGACCACTGCCTCTTACTCGCAGCAACGCCTCCGGTATCGCTTGGCGATCGAAGAAGCTCATCAGAGACAGCAGATCGGACGCTGATGGTCGCACTTCGCGGATGTGGTTGAACGAGACCTGCCACGTCAGCATGATCGAGTTTTTTGCCTCTCGATCCCGTCGCAGGTCTTGCTCGTCGACATCGAGAACACTCGCTTCAGACCTGTCACACTGTCCCAGCTTCTCCACGTACTCTTGTACTGTACACCTTCCAGCTCTCTGGCAAATGTATGCCGCCGCCTGCGCCATGGCAAGTGGCATGAAGTCCAGCGCTCGCGCTAGTGCGACTACGTCCCGCACATCATATACTCGGTCCAGCTTCTGCTCGAGCAGTGCCACTGCTTGTTCTGTCTCCATCGGCTCGACCGCTACGATGTCCTTCCAGTCAACTAGCTCTTTCGCCGCATCCCTGCTTCTTGAAGTAACAAGGATCTTGCCGTGGTCACACTGCGGAAGGTACTCCAGCAGCGACTTCTCCTGCTGACCGCTTGTGGTGCCATTGCTAGCTCCTTCACGCACTGACGGCTCTGCTCTAAGTACTCGAGCGTCGTCAACATTATCCAAGATGACCAGCCATGGTCTACTGCGCCCGTCGCACAGCCAGTCATGGAGCAGCTGCAACACGTTTGCCTTCGCGTCTTGTCTCCCGCGCACTCTCAGCCGATCCAACGTGTCCCGCACGCTCTGCTCGAAGCGCGCTGCATTGCTCGCGTACAACCATAGCACCCACGTCTCGGGCGACTGTGTCCTCACTTGGTGACTGTACTCGATGGCGAGCTGCGATTTGCTGCCACCGGTCAGCTTGTATGCTGTGTCGCATCCGCCGTTGGCTCATGCCTACCCTACCCCGCCCAGTCCGACAAGCGCGACTCTGGCAGCCGGACGTGAAAGCTTCGACGTGACCTCTTCAAGGAGCGGACCGCGCTGGACGTAGTCTGGGTCGCGCCGGAAGGGCACGGACGACAACGGGGCTGGCGGTGTCTCTGTGCGCTCTACATGCAGCATAGGAGTCTCGGTCAGCTTTCATGTCAAGCGGCATACGAGGCTTGACGTGTGGATTGCCTACCTGGTGCGTAGTGGTGAATTTCAGTATTGACTTGGCCTGTGATTGTGCCTGCTTGGAAGCCGTAGTTGTCTTCTGCAAAGGTGGTGTTGATGCTTCGGAAAGGCGCAACGCCGTCAGCCAGGGATGTCGGGAATACCATAGCACTCAGCGAGACTCCAGATGGGATGCGAAGAAGAACGGCACAACGTAGAGCGGCCTCAGCTGCTGTAGAGTTGAATCGTGTAAGACAGCGCGTAAATTATGGTGCGGATTGTGCTCGCGCACGCAGCCCTCTTGCACGTACATGATGGTGGAGTTGCAGGTCTCAGCTCCCACCTATTAGCGCCGTGGCTTATCACGCGGGCTTTGGAGAACTTGCTCAGCTGAGTGAATCGGATTGTCGAGTTCGCGATGTTTCCTTTAGCCAGCATACTTGATTCATGATGAGGTCATCCCTTTCATAGACCCGATAACAATCGAACATTGTTGGTTTCGTTTTTATTTTTTTGAGCAGGCATTGTACTACCTCGGGCTCTGGGCTTTCTCCATTTGGATTCGTTGTAGTATGAAACTCGGTCTCGACATCCACAAAATGGCCCACCGATGGCCATACCACGCGCCTAGCGGGTTGCATATAGATGAAGAAATTGATGGCCAGTCTCGGACCATAAGCCATTAATCTTGGAACGGTGACAACGCATTAATAGTACAATTGTTGAGATGGCCGTGTCATGCGAGGCAGCAATGCAGCCCAACACTAACCCTATTGATCCATAGCCAGGCTTCAGCCAATGACAGCTTCGTGGAGAGCCAATATGCGGGTTACCTGCGGCATGACCCCGTCGCTGCAACGTGGTTCGAACGTGTCGGCAAGCCAAGTGTGGTCCGAGACATGGACCTCAGCCCTGCCCGTACAGTACATCCCAAGCCAGATCTACAGTACTGTACCTTGTAACGCACTGCGTGACGATCATCGATTCCGCCGTCCTATGCAACTTTCTGGGTCGACGACCCCTGATTCGAGCAGGTGAAGAGCGAAGATGGCGCCAAACCTCTCCATAACTCAGCATGATCTCCTGCGCGGCATGTTGCTCGAGACTACGATTCCCGATGCAGAAATCGCAGCCACCATCGAATGTAGTGAGCGTTCGGTAAGATCTGCTCGCTCGAACCTTCTCCACTTCGGATCTACTAGAGCGCCACCGAATGGAGGAGGTCGCACAGCAAAGATCACGTCGCCGATGAAAGCCGCGCTCCAGGAGCAACTGCTCCAGAAGCCAACACTATACCAAGAAGAGATGGTGGTTTTCCTGAAAGAGAAGTTTGGAGTACAAGTAGCAAGATCTAGTGTAGGGCAGGTTCTCAACTCCATGGGCTGGTCGAAGAAGAACGCGCGGCACGTTGCGCAGGAACGAAACGCAGAGCTGCGCGATTTCCATCTGCATAAGATGTCCCAGTATGCTTCCTATCAGCTGGTGTTCGTCGACGAGTCGGGTTGTGACAAGCGTGTGGGGTATAGACGGACCTGATGGTCGCCCCGAGGAGTGACACCGGTGCAGATAGCTCGCTTTCGCCGGGGCGAGCGATACCAGATCCTTCCCGCTTACGCACAGGACGGCATTGTGTACGAGAAGGTGTACGAAGGTACGACCGATGGCTCCGTCTTCGAAAAGTATATCCGAGAACTGCTGCTGCACTGCGGCAGATGGCCTCAGCCGAAGTCAGTGTTGGTGATGGACAACGCTTCGTTCCACCATAGGCCGAACATCAGACGGATGTGCGACGATGCTGGTGTCATCCTCGTCTACGCCTCGCCATATTCACCGGACCTCAACCCTATCGAGGAGTTTTTTGCAGAGCTTGAAGCTTTTGTCAAGAAGAAATGGTGCGTCTGGGAGCAGGATCAAGCGATGGGGTTCGCAGAATTCCTAGAATGGTGCCTCACGACAGTAGGTTCGAGGGCAGGTAGTGCCGAAGGGCACTTCAGACACTCGGGATTGACAATAACGCACCCATAAATTCGAGACTACCTATACTGTGTGTTCTAAATGAGAGATTCGTAGTAAACCACAGCCCAAAAACCAACGTCTATTCACAAGTCCACATCGTTCAAGAACTTTCGCCTTGCCTGCTCTGAGCCCACTCGCTGATGTCCTCGACGAACCGCTCCGCGATACCTTCAAGTATACCTTGGTCTACCAAAAACTTTGTGTTCTTGCGTCTATGCAGCTGTTCAAGATCCCAGCCGTGTTTCAGCACCGCGTTGCCCGCCTTGCTATATTCTGTCTTCAAGTCGCCGCTCAGGACTTGAGATCGCTGCCAGTTCGTGTATTCCTGCACGACAACATCTCGTTGGCCCACGATTCTGAGACGCCCCGGCCTCACCGTCGCACCTTGACGCTCAGGTGTCCCAGTAGGCGACGTGCTTCCAGTCGTCGAATCTTGTCCCGGCAACACATTGGTGATCTGTATCGGTGGTACGCTGCTCGTTGGAGCATACTTCGATTTCTGTTGGTGCTCGAAACGTTGCTGCTCTACTGCATACAGCTCTTGGCGCAAATCGTCTGGAACGTCATTGTGGTTCTCCAACTTGTTGCCTTCTTCCTTGTAACGAACCAGACGTTTCAATTGGTGTGTCAAGAGTCGGTAGTGCTTTTTCCCCGCAATGTCGCGCCAGCAGTGAGGACCAAGATGGCATGGTGGTCCTGGGCAGCGCATGAGCTCGTATACCTGACGCCACACCGCACCTTGGCCCGAACCCCGGTCCCGCTCCGTCTGTTCGTCCAGCTCGGTCAGCATGCGCTGGGTGGCAGACTGCCGGCCCCGCTTGTTGCGTTCGGCAGAACTATCTTTCGGCACGCTGACGTGATTTACATAGTGGAAAGTCAGATCTACCCTAAGTTTTTTGCCGTCGCGGAAACGGTCGCCCCACGCCACCAATTGGGCTTCTACGGTGGCCCACTCGACGTTTAGGCCCTCGAACTGTTTTGTGAGCTTCCGCTTTGCACGATCGTTCACTGACACCATCACGATTGTCTCTTCCGCACGTGGCCTCCCGTCGAGCCCTATCTTCTTTCTAAGCACACGCTTGACTTTGGGCTGGAGGATTTGTGTCCAGTACGCGGCTGGCGCCAGGACGACGTCTTGTTCTGTATCTCTCGACACGATCTTCTTGTTCCTTTTGTTCTTCTCGCTGTGGGTGACCTTCCATTCTACGGCATAGTGGATGCTGGTCGGCGGGCTCTCGTTGTACAAATGATCTTCTTCCCACTCTTCCAGCTGAAGCAGCCGAAGCCCTGGCTGCCTTTGCAATGCTTGTTCCGTAGTGGTGTGGTTCGGGAATGGGCCGGCAGGCCGTGCAGGCACCATCTGTGCGATTGGCGCGGCTGTGGAGGGAGGTGGATGGGCGCTTACAGCCTGCATTGCATCGGGGCTACCCCAGGAACTCTCCAGCTCCTGTAGGATTTCTTCGCTCATAAGATAAGGACTCGCCATTGCTGCTCGCACTGGCGTATGGTACTATGGTACGGCATGAAAGGTACCAAGGTAGAGCGAAGGTAGTTGCGGTGGGCTTTGGGCGCTCGACGCCAGCGTGGAAGCTTCCAGAAGTGAGCGTCGCATGACCTCACACACTGAGAACGCTCATCACGTGTGGTGGCCTCGGTATGCAACACGTCCATGAACACAACGGTCACCACGATACTGTTGTAGACACAATACTGATGTCCCTGACGCACGAATGCTTGAGTGCATTTGACCATGTCCAGATTACAAAAACCCAAGATCTCTGCAAACCCAAATGCCTATGGCGTGGGAGACTACGTTAAGTCACTGCAATCCTACTGCTACAAAACCATTCTGAGAGCCTCGCTCGCCACCCAAAAGCGTCGTAACATTGCGTCCTTTCACTTTCCGAACGTGAAAGTTCCTCCACTCACGTGTCCGGATTGGAAGCCTTTGTTGTCATTGCCGAATGTGTTGTTGTAGATTGTGGTCGAGCCTCCAACGGCCTGAGCAAGCTTCTTGTTTAATGCCGCTGCTAGGAGATGATCTTGCACTTCTTCACTGGCTGCCGCCTCTTTCAACAGGGCCAGTTGTGTCGAAGTGCTTAGGCTGCCAACCTCTCTGTTCGCTAGCTGTTGACGGGTCGTCTCAACGGCTGGGAAGAGCTCCTCCAGGTTCTTGACCTCATCCGCAATATCATAGAGAAGATCCTTGAACGCGTCTGCTCGGTACAAGGCCCATGATGCCTTTTGTAGAAAGCTGTTCTTGCTTTTCCTCTTCAGAGACATGTTGCGCACCTGCTGCGCTAGCTCCAGGGCCTTTCGATCATCTTCTGAGTGCACACCTGCATCCGGCACACTGCCATGAGGTTTGTACTTCTGAGACACGTCCTCGGCTTCTGCGAATAGTTGTATGATGTGAGAGATGCGGGCTTTTGCTTTGCGAACCTTGGCCTCGTCAAAGTTTTGGGCGAGCGTGTCGTGGTCCAGCTGCGATTCATGCTCTACATCACGCGGGAGACCGACAGCCTCACCCCATCGAGTGAACCTGAGTTGCGCGTTGCTGAGCTTGATTTGGCAGGTAACATAGCTTATGCCGAGATCACGTCCCGCCTGCACGTAGTTGAAACAGTCGACCGCACTGTTGAAGAGTCCCAGCAAGGCAAATACGCCAAAGGCGAGTCCTGCTGGCTCTGCCATGCTGCGAATACGAATGTCGCACGTTGCTCGGTGCCTTGATGAAGATCCAAGCAGCAATCGATGACTACTGTACCGGAGTCACAGAAGAACATACGCATGCATGATATGTATGGGCTTTCAGGCTGGACTTTACGTCGTACCTAAAAGTAATGCTGGTAACGAGGCTGAGGTGGTCCGTCGAGTCAATGACAAGCCACGGCGCTTATGGATGGGCTAGAACATGCAGGTCTACCGCATCTCCATGCGCGTGATGGAGCACAGCAAGATGGTCACGTGTGCGAGCGCGATCTATGCCATAATTTATGCGCCTGCTTCGCGCGGTTCGATCCTACAGTAGCTGAGGCCGCACCTGCTCAGGTCGCGTCGTCCGGCTTCACATCCCATTTGTGAGTCTCGGCGAATGCCATGACTTCTCTGATTCACAGCGATGCCCGTCCCCAAACCATCAACACCACCTTTGCTGATGGCAACCGTGGTTTCCAAGCCGGCGCTGTCACTGGCCACGTCAATGCTGAGTTCCACCACCATGCGCCTGGTAGGCCTCCTGCACGAGCCAGACTTGCATGCTGCTGAACGATAGAGCTGACAACAACGATAGAGCGCCCGGAGACCCCACCAACTCCCGCGTCTACCATATTGCCCTTCGACCGCGACCCAGACTACGTTCAGCGAGGTTCGCTCCTGGAAGAGATCGGCGTAAAACTTTCACGCTCCGCTGCTCGGGTTGCGCTGGTAGGCTTGGGCGGAGTGGGGTACGCACAGCGAAACGTCCACTCATGGATCTACTTTCGAGCTGACCGAGCACAGGAAAACGCAACTCGCGGTCGAGTACGCGCAGCAACTGAGGCTCCAGTCGCCGGAGACATGGGTGTTGTGGCTATACGCGAGCAACGAAGCCCGCTTCGAACAGAGTGTGCGCGGCGTCCTAGACCAGCTAAGAGTGCGCGGACGAAAGGACCCCAAAGCGAACGTGTTTCAGCTGCTCCGGGGTTGGCTATGCGACACGAGTAAAGGAGAGTGGCTAGTGATACTGGACAACGCCGACGATGCCCGTGTCCTGCTTAGGAGCCCTTCTACCAACACCCAAGCCGACGAGTCTGTTATTGGTGCGTCACCGACGGAGGCGCGCCTCGACTACATACCCCGCTGTCACCATGGCAGAGTCTTGGTCACATCAAGAAGCAAGGACACGGCGCAGGAGTTGGTCTACCAGAAAGATGTTGTCGTTGTCGAGCCGATGGAGAAAGAGCAAGCGTCGGCACTGCTCTGCAAGAAGTTGGACACATGGTACACTGAGCAAGATGCGCTGCGGCTAGCGCGGGAGTTGGATTATATGCCGCTTGCTTTGACTCAGGCCGCGGCATACATACGCCAAAGGGACGGAAGATGCTCGATCGAGCAGTACCTAGGCAAGATCAGAGAGTGTGACATATCTGGGACCAGTGTTCTGGACATTAAAGCGAGGGATCTGCGACGAGATCGAGAGGCGAACAACTCGATCATGCTGACCTGGCAGATCTCCTTCAACCACATCCGCGAAGTTCGCCAATCAGCGGCCGACCTGCTCTCTTTGATGAGCTTCTTTGATCGTCAAGCGATACCAGAGGCGCTACTGCAAGAGAAAGGCAGCGGTCAAGGGAAGGGCGAAAAGGAGGGTCCGACAGTTGACAGCAAAGTTGGCGAGCGCAATGCTAAAGTTTCCATCGACAAAGCCGAAGAGTACGAGAAGGATATTGTCGTGTTGCGAAACTACAACTTCGTCTCATCAACAACTGATAGGACAATTTTCGAGATGCACAGGCTTGTACAGCTTGCGACGAGACGATGGCTAAAAGCAGCAGAGCGGTTCGATCGCTGGAGTTCGCAATCTGTCAGGAACCTGGACAGCGCTTTCCCCAACGGCAACTTTGACAATCGGACGATATGCCAGTTGCTTTTTCCGCACACAGTGGCAGCTCTTCACATAGAAGTGACGGAACAGAAGACGATTCTGCAGCAGGCATCCTTACTTCTTCGTAGCGGGGAGTACGCCTCAACAACAGGTGCGTATACCGATGCAGAGAAGATGGAGGAGCGATCCCTCGAAGCTCGGAGGAACGTACTCGGGAAAGGGCACCCAGCCACGCTGGTGAGCATGAGCAACCTAGCGACGACTTACTTGCAGCAAGGACGGCTGGAAGAGGCGGAGAAGCTGCAGGTGGAGGTGATGGAGAGAAAAAAGGAGGTGCTCGGAGCAGGGCACCCATCCACACTGGTGAATATGAACAACCTGGCAAGCACGTACTCGCAGCAATGGCGGTTGGAAGAGGCGGAGGCGCTTCATTTGGAGGTGATTAAGAAGACCAAGGTGATTCTCGGTGAGGGCCACACAGACACACTGATTAGCATGGGCAATCTGGCTACGACGTATTCGAAGCAAGGGCGGCTAGACAAGACGGAGGAGCTGCAAGTGGAAGTGATGGAAAAGAGGAAGGAGGTGCTCGGAGCAGGGCACCCAGACACGCTGATGAGTATGAACAACCTGGCAGGGACTTACCGGGATCAAGAGCGATGGGAGGAGGCGGGAACGCTGCAGGTGGAGGTGGTGGAGAAGATGAAGGAGGTGCTCGGAGCAGGGCATCCGGAGACGCTGGTGAGCATGAACAATCTGGTGATGACGTATTCTGATGAAGCGCGCTGGGAAGAGGCGAAAACGCTGCAGGTGGAGGTAGTGAAGAAAAGCAAGGAGGTGCTTGGGGACGCGCACCCGAACATGTTGATGAGCATGAGCAACCTGGCAGTGATATACTCGAAGCAAGGGCGGTGGAGGGAGGCGGAGAAGCTACAGGTGGAGGTGATGGAGAAGAGGAAGAAGGTCCTCGGTGGAGGGCACCCAGAGACGCTAACGAGCATGAATAACCTGGCAACGATATACACAGAGCAAAGGCGGTGGGATGAGGCGGAAAACATACAGATGAATGTGCTGAAGAAGAGCAAGGAGGTGTTGGGGGACGGACATCCAGGCACGCTGACGAGCATGAACAACCTGGCATTCACCCTTCAGGCCCTGGGTCGCCGCACATCCGCATCCTGCCTAATCAGCTCTTGTGCCGAGATCTCACAAGCTAAGCTAGGTATAAACCATCCAGTCACGAAGGCTGCATTCTCTCACAAAGTACAATGGGAGGCAAGGAGGATTCCCAGGAGAATGAGAAGGCGCGCCGACGTCCTTAGATGAGAATCCCAATGACATTATGCTTGATCTGTTGGAGAATAGCAACATTTGAAACCAGCCACAATTCTTATGGCTGTTGTAGCAATGCATATATCCTATGCGGATGATGCAGCCTTCGTTTGTCTTTCGTAATCTGACACGACCTTGATATACTCAGTACAAGACCACGACCACCGTCTGCCCTGCCAAGTGGATGTTCTTGTCTCATGTCCAACCCTTCGCCAAGGCCTAGCCCCAGGCCTGTGGAAACCGGCTGAGGTGGTGTCCCAGTGGATTGTTGAGGGAAGGTCGCCACGTCAATTGAGGGAGCTAGCCCAGTCACGGAGCGGCCCGCGAACTAGCTGTATTGGCAGACTGTCGTTGTGGAAAGAATTGTTGCACGAGAGGGTGACCTCTCGTTGATATAAAATTGTTGGTCGATAGATTGTTGTTCTTGTTCAGGCACTCGGCCTGGTAGACCGGGCCTTACTATCTAGTGTCTTGGCAAGCTAATCCTGCGATCTGCGACTTGGATTCCCGAAGTGCCTCGGCCTGCGACAAGAATGCCCTCGTGCGCAGGAAGCCGGTTTTTGGCACTACTGTACCCTTGAGTTTTCATGACAGGCTTTTGTGGGTCTAGAGCATGCATCAACCTTCACTTGTGAACGATGCCTTATGTGGCCAAATTGATTATGCGTATCGCTAGTCAGCCGTCTTGGTACCCTTGCTCTGGCACTGGAGGATTCCTTACACCACATACCCGCCGAGTTTGTGCCCGCATGTCCGAGATGTCATCATAGATGGCGAAAGTTTCGACTCTTGTCTCGCTATTTGAGAAGATCCTATACACAAACATGATGCCCAAGGATGCGATAAACTCGTCAGCCCTCACAAAGGTGTCGAA
>Ga0265780_10008635_pt1 | contig 12349 bp, 8 predicted proteins | sample P1T30metagenome_FD_192432 | JGI IMG/M metagenome (GOLD analysis project Ga0265780, IMG submission 192432) | Plant litter microbial communities from East Loma Ridge, Irvine, California - P1 T30 | ecosystem: Environmental > Terrestrial > Plant litter > Unclassified | place: USA: California... | reverse complement strand
GAGGTCCACTCCCCGGTTTCGATGAGCATGTGGCACAGATGTTCACGCCAGACCTGTTCGGCGGTTACCTAAAGTTCTGCTTGGCTCCACCACCGGTGGACGAATATCACGGTATGCTCCATCTTGGTCCAATTGACGGTCGACACGGTACTTTGATGGACCCGAACAGCGAAATATCGCTCGTCGGCCTTAACTATCTCGCCAGTAGGTTGTACAAAGGATGCGAGCCGCTGTGCGACTTGGCGGCCCGCTGTTTCGACCACGACATTTGTTTCCTCAAACAGCTCACGGATAGCCGCCTGCTCAAATGCCTTCCCTTCGGCAAGGCCGCCTCCAGGCGTAGCCCAGAAGGTTTGCCCGATAAGGGCGCCCTTTTTATGCTCGAAGCGAAACGCGATCGTCTGAATCAAGAACCAACAATTGGGAGGACGGTCCTCGAAGCACATCGTCCTCTAAAGCCGCAGGAAACGATCCGGCAAGCTAGAGCCGCGTCAAACACCCACCGTCTGCAGCAATCCAAGGCTCACGTCTCAGAAGAGCTTGCGCAGACCGAGCCGGACGGAGCGACCTAACGGATCGATGTACGGGGCTTGGAAACGGTTTGGGACGCGGTCGAGCCGATCGCGCACGTTGATCCGATCGTTCAACAGGTTCTCGACCGTGAACTGCAGCATCATGGCTTTTGCCCATGGACGTTTGACGATCTGGTCGACCTTGAGGGATGCGTAGGGCACGAGCCACGTCCGCCCCGAAAAGCGGAGGTCCGACGCTGCCAGGTTGCTGCGGATTCGGGTGGGCCCCTGCAATCGGCCGTACAGCCCAATGTTCGCCGCCCCGAGCGATCCGCTGAGGTTCAGTTCGGTTTCCCAGCGGGGCCGCCCGCCGGTGCCGGTCAGCGTGTCGCCATCCAGCAAGTCCAGCGCCAGTAAATCGCTGCGCAACGACAGGCGATCGTCGAGCCGCCACGTCGTGGTCATCGACACATAGATTTGCGGCCTGGGCTTGGGCGCAGCAGGCGGCGGGCTGTCCTTCGCGGCGGTCCCGGCGGGCGGCGTCGGCGGCCGGGGGGTACGACCGATCGGCGTCGACAGGCTGAGCGTAACCTGCATCTTCTTTTCGCGTTCGCGCGCGATGTTGACCGGCCTGAGGTCGGCACTGACGAGTTGCCCTGCAGCATTGCGCTGAAACGCGTCGGCAAACGCGCTCTGGAATGCGGCGGTGGCGCTGCCCAACGTCGCCGTCTGATTGCCGATACGCGTTTCGAGATAATTGGCGGTAAGCCGTAGATCCTTTGCCTTGATCGGCGATACGGCCACGCCCAGCGTAACGATCCGTCGGCGTTCCGGGGCCAAGGTAGTGTTGCCACCGGCAATCGTCGTGACGAGCACGCTGGTGCCGGTGGTAAAGTCGAAAAATGGCGTGTTCGGGGTGGTAACCGTCGGATTGGTCAACAGCGCGATCGCCGGCGGGGTCTGCGCGTCGTTTACCGACGCGATCAGCTGGATCGGTCGCACCGGCGACCATGTCAGGCCATAGTTGGAACTCACCAACCGACCGTAATCGGACACGTCCGAGACCCCGATCATACCGTTGACCGACAACTGCCCGAGGAACGCGAGCACGTCCTGATTGGCGGAGGCAATCGGAAGATCCGCATTGACGCTTGCCCCCTTCGTCGTGCGCGTGAGGTCCAGCGTCGACTGTTGCAAACCCGGTAGGCTGCCCGAACTACTCGATCGTGCGTAATCGCCCGACAGCGTGATCTGCGCGTCGCCGCCCGGCAGCTTGACCAGCGGACCGTTCGCGACCGCCTTCGTCAGCAACGTGCCGGTCACGGTCCGGCTTCGATAGTCCTGACGCAGCGCGGATGCTTCGGGGCTCGGCATCGCCAGCGGATCGCCGCCCGCATCGATCGAGGCCTGGAAGTCGTCGATCGGGACGCCCTGTTGCGAACGCGCCAGCCCCTGCACTCGGTCGTAGCTGGTCGTGACGTTCCATCCCCAACGCCGCATACTGCCTTGCACCAAGCCCGAACCGTGCAGGGTCAGGCTCGTGTTCCGCTGCCGGAGCACCGCGTCGGGCAGATAGCGGTAGAGCAGGACATCACTGGCAAAGGGCAGCACGCCAATCCCCCCCGGTACGCTCAGCCGCGCGGGCGCCAGACCATTAAGGCCAGTATTCTGCTGCGCTTCCATCGACAGGTTGAGAGACCCACTCATCGACTTGCCGATCGGCGCGGCGACGGTACCGTCGACGGAGATTCGGTCGCTGCGCTGCTGGAGCGAGCGATAGCGCCCGACATCGGTAACTGCAGGCGCACCGGCACCGGAGACGTAGCCTGCCAGCGTCCGCCGACTTGCCGGATCGTTCGGCACTGCGGCGATCGTAACTGGATTACCGACCAGGGCGTCCAGTGCGGGATCGATGCTACCCCCGCCTACCCCCGCAATATTGCCGCCAAGCGCATACAGCGTATCCGGATCGGGCACGATCGCCCGTTCGCTTTGCAGGATCGGGTTGAGCCGCAGATGCGACATGGTCAGTGTTGCGCGGCGCGGGCCGTCGATACGGGCAGCGGTTACCTCGACATAGTTCGTCTCGCCCCCACCCTCCGTCGTGGTGCCGGTGGCCTGCTGATACTTGACGGCGCGAAACGTCTTTTTGGTGATGAAGTTCATTACGCGAACAGTGGCGGGGAAACCGAAGCGTGCAGCCTCGGATTCCGGCAAGACCTCGATCTTCTCCATCGCTTCCTGCGGCAGGCTGTAGAGCTCGTTCATGCTCGACATCCGCCGACCGTTAAGCAGATAGACCGGATCACCGCCGCTCGCCGACGTCGTGAGCGTTTTCAGGCGTTCGAGCAAAGTCTTCAGATCGGTCGCTCCCAGCGCCTGGATCGCCGCCTGATCCAAGGTCGCGGTCGGATCTACCGCTCCAACCGCGCTACCGGCGATCCGTTGAGCCGTGATGACGATGTCGTCCTTGCCGGACGATGGTGCCTCCGGAGGTATCTCCTGAGCCGTTCCCTCCCCGGAACATGCCGCACACCCTGCCAGAATGGCGAGCGCCGTCCGATAAGCAACAACCTGTAACTGGCACCTCGTGGGTCGGAAATCACGAAGTCTGTGGTATTCGATCATCGTGACGGTCTCGCGAATGGGTTGGTCAGAGTGGAGCGAGCCATCGTGTTCGGAATGCGGCGCTTTCGGGAAATGGGAAGGGCATGAGCAGAGTCTGGTTCGTTCTCGATGCGTTAGCCGGCCAGATGGTCTCCCTGTTCGCTTTTAATGTCGTCTGATCAAAACAATCTGGAAACACGTCTTGGCGGACGCACCACGGCCATGGCCTAGATCGTTATACGGTTTTCGACCGCAGACGCGGTCCAGTCTGGATAGCAGTTGAAAACGAGATTTTCCGCGACAGGGAGCTACTAGAAACGCCATTTGAATGTCACAGCCGCTGCCGGAGTCGTAGCAACGGGGCTCTTTTGCTGAATGACGTGGATGGTCGTCTCGGCGTTTAACGGCCCTTTGAATTCGGCATTGAGAGGCTTGGCAGCAAATCCGCTCACGTCACCCAGCCAGATGTCCATCCCCTTTGGAGCGCACACGATGATCTCGTCCGACTGCCCTCGGTCCAGGCACGTCGGTTCTCTGGGGCGCACCTTGGCAAGGTCAAAACCAACGACGTTTGGAACAACCGTCGTGGGCCCGGTCTGCGACGCGAGCGCTGCGATGATGAGGACGATGGCCATCCGTGTCTCCCTGTTCCGGCTCGGTTAGTGCCGCAGTGGGCGGCAGGCGGCCCCCGACGATGCTGCATCGAGCGCGGTCCGTATTGCCTGACGGGGGTCCACCACCCGGGCGAGCTCCGGTGCTTCGACCCGGACATGTTCGTGGCCGCTTTGCCATTGCCGACGCCACCAGGCACTCCCGGTGCTCGCATCGATCGTCGGCAACCAGATCCGAGCACGCCGCAGCAAAGCGCTCGGTGCGATCAGTTCCTTGTCCGCGGCGATGGCGTGAGATAGATCCTTTGCCAGTTCAACGTTCTTGGCGTGGCCCATGTCTCCGGTAATTTGCTCGAGGTCCTGGATCAGGTCACGCCTCGCCCTGTCCCATTCGTCCGCAGAGAAGCCCGCCGTACCCAGTCCGCATGTGGTACGTTTTAGGTCGACCAGTGCGGGCTGCCATGCGTCGCCCGTGAAGTTGTCCCACAGCATGATAAGCCGGTGGCCTTGCTCGCCATTCTCGATGAACATTCCGACCTTTCCGGACGGACTGCCTGGCTGAGCTCTGCGCAGTCGATTGTTGACCGCACGGATCGCCAGCCTGTCCATGAGCTCTGCGTCCATCTGCGATCTTTTGGGGCCGCGTGACGAAAGTGTCGGCATTGCCACGGTGATCAGCGCCGTCCTGCGCCCCTGCGGCAGCGCCGAGAAACTGATCGGCGCGATGCGATCGTAACGCAAGCGCGGAACAGGGACGTGGACGACCGGCGACCCAATGCTTTTCCAACTTCCGAAACGTTGGGTGATAAGAGCCTTCGCGGTGGTCGGATCGACGTTTCCGACGATCACGACCATCATGTTTTCTGGTCGGTACAGGCGGCGGTATAGGGCGCGGATCGTTTCCACGCTCGCTGTCGGTACGTCGTCAGAATTCTGCCCATCGATCACGTCGGTCGGAGATCCAGGTGCTACGTCCGCGATGTAATCGGCGTAGATCACGTTGCCGGGCTTCCTGCCAGCCATCTCGCGCATCACGTCCGCACGCTGGTCGTCCACTGCATCGGACCTGAACGTGAGATCGGTCGCGACCTCGCGGAACAGACGCAGCAATGTGTCTAAGTCGGCCGTCCGCGTCGTCTTGGTCGACACGAAGTAATTGGTCTCGCGCCAGCTCGTCGTACCGGCGGAAGGTGCGGGGAAAGTCAGCGGCAAACCGATCTTCGGCAGATAATGCAGATCGTTCGGCGCGTTTAACGTTGGACTGACGAATACGAGATGCTCGATGAGGTGTGTCAACCCGCGCTCGCCCGGCCGCTGCTCCTCGATGAAGCCGCCTTCGTTTCGCAGGAGCAGGCCTATGCCAGGTTCGTCTCCCTGCCTCGGGAGGATCGCATAGCGTACACCGTTCGGAAGACGCCCACTAACTACAGGCGCCCAATCAACTTTCTGTGCAGCGTTCGATTTTACAGCGGTTGTCGCGGTACGATGCCCGTCGCCCGCATGTATGGCGGACCCGCTGGAGGATAGGGCAACGACGCCTAGTCGTAGAAGTCTGCTCGCGAATACTCTGAAGCGCAACTTCCAGCCTCCCACCGACGTCCGGCCTGCCTTCCTTCGCCGGCCCGGAACGAAACTTGGCGGATCATCCAAGGTCTTTAAGGCGACAAGGTGGCAGAGCGCGCGAGGCTTCCGGACAGGACCTTGTGTCAGCGGAGACCCATTCTCAGACGTCCAACGCAAGGGCAACGCTGCCCATAAGCAGACAAACATCCATCTCGTATTTTGGTGCTATCGTTCCGTAAGAACAAGTCAGGAACCAATCTACTAATAGACAGTTTTCCAAATGCACCACAAGATGGTGTCTGCTGGAGCCAAACGATGGCGAAGAATGAGCATACGAGCGAAAAGGCTGGCAAGGCCGCCTCGAAGGTCCTGAAGGACGGACGAACCGGGAAGGACTCGAAAACAGCTGCTCGATCTGCTTTATCTCAGCGCCCCGACAAGAAGAAGAAGTGACTGGCGGGGCCGGTCGGCACCGGCCCCACTCATCACCACGTCGACCAAGTCGCGGTCATTCGCGTCCACTCTCCGGGTTCTCACTTTAAGACACTCATTCATCTTGGCGCTGACCGTCTATTTACGAGCGATAATCCTTCATCAACGCGGTGATCTAGTCATGGTCCTCGGTCACATAGCGGACCTCGGGGGTGGGATCGGTTGACCCCGCTGAAATCCAATTCTCGATCACGCGTTCATTCCGTCCGGATCGCCTGAGGGCTTTCGCCAATCGGACGGCGTTCGCCCGAACGTAGGTGTGCGTCGCCGCGCGCAGACCGTCGTATCTCCAGTTCCGGTAGTCGGTCTCGATGAGCAGTTCTTCCAGACCCTCCAGGATCCGCCGCGCATCTTCGTCGGTGAGCAATTCGTGGTCTACCAGTTCCACGCATACGTCCAGCGTGCGAAACAGGCCGGGCTCGCGCCTAACGGCGACCAGCGAGACGATTGCTGTCGTCAGCGATGCGGGGAACGTCTCGGCGTTCGCCAGACGGGCCCAGTTTCTCACGGCGTTAAGCGCGATGTTCACACCCGCGAATTCGCGATCTTTCATCGCGCGTTCGAGCTTAGCAGCCGCTCCCCCGGCACGTTCCGGGAAATGTATGGCGACGTGCGGCAGGAATAGTATGCCAGCCGCGGCATCAGTGCCCGTGCTCCTTTGCCAGAGCTCCTCGGCCAAATTGTCGTCCAACTTGGCGATGGGCAGGAGTCCGAAGCTGATCGCGGACGCGGCCAGCTCCCTCCCATCAGCGGCCTCGGGCCACGGGATGGCGCGGATGAGCTCGGTCGCCTCGATAGCGGTGAACGGACGTTCGGCCCGGCCCTTGTCGGCCTCGGACCCCACGTAGGAGAGGCTTTCTAGAAGACCCGGTTCGATCTCGCCCCGCAATATTGGCTGGACGACTTCGTGATTGAATGCAGTCCTGGCCTCGCCGGGCTGCGGCTCCGGCAGCTGGACCATGGCGCCTGGATAGAAGCTGACGTCTTTGGGAAGTCCCGCAGGAGATCGGCGCCAGGACCACACGGCCTGGGCGAACCGTCCGGTCTCCTCCTGCGTGAGGACGTCCTTGTCCCGTAGAAGCCAAAGCCGCTGGATCGCCCGGTGGCGTCCCTCTCGGCGATCGTTGCCGACGATGGCGATCAGGCCGGCGATCCTTGCGTCCCACTCGCTCTCCGGGCGCCGGACTACCACCGCGCTGGGACGGAAAGCGTCGGAGAACTCCGGCCATTCGCGCTCGCCCGCTCCCGACTTCCTTTCTCCAGGCAACGGGAACGCGAGCATGTCGCCCACGAAGCCTCCCCGCTCAGCGGGAGGTATGGCGGACAGAGCCCGGTTGATGAGGTGGGTCGTCGCCTTGAACAGCCACCAATGCTCCGCAGCTACGCGATCAAAGGTCGAAAGGGCGAGCTTGAACAGGGCCTTAGCGTCCTTTGGGTCGGCGCGCACGGCGAGACGCGAGAGAAGTTCCAGCAGCGTCCTCAACGCTTCGACGCTGTTCGTGTCGCGAGCGGTTGTAGTGGACGCAAGGTATTCTACGGACGTGCGCAGGGCGGAGGCGATCTCGGCGACGAGCGCCTCGGGCAGTGCGGCCACCTGCGTCCTGCCGAACCAGCTGTCCATCAGCTCCCCGTCCTCAGAACGGAGATACGACGCGACCCGCCAGACGGCGGCGGCCTCGAACCGCTCAGTCGTCTCCGACACCGTCCGGGCCAACCGGGTCGACAGCACGTCGGCGCTTCCCGCCCGCCAGGGGATACCGACATCGTCGGCGAGCCGTCGGACCTGCATCTCGCTCGGCACGACCCATTCCGCGAAGCGGCCGGCCGGTTCCTTGGCGGCGGGTGTCCACGATCCCGGTTCGAAATGAATCTTTTCGGCTCCGGACCACTTGCGTCGGCTCTCCTGTTCCTGCCGGATCTCATAATCCAGCACATTCAGCTCGTCCCAAGGATCGATGCGGTGTTCGTCGTAGACGAGCGGCCAGTCTTCGCCGAGTTCCAGACGGTCGTCCTCGTCCTTGCGTAGTTCGAACGCCAAGTTGCGCCAGAGGAACCGGCCCCATGCCTCCCGCGAGAGGAGCCACAACGAACGTCGATCGAGGGTCCGCCGACGCCGGATGTCGATCAGTCCGTCGCGGACCAGCTTTGCCGCGCCTTCCGGATCGAATGCGGCACACATGAGCGCAGCGCGTCGGAACAGCCAGACGGGATCGCTGCCCTTGACCAGAGGCAGCGCTGCAACAATCCCAGCGAGGTCGAGGCGATCGCGCGCGCCGAGCCCCTTAAGGTAAGCCGCCCAGGCCGGTGCCTCGTCGTCCGCTCCATCGGCTTCCAGATCGTCCACCAAGGCGTCCACCCGCGCGAATTCCCGATCCTCGATTGCCTGCCGGGCGAGAATGGCTCGTAGCCTCGTCCTCTCCTGCGGCGACAAACCGGACGGCTCTTCGGAGAGAGGGGCCTCGAGGATGCGCTTGGCCCACTCGGGCACGCCGAACTGGCCGATATCCAACCGCCACGCCAGTTCCGCGGCAAAGCGGTGTCGTTGTTCGGCACTCACCTCCCCAAGACGGCTCAGCGCGCCCCTCGCCGCATCGGCGGTATCCATCCTGAGGCGGGAGCGCTCGATACCCGGTGCCACGAGCCAGCCCGGAGCAGCCTCCCGGTCCGCGATCCATTCGCGCGTGATGCGGACCACCTGATCCGCTGCGCCCTCGTCCTTCCGGCTGGCGTGACTCTGGCGTTCGATTCGCGCCCACACGTGGATTGGCCTCGGCTTCGCGCCGTGCATCGCGTCCAGCAATGCCGTCGTCGCCATGGAGTGGCGCAGACGCGGGTCCTCGACGCCTGCAGCCAGCGGCGCCAGGTCGATCGGTGTGACATTGAGGTTCTCGAGATAGCGACGGCGGGCAGGTGAGAGGTCCAGAATGCCGGCAAGGCGGATGCGGCGCGCCGAGGCCCCGAGCTGGTCGCGCACCCAACCTGCCCAGTTCAGGAAGTTCGGATCATCGCCGGAGAAGCCAAGGAGAAGCAGCTCGTTCTCTAGCAGGACGTGCTGGGCAAGATTGACGAACGGCGCGAACCGCGTCGGATAGGTGCGATAGTCCTCCTCAGCGAAGATGAACGGCGTGTGGGACGGAAGGCTGCCATGCAGTTTGACGATCCGCGGGGAACGCGTCCGCCCAATGTCGGCGGGCGTCAGCACCACGTCGTAGGAGCGTTCCGCGAGGTCGGCCTTCGCTCTCTCGAGAAGCGTGTCCCAGTTGGTCGTCAGGACATCGGACCACGGAAGTTCGAGGAGGCGGCGGTGGGCGCTCCCAGGCAGCCATTCCGCGTCTCTCACGAGGTCACGGACGAGTCCATCGAGCGCGGCTTGGCCGAGAAGCGCCCGGTATTCCTCTGCTAGACGAAGCGGGTTGCTGCCGCCTGACGATCCAGAACCTATCTGTCGCTCCATCTCCTGCGCCATCTGCCACCAGAGTGGTGGTGCCTTGCTCGCGGGCGAGGGAAGCTCGGCGTTCAGGCTGAAGCCGGAACCGACCATCACCGCAGCACCGCGGACGTCGCTGACTTGCCAGAGCGCGCGCTGGATCGCCTGTATGGCGGGAAAGTCCGCGAGTGTTTCGATCATCCGGGCACTGTAGCCCTTCCCGGTCCGGCCATCCACCGTCGGCGGTCGGAGCGCTAGCAGCGACCGCAGCTCGCCGGGTGGACGCGGACAGCGTGTCGACCGCAGGGCCGAACCATCGTTGCAGGCACAGTCGGTGAAAGCCGTGATGTTCAGGTGGTGACTGACCTGTCGGCAGGACCGCCGAAACGAGCTAAGCCATTGAAGGTGTTACTACCGGTGACGGTTTAACTCACGACCTGAGCCTTACCAAGTAGATGATCTGCGTTAACGCGTGAGCGGTGGGCTCCAAGTGATCTTCGCTGGCCTCGAAAAGCAAAAAATTTTAGTGCATCGTTGCTCAAGCACTCTGGATAAACGGAAGGAATATTAGGCGACTTGGACGTTCAAAAGCGGCCATTCCACTTTCCAACACAAAACGGCGATGGCGCCCCCTGCCCGGCTGTCTGAACGGACGTCCGCTTACGCCATTAGCCTCCCGAAAACGGACTGGCCGCTATCCACCAGAATTGCATGAAATACGGACGCTCTGAAATCCGTTAGACGTCGCTGTCATGAGCCACTGAAATTCGATACCTCGGAGTAGATTGCAGGAGTTCCCGTAACGTAATTGAGATATTGCAGTGCAGCAATATTCGGGTGATATCGGACCATGGTCGAAACCGTCGCACAGGTATGGCAAGAAACTGGCGGCCTTGCGCTCGCGGTGTTTGGGATGACAATCAGCAAGCTTTGTACTCGACGACAACCGAGACATGAACTCGCATCGGCGGAGCCAAGGCCGTCGCGGTGAACGTGCAGTCTGCAAACCAGTATACCGGACGATCGGAAGTTAGCACGATCGAATTACCGATTGATAACGCCTAGGTTAGTGAGGTGCAGCTTGTTGAAGCGCAGCAAGAATGCCTGCTTCCTGACCTGTTTGGGATCTCGTCGACGGTGACCGGGGGATTAAATGATGCCGCAGCGATGGTAGCGATTGGGACCTGGGTCGATGAGGGGGGCACTCTGATCCGCCATTGCGGCGCCTTCTATCTGCGTCGGGATGTTGGTGGGCGCTACCAGCTCGAACTGCATCGCACCCCGGTTGATCTGGTAGAAAAGCGCGTACGGCTGGTTGGCACGTTGGTCGGCCCTGACCTGGTCAACGCTGACGGCGTTGCGCCAGCGTAGCTAGTAAGAGATGCCTCCGGCTCAGTCGTCACCCACTCGGCGTACTTCTGATTCAACCTGACTCATTGGCGTTGCGCACAAAACACGAACAGGCATCATCACGGCCATGGAACAGCGGATCATTCATGCCTGCGGTCATGAGCAGGCTCATCATCTCACCGGCTATGATAGCCAGCAGGAGCGTAAGGCTCGGTGGTTGAAGACGACGCCATGTCGAGACTGCTTTGTTGCTGAGAAAAGAGCCGAGGAGGCCGCTGCTGCAGCGCTCAGTAGTGCCGCTGTCGCGCACCTCGACCTTCCACTTCTGACCGGCACTGATCGCCAGATCAGCTGGGCATCGACCATCAGGACTAAACGCCTTGCAGGGATAACAGCACTCTGCGGCGTGGCCGATTATCATGCGTGCCTCCAGGTGACAGATGCCAAATGGTGGATCGATCACCGCGATCGGACGGACATCGATCTGATAGCAACGGCGACGCAGGCACTGGACATGCAAAGCGCCACGGCGGTCACCGCGTCGATTACGGATCTGCCTCGGACGGCATGATCATTTCGATGCCGCCATCTCGACGGCCAACGCTGCGAAGACGGTGTCATCAATAGCACGAACTTTGACACGATATCGCGGACATGCCCCACTGCTCGAGATCCGAGCCGGTGCGAAACGTGTGTCTGCAGCACAGTGCTTTTAGGGTATACCTTTCGAGGACCGACGTTTTACCGGTCCTTTATATATGCCCAAGCAGCGTAAAAAGGACTAGACAGAGGGGTACCACGTATAGCAGACCAAAACATGTTTATCCGTGCTTATCTCCGCGCCTCTACTTCCGAACAGGACGCGTCGCGTGCCAAAAGCGCCCTCGACGTGTTCGCGACCGAGCACGGACTTCGAATTGCGGCCCGCTACGTCGAAAACGAAAGTGGAGCCAAGCTCCACCGGCCCGAGCTGTTCCGCCTGCTGTCGGATTGCGAGCCGGGGGATGTGCTCTTGGTCGAGCAGGTTGATCGACTTTCCCGCCTCACCTCAGTCGACTGGATCAAGCTGCGCAATCTGATTGACGCCAAGCAGGTCCGGATCGTTGCCCTCGACCTGCCGACGTCGTGGAGCCTGGCGGTACCGACCGACGAGTTCACCGGCCGGATGTTCGCGGCCGTCAACGCGATGATGCTGGACGTCCTCGCCGCGGTCGCCCGCAAGGACTATGAGGATCGTCGCCGACGGCAGGCTGAAGGCACGGCCAAAGCCAAGGCGGCAGGCCTCTATAAAGGGCGCCCAGAGAACAAGACCCGCAACGCTGCCATCTCGAGCCTTCTTCGAGATGGCCGGAGTTGGCGCGATATCATGGACGCGACGGGATGCAGCCGAACTTTGCTCGCCAAGATCGCGCGCGATCGCCGTCGACAGGCAGAGGCTGACGCAGCAATGTCAGACCCGCACCCCTAACGTGTTCAGGCAGATTTCAGACCCTCATAATGAGGTGTCCGATTTCTCTGCTGCCGACCCTGTTTGAACAGGTTTTGTGTACCAAAGCCATGCCCACTCAGGGTATACCCAGAATGACATACCTGACGTGATAGGGGCGGCCTTAGGTCACAGGTGGGGTTGTGTCATGCTGCCTGAAGTGGCATAGACTCTATAGAGGCATTAAGGAGACTCGCTGCCATGGCCACGCAGTCCATAGACGTTAAAGTAGCCAGTAACGGTCGGATGGTTCTGCCCGCATCGGTTCGCAAAGCGATGGGCCTGCATGGTGATGCGAAGG
>Ga0265780_10008633_pt1 | contig 12351 bp, 8 predicted proteins | sample P1T30metagenome_FD_192432 | JGI IMG/M metagenome (GOLD analysis project Ga0265780, IMG submission 192432) | Plant litter microbial communities from East Loma Ridge, Irvine, California - P1 T30 | ecosystem: Environmental > Terrestrial > Plant litter > Unclassified | place: USA: California... | reverse complement strand
ACCACTATTTTAATAGGCAGGAATATAGAAATGACATTCGTTTTGCTGATTATTTTTTAATTATTGCCCCAGGTGTAACAATCAAAAGTAGATTGGGTGTATTGTTTGTTGATACACAAAATAAAAATCCGAAAGATATTGAAGATTATTATCGTGTAAGAAGTTTAATTCCACCAAGCATGGAATATAGGCTTGAAAATTTAAACGCAAGATTAATCATTACAAATTACCATACCTTTGAACCTAAAATTTTACAAGGTAACAAACGAAGCCCTTTCGATGGAAAAGTTAACTTGAAAGGTGAAAAAATTGATACGGGAAATAAAGAAGATTTTTCACAAGTAGTAAAACGCACATTAGGCAAATTTAAAGCTGGTAGTAGAGTTTTAGTGTTAAATGATGAAGCTCATCATTGTTATTTGCCTAAATCTAAAAGTAAAACAACAGATAATGAAGAAGCTGACGAAAATGCAAGAGCGGCAGTTTGGTTTAGTGGTATTCGTGAGATTTCTAAAAAATTTAAATTACAGGCAGTATACGACTTATCTGCTACTCCTTATTATTTAACTGGATCCGGTTACGAGGCTTATAGTTTATTTCCTTGGGTTGTTTCAGATTTTGGACTTATAGAGGCTATAGAAAGTGGACTAGTGAAAATACCATTTCTGCCAGAAAGCGATAATACTCATGCATTGTCTATGCCTGTTTTGCGAAACCTATATGATCATGTAAAAGATGAATTACCAAAAAAAGGCCAGCGTACTCAAAAAAGAGATGCTCTTGCAGAAGGTAAAGTATTTACTGAGCAAAAGCCAAGATTACCATCTTTAGTTAAGGGCGCATTAGATCAGTTTTACAATCATTATGTAGAATATTTTAATGGGATAAGAAAAAATGCTGAGACAAAAATTAATATGTTTTCGGCTCCACCAGTATTTATAGTGGTTTGTAACAATACTGGTGTTTCAAAAGAAGTGTACAAGTATATCGCTGGCTATGAATACCAAAATGGCGAGGAAGCAATGGTTGCTCAAGGCGCAAAAGAGTTGTTTTCCAACTATGATCCAATAACTAACAAAGCACTTAAAAAACCACCAACTTTATTAATTGATAGTGATGCTTTAGAGAATGGCGATCAGATAAACGAAGATTTTAAAAAGATTTTTTCTTCAGAAATAGAAGAGTTCAAGAAAGACTACGCTCGAATGCATGGGCAAGGTAGCACGGAAAATATAACAGATGCAGAGATTTTACGTGAGGTTGTAAATACCGTAGGCCAACAAGGTAAATTAGGTTCACATATTCGTTGTGTAGTTTCAGTTTCTATGTTAACAGAAGGATGGGATGCTAATACTGTTACACATATAATGGGTTTAAGAGCTTTTGGTTCGCAACTTTTATGCGAACAGGTTGCTGGTAGAGCATTGAGAAGAATGAACTACTACTTGCAGGGTTATGATAAAGATGGAAATCCAACCGATGACAAGAGAAAAATTGTTATCGAGAAATTTCCTCCTGAATATGCGCATATAATTGGAGTTCCATTCAAAATGTTTAAGGGAGGTAAATCTGAACCACCTCCTACACCAATAGATGTTAAACACATTTCATCAATTTTTGATAGACAAGCTGAAATGGAAATCGAGTTTCCTAATGTAGATGGCTATAGAATTGAAAATTATGCTGGGGATATTAAGTATGATTTTAGTAAAGTTGCAAACTATGAATTAGTTTGCTCAAGTTTTCCTTTAACTACAACTTCTACTAGTGCATTTTCGCCAAAAGAAGAAAAAATGGAGGTTTCCTCTGTTTTTGAGAAAAGAGAACAAGAATTATTCTTTATTATCACCAAAGAGCTTATTAAAGTCCATTTTTCAGATGAAGAAAACAATCCGCATTTTCAACATTTTAATAAGCTAATGCCAATTGTAAAATATTGGTATGAAAATAAACTTTTACTTATAGGAGAAAGTGATCCTAAATTTAAGAAACTAATCTTTTTTGATGATACAAAGAAAGTTGTGGATCATATTCGAATGGGTATAAACCCACATATTAATTCAGTAGAATTTATTAGGCCAAAGCTAAATTACTATAACCCGTTTAGCAGTACAAAATATGTAAATGGTAATACGGTTAAAGATGTATATCCTACTTTCAAAAGTCATGTAAATTATGTTGTAATGGACAGCGACTGGGAGGGTATATGCGCTAAAACTTTAGAAGAGATTGATAGTGTATTATCTTATGTAAAAAACCAGTTTTTGGGTTTTGCCATACCTTATACAAAAGACGGAAAAGATAGATTGTACTACACCGATTTTATTGCTAAAGTAAAATCAAAAAATGGAACTATTAAAAACCTAATGATTGAGATAAGTGGTATGAGTAAAGATAAAGCTGAGAAAAAATGGTTCGTAGAGAATAGATGGATACCTGCTGTAAATGCTTTGAAAGATAAATACGAGTATGGTGAATGGCATTTCATTGAGATTGCGAATGATATTCGAGATATAAGAAATCAGTTAATTCAAAAAATTTCATCCCTATGATTATTAGTTGGACAGATTGGAAAGCAATGCCTGCACCCGAAGATTGCAGGTTAATTTCTGGTCCTGTAGGCCCAGGAGCATATCAAATTATGAATAAACAAACCCAAGAACTTATTCAATTTGGAGAAGCTGTCGAATGCCAAAAAAGAATGAAGTCTTTATACCCAAAACCTTATGGCGTAGGTACAAGAAATAACGAAAATAAAAGAATATACATCTTAGAAAACTGGAGGAATTTAGTCTACAGAACAACAGCTGTTAACACTAAGGCTGAAGCAGTAAACATAGATAGATACTTAAAATCATTTAACAACCATAAGTTTAATACCTAAAATGGCAAAACAAATATCCTCAATAAAACACAATGCAGATAAACGTGCTCATATTCCCAGTAAGGAAGAAGCAGGTTATGAAGATGCCAATGATAAGGTAAACAGCGGTAAAAAAACATTAGAATTACCTAAAAATCCAGTAGTGCATCGTGGCAAAGACACAGAACTATTTTGGTTAAACAAATATGGTAATGATGACCGAGATGAATTGCTTAAAGTAGATATTAGAAGTCTTTACAGGCATGAACATATAGCGCCTGAAACCTTAATCAAAAATCTATATAAGATTTCTGAAACCAAAAGCGACCAAATGGATTTGTTTAGCGTAAACGAACTTTTTGGAAATGCTTTGGAAAAAGATGAAATCGAAAAGGTTAGTGAATATTACCACCACCAAGATGGTTGGACAAATCGTTTGATACAAGGCGATAGCCATTTGGTAATGGCTAGTTTATTGGAACGTGAAGGCATGGCAGGGCAAGTTCAAACTATTTATTTTGATCCTCCGTACGGAATTAAATATGGTGGAAATTGGCAAATAAAGCTTAATAATCGTGATGTAAAGGATGGTAATGATGAAGCTTTAACTGGGGAACCGGAACAAATAAAAGCTTTTAGAGACACTTGGGAACTTGGAATTCATTCCTATTTAAGTTATTTAAGAGACCGATTAATTATCTCCAAAGAGTTATTAACTGAAAGCGGATCTTGTTTTGTACAAATATCAGATGAAAATGTACATCTAGTAAGAAGCCTATTGGATGAAGTATTTGGTTCAGGAAATTTTATAACTCAACTAATTTTTAAGAAGACAGGGGCAATGTCAGGCAATTTCATCTCAGGAATTGCTGATACAATACTTTGGTATGGAAAACACAAAGAATCAACGAAGTTTAGAGAACTTAAGGTTGAACGTCCAAAAGAATCTGCTGATTCCGGATTTCCTATGATTGAACTTGTCGATGGTTCCAATAGAAGATTAACCAAAAATGAAATGGATGGACTAGATCCGATTCCTCGTGGGAGAAGATTTCAAACCAGCCCTGTTATGTCGTCCGGAGCAAGTAAAGGTCCAACGCCATTAAACTTTAATGGAAAAACATATCATCCATCACTGGGGAATCATTGGAAAATCTCGGTTGAGGAGTTGAAAAAAGTTGGGGAGAAAGGACGCCTTTATCCTGTTGGTAATACCATGACATTTAAAAAATATCTTGATGAAAGTCCCGTTGTAGCGCTCACAAATATATGGATGGATACTATGGAGAGTACTTTTGCAGTTGAAAGAAACTATGTGGTTCAAACTGCAAAAAAGGTTATAGAAAGATGTGTGCAACTGTCCTCGGATCCAGGTGATTTAATTTTAGATCCAACTTGTGGTAGTGGAACTACTGCTTTCGTAGCTGAACAATGGGGCAGAAGATGGATTACTATTGATACGAGTAGAATTGCTTTAAATATTGCAAAGCAAAGATTAATGACTTCTGTGTTTCCATATTATAATTTATATGATGAACAAGGTGGGGACATTCGCCAAGGCTTCAAATACAGAACTGTTCCACATATTACCCTGAAAAGTCTTGCGAATGATGAACCATCTGCTACTGAAACATTATACGACCAACCAGAACAAAATAAAAAACTACTCCGTGTTAGTGGGCCATTTACTGTAGAAACCTTGCAAAACTTTGAGCCTATTAGCCCTGAAGAATTGGATGATGAATTACGAGTAAACGAAGAGGAAGGTGCATTTGAAGAAGTCATTAAACAACATCTGATAAGTGCTGGAATTAAAAATGGACGTAAAGATGAAATGGTCATTTTTCGTAGTGTAGAATTACTAGCAAGTGAGGCACTTCATGCTGAAGGATTTTATCAAACAGAAAAAGGGGAAGAAAAAGCCTATTTTCATATCGGGCCAAAATTTGGCACTGTCAGTAAAAAACTAGTAAGTGATGCAATAAAAGAATGCCGTCAAAGAGGAGACGCAAATTGGCTGGTTATTTTAGGCTTCAGTTTTGAAAGCGACATAGAAGGTAGTACCCAAACTACCAGTATGGGTAATTTCGAAGTTACCAAGGTCCGCATTCACGATGATTTATTGCAGGAAGGTTTGAAGAAAAAACCTGCAAAGAGTGCTGCAAGCTTTGTAACCATTGGCGAGCCAGATATTGCTGTGCATAAAGATGGCGATAATGTTACTGTGGAAATACAAGGTTTAGATATCTACGATCCGATTAAGGATGAAGTAAAGCCTCGTAATGTTAATGATATCGCGTATTGGATGGTAGATGAAGATTATGACGGCAGCAATTTTATTGTAACGCAAGTTTTCTTTTGTGGTGGGGATAAAGCAGAATTTACTAAATGGAAAAAAGGTTTAGATAACTTGGCAAAGGATACTACTAAAAAGAAAGTGGAAAAAACACTGAAAATTGAGATTGATGATGAAGCATTTGATAGGCTTTATGGTCATATTTCTCATCCAATAAAAATCAAATCAAAAGGACAAAAAATAGCTGTTAGAATTATTAGTCAATTTGGTGAAGAATGTACAAAAGTGCTAACTGCATAATATTAAGTTAAATTAACACTCAAAAATAAATGGCATACCAACCACCAATTTCAATTAAACAAGCAATTGATAAAATAGACTACAATCAATACCTTCTACCTGCAATTCAACGCGAATTTGTTTGGGGAACAGCTAAAATAGAACTACTATTCGATAGCTTAATGAGAAATTATCCTGTAGGATCTCTTTTAATGTGGAAGGTACAGGGAGAAAATAAAACCAACCATAGGTATTACAGTGTTCTAAAAGAATACAGAGAAAAATATAAGACACATTGTTCGGAAATTAATACCAATACGTTACCAGACTTCGAAGCAGTATTAGATGGTCAACAAAGATTAACTGCTATTTACCTTGGTTTAAAAGGTAGTTACGCGTATAAATTAAAAGGCTATGCTTGGAAAAATAATGAACATTCATTACCAACACGTCGACTATATTTATGTTTAAATGAGAATAGCATAGACGAAGAGGACAATGACGAAGGAAGAGTGTATGACTTTAGGTTTTTAACGGCAAACCAAGTTGAACAAAGTAACTTACTTTGGTTTGAAGTTAGTAAAATTTTAAAAGTTCAAGGTGTTTTTGATCTGACGAAACTTTTAAAAGACAGTAATTGGGATGATAACCAATTTATATCAGAAACCATATCTAAACTTTTTGATGTTGTTCATGTAAAACCATTTATAAATTATTATTTAGAACATGAACAAGATTACGATAAAGCGTTAAATATCTTCATCCGAATTAATAGTGGCGGTGAAAAGCTTTCCTATTCCGATTTAATTATGTCTACTATAATAGCTGGTTGGACGTCTCAATCAGTTTCAGCTAGAGATGAGTTTAATAATTTAATAGATGAGATATGGAATTCAACAGAAATTCTAATTGACAAGGATTTAATAATCCGAGCATATCTATTAATATATAGTGATGATATTAAGTTTAGAGTTACAAACTTTGGTCTAAACAATGCATTAGAATTTAAAGAAAATTGGGCTGCCATTCGTTCTGCAGTTGTTGAGGCTATAACCTTAATAAGAGATTTTGGATATGTAGAAAGAACAATTACTTCAAAAAATGCTTTGTTACCAATAATTCATTATTTATACATTAGTAATAGAACTAACCAATTTACTACAAAAGTAGCCTATAAAGAAGATAGAAAAATCATTAAGAAATGGTTTCATACCGTGTTGCTTAAAAGGTCATTTGGTGGCCAAGCAGATATTATTTTGAAAGTTATTAGAGACATTGTGAAAGCTGAAGTAGAAAAAGGAGCAATTATTTTTCCTGCTTTGGAGATTGCAAAAACGCTTACTAAAACGAGGAAATCATTAACAATGTCTGAGGAAGATATTGATAGACTATTAGGGACAACATATGAAGATAGGTATGCATTCCCAATTTTAGCTATTCTATACCCTCATTTAGATTATAAAAATAATGATTTTAATAAAGATCACGTTTTTCCTAAATCCCAGTTCAGCGCAAAATACCTTAAAAAAATGCAAGTTGATCTTAGCCATGATAGAGGACATTATTATGCTGACAATTGGTGTTACAACGGAATAGTTAATCTCCAGATGTTAGATAGTAACGATAATAAATCGAAGGGGGATAAAACTTTTGATGAATGGGCTAAAACCTCAGAAGTTGACTACAAAAAACAATTATTGCCTAAAATTACCAGGCTTGAAAACTTTGCTGATTTCGTAGATGAACGTTGGGAAATTTTAAAGAAAAAGTTGGTTGAGGAGTTGAAGTTTAATTAAAAAGTATTAAGATTTATTATGCAGTTAGGATTTTTTGAGGCGAGTGAAGGAAATAAACCCGATAAACTTGGTCAAGCTAATATTTATTATAAAAAAGCTGGTTCAATTTTAAGTCCTACATCAGGTTTTATGGATGGTTATGATTATACTCTTAATCCATATTCTGGATGCTCATTTGGTTGTACTTATTGTTATGCTGCCTTTTTTGCTAGAGATAACGCAGCTAAAGATCAATGGGGCTATTGGGTAAATGTAAAAGAAAATGCACTTGAGCTATTAGCTAACTTTCGTAAAAAGCCACTCATAGGAAAATCGATTTATATGAGCAGTGTCACAGACCCTTATCAGCCAATTGATAAAAAACTAGAACTTACTCGAGATATCTTAAAGGAACTTATAAAATACCATGAAGTAAGACTAGTTGTTCAAACAAGAAGCCCTCTTGTAACTAGAGATATCGATTTGTTTAAGCAGTTTAAGGTATTGCAAGTTAACATGACCGTAACTACTGATAGTGAGAAGGTAAGGAAAGTATTTGAGCCGCTTTGCCCAGGGAACAGACAACGCTTGGATGCTATTAAAGAAATCAGTGATGCTGGCGTTCAATCGTGTATAACCATGACGCCGTTATTGCCAGTTGAAAGTCCTGATGATTTTGGAAAATCATTATTGGATACTGGGATTAAGAATTTTATAATTCAACCATTCCATCAGGATCGTGGGAAATTTACTGCAGGTACAAGAGAGGAAGCAGTTAAATTATTTAAAGAGTATAATTGGACTACAGAGAGATATAAGGAGGTAGAAAAAATAATTAGAGGATATATTCCAGACATAGGAATAGGTAAAGATGGCTTTAAACCAATATGAATAGATCTGAATGGCTCTCATGGCTTAAAAGCCAACAAAATAATATTGACAGCATAATTGCAAATGCTGCAATCAGTTTCTTTGAAACCAACCAAAGAAATGAGAATTTTTGGTATGATGTACGTTGTGCGCAAAATGAATCTTATAACTTATCAAATGGAAAAGATCTCTGCTACGATAGAGTGGCTACTCCTTTGTCATATTCACTATGGTATCAAGCCAGAAGAATAAATACATTTCTATCTCATTTCATAGATCAGCTAATTGAAATAGAACTTGAAGATCGAATTGATTTATTCGACCTTGGTGCTGGGACGGGTGCGGTTCAAATGTCGTTGGGATTAATTTATGCTAAATTAAAACAGGACAAAAAATCTGTGCCTAAAGTCAGGATTTATAATGTGGACTCCAGCCCGTTTATGTTAGCCTACAACAGAAATCATCTATGGCCAGAATTTTTTAAATACTATCCTGAAGCACGGGAAATTTATACTGAATATCACCTAAATAGTTGGAACAACAATGATGAGGTAAAACTAGTTTCACCTTGGATAAGTGCAAGCTATTTATTTGACATGTCAGATAATAGTAATCAAGTTAAGGAAGATTTTTTAAATATCATTGATCTTTTTCAGCCATCTAACTTGTTATTACTCACATCAGATCAGCCCAAAAAAAGGTTGTTATTAACTGATTTAACAAATGAACTAAATAGGAAAGGTTGGCTTGCGAAAAATGAAAGTTCATCGCAGCTAATTTTTCAAGGAACGCCAAGTAAGGTCAATGAGTTAAGAAAGCACTATGCAAATATTTCTGGTGTTAGTACTTTAGCAAGACAGTCATCTTGGACTGATTATAGTTTTATTTCTACCAAAATCAAGCGTTCAGAACGAAAAATGGCTTTTTTTGACGGGGCCGTATCAGAAGTTCAAAATATAAATTTATATAATCCACCGTTAAAAATTAGAACTACAATTACATTAAGTGAAGATCAAAGAAAAGCAGCTAAACATTCTAAAAGACCTGCTATAATTATTGGTCCAGCTGGTTGTGGTAAAAGTGTTGTTATATCAGAGCGAATTATTAATATAATTAAAGCTCATGAAGGCGGATTACCTATAAGCATCTTATTGACGACGTTTAATAAAGAATTACTAAAGAAACTTTTAGAATGGCTTTTGGAGTTATTAGATAAAAACAATAAAAAAGTATCTATTTTAAAAGATACTGATTATAACGGATATCCTAATGGATCTGCAACCATTAAGTGTAATAATAAAGCTTTTGAAATCAGGCTTGTACACTTTGACATGCTTGCAAAATATCTAGGTAATATACCTCTACAATACTTTAATCAAACTCAGCATGAAGGAATTTTAAGGAAATACATTCAACAAGTAGTTGATGAAAAAAATATAAAGTTAAAAGATTATGAAAATATTTTAAATACTGACTTTTTACTGGAAGAATACCACAGAGTAATTTATGGTTTGCAATGTAAATTGAGCGATGGCCTGGATACGTATCAGAATATTTCGAGAAAAGGAAGAGGTAGTAATCCTTCTTTAGCAAAAGGACTAAGGAGAGAAATAGTTTGGAGTGTACTTGTTAAATATGGACGGGAGATTTATTTGAATAACGTTCAATCCTTTACCACAAGAAGGCAGCTACTTCTTCATAAGATAAAAAATCAATCCTTGGGAAAATTTGACTACATCATTGTTGATGAATTTCAAGATTGCACTCAAGCTGATTTTGAAATATTTTCAGGATTGCTAAAAAATGTGGATAACCTTATAATTGCTGGCGATATTGCTCAGGCCATTCACATTGGGAGATCAGCAACAATACCCAAAACGACTAATATGTCAAGCAGAGAATATTTTCGACTAAAAGGATCATATCGTTTGCCTCAACGTATTAGCGAATGCATTATTGAACTTTCAAAAAAAATAAAAGAAGGAAGTTCAAATGACATAGAAGAAATTAGCCCGTACAAGGGTTCTCCTCCTGGCGCAAGACCTATTATTGTGTATGGTAATAATAATGATGTAATAGCCCGAAAAATTAATTCAATCTTCAGTAGTTATAAGAGTTTTGGGATCACAAAGGTTACAATTCTAGAAAAGGATAAACATTTGTGTAGTCTCTTAACTTCCCAAGGTTTGGATTGTGAAACCGACTCAGTCTTAAAATTGAAAGGCCTTGAAAAAGAGTGTATTGTCTGGTCAACATCAAGAGTGGTCGAGTTCGAAAAGGAGATTAAAGAATTTGTCTATACTATCTTAACTAGAACTTCTTGTTTACTCATAATAGCATTCGACGATAATATTTCTGAGAATTATTTAGGAATTTTTTCATTACTTAATAAAGATAGGATTATATATTTCGATGAAGAAAGTGAGCTTAAGTTTACATCCAAGTCGAAACCATATATAGATAATTTTGGTATGGATGAGGATTAAAACAATTTTGGCCACGACTTACATGTTACTGCTCTATTCAAGTTTCTAAATTAAGAATTTCACCTTAAATGATTAGGTAGTTGTTAATAGATTATGAAAACTATAACTCGCCAAGATTTATATAGTATAGCTTGGCAAAAACCTGTTTCTCAATTAGCTAAGGAACTTAATCTAATTGATTCAAGGCTAAGAAAAATATGTAGGGATAATAACATCCCTTTACCAAATAGCGCTTACTGGACAAAAATAAGATTTGGAAAACCGGTAGAGAAAAATGCTTTACCTGACAATTCTCATAATAATTTAATAGAATTTGATAAACAAGAATGGAGCGAAGAGGATGATTTAACAGCCTCTATCTCTAGTAACGAGAAGTTGAATTTTGATGTAAAATCAAAACTACTTGAACCAGATCTAATAGTTAAAGATTTAATAATTAAGATAGACAGCAAAAAGAAAGACGAATATTATCGTAAAGACTCCCCAATGTAGGTGGTAATGGTAGGGTTTCGATTGTTTCCGTAATGCCCAGGAATTTGAACAGGCTATTACTAATCGTAGACTGTCTAATTAAAAATTTCAGAATTTTAGGTTATGGTTTTACCGAAGACAGTGATGGTTTTATTTTGACGCATAATGAAGAAAGACTTTATTTAAGTTTTAGGGAAAAAGGTAATTATATCCAAGAAGAGGATAGAAAATATAGCTATCAATCATGGGTGCCAAATGGTAAATTAAGCGTTAAAATCAAATACATTTATGATAAAGAATTTTTTGACAACTCTGTTCTATTGGAAAACCAAATTGAAAAAATACTGATTTATATCGCCATAAAATTTAATACGCTTCGAATTGAGCATGAACGAAGTAAAGATCAAAGAAGGCTAAATGATATAGAAAAAAGAAACAAGAAGAAGTTAAACAAAGGAAAGAGAACGAGTTGCACAAGTTTAAATTGCTTATAGAAGAATCTAAACGATGGAAGAAATTTCAAATACTTGTTGAGTATTACAATCATTTAAAGGGGGAAGCTTCATCAGAAGATGAGGAAGTTGGGGAAAGATTAGAATGGATTAAATCAAAACTCGACTGGTATAATCCAGTGATTAATGCATCTGATGAATTATTGGATGACGTTAATCGAAATAATTTAGAATTTGACAAACCAAGATCTTGGTAATGATTTGTACACCATTTGTACGATATTTGTCTATTAAATATCTGATAATTAATGTATTTTTAGTTTCTGTATTGGTAAGTAGGTCAGTTTTTCTTGAATTTCCCTGCAACGAACTGAATTCATCTATAAATACTGCAGATCATTTGAAGCAGTTTTAGCTGAACAAGGAAAAACAAACATATGATTGGCATTTGAACTCAATTAAAAATGAAAGCACAATATCGAGGTGGTGTACAAATGAAGTTCAACCAGCTATGAACAAACTTGTTAAGACTGCATCAATTTTCGAAGTTGACGTAAGAGAATTAATTAATTCAACACAGATTACACACAATTAATGGCATTCAACGAAGATTCTAGAGTTAAGATACCCGCACTGCTACATTTAGTTCGTTTTGGGTTATACCTATATTTTTAGAAAAGAGCATTTTAGGCAAGAAGAAACAAATATATTCCGTATCCGTCCTACGAACTAGAGGGTGTTTCATGAACTGTGTCAATAGTGTAACTTTAAACTATCGACATGAACATGGCAACACAAGAAGATTTTGATTTCGAAAGCTTCAAAAAGGAAGCTATAGCTGGCTTATATGCCGGCAAGA
>Ga0265780_10008626_pt1 | contig 12358 bp, 11 predicted proteins | sample P1T30metagenome_FD_192432 | JGI IMG/M metagenome (GOLD analysis project Ga0265780, IMG submission 192432) | Plant litter microbial communities from East Loma Ridge, Irvine, California - P1 T30 | ecosystem: Environmental > Terrestrial > Plant litter > Unclassified | place: USA: California... | reverse complement strand
CAGCTTCACTTCCGCCCCACCGCCCACTGCCGCTAGAAGCATGAAAAAGACCCGCCTGCCGTTGACGTGTCCGCTAGTGCACCGCTTCTTCATGCACTGGATCCGGGGGGCCTGCCATTCCAATCTCCCATCACTCGAGTCCTGTCCAGGCTAGTCTGTCTCACCGCACTCTGATTGCTGGTTTACCGCCATGTCGAGTGCACTGCAACCGCGCCGCGCCCTGGTCGTCTACGGCTCCGAGACAGGTAACGCGCAGGATGTGGCTGAGGAGATGGGACGCGTCGCTGAGCGATTGAGATTCGACACCGAGGTCGCTGAGCTCAACGCCATCACTCTAGTATGTTCGCGGCGACGCTGCGTGCAAGGTACCATGGTTGACTGTTGGTAGAGGCAACTGCTGCAACATCACGTCGTCTTGATCGCCATCTCCACCACGGGCCAGGGCGAACTACCACCCAACAGCCAGAAGTTCTGGAAAGCCATCCGGAGCACTCGACTGCGGCCAGGATGCTTGCAGCAGATGAGATTTGCATCCTTTGGTCTTGGTGACACGTCCTATCCAAAGTACAACTGGGCGCATCGCAAGCTATACAACCGGCTCGTGGCACTCGGAGCGCAGCCGATATGCGATCGTGGCGAGTCAGACGAGCAGCATCCAGAGGGGTATGTCAATATCATCGATGCTCCTTTCCATCCTGCCTTCTTTTGTGGGTTCTCGTGTCATCTCGACTTGTCATCCCTCTACCCACAGCCGAACTTCATCCCGACTACCAGCACATGTCTGACTATTCGAAAGCATCGATGGCTCCTTCCTACCATGGTCAACGAAACTCCGCCAATATCTCCTCGGCTCATATCCGCTCGCTGATGGTATCGAGCCGATACCGGACAATGTTCTGCTAGACCCGAAATGGCTGCTCGAGACTATAGACGATGGTGTAGCATCTTCACCAAAACTCGAATCTGTACCTGCGTTGAGCGGCGACGCGCCTGATGCCCCTCCGTCTGACCTTCTCGACATATCCGGCGGACTTACTGCTAAGATCACAAGCAACGAGAGAGTCACTCCGACGGCCCATTGGCAGGACGTCCGGCACCTCAAGTTTGAAATACCAGAGACACATCCATACGTCCCAGGTGATGTACTTACAATCTACCCCAAGAACTTTCCCTCCGATGTATCTCAGTTCCTCGAATGTATGGGCTGGACGTCCAGGGCTGATGTACCTCTCCGCTTCGTCCCTTCATCATCATCGACACCTTCCGACGCCACTCTGCCCATCCGAAATATGGAGCAAGGTAGTACGATAACCTTAAGAGAGCTTTTAACCAACCATCTTGATATTATCGCTATTCCCCGAAGGTCGTTCTTCGCCCAGCTCGCGCATTACACGAGTGACGAGTTCCACAAAACAAGATTACTTGAGTTTACGGACCCTCAATATCTGGACGAGCTATATGACTACACCACACGTCCACGCCGCAGCATCTTAGAGGTCTTACAGGAGTTTGAATCTGTCAAGATACCTTGGCAGCGCGTGTGCAGTATCATTCCTACTCTACGCGGTCGACAGTTCAGCATCGCAAGTGCGATGAACCCTACCACGGAGCTAGAAAAGAAAACAAAAATCGAGCTTTTGATTGCGATAGTAAAGTATAAGACAATTATTAAAAGAATAAGACAAGGTGTTGCTACGCGGTACATCGCTTCGCTCATACCAGGACAAGAAATCACGGTCACGCTTTCGCGAGGCGGGCTTGGTGTGAGCAAAGATGAACTCGATAGACCGGTTGTTATGATTGGGCCAGGAACAGGTGTAGCGCCCATGCGTTCGCTAATATACCAACGCGTACAATGGCGCGAGGAGCACAAGAAACTTCAGAATGGCCACGCGCAGGAAGATGACGAACCTGTAAAAGACTTACTGTTCTTTGGCTGTCGTAATGCCGAGTCAGATTACTTCTTCAAAGACGAATGGGCGCAGCTCCAGTCCTCCAGCGTGCCGTTAGAAGTCTTTGCGGCATTCTCCCGAGACCAGGTAAGACTTCAACTCCACCTGTTGACGCCCATGCTAACCACACAACAGCGCCAGAAAGTCTACGTTCAAGACCTTGTCCGTCAGCAATCTTCGCTGATATTTTCGCATCTTTTCCACAAATCTGGCATCTTATATATTTGCGGCTCGTCGGGCAAAATGCCTCAGGCTGTACGCGAAGCACTCATTGAAGCTTTCCAAGGGCATGGCAGTATGGATAGAGAAGGCGCAGAGGATTATCTGGTGAGCATGGAGAAGAGTGGAAGATATAGACAAGAAACGTGGTAGGACCTTCGGTAGCGATAGGGCCGCCCTTGATTGCAGATCAGACATCGTAGGCTGTTTGGTTTCATGAACGACGTTAGCATACCCTACCTTCCGATCTAGACGTGGAGGAATGAGATGAGAGTGGAGGGGGAGACATTAGACAGGTTATTGCGAAGATCACGAGAGGTGTGTGGATGCTGGATTGCAGGGTCTGTGATACTGGATCAATTGTCTACACCGCGTACCTACTCATAGATATAACAGAAGGGTCCAGCAAGCGTGCTCGAAGCCTCCTTAATAGTCATATTTGGGAAGCCCAGATACTCCCCAAATGTCATAACATCATCCAGCGTCGCATTTCTTGTTGGTGGGACATTCTGGAACGTAAGGGTGCCAGCAATAGTAAAGCGTCTCTCCTTCAAGTTTTGATTCTGCCAAATCCACCAAATTCGGTCAATTTGTGCGTGGTGGTTCCAAAAGTACGGGTCAGACGGAGAGCTGCAAAAGTGGAGATACCAAGTTAGTATATATCTCATGTACATTCGTACAAGGGGTCTCACTTATAGAAATCGCTACCAGCATCGCCGCCGATTGTTTGATGACCACCAAGATGAACACGGAGTATTCCTGGAGAAGGGTTCTGAAGCGTGTTTTGGAAAGCGGAGATATTGGCACTGCCTGTGATTAGTCCGGCGACGTTGGCATCGGTGGTCTCGGATGATGAGCGGGTGTTGATGTCTCGCTTGATGCACCTGGGGTTGTAGCCAAGACCATCAGGGGATGGATTTGGCTGTACAGTAGTGTCAAGAGACGAGATAGGTCCGACATGCATCTTCCAGCTGGAATTCAGTTAGTACGTAGGCGACGCAGATATTGCTCCTAGATGAGTGCTTACTTCTTGAAGGGTCCAGAAGCGACGCACCCACCTCCGTTACCGGGAGGAATTTCTACAAAGCATCGGCCTGGGTTAGGCACGCAGCTGACATTGCGTCCCGGAACGTACTTTCCATCTCCAGAGATGCTCGTGTCGCTGCCATCGAGGAGAGGAGAAGCAGCAGGGTTATCAGCCCACAAGGCCCAGTTGTAGTAGGGGAGATAGCCCTTGTACCCGCATTCGTTGCGCAGAGTTTGTTCCCACGCCCACATGAAGTAGCGGTGCCACGACAGAAAGTTGCCCTTATAGACATGAGTCATTCTGAGGAAACATTGGAGAGCAGAATTGAACGTACATTTCCGTGTGTATATTGCGTTAGTAAGATATGAGTAACAACAAAATCATCGTAACGACTCTTAGCTCCCGCAGCGATAGCAGCCGGAGTTCTGGCCTTCTTTTGCCCAGTACACTGAACAGCGTCAATGTAATTCAGTTTCTCTGAACGCTTGAGTTTGGACCTGTATCATGTGAGAAAGGTATAGAAATCGCTATCGTTAATCTCGTACCATTCACGACGTCGAGCCACTTTTCGTTTGGTACATTTCGTCGAGTAGCTATTGGGATGTTTGGCGACGTCAAGCCATAGCTGGTCGAGCCCGTGTTTAGCTAGGGCATCAGTTTCGGGTGCTTTTGCCGCGATGGTGCTGCCAGCAAGGGCAAGTAGGAAGATGAATCGCATGATCGTGCCGATTCAAGATACGAAAGAGCTGATTACTGCTTCAACCGCTTTGCAGAGGAAGTAGGGATCCTTTTATGCGTAAGGAGTGGTAACACTGCGGATGCAAGGCATGCAGCACCTGGAACAAGCGCGTCCGAATTCAGGACCTGACTTTGTCGAGCATGGATAGCGTTCACACCTCTCGTGTGACGGCTAGTTATTTGCCGTCTCTCCGGGCATTAATGCCACGAAGAGACTCGTCTAGACATGCGGACTCAAAGTACCTACGCAAAGAGACTGCAGTACAAGCGGGACAGGCCACCGACTAACGCAGATACTCCACCAGAACAGCATGATCAGGATTTCCAGCGCTTACCACAAGTTGGAAACAGACAGCATCATCTATGTCACCTTGCCCAACCAGCCGATGGGCGAACAAGCGTCAAACCGATAGATGATCTGTGCTGGGCACAAAGTCGTGTACTGGACGGACGGCAGGCGTGTGGCGACCCGTATGCGAGGAACAATATTTTAGCTCCAGCTCTACAGCCGTATTACTGCGCCGCTCTGCTGCAGTGTTGTAATATCCAGCCGACATGGGCGTATGCATCAGCTGCTTGGCGTGGGAAACGAGCCGAGGGGACGGATTGTGTTGCGGAAGCGCTCTGTCAACAGAACATGTTGCGCATGGGGCTTCCGTCGGTCATGTTTCGACTACAACGTGGGCTTGAAAACGAAACATTTAGGTTCCAAACAGAGAAGAGCGGTGGTTGATGTTCGTCGTCGCCGTGCACTTTCTCCGATCGCCAAGCTGCTAATCCACTCCCGGAAAACAATCGGATCTTGGGAAGAGCCTCGGGACATGCTTGACACGACGCGCACTCAGACATTGCCTGCAACGATGACCACAGGACGGGTATCAGTCAGCGCTCTCGATAGTCTCCCTGACGAACTGATTCTCCTCATCCTAGATCAGCTGGATCCACGTGACTATCTCACGTTACGCGATTTGAACGCGACAAGCTCGCGTTTTCGTCGTCTCACGATAGATCGACTCTATCGAAGATTTCCAGGTTGCTCCCCAGAGCAGTTCCTGCGTACCATAGCGCTGTCGCATCCAGACGAACGCCATGAATTCATGAATTATGTCAAGGAGGTGGTGTGGTATCAGAACTATTGGGATCGACCATCTCGACGTCGATGCCTACCTCTAGGCGATAGGCATACCGTTGCCAACATACTGAGGAGTTCTGGGGCTATTCTGGACACTACAGATCTCTCCACAGACTTGCCTGGACGCTTCATAGGCTTCTCTTCCGAATATGAAGTTCATTGGTGGTATCTGGAGTTCTTCTTGTTCTCCACGCCCAAGGTTGAGAAAATTACTATACACGACGCATGGCAATGGGACGACCACAGTTACTGGTTCAAGAGCCTGTCTGCCAACCCAATTCACTTCGAAAATCTTCGATCCATTACCGTATTCGGTCCTCTACGCCTGAGAAATATTGTGCCGCTTCTGACTCTGCCTTCCATACACGCCTTAGACCTTACACAAGTCGTCGATATGCGCCAAGAACCCGACAGGGAGTTCTCATGGACCCGCGACGGCGAAGACTACGTTGACCGACGATTGGCGAGTGGTTCGTCTCTTGAACATCTGGTTATACGGGAGTCAGATCTGCATGTCCCGTCTGCAGTGGGTATCCTTGGGAAACTTAACAAAGTCAAGAGTTTCACCTACGAGCATGTGTGTCATGAACTTGCATCGCATCCCGGGATGCAGCCGTCCATTTTCCCGTGGGTTGGCAACTTGTGCTGGGGTCCAGATAGCTCTCTCGAAAGTTTGCATCTACGTATAGAGTCGTCAGTAGTGACGCATGAAGAGATGACATCGCTCTGTCACCACGTTACTGGTCCTGTACTAGCAAGGCTTCGTACTCTGAACATCGGTCCCTGTAGTGTCAGCACTTTCAAAGGCTTCGATCTCGCACAATCTGAAGATCTACCAACTATAGCTTCTAGGATCGTAGCCGCATTTCCTGACACACTCGAAGCTCTACAAATTCAGTGGGCTTACGAGCGTGATGGAGAACCACGGTTAAAATTCTTCATTGATATCTTACGGCATTTGGCTGAAGCCATTGCTGGTTCAAACTCTAAATTGAAGCACGTCTCTATCGTTGACTGGCCAGCACTTGCAGGCTGGTTCCCTTTCCAAGACCAAGTCATCAGTTTGAAGCGGGTATATGAACGCCGGGGATTGCAATTTGACATAGTCTACGAAGAGATTGAAGATGGAGAGCCACTTACCGTCATGGAAGACGTGGAGCCTGGTTGGTTTTGGATCCAAAGGACGGAATATTTCGCGACACATTGCAGGTTTTCCCGCCCATCGTCTAATCACGGCTAGTGGAGTGTGTGTATACGATCTCTAAAGCATTTATAGATGGTATCTACAAAGTTTCGTACGGGATCTGGGTGCGTGTTGGTGTAGCACTAGCAAACAAGACTATGTTGCGGCTGACACAGCTAACACGTGCTTGACCGGTCCGACAATCGCTAAATCATTAGCGTCTCTCCCAACGCGGGGAAGCTCCTGTTCCCTGTTATCGTACTTGGCGTCAATTTCTTTTTGCGGAATGGGACAAGAGCTTCAATGCGTAGCAAGCCGTCAACGGCGGAGTATCCCTTCACCAACCGTCCACTCAGACGGCATAGTAGTCCAGATGGCTACTAATCTCCCATCCAAACCTGGCTTCGATACTCTTCCCAACGAACTTGTCATAAGCATCATCGAGCGCATGCCGAACGATAACGCTAAGGATATATGCAATCTAAGCCTGACTAGTCGTCGCATGTACACGCTTTCTGTCGATCATCTGTACAAAAGTCTTCTAGTACGACGTCCGTGGCCACTTCTGCGTACGTTGCGATCCAGCCCGGAACTTGCAAACCGAATTCGGGACATTACATGGAGGCACAACTTCAACGATCATGACGATACCGAGGAAAATCAAGCCGTCCTCTCCAGCTGCATCAAGCTTCTAGAGTCGTCTCACCAGGACGGATTGATGCGTGATTCTTCTGGGCTTCGGTGTGATCACGAGTTCATCGAGATACTCCTAATGTTCACTCCGAATCTCCGTACGCTTGTTATCGCAGATAGAGCCTTCTGGCCTGATGGCGAATATTGGTTCAGGAGGATCGCAAACAACCCGGATCGGTTCGTGCACTTGCGAACCATTAATATACACGGTCCACTGTCAGTGGAGGCCATAGCATACTTGTTCCTCCTTCCTTCACTTAGGAACCTCATCGCTTCGGACTTAGTTCTCCCTGAGCGCACCGACAACAGACGAGTTTGGGATAACGAGATTCCGCTTAGGACAGTGTTAGACCCTGGTTCATCTCAAGTTGAGAAGATCGTGTTGAAGCGATCAGTTGTGGAGGTGCCGACGCTAAAATACTTCACCGAAGCTTGCAGAGATTTGAAGAGCTTCGCATATGAACAGGACATCAACAACGATCAGCGTGGCATGTATTCTCGAAGTCTCCTGTCGAAGTTTGGCGAGCTTTCAGCAGCTTTCATTCTCAACCGCACAACACTCGAGCACCTCTCTATCCGCGGTGACCATCAGATGCTTCGTCAGGAGCACGTACTACAGGTAGCACGATTGGCTTCCAACATGTCAAACCTTCGTTCGCTAGATATGGGCTTGATCACACATGACGACGACCCGATACAATGCACCTCCGATTTTGTAGCAAAGATGGTACGCCTTCTTCCGCCCACACTTGAAGACATGAGCTTTGAGATTGACTGGCAAGAGCACTGGGGCTCGAGAGGGTGGGAGGGGCCAACAGAGATGTTGCGCCATCTCGCTACTATCGCTTCTCCAAAGCTGTCCTTGAAGAAAGTCGCTGTGGTGGATTGGCCGCCTTTCTTGGGTCATTTCCCGCCAGATTTTGCACAGCTACATCAGTGCTTTGCGGAGCAAAGCATAGATTTCGTATCCATTCCCGCCAGCATCGAAGGGCCGGATCCGCTGCAGTTGTTAGACTTCGTAGAGCCGGGGTATGTGTTCGTACAAGTCGCTGTTGCCGAGTACGCGTAATTGCGTTGCAGTCACGTGGTACCGCAACATCAGTCGTGTGAAGATCAATGCAGCTACTCTGTGTTCTTTTCAATCAAAAAGGAGACTTTGCGATCCATTCATAGAATCGGTGGCGGGTGAATGAAGGGCTGAGCGCGCTAGTGAGATATTAGCGTCAAGCTATGACTCGCGTGGAGGGCAGCTATGATGTACGTCATGTTCAAGTTATAACGCGCCCCTCCACATCTCTTGTTCACAAACTATTCTCGATATACGACCCGTCACCGCTACTTTGATCATCTAAGATGGCGCAAAAAGGTGACCATCTATTACAGCGTCCTCTCTATGGTAAAACATTGCTCCCTCCCCGAGCGCGCATGGAATTAACGTCCACAGTGTTTGATCTGCCCGAAGAGCTGTTAGCCACACTCACTCTCAAAGACCAGCCCGAGCACCCGATAGAAGAGACACCACCTCAAATACCGACGACTGCAAACGACTCTTCCAATACCGCCGAAGAAGAGAGCAACAGCCCGGCAAAAGCGACATCGTGCAACCTCTGTGGGCTCAGCTTTGCATCTCTTGCAGACCAACGCAATCACGTACGATCAGACCTACATGGATACAACCTGAAGCAAAAGATAAAAGGTGCGAAGCCTGTAGGCGAGGCTGAGTTCGAGAAACTGATCGGAGATCTGGACGAGAGCATATCAGGGTCTGAGTCATCAGAATCCGACGAGGACGAAGATGCAGATGGGACGAAGGCAAAAGAATCCACGCTTAGTGCGCTATTAAAAAAGCAGGCCAAGATATCAGATCCCGAGTTTGACGACTTTTCCTCACGGAAGAAGCAGAGAGGGCCTGGCAAGCCTCCGTTGATGTGGTTCACGTCACCCTCAATACCCGACAACATGTCACTAGGCGTGTATCGCGCCATTTTTTCGAATACAGAGCAGGAAGAGGAGTCGCATGTTTTGGAAAGTTTACGCAAGAAGCAGCTTTCTCCGAAGCAACCCCCAAAGATCAAGGCGAATGAGGCCGGTGTCCCGCCACCAGGCATAGATATCGGGCCACATTACTTTCTATGCATGATAGGAGGTGGCCACTTCGCTGCCATGATAGTAGCACTGGCACCTAAGATAGGAAAGAATCACACTGGATTCGATGAGCGATCGGCGACCGTAGTTGCGCACAAGACATTCCATAGGTACACCACGCGACGAAAACAGGGAGGTTCGCAATCAGCCAACGACAACGCAAAAGGCAATGCACACTCTGCCGGTTCATCGATCCGTCGTTACAACGAGACTGCACTAATCGCTGAAGTTCGTGAGCTATTATATAGCTGGAAGAACATGATCGATACCGCAGACTTGATCTTCGTACGCGCAACCGGCGCGACGAACCGGAGAACTCTTTTTGGTCCGTATGAAGGACAGGTTCTGCGTCATAATGACCCACGCAATCGAGGCTTTCCCTTCAGTACACGGCGGGCGACTCAAAAAGAGCTGATGCGTGCGTTTGTTGAACTCACTCGAGTGAAGCAAAGTGCTATCGATGAAGCAGCGCTTGCTGCTCTGGATTCTTCTCAAAAAGAAGCGGCTGCTGCGACACCAATCCCAGAAAAACCTAAGCCTAAGAAGCCAACAAAAGAAGAAGAGGCTGCGACATTACACACTTCACAGATTATACCCATGATTAAGCGTTCGAAAGTACCTGCGCTTCTCAACTACCTCAAAACAAACAACATCCCACCAAGCTTCAACTTTCTCCCCACCAACCACCACACACCAACGCCGCTGCATCTTGCTGCATCTCTCAATTCTGCTCCTATCGTCTTCGCGCTTCTGACGAAAGCCGGTGCCGATCCAACTCTGATGAGTGACGAAGCGCGGACCCCTTTCACGCTGACTGGCGACCGTGTAACCCGTGACGCCTTCCGTGTTGCCCGTTCCGAACTCGGAGAGTCAGCTTGGGATTGGGAGAAAGCCGGAGTGCCTACAGCCATTACCAAAGCTGAAGCTGACAAGCGAGATGCTCAAGAAAAGACCGAGAAAGCTGCAGAAAGTAAGGCTGAGGCTGACCGGCGGAAGGCTGAGACCGAGCGCGTACGGAAAGAAAGCGAGGCTGAAGAGGTCAGGAGAAAGGAGCAGAGGCTAGGCAAGGGCAAGTCATTAGGCGCGCTACCTGTCAAGACTGGAGCAGATTTGAGAGAGGAAGAAATGAGGGGCTTGACGCCAGAAGCGAGAGCTAGAATGGAAAGAGAACGGCGAGCTAGGGCTGCTGAAGAGAGGCTCAAGCGGATGGAACGTTGAAAGCGCTTCTATGGGACTCATAATTTCTTACCCGCGTGTTAGCCTATCGGGGAAGAAGACTTTCTGCACGCTCGGCTGTGTGAATGAGTTGTAAGAGTAACGCGAGATTCCACATGGATGTATCATCGACTCTCGTCGTTCGGAACAACTAAATGATCACGAATCACACTTTGTGTCCAACGTAAACCATTAGCCCGGTTATTTCATACCCATGTTCTTCACATGGGTTGAATGAGGTAAACACAGCTACTTGCCCGAATTGCTTGGACATAATGAGCAATACCAATGGTAACAAGGGAGGGAACAAGGTAGATGGTGAAAACAGCACGGGTTAACATGGATCTCAGAGACCGCCAAGTGGGCATTAGAGATAGACCGCGAGAATAGACAGAACAGCAAACATAAGTGAGAAGGTCCAAGACGCTCCTGAACCAAACACATGACACCGCCAAAGCTGCCTCAGTCTTCGCATATTTTGTCTATTATTCGTCACAACAACAACTGCATACCATACGTATTTTTCACCATGACAACTACTCTTCAACCCCGCACTAGCGAAACAACACCACTCTATCTCAGTATACGCCTAACGACTCACGCAAAGCAAAAGCCAACTATCAGTACCTGTGATATCGCTTATGCGGATGAGCCGTTGGAGCGGATGCCAGACGACTACGTCCAGCCTAAACTGCAACACAACCGCTATGGCAACGTGATTCCACAACACTCGTGGGTGTATACCTCTGCCGTCTTCACACCTGCCCCTTATACTCGCTCCATGAAGATCACTATGCGATGCTACGATGACAAGGTCTCAGACACACGGCTATCCATCATTGCAGTCGATGAATATAAGCACGTGTCCGAAGGAGCTATGCGGGAGGATATCGCTCGCTATGTCGATGCAGTAGTGCAGACTCCAGCAGGTCAACAAGCGCAGATAAGACAGGTGATGACTAGCACAAGCTATGATATTGACCTTCAAGATCCAGTGACCGGACAAAACAATTGGTGGAGTCTACTGCAATGGTCAGTTTGTAACACGAAGGCGTATCCAGTTGGAAGGCGTATTCCGGAACAGAACATGGAGAGAATGAGAGAAATTCGTGAGGATTGGGAACGGGAAACAGATTCGGAGGCTTTCGGATGTGTGGAGGAGGGAAAGGAGGATTGGTTGGAACTCCATGCTGTGTTGGACTTGGTCGAGGTGAACGCTGACGTTGAAGAAGAAACGATAAAGTTTGAAACGGAGGGGGACAGTAAGATGATCGGAATGAGTGCGGAGCATATGATATGGCTGAGAGAAAGACATGATCATGAGTTGGACGCGATCTACTACAGACTTCTAGAAGAAGGTACGAAGTCTTCTTCCGGGAACAAGCTACACCTTACTCCATGATCGTAATGACGCTGATGAGGAGTAGAAAGATGACATAACGTTGTAATGTGTGTATGAATATTCAACATATCATGCCTTGACACTACCTCTCAAATCCAATATTCGACGTTATATATGGTAGCAACTGTAATCTTTTGGGGTTCAATCTTAATGCCCAATGACGTCACCCCTTCAGTGAACTTCACCGCAAACTTCCATCCTGTACTACTACTACTACTACCACCACCACCACCACCACCACCAAGGCCGATCGCAGCCTGTCTGAAAATGTCATCCACCGATGTTCACGACCAAGAAATAGACGCGCGATCCCGCTCGGCACTTGCTTCGACACGGCGCAACCTCCGCTACCTCTACGACCCGAAAACCGCGCCCAATGCCGTGTCTTCACGCCGCACACGCGCACTTCTCCGTGTCGTGCGCTCCGGAATCATTTTCGCTTTCTGGAAGCTTGTACGGTATGCGAAATACGTTGCAATTGGTTCGCTGGTGGCGACGATAGGTGCTGGGGCTTTTGGCACATTTGTTAGTGGGGCGGGATTCGTGTTAGCCCCGACGGGCATTGCGGGCACAATTTTCGCCGCGACAGTTTGGGGGGCGGGGAGGTTTGCTGTTAAGAAGGTGAAGAAGAGGTGGGGCATGGGACAGAATT
>Ga0265780_10008625_pt1 | contig 12358 bp, 9 predicted proteins | sample P1T30metagenome_FD_192432 | JGI IMG/M metagenome (GOLD analysis project Ga0265780, IMG submission 192432) | Plant litter microbial communities from East Loma Ridge, Irvine, California - P1 T30 | ecosystem: Environmental > Terrestrial > Plant litter > Unclassified | place: USA: California... | reverse complement strand
GGGCGCGGAACGACTACCTAGGTAGTCCCGGAACACACAACTTTTCCGATGACGTGCTTCAACCATGCATACAATGGGCTTCTTGTCCCGGCCTCTGGACGATACTAAAATGCCCTGGACCCCTCCTCCCCAAGCGAGCCATTGTGGCGGTTTAAAGGCTGTCGAAGCGTTTTGCAACCCTGGAACCGAACCTGCTAAAAGAGCTACATTATTTGTGAATCATACTATTACCTAACCATCCAGAATGCCTTCAGTGAAGCGCATTCATGTCGAGGAGGGCCATGGAGATGAAGATGCCAACATCATCGGTGGTAACGCCAGTGCCCGATCGAGACTACTAAATCCCTTGGTTTATTCTGGGTCATTAGACCGATTCAAACACCAAGATCTGACCCCGGTCATCGGGAGAGAGTTTGAAGGTCTCCAGGTGACGGACCTGCTTCGATGGGGCGATGAAATGATACGAGATTTGGCAATCACTGGTACGGCTTTTCATTCTCTACTTGAAAATCAAAAAGCCTAGGGCTGACGTATTGTCCCCAGTTTCACAGCGTGGCGTTGTCTTTCTCCGCAACCAAGATGTCACACCGAACCAGATGAAGGACCTAATGCTGCGTATAACTGAACTATCTGGCTGCGTACGTCAAGTTCGCTGGTCCAGACAATGCCACGTCGACATCACTGACACTTTTGTTAGCCCTCGTCATCTGGCCTCCACGTGCACCCGCTCACAGAAGAAGGCTCCGAACTAGGCGATCAGATATCCGTGATAAGCAGCGAAAAGCAGAAAAAAGGCGGTGGCCTCACCCACCAGCTCTCCGACGTAAGTCGTCTTGCATCGGCGGGATGGCACAGCGACATCACGTTTGAGCCAGTGCCATCCGACTATGCCATGTTGAAGATCCACACCCTGCCTGCAACAGGCGGCGACACGTTATGGGCGTCTGGCTACGAAATCTACGACCGTCTCTCGCCTGCGATGCGAACATTCCTGCAAGGCCTAACCGCGACACACGACGCAAAGTTCTTCCTCGAGGAAGCAGAGCGGTTGGGGAATCCGCTCCGCAAGAACTTCCGCGGCAGTCCATTGAACCACGGCGACGCGCTGACAGCCACACACCCCGTCATACGCACCAACCGTAAGCTTTTTATTTCTTCTTCTTCAACCGAAGACCCTCTAAATTCCCTTCTACCCGTCTTTCAAACGCTGATAACTTCCCGCAATAGCCGTGACCGGCTGGAACTCGGTATACGTGAACAAGGGCTTCACCAAACGTATCAACGGCGTCACAAAAGACGAATCAGACCTCCTGCTCCCGTACCTGTTCAACCTGGTGACGCAGAATCATGATGCTCAGGTACGGTTCAAGTGGCAGAAGAACGATCTGGCCATCTGGGATAATCGAAGTACGTGGCATTGCGCGACATATGACTACGAGGAGGCGAGGGCGGGGGATCGCGTGGCTAGTTTGGGCGAGGCGCCATACTTGAATCTAGGGGGTCAGTCGAGGAGGGAGGCCTTGGCAGATGAGTGATGCAGCACAGCACTATGAATGATTATGGTTATGGCCCACTTGCGCCCCCCCCCCCCCCCTTCTTGTCTAACGTCACGGCCCTTCTAGCTTGCCCAAGAACTGTTCAACTTGGTCCATATGCCAAGACCATGAACGAATTGAAACAACAAAGGTTATGAGTAATCATGTCGCATGCGCAAAGCCATATCAATAACTGGATATTATTTTATTCATTAGCCCGCAGGCAAGGTATCTTATATCGCAACTACTCTCGCACATCCGCCCCTTCAACGGCCTCTACAAGCCACTGCCATGAGTATGTGTAGTATGGGTAGTGTTGGTGTGATGGCCCATGCCAAGCGCGTCCTTGGTCTTGTCAACAATGCTGCCGCCAGTCGAGCCATGGGTATTCCTGTCCTTTGAGCGGCCGAGCTTGTCCATGGTAGACTGTGTGTTTGTCTTTGAAGAGTCGGGCTGGGCCTCGCGGGCAATCTTGTCGCCGGTGCCGGTCAGCGACTCCTTGATCTTGGTGCCGGTAGACTTTGTGGACTGGGGTTGCTGGTGAGACGTGTTAGATTGATGTTTGGGTAGGAGGGTTGAAGTGGGGGAAGTACCATGGCCTCACCAATTTTGGTGTGGGTATCTTTGCGGAATGCGTCGGACATGATTGTGGTTGGTGGTTGGTAGTTGGAGTTTGTATGGGTTTAATAGTAAACTTGATGTTGAAATTGTAGGTGTTGATGCTGATGGAGATTCTACAGCACAAAAGCAAAAGCATTTATATCTCTAGGTATTCCGGCAACTACGTCATGGGCTGTCACTGCAAACGGCAGTGACAGCAGGAACGTTGGCTGACAGGCGCCTGGAATGAAACAGAGGACGTCATTCTGCTGAGAATCTGACCAAGACAAGACTCTGATCCTGCTTTCGTGATAGGCCTCCTTTGTTCGCTTGTCTGTATCGCAACGCGAGAGGCAATGGTGCAGGGGTAGATGAGGCAAGATCAGCAGCGAAACCAAGCTGCTGACCCGTTGGTGAAGGGCCAAAGGAAGAGACGTTTGCACGTGGTAGCGTATAAGCTTCCCGCTCTAAATTCTGCATAACGTCATAGCAGTCTTTCTGTTTCTGTAGGCAATGAACAGTACAGATGATGATAGCTCGTGGAAGAGGTTTGTTTGGCAGCTCTATGGCAGGGCCAGACTGCCGTGGTCCCTGCGCCGGACGCAAGACCCACGTGTAGTGATGACGTCATCCCGTCGAATCTCCAGCGCAATCAAGCTTCTAGGCCATGGCCAGGTCGACGGAGCCCGGAGCTTGATCATGTCCAGCATCCGGCTGCCAGCTTTACGGCACGAGTACAACGAGTACAGCGATCATCGCTGACGCCACGATAGTCGTCGACACGGCGCACATTGCCGGGAGCCTGATCAGCGTCGACTGAAGGCTTGAGCGACGGCACCCTTTGCGAATGTGTAAAGCCAGCACAGGTAAAAGGCTAACAAAAAGAAAGGTCGTAGGGTCTCTGCGTCGGGCCCATGACCTCTGCCCTGTACAGGCGCGCCCAAGACCCGGCTGAGATGGGAATGTTTTCCGAGTCCGAAATCACGTCTTTGGGGAGGCGAGGTATACCGCGTCGCGCAACAGTCGTGTCTGCAACGGAAGATGGGACATGAGCCGCAAGTGCGTGAAAAGAGAATGTGTTGAGAAGGTGGATGGATGGTGGTGTGTTTTTAAAACCGGCTCTACCTAGTCAACGCGGTGTACAGTAGTAGGTGTGGAGACATGGTCGACGCCGACACCGACACCGATAGCGATATCGACACCGACTGTATACCCAAGCAATGGCGGTATGAGTTGTTGAGGACTGTCTCGTGGCAGCGCGTTCAGGCGCTATAGGCGACGCGCGCGGAAGAGCGGTCGCTGGGAGATTAAGGCCATGCCGTACGCAAGCCGCCACGTCGCTCTGGAAAAAAGCAGAGGCTGGGTATAGTCAGTCTAATGCAGGAACACGACGGGGCAAGGTCCGTTTGCAGGCGCTGCATGTCCCAATGGCGGGTAGCGGGTCGTGTGATTGGTTGTTGGGCGGGACGGGAGCATGACGTTAGTGTTCCGGATGGTTGCTATGGGCTTCCGACTTTGTTTGGCTCCAACCACCTCCCAGCCACATTGACCAACCTCACTATTTTCCACAACAGCAAAACTACCAGAGGCTGCAGCAAACAGAGAAGTCACATTCCACGCTACCCACACTTTGAACCTTCTCAACCTCCCCAGGAGCCTTTCTGACAACTGTCTCTGTAGTGCACATTCCGATCCACGCTGCCACCACCCGGCCAAGCGTACCGCACATCGACTCGCATTCCGCAACTCGACCTGTACACTTGAGACAAGGCCCAACAGCACCTGGCTGAGTGCATTCCACCGTTCATTTCGCCCGGCCCTCTGCGGGCGCAGGGAACAAGACCCGCTGGAGGCGATTGAAGAGACACATTCACAATGGGGAACCTACGCTTCGCGGTTAGCATGCAACGTGAGTACCACCACCACCACCACACGCTCGCCATCAACCGAATGGAAACTTACAGTCTTCAGGGTTAATACCGTTTCTTGGCTTCCACCATGTTCTCATGATTCTCATTGCAATTGCCATCATATTGCTATGTAAGTTGAGACCAACGCAAGCGATACACCGACCATGACTAACAATCCCCAGCATTACTACTGGCAGGCTGCTCATCAACATCGCCACTGATCCCCGGCATCTTCCTTATTTCCATGTGGTACGAAAAGTTCACACCCACCTACGCACCCGAGCAAGTAGACCCCGGAGTCACCGCCGCAATTGCCAACATTGTCGGCAATGCACAGCTTGGCGTGCGCGTCGGCTACTTTGGCATTTGCATCAACCGCGACGGCGGTGGCTTCATCTGCTCCAACAACGCCACGGCGCTCGTGGACAATGTCTCGGTCGACCAGGATCCCCTCAACCTCGTATGGGTGGCCGCTACATTCAAGGACGCCGTCGTGTTCCCCTACCTGCTCATTGTCGCCATCATCCTCGCCTTCTTTACCTTCATCCTGCTCGCAACCTTCCCTGGATGGCACGAGGAGCGTGATGAGCAAACTGGCTCCGACGTCGACGTCAAGCCCTTTCCATCGAGGCCTGTCTCGCAGGTTGCACTGGCCCTCATCTTCATCGCATCCATCTTCGTCCTGGTGTCCGTCCTATGGCAACACACAGCATCAGTCGCAGCCGCAACCATTGTGCAAGATCTTGGAAACGGCAGTGTCAAGTCTGGCGTCGGCACATCGGCCATGGTCCTTGGCTGGTTTGGCTTTGTTCTGCTCATAATAGTAACCATTGGATTGCTCGTCATGATTCTCAGCATCATTGTTCTCGACCGCCTCACCGACAACGACTAAGAGGGCCGAGGGGCCGGTGAATAATTTCAGAACCTAATCACGAGAGCATGGGCATTTTTATGGTGCGATTGTGTAATTTCTTGCCGAGCGTACTCGGCCTTTTCTTCTTCCGCCTAGTTTCATACCCTTTTGGCGATGCGATAGCAGCGTGCTGCTCAGAACGATATTGGTTGGCATACTTGGCGTTGAGGGTGTTATTTACATCAGACGAATTCGATTCATGGCAGTCAGTGCTGGGGTTTATCCAGCCATGTCTAGACGGAGGAACGACCCAATTAAAACAAACGGCGGGATCGTTGGAATGTATTTATGTAGTAAACGAAAGAACGAGAATTGAACATGTCAAGAAGAGAACAGAGTAACAACAAAAAGTCTGGTCATGTGAACATACATGTGTCTCCCGTGGAGCGGATCCGGGGTTTTGTCGCACGGGGCTAACCGCCGGGAAACGCGCAGTCATGGAAAGATCGGGATGACTTTCGCACCTCTAGAATGGAATGGCTTGCCTCTTGCAACCCATCTTGCTCCCTGAAACCATGGACTCTCTGGCTCTTCCACCAAAAAGTCCAGTGGAGTTACTCCGAAGACCGGCGGTAGGGTGCAATTATGGTTGGCGCTATGCCTAAGCGGGCGTAGGGCATTTTGTCGCGTCCAAAAAAATTGGTGGGGTTCATCTGGGAGATATGCAGGTCTGACGGCTGACAGTTTAAAATCTCCCCAAGCCTTTGACTCTTCTCCTCCTTGTCCTCTCTTTTCCCCCATACCGATTCTAGTCGTTATTTCCAATCGCACATCATGTCTAGCTACGCGCTCCCCAAGTCCCACCAGGACGTATGTTACCCCGCTTCCCAAAGAAGTACATCGTACTGACTCGGACCAGCTCATGGAGAAGTCCCTGGTGGACACGGACAATGAGGTCGCTCAGATCATGGTACGATATGCAGTTTCCCTTGTACACACCATCGCCTAACAAGACCACAGGAGAAGGAAATCCAGCGTCAACGCGAGTCCATTCTCCTCATCGCTTCCGAAAACGTTACCTCCCGTGCCGTCTTTGATGCACTCGGTTCGCCCATGTCCAACAAGTATTCGGAGGGCTACCCCGGTGCCAGATACTATGGTGGTAACGAGCATATCGACTCCATTGAACTGCTCTGCCAGAAGCGCGCTCTTGAGACCTTTGGTCTAGACTCGGAGAAGTGGGGTGTCAACGTTCAGTGCTTGAGCGGTAGCCCGGCAAACCTGCAGGCGTACCAGGCCATCATGAGGCCACACGATAGGCTCATGGGCCTTGACCTGCCCCACGGTGGCCATTTGAGCCACGGTTACCAGACACCGCAGAGGAAGTACGTACAGAGCAAATGCATGATGAGAAGAGTATAAGCTGACATAAAGTAGGATCTCTGCTGTTTCAACCTACTTTGAGACATTCCCCTACCGCGTAAACCTCGACACCGGCCTCATTGACTATGAACAACTCGAACAAAACGCCCTCATGTACCGCCCCAAGGTCCTTGTTGCCGGCACTTCCGCCTACTGCCGTGAAATCGACTATGCCCGCATGCGCGAGATTGCTGACAAGGTTGGCTGCTATCTGTTGATGGACATGGCTCACATCTCCGGTCTTGTTGCCGCTGGTGTTAACAAGTCGCCCTTCCCATACTGCGACATTGTCACAACTACCACCCACAAGTCCCTCCGTGGACCCCGCGGTGCCATGATCTTCTTCCGCAAGGGCGTGCGCAAGACCGATGCCAAGACTGGCAAGGAGACGCTATACGACCTCGAGGGACCCATCAACTTCTCCGTCTTCCCTGGCCACCAGGGTGGCCCCCACAACCACACCATCACTGCGCTTGCTGTTGCGCTCAAGCAAGCTCAGACCGAGGATTTCAAGCTCTACCAGCAGCAAGTCATCAAGAACGCAAAGGCCCTTGAGGTTGCCTTCAAGAAGATGGACTACAAGCTAGTCACTGACGGCACCGACAACCACATGGTCCTCCTGGACCTCAAGCCCTTTGCCCTTGACGGTGCTCGTGTCGAGGCCGTTCTCGAGCAGGTAAACATTGCCTGCAACAAAAACACCACTCCTGGTGACAAGTCCGCACTCACACCCATGGGCATCCGTATCGGAGCACCCGCCATGACATCGCGTGGTCTGGGAGAGGACGACTTTAAGAAGATTGCCAACTACATCGACACGTGCATCAAGCTGTGCAAGAAGATCCAGAGCGAGCTGCCCAAGGAGAACAACAAGCTCAAGGACTTTAAGAGCAAGGTCGCATCCGGCGAGGTGCAGGAGATCAACGACCTGAAAAAGGAGATTGCGGCCTGGGCCGTCACCTTCCCTCTTCCCATCTAAGTAATCAATTGTTCGCGTGGCGTAAAGGCGTTTGGCAGGACAGGCGTGTTTCAACAAAAGGATGTAGACTGGCACGTTCAACAGCTCGCACCAAATTTTGGGTCTATGAGGAATGATATCATGGTCTGAGAAAAGTCACATATCAGGGAGTTTTGAACGACGCAGAACTCTGTTCTGCATTTGGCTTCTGCAGGTTGTTGCTTAACCAGCAACCTGCCTGAATGAAGAAGGGTCTTTGGATCCGTTACACAAGTTTGCTGTCGATGAATATGCCACCTGTGTGATGCCTTGTGAAGCCCCTAGTTCTAGTCAGTCCGACTACCGAGATAGTCGAGCCACGTCACAGAGCTGGAGAGTGAAGCGGCCAAGTGGGGCGAGTTAGCAGCCGCTCTACACGAGGCTAGAACATGGGCTGAGCGCTGCGCGAAACTAGGGAAGCAAAGTCACACACATAGAGGTACTTTTGCAGTGACGAAACTGGAGCAACAAATGCTGACCATGGTATTCCTATCACCAAAAACTATAAAAAGAAAAAAGAAAGAAAGACTCTAACGTCTTCTAAGCCGACGACCAAGTAATGGAAAAGGTCGAAGAGTGATCCCCACCCGCATACACAGTCTGCTGGGTACTCCCCGACGCAACCTTGTCCGCACTCCACGCGGCATTGCCTCCAGCCGCCAAATTGCCATCTACGCTCGTGAAGCCCGTGCCAGTCAATACGGTGGAATCGCAGGAAAGCGCTCCGGCAACAATGCCGCACTTGCCCTTTGAGGAGCTCAAGGTAAAGCCGTCGCCGGCGGCGGTGGCGGTGAAGGTGGCACAGGTACCGGTCGTGTACCAGGTACCCTTTGAAATGATGCAGCCCTTGTTCGCGCCATTGACCACGACGTTGAGGGTTCCGCGGCCGCTAAAGGGAGTTCCTGGCGCAGAGGTAGATGTTGGTGCTGGGGAGCCGACAGTCGTAGTCGTGGATGGGGGATCGGCACCACCTGTCTTGGGTATGTACTTGATGCCCGTCTGTGGGCAGGTGGATTTGCTGCCGTCTGGGTTCGCAGGGACGAAATCGCCAGTTTGCAAGCTACCGCGCACATCAAAGTGGTACCAGATTTCATTCAGGGCACCGGATTTGCAGCCCAGAGTGACCGAGACACCGGGTCGCTTTGCCTGGATGGCGTTTTGGATGTCAGAGAAAGTGTAGGTTTTGCTTGTGCTGGGTGTGATGCCTGCTTCGCTGAGCCACTGGTAGCTCGGTAGTGTCTTGAAGAGGTCTACGGTCTTCTGGAAAAAGTCGACAACTTCCTCGGTAGGTTTGTGGTCGTCGTAGCAGTCCGGTTCGAGGGTGCTTACGCACGTGCCGTGCTTGGACCACTCGTGTCCCCAGAAGGAGTTGTCGTTGCCTTGGTAGTCCTTCCAGTAGGTGGACATGTACGATAGGAGGTCTGTTGCGCCAAAGGAGTTGAGGATGGCGCTAATGTTGGAGTAGGAGCGCGAGTTGTCGCAGTTTGCTTCGTATGTGCCGTCGCAGAGATCGGGCCTAGATTATGGAATTAGTGTCATAGGCATGTGAGGTGTAGAGAAGGTGTAGTACGGACCATAACCCGTGAACCGTCCAGCTATCCACCGGACCTGTTGACGGCGAATAATCCCAAAACTGCGTCTGTAGCATCTGCCCACCGGGTGCATTGAAGCAGCACAGGTTCTCAACAATGGTCGTATTGTGGCAGCTCAATTGGGCGTTGGGGCAAGTTTGGGTAAAGTCGCCCAAGACGCGGCCTCCACCACCAAGGATGACCTGTGCGCCACCAACCACGAATTTGCTGAGTGTCCTGAGAGAAGGCATAGTGGGTGATGATTCTGCAGCCAAATTTGCTGCAGAAGCCGCCGCATTATGTACCCCCTCCCTCGCCGCCTCAATCATGGAGTCTAGCATGACGGGCATATTTCGCCTCTCAAACTACTGCAAGGACGGAAGAATGAACCTGGCGCTGTGTAACAAGCCTATACAAGCTTTTTGCGGATCGATCTTCCCGTAGAGGCAGCTCTGATTCCCACACCCTCACGTTGTTACCGCTGATTCGGCAGGTCGCGAGTACACTGGTCCTCGATGCGGAAGGTCGGTCCTCTAGTCTAGGTCCGTTGCAGGCGGGTACGCCGTATGCAAGATTGCGGTGATGGGCTCCCGGTACGCAAGATGTCTTTGTCGCGAGTCGACTGGTGGAAGCGGTATGGAGACAGCAAGTTGGCGTGCAGGAGGTACTATGGAAGCACCGGAGATGGTGCTGGGTAAGCTTATTGATGGGGGATCAAAGGGTTAAACGCTATAGCCACTCATGGCTCGGTCCCAGGCATCCCGCTCGGCCAGGTCACGCACAATGGGGCCTGGGCTGTGTTTGAGCCACGATGATGATCTGCTGCGGCGAGACCAGTCAGATGGCGTTTCATGGCTGAGAGTGACGACTGCACGTGGGACGGTGCCTGGGAGATGAGACGTCGGGTGCTGCTTATCAGTAGCGAGCTAGGCCCAAAGGAGATGCGGATGAAGATCCCTCGGCGGTGTCCGAGCCTCATGACATGTTCGGCTTCCTAGATAGGGTGACCGTAGATGTGAGGCTTCCGTCGTCCCTTTATTGGCAACGGCTGTTTTCCAGCGGATTGCCTCTGAGATTATATCCGATTCGTCTGTTGTGCACAAGGCTGACATTTTTGTACCATCTCTGCGGCGCACAAAGTTGGAGCCCGAGAAGCTCAAAGGATCCTGGAAACCCCTCCTCTTGAATTCCCATTCTTTCAACACCCCCCCTCTATCACGTTGAGCCTTCCGTATCTCTTGCTTGGAAGACGGGTAAACTCTAGTTTCTCTGATACAAGTCAGTATGGTGATGGTAGGTGATGAGCGTGGCAGCGGGTGAGAGTCGCCTAGGCGCCACATCGACGAAAACATTTTCGAGCATCTCTCTACTTACCTACGGAGCTCTGGTCGTAGAACTAGAAAGAGTTAAGATTGCAGATGGGCAGTTACAAGTCTTTCTGGTTATGATTTACCGTTGGTCGGTTAATGTACGGCGGCACGTCTCAATGCTCAAACCCAGAGTACCGTAACAGCGAACTACAAGTCCTCGAGACCTGCACTACAGGTTGCACCCTACGTTCGCAATCGGATATCAGTAAGGAAATCGTTCTTGAAAACGCACCCTGCATCTTTCGAGACCCGACGGAACCTGTGTGTCACGACGATCGCCGCAAAGAACTGGACCACAGCATATAGGTCTCGTCATCCTCCCAACAACAAACCTTCGCGTCGAGTGATGCTGCAACTACGACTGGTCACTAACAGGGATCAACAAGGCGATGAGGCGTATTTGGGTCGCTGGTGATGGGATTTTGGACTCGTCAGGGAAAAAGCATGAAAAAGCCATGCCTGACGTAATTTTGTCGCAACTGTCATCACGTGCACTTCTTTCTCAGCCACACAGCCACCAATCATGACCCCTACGTGGCTCGACGATCGTAAGCTACTATTGGCTGTACCTATTTCAGGTGGTATTATCACGTCTGGTTTATCAGAGAAGATTCTGGGCACAGCATGTTCTGGCAGGCCAAGGCTGCTGCGGGGAAACGGTGACGGTGAGTGACGATTCTGTGAAAACAGCAGGAGAGGTTGTGTCACGCAGCTCTCACCTGTTTCCGGGTATATAGGCTTGATCCTCTACAACGTTTCTCCCTTTGTCAACTTCTTTTGCACTACACACCCAACGACTTCTTTGCCAATTCACTTTCACGAATACCCATCTCGATATCCACCTTGTGGAAATATTACTTTGACTTCATAATGGCGCGACACCAGCACCCCATTGACGGCCCAGTCGACTACCCCGTTGCCGACAAGCGTGAGCAAACCGGCCTTCTTACACGCTTCGTTCCAGACAGGCTCAAGGACACGGCCTTCTACCGTTGGCTGCTGCGCCTCACTCGTCTTTTGCAGTTTATTTCGTCTGTCGTGTCTCTCGGCATCTTCTCGCGACGCCTGTACAATGTCTACCGTCTCGTCAACAGCATCAAGGCCAGTCGCGGCGTGAACAGCGCTTACGGTGCCGTTGAAGGTATCCTCGCCGCTGCAGTCCTCTACACGCTCATCAACATCCTGTTCTCGTGCATCAAGAAGTCTGCCAACCCCGGAGGAAGGAAACTGAGGTGGCTTTGGGTTCTCTTTGATCTAATCTTTGTCGGCGCCTTCATTGCCGTCGCAGTGTTGACTCGTCCCGATGGTGGTCGTGCTGGACCTAAGCACTGCTACAACCCGAGGGGTCTAGCAGATGGTACGAGCACGAGCACTATCACTGGTGATAGGGCGCGTCGCGACGATTCTTGCAACCTTCCCTGGGGCACATTCATTTTGGCCATCATCAGCACGTAAGTGTCCGCTCCATTAACCTCTTCATAACGGTCGCTAATTGTTCATGCAGCGTTCTACATGCGATTACAGCTGCTTTCCACGAGATCAAGGACTACCGCCGACGCGACAGGCTCGACCACGAGAAAGCCCTTCATCAAACCCATAACACCACTGTGCCGCCTACTGCTGCCGATGGTGTTCGCTACTAGTCGCGCAACTATCAAGATACAAGATAGATGGACCGGAGACGGTACAACTGGCGGGTTGGTGATGCATCAGGCGCGTATCTGGATGTACGATATACTCACGAGATTGATTCAAAGCAAAGGCGTAACAGGATGGGATTTTCAACGGAACCAGGGAAAGCTGGAGGTAGTGGCAGATGGCTCAACTTCACAATAAAATAATGTCTGATATTCGATTTGGAATCTTGTGGTGCGTCCCATGTGAACATGCTTCACCTTTTCATCATGCAGTGTGCACTCAAAGGATATGTCTGTTGGTAATGAGCTTGATCAAGCAAGTCATCCAACACAAGTCAGTCTTGATATGTGCGTTTGATTACTCTCATACATGGAGTTTCTACTCTAGTTTGAAACCGTCCTGGACATACTCAGTATTGACAACAACGAGGGCAAGGACGCGAATATGGAACTCGATATAGGC
>Ga0265780_10008622_pt1 | contig 12359 bp, 17 predicted proteins | sample P1T30metagenome_FD_192432 | JGI IMG/M metagenome (GOLD analysis project Ga0265780, IMG submission 192432) | Plant litter microbial communities from East Loma Ridge, Irvine, California - P1 T30 | ecosystem: Environmental > Terrestrial > Plant litter > Unclassified | place: USA: California... | reverse complement strand
ATACGGGATGCCGCGTGACTTGCCTCGGACTGAGCAAGTTGCCGTGCACCTGCCGCTGCTGCGGCCTCGTTCGCCTTGTTGAGCTCAGTCTGCGCTTTTGTCAGGGCCACTTTGTCGGCCGCAAGCATGGCCGCCAGCGTTGCTTCGTTGTAAGCATCTCGTCCGCCATGGAGTGAGGCGTACGAGCCGTCTTGCAACTGCTGGATTTCCTTCATTAGGCGAGCAACCTCCATGGCTGGCGTGACCTTCATCCCCCATTCGCCCGCCTTATCGACTGCTTTGCCGATGAACTCGGTGATCCCATGCCATGCCCGAGAAACGTACCCGAGGCTCTTCACCATTTCCTCGGCGCGCTGGTCGGTGACTTCCGCTAGGGTCTTGGTCGCCAGCGCCGACGCGGCCTTCTGTTCACCATCCTTCTCCAGCGCGCGGATTTGCTCGTACACCGATTCGGTCAGGAAGTGGTACGTGTCATCCAGCTTGAGAGTTGCGCGAGAGATTGCCTCGGTCGACCGCAGCGTATTGCCGCTGGTTTGCACGGCCAGCGACTCGAATTCCTTGATCGTCTTCTCGACAGACTTGCCAGTGGCGTGCTCCATCGCGATTGCAGCCTCGGTGATGTAGCCGATCTGCTCGCCCGTGAACTTGCCGGTGCCGGCCAGCTCCGCGACCACCTTCTTAGCTTCTCGAATGCTGCCGCCAGCCTCAACGGCGGCGTGCGCCATGCTGTTGAGTTGGTCGCCAGTGACGCCGGCATAGTTTCCGGTTTCGATCAACGCGTTGTTCATGGCGCGCTGCTCCGATGCCCCCTTGATGAGCGCATACCCGAGGCCGACGACGGCGGCAGTCAGGCCGAGCGCAGCCAGGCCAGCAGCACTGAACAGCAGGCCGGCAGCGCCAGTCTGCTCGCCGAGAACCATCATCGAGCCGCCGAATTTCTGATAGTTGCCCTGGCTTAGCTCGTGAGCCAGGACCAGCAGTTCGCGGCGTGCACCGACCGACTGGAAGCTCAGGCCTTCCATGTGCTTGCCGGCACTGCTTGCGCCAGCGCCAGCCTCCGACAGCTTCGCAATAAGCGGAGTGGCCGCATCGGACACGCCCAGTTGAGCTGCGCGGTATGCCAGGAGCTGGGTCCGGTTCATATCGAGGGTCGCCACCTGCTCCTGCAGGGATTTGATGAAGCGATCGGCGGCCTTCGTCGCCTGATCCTCGGCCGCAGCTGCGTCACGCGCAGCTTTCTCGTCACGATGCATCGCATCGATCTTTGCGCCAAGGGCGGCCGCGGCGCGCTGGGTTTCGGTTGATAATCCTGCCGCCGCCGCCTTGTAGCGCTCAGTTTCAGCGCGGCTGGCGCCAAACAGGTCGATTTCGCGCTGGAGGTTGGCCAGGAACTTGACGCTCGCATCATCGGCCGTTTTCACAGCTTCGGCGCTCGCGCGCATGATGCGGGCGGTTTCGTTCATGCCGCCGTTCATGACGGTGACTTTTTGATCAACCTTGGCACTGGTTTCGGCCAGCGCATCGAGCGCCCGGGTGCCCTCGACCACCGGGCGGCTATCGAGCTCGATGCCAATGCTTGCAAAATCCGTCATCGTTCCGCCCATGAAAAATGCCCGCGACAGCGGGCGTTGTGATGCTCAGCCGGTCAGTCCTCCGGCAATGTTTCTTTGGCCTTGCTGTGGTGCGCGACCAGGTCCGCATCGAGCATCTGGATTACCTCGAGCTCGTACGGGTTGAGCCGGACGCCCTCCAGCTGCTGCCAGGCGACGATTTCGCCCGACAGGCGGCTGATCCCGAACCCGGTGTTCTGCCGCATTTGGCACATGCGCTGGAACCACGACCAGACGTGGCTGAGCTCGTAGGGGAAGGGCAGGGGAACGAGCTGCTCCGGTGTCCGGCCGCTCGTCCGCTCGATCACTTCCAGGTGCTCGCGCAGGGTGCAGCCGTCACCCTGCTGCTCGGACAGTTCTAGCTGTTGTCGTGCGTAGTCGCGGAGGTGCTCCGCGATTCCGGCAAAAAATTGTTGTCCTCGGCCATGGCGTGCAGGATGCGCTCGACCCAGGTCGGCTTCTGCTTGAGGATGGCCGGGATGAGGGCGGCGTCGAACTGGCGCGGCACCGGCTTGCCATCGGCGTCCTTCTTGGTCCAGCCGAACCAGTCGACGACGACGGCAGCGGCGCGCGCGCGGTTCTGGCCGTCGACGATGTCGACCACCTTGGAGGCGCCATCGTCGGTCGACAGGTCCAGCGCCTTGTTGCGCTTCGCCGCGGCTTTCTGGTTTTCGATGCGCACGGCGCGCTCGGCGGCGCGCGCCTGGTCGCTGTTGCGGCTGACGATGCGGAAGCCCGAGATCGCGTTGCCTTCCTCGTCGAAGATCACGCCGACGTCGAAGGTCAGCGGCTTGTCGGGGCTGGCCAGGATGTCGTCGAGGTCGTAGCTTGCTGCGGTATTGGATTGGTTCATGGTCTTGCCTTTCTTCGCGGGAAAATAATGCCGGTGCCCGCCGCCGCTTCCCCGCGAAGGAAAGACGGCGGCAGGTCCGTGCTCGGTGTGGCTTGCGCCAGATTGGATGAAGCGTTACGCCTTGCTGTCCTGGATCGACATGATCGTCATGTCCGAGGGCAGGGCCGGGCCGCCGGCATAGTTGATCTGCGCGGTGAACGGGTAGGTGCGGATGATCGCCTTCTCGCCGTCGTCCGGTGCGTCGTCCGTCAGCTTGATGGCCGACAGGTTGATCGCCACGAAGTCGGCGCCGTTGGTGGTGTCGGCGGCCATCACCGCCACCAGCGAGGTCACGGTCTCGTTGTCGTACAGCGTGCCCAGGGTCGTGCTGTCGAACAGCGCCGAGAACGTGCCGGTGACCTCGACGCGCCCCTGCGACATGTCGGGGTTGAAGTTCGAGCCGACGACCGGGCCGACCTCGCTCAGGTTGCCCTTGATGGTCAGCGAGATGCTGGTGATGCCGATTTGCGGCACCCCGTTGGCCAGCACGACGCCGCGCACCGCCGTCAGGACTGGCGTGGACGTGGCCGCCGTCGGCGCGGTCAGCACCTGAGCATTGCCGCGCGTGCGCACGCCCAGGCCCTGCGAAGTCAGCTTCAGGGTCGCGTTGCCGCTGGCCGGCAGGCCGATGTCGGCCTGGCCGATGCGCAGGTCAGGGAGCAGCTCGCTTTTGCTGATGTCGCCGTACCATTCCTCGACCGTGAACAGCGTATCGGTGTGGCCGCTCATCGGGACCAGCGACTTCTTGCCGGCGACGGTCATCACGCCGCTTGCGATCGGGCCTTCGGCGACCAGCGCCGAGCCGTTGATGGTCATGACGGTGGCGACGGTCGCGGTCAGTGCGGCGACGAGCAGGTTGTTGCCCGCGTTGGCGGCATTGAACGAGCCGCCGCCCAGCTGCACCACGTCGCCGACCTTGATGCCGTCGGTGAGGTAGGAGCCGGTGCCGCGCGTGACGGTGTAGGCCTGGCCTGCACTGGCGATCGTCAGCGCGGCGGCTGCGGTCACGGCGCCGGCGGCGAACACCTTGCGCAGCAGGCTCTGCAGCGGCACGGCGTAGGTACCAGGCGACAGCAGGCCGTCGAAGTCCCACGAGGTCGACGCGGTACCCAGGTTGACGCCGGTCGACTGCTGATGCTGCACGATTTCGTCGTTGGCGTAGGTGGCGCGCGTCTTCTTCGCGACCGAGGTCTTGCGGCGCAGGATCTGGCCGCCGGCACCGGTGGCCGCGACGCCAAGGCCGGTCTGCGCCTTGATGACGGTGATTTTGTTGATGCCTTGGGCAGTTTTTGCCATGGGTAAGCCTCTCAGAACGAAAAAGGCCCGCCGTAGCGAGCCCAAATTGACAGCCGCGGACGGCGGCCAGGGATTGAATCAGGTGTTTATGTCGGCGTGGAACGGCGCGCGAACGACGATCCGCCAGCGGTCGCCGTCGACCACGCCCCCAGATGCCTCGGGCGTCTTGTCGATCTGGACGGTGATGCCGCTGGCGGCGAAGGTCGCCCCGCGCTTGAACGCCTGCCGGATCAGGCCTGCGCGCGCCGCGGCGGCGGCACTGCCTTCGCCAGGTGGGTACAGCAGGTTCACCTGCAGGACGCCGAGTTCCTGGTAGAACCCGTCGCCCATAGTCGGATTGCCCGGCGTGGCGAACATGACGTGCACTTCCTGGTATGGCCGACCGGTGATGGGCGTATAGGCCTCGTTGCCGTGCACCGTGTCGAGCGCGGGCTGGATCGCAGCCAGCGCGTCCTCCAACGCGTCGCGGATTGCGTTCTGGCTCATAGTTTGTAGGTCTCCCATCCTTGGGCGAAGTCGGCCGCGCTCGTACCAGATTTCACGCCGTTCACGACGTTCTCGACGATGTTGTTCCACTCGACGACCGTGACCGCGACCAGGCCGACCGGCGCCCGGCGGGACCAGCCTTGCTCGATGCGCTTGGCGTACGGCAGCGGGTTGTACACGTAGTAGACGTTGCCAGCCTTGGCGGCACCGATCACGCCAGCGTGCGAGGCCAGCGTCGCGGCGCCATCCTTGTCGATCTTCCCCCCGGTGTGGCCGGCGGTCCTATCAAGGCCCGCACCAGCGTTTGGCGCCCATTCCGAGACCGACCACGCACCCCGGAACTGCCCACCGGTATAGCCCTTGGGCGGCGGCCGCTGCCAGTAGCTCGCATCACCGACCGGTGAGCGATGCACAAGCCGGCCGTCGATCGTGTGCAGCGCGTACCGCACGATCTTGTCGGCGTCGTCCTTGGTCTTCTGGATCCAGGCGTTGATCTGCGCGGAGAAGGTGCTCATCAGATTCCCACGATCAGGTTGTAGAGCACGACCACGCCGCCGGGCGACACCGGGTCGACGTTGCGCACCGTGTAGAGCTTCACGCCCACCTGCGCCAGGTCGCCGTGCTTCGGCTCAGGGAGCAGGGCGCCGAAGTCGTCCAGCGCGGACAGGATCAGCTTGCGGTCGCCGGCGGCAACCAGCGTGCCGGCCTGCGTCGTCGTGCCGACGGCGTTCGTCGAGACGGCGGTATCGATGCCCCACACGTTGGCCTGCGTCGTGACCGTCGGCACCGTGCCATTGGCGTAGGTGCCCTTGGTCTTGCTGGTCAGCCTGATCAACTGGCCATCGGCGCGGAAGGCGGCGTCGGCATCGCGGGCGTCCTGGTCGTAGCTCATGCGCGCTCCAGTCGAATGCCCAGGCCACCGCCACCCAGCAGGGGCTGCAACAGCAGATCCACCGCGCGGTACCGCACGTATTCCGGCGCGCCGGCCGCGTACACGGTCTTGATGGGCCCGATGGTCTTTTCGGCCACGGTCCGCCCCAGGTCCGGCGCCAGCTCGCCGGCCGCGGCTTTGAGCGCGAGCTCCGCCATGGCCTGCGTGATCTGTCGCGGGATCGTATCGCTCGGCACGCAGCCCGCGCCCGGCAGCCGAACATCGGCGCGCGGCCAGTCCAGCGCCTGGCCAGCGTGCGTGCGCATGCCTTTCCACCTGGTGGCGTACATCTGGCCCATGTAGTCGGTCGCGCGGCGCAGCGCCTGCTCTTTCTCGATCACCTGCAGCTGCGCCCAGCGCGCATTACCGCGCGCCGCATGGTGGGCATCTGCCTGTTCGACCGAGGCCAGCGACTCAGCATCTTCGCGACCAGTGCCGTATTCGACGATCAGCGTCATGGTTTGCCTCCTGCGCGCGCTGGGTCGGCCAGCGGCCGGACTTCAGCTTGGCCGGCCAGCGGGAACTGGCGTGGTGGTGGCGCGCCATCTTGCGCCTTCGGCATCGGCGTCGAAGCCTTCGCCAGCGTCACGCCCGCTTCACTGTGGTACTTGATCGGATAGGTTGGTTCGTTCATCAGTGATCCTCTCGCGCGAACCACATGGTCCGGTCGATCTGCTCGCCGTTGGCGCAGGGCAGGCGAATCGTGCAGAAGTTCGCTGCGCCGGCCGTGAGGTCCAGGCCGCCGAGGTAGGCAATGACGTCCGTGCCGGATACCGACAGGTTGGCCAAGCCGTCAGGATGCGTCGCCAGGCTGACGCCAGCGCATATTGCAACTGGCGGCCGGGTCGGATGTGGCGTCGTGTTCGAATCAGCCAAGTCTTTGGCGAAGCCGAATTTGTAGAAACGGATGTCGTCCGGATCCTTTGGGACGGTCCACTTTCCACTTGCAAACGTTGGATCAGACATTAGAAATTCACCCTGTTCGTTCCGCCGTCGAAGTTGACGCGGTTTGTCCCGCCCCCGAAGTTCACGGTGCGCGAGGAAGATATTTTTGATGCATCTGGAGCGCCGCCAGCCGGTGGCTGCTCACTAGCGGCCAGCACCTGATACGCAGCCACCAGGTCGCGCAGCACTCGCCCGCGAACTCCGAATACGGCCGCCAGGTCGCGCGCCACCGCCGCGCGCACGCCGTACGCGCACGCCAGATCGGCAAACACCAACGTCAGCGCCGGCGCGCCGCCACCCAGCACCGAGTAGGAGCACGCCAGATCAGCCTGAACCCGGGCTCGCACCGCATACCCTGCTGCGAGATCGCGAGAAACCGCCCCACGTACGGAGTAAGTGCAGGCCAGGTCGGACGTTACCGCTGTGGTGCCGCTCGCAGCGGCGCCGCTGTAGCCATTCGGCGCCGCGCCATTGGGGTAGATGCCGAACATTTACTCTCCGTGTGATATCTTTATGGCAATCTCTAAAACGGGGATCACCATGCTCTGGCTCGCTGAAATTTTTCGTAAATTACTAATCAGGCACGACTGGGATGACCCTTGCGCCGAACACAGGACATGCAAGACTTGCGGCCGCCGCGAGACTTACGACGAGGTCGCCAGCATCGAGGGCTCGGTATGGAATTGCGATTGGAAGGGCCATCCGCAAGCGCATCGAGAGAGGCGGCCTCGCTGACCACCGACTACCGCGCCGGAAGGCGCTTAAGCACGTCGGCGCAGTACTGCGCCACCAGGCCATAGCCGGTATCGTTGCAATGAATCGTCTCGGCCATGTACGGCGCCATCTTCGAGTCCATCGTGGTGCCCGTGTACACAAACACGCCGCCGGCCCGCACGTCGACAAGTGCCTTACAGCCCATCGCTCGCCAGTTCGCGCGCAGGTAGTCGTCGTACGCCTGCAACTGCGCGTTACCGTCGGCGATGCTCCATGCCTCGATCCCGAAGCGCGGGAGTGTCGTCATCATGACGATGAACCAACCCGGGTGCGCCGCGAGGCGCTCCTGAACGTAGGTCGCCATGTCGGCAGCTGCAGCCAAGCCGGTCTTGGCCGATCCGTTGTTACAAATGGTGTTCGTACCCTCCCACGCCAGCAGGATGTTTTTTTTGCCAGTGACGTAAGACCCGTCCGCGTACTGGGTGCCGCGCCCGCGCATCTGGTTGATGGTCTGTCCGCTCACCCCGATATTCGTCACGTTCACCCCGCCATTCAGGGGCGGCAAGCGCGACATCTGCGCAGGCATCGCCATGTTGGAGCTCGACGCCTGAAAGCCGGCCACCAACGAGTTGCCGTCGAAGACGACGTTCGCCGCGGCGCCTGAATACTGCATGCGCGGCACGCCGCCCAGAATGGGGCCCATCACGACAGCCCCGCCCCGGCGATGTTTTGCGCAATCGCGGTTGCACCTGCGACGTCGACCTGGAAGTACACGTCACCGGTATTGGTGTTGTCGAAATATCGAATGGGCGTGAAGTTGGTCGGATCGTTCGAGCGTGCCACCTCGGCAGTAAAGCGGGTTCCCGACCTGCGAACGCGCATGATGTCCCCATCTTGAGCCGCAAGACCAGTGGCCACGCGGCCGCCTGCGTTGCCGTCCGTGATAGTCGTGTAATTTTGGCTATTACCCGCGTCTGCGTACAAAGCGATGAAGGTGTTTTGGTAGGGGACCTTGCTCGATCCAACCGAGACACCAAGCAGGAAGCTGTTGCCGGATGCGAGGCTGTTCATCTTGAAAGCAATGGAGCCGTCCGTATTTTCCGGAAGCCTCGGGGACACACCGCCCGCTCCGTTGTACGCGGACCCTGCTACGCCTGCATAGCTATAAGGGCCGGTACCGATCTCGGTAACGTTTGTGAGGTTATTCAGCCGCGTGTACGTGACCGCCGCCACGGCCGGCGTGACGGCGTTCGACGCCGCCGACTGCGGACCGGTCCCGGCGCTGTTGGTGGCGGCCACCTTGAAATAGACCGCCACGCCATTTGTCAGGCCGGTAAAGTTTGCCGGGCTCGATGCTGCGGTGACGGTTTTGACCACGCTGTTGTCGCTGGCCTTGTACGCCGTCACGGCGTACTCGGTGATGGCCGCGCCGCCATTCGAAGACGGCGCCGTGAATGCCACGCTGGCAATGCCGTCGCCGGCCGACGCGCTACCGATGGTCGGCGCGCCGGGCTTTGCGGCTACAGGCGCAGCACCGACCGCCTGGGCGATCGAGTACCAGACGTCGACGCCGTCGCAGAAGAACTGCACGACGTTCACGATGCCGTTGCGGTTGTCGTATCCGCTGGAGCCGTTCCACTCCTTCATGCCGCTGAAGGTCGGCGCGTTGACGCCGTCGGCGACCAGGCGCACGAACGCCAGCGCCCCACGGACAGGGCTGGCTGCCACCGAGAAGGCCAGCACGCTTGCCACTGTCTGCGAAGGCATGAACGCCGTGCCGACCTGAGTCAGCGGCACGACGGTGGCAAACGGGATGTCGCGCGCACCGCTCAGTTGTGCCACTGCCGCTGCCGGCGCCGCGCTGTAGACCTCGCAGGCCACGCCGCCGAATGCGACAGCGGTAGAGCCGCTCGATCCGCTCAGCACCTTCTCGCGGGCCAGCTGCGTTGCGCTGGTGATGGTATAGAGCCCCGCCTCCCACGCGCCCGATACTGGATCGCGCACGAAGAACGGGATGCCTGTGTCACCAACGCCCAGGTCGCCAGCGGCGATGGCCTGGGCCACCGTGCGGAACTTGTCCACGACGGCGCCCAGCGTGATCGTCGCCGTGTCGCTGATGGTGGATGTCTGCTTTTGCAGGTCGATCAGCTTCATGCTGCGGTATCCCCGGCCACGCGCAAGCTGAAGGTGTCGTTGACGGCTGCTGCGCCAGCGCTGATCGTGCGGCGAATCCACACGGCGCGGGACTGGCCGGCCGGGATGTCGCCCAAGGCGATGCCGGCGGCCTGGTTGGCGGCAGCGGAGAACGACACGGCGCTCGGCGCGGTGGATTCGTCGGCGACCGACTGCTCGGTGCCGTTCAGCGCCGAAGTGCCAACTCCGACGTCGACGGTGGTCGAGGTGCTCGGGGTGTTGGCCAGGATGAACAGCACGGCGCCGATCAGGGTTAGGCTGGCGTGGCCGTTGTGCACGTAGATGCAGCGGTATTCAGCATCGCCAGCGCCGGCTTCGGCCGACGAAACGTCATCGAACAGGCCGGCAGGCGCCGCGGTGCTCGACTTGGCGCCGCCGAGCGAGGCTGCGGGCGATGTGTTCGAAGCACCGCCCGACAGGCGGTATTGGATATCGGTCGAGGAAATCGCCATGGCGGCCTTTCAGAATTCGGTTGGCTGGTCGGCATCGGCCGGACCCAGCTGAATGGTTTTGATTTTCTTGTGCCGCTCGAGCATCACCGCGGTGAAGCCCTTCTCTCGCAGCAGAACGAGCAGTGCGCCCCAGGTCTCGCGATCGACCGTGCCGATCGCGCCGCCCAGGTGGGCGACTTTTCCGTCGAGGCTCTTCACCTGCACGATGGCCCGGTACGGCAGCCGCTTTTCGTAGCCGTCAGCCCGGTCATATGCGCGGACGCTGAATGTCTCGGGGGTCGTCGTCAGGTGGATCATGTCGATCTCCGACAGGGTGTTCGAACGAGCCGAAACCGGCCGGCGGTGCGCAGGTCGGCGAGCCAGGCGGCGGGCGCGGGGCGCATGGGTTACTTGGCGCGCGCGGCGCGGGCGGGCTTCGGTTCGGCCGCCGGCTCCGTGGCTGCGGACGCGGCGCCAGCGCCGGTGCCCAGCTCAGTCCCGGGCGGATTGCCTGGGCCGGCATCCTGATCCGTCGCCAGCTTCTCGGCGAGATCGGCCAGGCGGGCGCGCTCGGCTGCCTGCTCAGCGGCCTGCGCGTGCAGGCGCTCCCGCTCCGCGTCCAGATCGGCGCGAATCTGCAGCAGGTGCTCGTGAGCGGCCATCAGCTCGGCCTTGGTCGGAACGTAGTCGGCAGCACGCACCGCCGCCGCGACCGGCTTCAGCGTGACCTCGGGCGGGTTCTCGGCCGCGTTCGAGCGATCGGTCGTGGTGTTGGCATCGATGATCCGCAGGCCGGCCTCGCGGGCCAGCGCCTTGACATCCTCGACGTATCGGAAATTCGGACCCGGCAGATACCAGATCGGCTTTTGTTCGTTGGCCATAGTGGCGTCCTCGGTGAAGCAGCCGGACCCCAGTGAGGGCCCGGCCGCGGGGTTACTTGGCGGCGTCGCCGATGGTGATCACGCCAGCGGTAGCTTTGATGCTGGCCGCCACCTTGTCCCAGTTCGAGCCGGTGGCCAGGGCGGCGTCGGTCGGCGACTTGCCACCGTTCGCTTCGTCCCAGGTATAGCCTTTCAGGGACAGACCGAAGGTGTAGTCGACCTGCATCGTGGTTTCGATGCGCTCTTTGCCGTTGGTGGTCTGGATGTTGCTGATCAGGTCCGAGCCGTCGAACACGGTAGCGGCGCCGTCCACCAGCGACAGCACCTTCTGCTTGCTCGGCGTACCAGCGGCGTACAGTGCCGGAGCGTCGGTAACGATGATTGCGCGGCCCAGGATGTCGATCACATTGACCGACTTCGAGTCGAACAGCTTGGCGCCGTTGGCCAGGTTCTGGCCGATCATGCGGTGGAAGACTTGGCCGGTCATCACTTGCGCGACCAGCTGGCCGGAGGCGTCGCCGAACAGCGCGTGAGCGGCGTTCATGGCGATGTAATCCACGCCAGCGGTAGCCGACACGTCATTGGTCGCGGCCGCCTGGTTGGCGATCGCGGCCACCAGGGCGGCGACGGCGGTGTTCAGTTGATCGGCCATCAGGGCTTCGGCGAAATTACGCGATGCGACCTCGATGCCTTCGGCGGTCGGCTTGTTCAGCCAGGTCAGTTGCGACGGCTCGAAGCGGATCGGACCGAACCCGCCGGCGATCTTCACCGACGAGTGTTTCAGCTGGGTCAGGTCGGTCGGCGTGGCTGCGCCGTTCGAGCCGTAGCGGTTCACGCGGCGCTGTGCCGAGTGGATGGCAGCGAAGAACGATTCCTGCAGGAAGTCGCCGTCGAAGCCTTCGGTGGTCAGGCGGATAGCGCCGTTCGAGGCGCCGTTGAACTTGTCCACCATCTGGGCCAGCGTCTCGATCGTCGCGGGCATGATGTACTGGTTGAAAACTTGCATCTGGGTGAGGGACATGATATTTCCTTATCGCAAAGCGTTGTCTATTTGGTTAATTGAGGCATCCACCTCAGCGCGCCGCCCTCATCCGAGATAGCTGGCAAAAAAAGAGCCTCCGCGCAGGAGGCTTCTGTATGTGTTTCGGTACTGCGTCAGTTCTTCGGAAGATTCGGGAAGCGGGCCGCGATCGCCGCTGCGCGTTCCGTCTTGGTGCCGCCGAAATTGCCTTTCGGGCCCTGGTCGCCACTCGAGCCACCGCCCCTTTGAGGATCGAATCCTTGTGGGGGTACTGATCCACCAGCACGTCCAGTGCCTCGTCGAAGTCGGCGATTTCGCCCGGCTTGCTGCGGCTGTAAATCTTCTGACCCTGGCTGTCGTAGGCGACGACCTTACCGTCTTCGATCTTGAAGGCGCTGCCGAAGCGCGCCTGCACCAGGTCGGCCGGAATCGCCAGCTTGGCCTTGTCGCCCACGATCAGCGGCGAGCGAGCGAACGAGCCACCGATCTTCTCGGCATACAGGGCTTGCTCCAGCGTCTGCGACTTGGCCGTGGCCTGTTCGAGCTGCGTCTGGAATGCCTTGGTGATCTCAGCCTTAACGGTTTCCACCTCGCCGGCGTCAATCAGCTTCTTGGCGTCCAGGTTCTTGACGGTTTCCAGCGCCTTGCGGGCGGCTGCGGCGTCTTCGATACCCTCGAACGGTTTGTACTTGCCCTCGGCGGCCTCGGCACGCTCGCGGTGGGATTTGGCCTCGGCGTTCAGGCGTCCGATGGTCTGGACGGTGCCGGCAGCATCGAATGCCACTTCCTTGCCATCGTCGTGCACATAGACCGGCTTGCCGTCCTGCACAACAACATTGCCGTTTTCGTCGAGTTTGAGTTTCATCTGGTGGCTTTCCGGGCATCCGCCCAATTGAGTGGCCTATCCTGGCCGGACGCCGAATCGCATCCGCTATCGGCAATAAAAAAAGCCACCAGGT
>Ga0265780_10008621_pt1 | contig 12360 bp, 12 predicted proteins | sample P1T30metagenome_FD_192432 | JGI IMG/M metagenome (GOLD analysis project Ga0265780, IMG submission 192432) | Plant litter microbial communities from East Loma Ridge, Irvine, California - P1 T30 | ecosystem: Environmental > Terrestrial > Plant litter > Unclassified | place: USA: California... | reverse complement strand
CTACCTCGAGGTGCTCTTCACCGGCGTCAACGTGGCCGACCAGGCCCGCAGCTACGCCGCCGCCAAGCATTCGGCGCTGCGCATGGTGGGGCGGCCGGTGGGCACCTGGGCCGATTTCGACGCCTGCGCCGCGCTCGGGCTCGACGCCTTCGTCGGCAAGCTGCACCTGACGCCGCGGCCGGGCAACCCGGTCAAGGGCATGAACCCGACCCAGAGCGTGATCCTGCAGCTGATGCAGCTGGTGCAGAACAACGAGGACGTGCCCAAGCTCGAAAGCGTGCTCAAGCGCGACCCGGCCCTGACCTACAAGCTGCTGCGCTACATCAATACCGCAGGTTTCGGCGCCGGGCGCGAAGTGCAGTCGCTGCGCCAGGCGATTTCCCTGCTGGGCTACGCGCCGCTGTACCGCTGGCTGGTGCTGCTGCTGGCCACGGCCAGTTCGAGCGGCTATTCGCCGGTGCTGATGGAAACCGCCGTGGTGCGTGGCCGCCTGGCCGAGTTGCTGGGGCAAAAATACCTGGGCAAGGGAGAGGCCGAGAACCTGTTCGTGGCCGGCATGTTCTCGCTGCTCGACCGGCTGCTGGGGCTGCCGATGAACCAAGTGCTGGAGACGATCCAGTTGCCGGACGAAGTCGTGCAAGCCCTCACGCGGCGCGAAGGCCGCTACGGCCCGTACCTGGCGCTGGCCGAGGCCTGCGAACTCAATTCCAATCTGGTGGCCTCCCTGGCCGACACGCTCGACATCAGCCCGACGGAGGTCAACCAGGCCCACCTGTCGGCGCTCGCCTGGGCCCAAAGCGTGGCGGTCGAGGCCTAGCCTGGTCGTACGGGCGAGCGCACTCGCCGTCACCTCGGAACCTGTCCCGGTAGATAAGACCATGGTCTGATTGCGGCCTGGCCTGATGGGTAGACAATGGAAGCCGCAGCGGAACATGCGAATCGCATATCCGCCTTCCGACGGCAGCGTTCTCTCCATTGAGGTTCGTTCATGGACAATAAGCACCTTGCGCGGAGCCATGAGATCGGCGCCAAGCTCAGTCTCCTCCATCAAAGGCGCATGAAAACCGCGCTGGAGCAGTTCAGCCAGCGCGCGGGGAAGGCGCTCAGTGAGGCAGTGGGTGACAAGGCCCCGGACGGCCCCGCCGGATGGATGGCTGCGTTCAATCCCGGGTCGTATCAGCGCTATGCGACCGATGCCTTCCAGCGTTCCATCCTGTTCTGGGATACCTTGCGCCAGCGTGGCGACAACTTCATCGAGCGTGCATCGCGAGGTCCCGAACCGGTCCTGCATTTTCACTACGACACCATCCTTGACGGGCGCAGCTTTGCACGTCCGGTCAACTACGCGCTGCTGCGGATCACGCCGCCGGCCGGCGTCGCGACCGATTCCGCGAAACGTCCTTATCTCATCATCGATCCACGCGCGGGCCATGGCCCCGGTATCGGCGGCTTCAAGGACGATTCGCAGGCCGGCGTGGCGATGCGCGCCGGCCATCCGGTGTACTTCGTGAGCTTCTTTCGCGACCCCGAGCCCGGGCAGACGATGCTCGACGTGTGCAGCGCCGAGGAGCAATTCGTCAAGCACGTGCGCGCGCTGCACCCGTCGAGCGAAAAGCCGGCCATCATCGGCAACTGCCAGGGGGGCTGGGCGGCGATGATGCTGGCCGCCTCCAGCCCCGACGATACCGGACCGCTGCTGATCAACGGGGCGCCGATGTCGTACGTGAGCGGGGCCTGGAACGAAGGCGAGGGCGACAATCCGATGCGCTATGCCGGCGGCATGCTGGGCGGCACCTGGCTGTCCTCGTTCGTGGCCGACCTCGGCAACGGCGTCTTCGACGGCGCCCACCTGGTACAGAACTTCGAGAACCTGAACCCGGCCAACTCGCTCTGGGACAAGTATTACAAGGTGTACCGGCATGCCGACACCGAGCCGGCGCGCTATCTGGACTTCGAGCGCTGGTGGGGCACCTATTACCTGCTGAACTGCGAAGAGATCGAATTCATCACGCGCAACCTGTTCGTCGGCAACAAGCTGTGGTCCGGCGACGTCAAGGGCGTCAACGGCCAGGCCTTCGACCTGCGCGCCATCAAGATGCCGATCGTCCTGTTCGCGTCGATGGGGGACAACATCACCCCGCCGCAGCAGGCATTCAACTGGGTGGCCGACATCTATGGCAGTACCGAGGAAATCAAGGCGCGCGGCCAGGTGATCGTCGGCCTGCTGCACCAGAACATCGGTCATCTCGGCATTTTCGTTTCCGGCAAGGTGGCAAAGAAGGAATATACGCAGCTGGTATCGGTGCTCGACGTCGTCGAGTTGCTGGCGCCAGGTCTGTACGGCATGCAGATCACCGAACTCCCGGACAAGGATGCCCTCGGACAGCCCCAGTACGACGTCACCTTGCACGAACGCCGGCTCGAGGAGATCAGCGCACAGTTCAATCGCTTCAATCGGGTCGACGAGCGGCCGTTCGAAGCGGTGGCGGTGCTGTCCGACTTCAACCAGCGTGGTTATGAACTATTCGTGCAGCCCTGGGTCAGGGCCATGTCCAGCGACCTGAGCGCGCGGCTGCTGCGCGCCTTCCATCCCTTGCGCGTCCAGAATTGGGCGCTGTCGAGCCGGAACCCCTGGATGGCGTGGCTCTTGCCCGCGGCGCAGGCGGTCAGGGAGCACCGCCAGCCGCTCGACGAGAACGACCCGTGGCGACGCCTGGAAAACGCTGGCGCCGAGCTGGTCAGTTCGTCGCTCGACCTGTACCGCGCGGTGCGCGACGCCAACACCGAAGCGAGCTTCTTCAGCGTGTACGCCAATATGTATTCGCTTTACATGGAGGATAAGCCGCCGGCGCAGCCGGGGCCGGAAGCGACCGATGTACGTGCTATGCCTTTCGTCCAGGAAGCGCTGGCGTCGATCGCCGAAGGCGGCTATGCCGAGGCGTTTGCGCGCCTGGCCAGCCTTCGCGCCCAACAGGGCGAACTGCTGCCGCTGTCGCGCCTGGTCAAGCGCAAGGAACTGGCGCAGGCCTACGCCGAATATTTGCCGAACATACCACTCGAACAATGGCGCCGCATGCGCGGTGAGCAAGAGATCATCACCCGTTTTGAACCGGAGCAAGCGATCGCCACCTTGCCCACGCTGCTGCGAGACCAGGGCGATCGGCAGCGGCTGCTGACGCTCATCGACAAGCTGATGGCGGACGAGCGCATGCAGGCGCTGCCGGCGACCAGCGCCCAGCTGGCCCTGGTGGAGCGGCTGCACACGCTGCTCAGCGGCGAACCCGGCAGCAAAGCCGAAGGCGAACCCGGTAGCAAAGCCGGCAGCAAAGCCGGCAGCGGCGACGGCCACCCGCCCGCGTACCCGCCCACTCTCCCGCCAGTCCCGGAAACGCCGAGCTCGGCGCGCCTGCATTGAAAGGACCTGATATGGAACCGAAGCACGAGAAATACCGACGGCTGATCGACTACTGCAAGGAGCTGGCGCCGATGCCGACCGCCATTGCCCATCCCTGCGACAAGAGCGCGCTCGAGGGCGCGCTGGAAGCAGCGCGGGTCGGCCTGATTGCGCCGGTGCTGGTCGGGCCGCGCGAACGGATCGAGGCGGTTGCGCAGGAAAACAATCTGCGGATCGACGACGTGCCGATCGTCGATGCGGCCTACAGCCAGGCCGCGGCGGCGGTGGCCGTCGGGCTGGTACGCGAAGGGAAGGTCGACGCATTGATGAAGGGCAGCCTGCATACCGACGAGCTGATGGGCGCGGTGGTCAAGCGCGACACCGGACTGCGCACCGCGCGCCGCGTCAGCCACTGTTTCGTCATGGACGTGCCCGGATATGCCGATGCGCTGATCATCAGCGACGCCGCCGTGAACATCGCCCCGACGCTGGAAGAAAAGATGGATATCCTGCAGAACGCCATCGACCTCGCGCACGCCCTGCAGTTCCGTGAAGTGCGGGTAGCAGTGCTGTCGGCGATGGAAACGGTCAACCCCAAAGTGCCTTCCACGATCGAGGCCGCCGCCCTGTGCAAGATGGTCGACCGCCACCAGATCAGCGGCGCCCTGGTCGACGGCCCGCTGGCGCTGGACAACGCGATCGATCCGGACGCGGCCAGGATCAAGAAGATCGATTCGCCCGTCGCCGGGCGCGCCAACGTGCTGCTGGTGCCCGATCTCGAGGCCGGCAATATGCTCGCCAAGAGCCTGTCCTTCCTGGCCGGCGCCGATGCGGCCGGCATCGTGCTGGGCGCGCGGGTGCCGATCATCCTTACCAGCCGCGCCGATTCGATGGTCACCCGGCTGGCCTCGTGCGCGGTGGCCACCCTGGTGGCCAAGGCGCGCCGCGAGAGCGGCAAGCCGTTGAGGTGATGCCATGGCCGACCTCATTCTCGTGCTCAATGCCGGTTCGTCGAGCGTCAAGTTCCGCGCCTTCAATGCCAGCCCCACCGAGCCCGAACTGGTTCTCTACGGCCAGGTCGAGGGCCTGTATCACGCCGCGACATTCAGCGCCAGGGATGCCGGCGGCGCCGTGATCGGCGAGCGGCGCTGGGAACCCGACTCTGGATTCGGACACCAGGGCGCGATCGACTACATCGGCGACTTCCTGCGCAGCCACCGCGAAGACCACCGGCTGGTGGCGGTCGGCCACCGCGTCGTGCATGGCGGCGTGCAGTTCAGCCGGGCGGTACTGGTCACCCCGACCGTGATCGACGCGCTCGACCGCTTGAGCCCGCTGGCGCCGCTGCACCAGCCGCACAACCTGGCGCCGATCCGCACCCTGTTGCATGCACGCCCCGACCTGCCGCAGGTGGCCTGTTTCGACACCGCCTTCCACCGCACGCAGCCCGAGGTGGCGCAGGCGTATGCGCTGCCGGACAGCATCACCCGGCTGGGGGTGCGGCGCTACGGCTTTCATGGCCTCTCCTACGAATACATCGCGTCGGTGCTGCCAGCCTATTCCGTGCCGGGCGCCGCCGGCGCCACCCTGGTGGCGCACCTGGGCAACGGCTCGAGCCTGTGCGCGCTGGCCGGCGGCAAGAGCGTGGCCAGCACCATGGGCTTCACCGCGGTCGACGGCCTGCCGATGGGCAGCCGCTGCGGCAACCTGGATCCCGGCGTGGTGCTGTTCCTGATCGACCACCTCAAGATGGATGCGCGCGAGGTCGAACAGCTGATCTACAAGCAGTCGGGCCTGCTCGGTGTGTCGGGCATCTCGAGCGATATGCGGACCTTGCTCGACAGCGACGATGCGCGGGCGCGCTTCGCGGTCGACCTCTTCATCTACCGCATCGGCCGCGAACTCGGTTCACTGGCGGCCGCCACCGAGGGCGTCGACGCCCTGGTGTTCACCGCCGGCATCGGCGAGCATTCGGCGCTGATCCGCGAGCGGGTCTGCGGCGCGGCGCGCTGGCTCGGGGTCGAATTCGACCCGGCCGCCAACGCGGGTGGCGGGCCGCGCATCAGCACCGCGGGCAGCAAGGTCTCGGCGTGGGTGATTCCGACAAATGAAGAGCTGATGATCGCGCGCCATACCAGGGCCGTGGTAGGTAGCGCGGCCGGCGCCGGCGGCCGTGGTGGCGAGGCGGCGGCGTGAAGACGGTTAGCCTGGAGGACGCGGTCGCCATGATACCGGACGGGGCCAGCCTCATGATCGGCGGCTTCATGGGGGTCGGCACGCCGGAACGGGTGGTCGACGAACTGGCGCGCCAACGCAAGCGTGAGTTGACCGTGATCGCGAACGACACCGCCACTCCGGGCCGCGGCATCGGCAAGCTGGTCACGGCCGGGGCGGTGCGCAAGGCGATCGTCAGCCATATCGGGCTCAACCCGGAGACCCAGCAGAAGATGATCGCCGGCGACATCGAGGTCGAGCTGGTGCCGCAGGGCACCCTGATCGAGCGGCTTCGCGCCGCCGGCTTCGGGCTGGGCGGCGTCCTGACGCCCACCGGCGTCGGCACCGCGGTCGAGGAGGGCAAGCGCAAGATCGAGGTCGACGGCGCACCCTACCTGCTGGAGACGGCCCTCGGGGCCGATTTTGCCCTGGTCGAGGCCTTTCTTTCCGATTACTACGGTAACCTGGTCTACGCGCTGACCGCGCGCAATTTCAATCCGGTGATCGCGATGGCGGGCAGGACCGTGATCGTCGATGCCGCCCATATCGTTCCGGTAGGGATGATTTCGCCTGACCATGTGGTGACGCCAGCGGTGCTGGTCGATTACCTGGTGGCGCATGCGTAAAGCAGAGCGAGGTCAACCATGGACGCGCCAACCCTGATCGCCCGACGCATTGCCCAGGAATTGCGCCCCGGGATGCTGGCCAATCTTGGCGTCGGCATTCCGACCCTGGTCGCCAATTATGTTCCGCGCGAGATGCACATTTACTTCCAGTCCGAGAACGGCCTGGTCGGTACGGGACCGATTCCGGAGGAGGGGCTGGCGCAGCCCTATCTCACCGACGCCGCCGGCCAGCCGGTCACGGCCTTGCCTGGCGCGGCGACCTTCGACAGCGCGGTGTCGTTCGGCCTCATCCGGGGCGGACACCTCGACCTCACGGTGCTGGGCGGCCTGCAGGTGGACCAGGCAGGGCTGCTGGCCAACTGGATGATTCCCGGGAAAATGGTGCCCGGCATGGGCGGCGCCATGGACCTGGTCACCGGCGCCAAGCGCGTCATCGTCGCCATGCAGCATACCGCCAGGGGCAAGCCGAAGATCGTGCGGCAATGCTCGTTGCCGCTGACGTCATTGCGCACGATCGACCTCCTCGTAACGGAATTGGCGGTCATCGGCTTTGCCGGCGGACGCGCCACCCTGCTGGAAACGGCGCCCGGCGTCGGTGTCGAGCAGGTGCTCGCGGCCACCGAGGCCGAGCTGGTGGTGCCCGGCCAGGTGCCGCAGATGCGGATCGAGGGACTGAATCAATCGAAGGAGTTTCGTCATGACGAATGAAGGCCACCGCCCGATATTGGAGGGCAAGAAGGCCCTGGTCTCCGGGATCGCCAACGAGCATTCGATCGCCTATGGATGCGCGAAGGCGTTCCGCGAACTCGGCGCCGAGCTCGCCATTACCTATGCCGGTGAAAAGACCAGGACCTATGTCGAGCCGCTGGCGCGCGAACTGGGCGCGCCGATCTTCATGCCGCTCGACGTCACCAGGCCGGAAGACATCGAGGCCGTGTTCGGCGAGATCGAACGGCAGTGGGGGCAGCTCGACCTGTTCGTGCACTCGATCGCCTGGGCGCCGAAGGAAGACCTGCAGGGCGGCCTGCTCGACAGCAGCGCCGAGGGCTTCGGGAAGGCAATGGACATCTCCTGTCACTCCTTTGTCCGCATGGCGCGCCAGGCCGCCCCGTTGATGAAGGACGGCGGCGCCATGTTCACGATGAGCTACCACGGCGCCAACAAGGTGGTCGCCAATTACAACCTGATGGGACCGGTCAAGGCCGCCCTGGAAGCGTGCGCGCGCTATCTGGCCTACGAGCTCGGCCCCAAGCGTATCCGGGTGCATGCCGTGTCGCCGGGGCCGCTCAAGACGCGCGCGGGTTCCGGCCTGAAGGACTTCGAGCTCTTGCTGGCGGACGCTGCCGAGCGTGCGCCGCTCGGCGAGCTGGTCGACATCATGGACGTCGGATTCACCTGCGCCTTCCTGGCCACGCCCTATGCCAGGCGGCTGTCCGGGGAAACCATGTACGTCGATGGTGGTGTCCATATCATGGCGTGACGGAGAACCTGCCATGGCTGACTTGGTGATGGGGAATGTGGAAACAGGCACCAGCGATGAGGACATCAAGGCATTCCTGGTCAAGTACGGATTTCCGCCATTCGACGAGATCGAACACCTGCCTGGCGACGGTTCGCGGCCCGCGGTGCTGCTGACGTTCAGGGATGCACCGCCGGAAGCGCTGCGCAGCCTGCTGCCGCGGGTCCAGGACATGTTTTGGAAGAACCGGAAAATTCACGTGCATATCGTCAACGAACGTTATACCTGAGGTGTTTGCCACGGACCTGCAATGGGCTTACTCGACAAGATACGACGCACGGACGACCCGGCCACCATCCAGGTCACGGAAAGCGTCGGCGCGGCGATCGAACGCGTGGTGGCGCTGCATCCGCAGCTGGGCCTGGCGCGCCGCTACCAGAAGCGTCTCGCGCCTGCGGTGGCGACATCGTTCGCCTACGTGCGCGGCCTGGTCGATGCCGTGCCCGCGCCGCGCGAAGCCAGCGCCGCCGCCTGGGCCAGCGACCCCTATATCCACGCCTATTTCGCCGCGCCGGACGACGTCCCTGCGCTGATGAGCCGTTCGCCCGACTTGCGTGCCTATTTTGCGGACAACGGCGACGCACCTGAAGCGCATGCGGTGCTGGGGATGGAACTGGTCGAGCGCCATATCCTGGGCGTCAGGCTTGAAGGTGATACCGTGCGCCGCGATGTCCCGCAAAAGACCGTGAGTTTCAGCGATCACCAGGTCAAGTCGTGCGGGCGTACCGACGCCGAACTTAGGAGCGCGATCGTACGCCTCCTGCTCGACCAGCTTGCGCTGGTGGGACTGGCGCACGCGACAGAGGACAAGTCGCGCCGCGTCGCGCTCGTGCGCGAGCGGGCGCTGCTCAAGACGCGGCTGCAATTGCTCGAGCGTCAGGGCAAGGGCATTGGTTCCATGATCGGCGGCGACATCGCGACCGACCTTGGCGAGCTGGCGCGGCTGCAGGCGCAAGTCGAGGAGAACGCGCGCGAGCAAGCCGGTCTGGGCCTGCCCGAAGATGCGCTGGAGCGTGAACTCGAGCATGTCCGCGCGGTGTTTGCACAGCCGGGACGGCATCTCTCGGTGTCGACCCGCCGGCTGACCCTGGACCGGATGAACGTGGTGCAGGAGGCCGATGGCAGTGCGCCCGGTACGCAAGAGGGCGTCGACCTTGAGTTCCGGATTGCCCGCTTGCCGACCGTGCCGCCGCGCGTGCGCGCTTTCTCGCTGGTGCGCTTTGCGCGTGCCAGCCTGCTGCCCGAAAGAAGCGTGTTCGAGGAAGCCGAGCAACTGCTGGCGTCGGGCCTCTGGTCCTGATGCGGGTCACCAGGCGAATCAATAAGGCGCGGGAACTCTACAAGGAGCAAAGATCATGGCTGGAGGCAAGGAAATACGCGACAAGATCAGGAGTGTGGAGAGCACACGCAAGATCACCAAGGCGATGGAGATGGTCGCCACGTCCAAGATGCGCAAGGCGCAGGAGCGGATGCGCACCGCGCGCCCCTACGCCCGCAAGATCCGGAATATCACCGGACACCTGGCCGAGGCGAGCCCCGAATACAGCCATCCCTTCCTCGTTACCGGCAGCGACGCCAAAAGGGTCGGCATGATCGTGATCACGACCGACAAGGGCCTGTGCGGCGCCATGAACACCAATATCCTGCGCCTGGTGACCCACGCCATGCGCGATTTCCAGGACCGTGGCATCGGAAGCGACCTGGTCGTCATCGGCAACAGGGGACTGTCCTTCATGACCCGCATCGGGGCGCGGGTCGTCGCGCATGCCGTGCAGCTGGGCGACACGCCGCATCTCGAAAGACTGCTCGGCCCGGCCAAGGTGCTGCTCGACGCTTATCAGAACGCGCAGATCGATGCCATCCACCTGTGCTACACGCGGTTCATCAACTCGATGAGTCAGGAGGCCGTCATCGAACAGCTCGTGCCCCTGTCCGCGCACAATGTGCGGGCCGAAAGGGGCACGCATAGCTGGGACTATCTCTACGAGCCCAATCCGGTCGACGTGATCGACGAGCTGCTGGTGCGCTACGTCGAGGCGCTGATCTACCAGGCGGTCGCCGAGAATTTCGCTTCCGAGAATTCGGCGCGCCGGATGGCGATGAAGGCGGCAAGCGACAACGCGGAGTCCGTCATCGGCGACCTCAAGCTGGTCTACAACAAGACCCGGCAAGCGGCGATCACGAAGGAACTCTCCGAGATCGTTTCCGGTGCAGCGGCGGTCTGAGGGATGGCCGTATTCCTGCGCAAGCCAGCGAACACAGCGAGAACATCATGGCAACTCCAGCTACGATCCACGTCAGCGTCGTGTCGGCAGAGGAAGGGGTATTTGAAGGCGATGCGGAGTTCGTCGCATTGCCCGGCGAAAGCGGCGAGCTCGGCATCTATCCCATGCATACGCCCTTGATGACAAGGATCAGGCCGGGCGCCGTGCGCATCAAGGTGCCGGGCCAGGATGATGAGGAGCTGGTGTTCGTCGCCGGCGGCATCCTGGAAGTCCAGCCTGACGAAGTCACGGTGCTGGCGGACACGGCCATCCGCGGACGCGACCTCGACGAAGCCAGCGCGAATGAAGCGCGCAGGCAGGCCGAGGAAGCGCTGCGCAACCGGGACACGAAGATCGATTACGCCAAGGCGCAGTCCGAACTGGCGATCGCCATTGCCCAGATCCAGGCCTTGTCGCGGCAAAAGAAACGGAGCTGACATGCAAGACGACACGCCGGAGAGAGCAATGCTGCCGGTCCATGTCCGGCTGCGCGACGGCCGCACGGTACTGTTGCGCGAGATCCGGCCCCAGGACGAAGACGAGCTGCGCGACGCCTTCCATCGGCTGTCCGCCGATTCGCGCTACGCGCGCTTCATGATTCCGCTGCGCGAACCGCCGCCGGCCATGCTGGCGGCGGCGACGCGCCCCGATCCGGAGCATGACCTGGCGCTAATCGCCGTCAGCGGGGAGGGCGGAGCGGACCAGGACATCGTCGCGGGCGCGCGCTATGTGGGCGCGTCCGGCAGCGATACCTGCGAGTTTGCCGTCACCGTCGTCGACGACTGGCAGGGACTTGGCCTCGCGCGGCGCCTGATGGAAGTGCTCATCGCGCACGCCGCGGCGCGCGGATTGCGCTGCATGGAAGGGTATGTGCTTGCCGCTAACGCGCCGATGCGGCGGCTGGCCGGACAGCTCGGCTTCGTCGACCGGCGCTGCGAGGACGATGCCACACTCTGGGTGGTCAGCCTCGACCTCAGCCGCCACCTCGGCCACCACGCGGCCTGAGGCGCAGGGCGCCGGTCAGACCGCGGCGGCGCGGCGTTCGGTGCGGCCGCTGGTCAGGAAGCGCTCCAGCGTCTGCTGCATCTGCATAGAAATATTCACGAAGCTGCAGCCGATTTGCACTTGCTCGCCCAGCAGGAAGGTGCGGAAGGGGCGCATCAGGCGCACTTCCAGGTCGGCCGTGACGACCAGCGCCGGCCCCAGTTCCAGCCGCACGCCGATCAATTTCTTGCCGACATGTAGGCCGAAACACTGCTCGGGCGAGGCGCGCATGCCGACGCCGCCCTGGGAAAAATCGTAGAGCGGCAGTTCGTACTGACGGCCCGACAGGCCGAAGCTGGCCGTATAGTTGGCGCCGACCGGCGTCTCGACCCTGCGCGCCGAGCGCCGGTTCAGCACCAGGCAGTGTTCGGGGAAGGTCGCCGGCACCAGGTGGGGCTGGCCGGGCAAGGACTCCCAGTCGCTTTCCAGCTCGAATTGCAGCTTGGCGTTGCCGCCGATCGCGCTGACGAAGGTGGCGTGGTGGGTCACCGGTAATTCACTGCCAGTAAAATCCAGCACGAAATGCGGCAACTCCGGATCGACCGACTCGATCCGCACCAGGATCGGCTCCTGGACGCCGGAATAGATGGTCACGGGATCGCCACTGAGCGACAGGGTGGTCAAGGCTTCGCCGATGTCGAAGGGATCCGACATCTGGTGCGGCGCGGCATTGCCGGGAATGCGGCTCAAGAGGTCGGAAGACTTTGGCGGGCCCTTGCGGGCAATGGCGACGGCATCGGAGACGTTCACGGCGGGGTCCTGGGCGTGATTGTAAAATGCTGCTGCACGGAAGTATAACGCTCTTTGCAATCTTGTTGCAATCCGGAAATCAATCGTGCAGCATTGGCATCGATCAAATTTCCAGGTTATCGATCAGGCGGGTCGCGCCCAGCCTGGCTGCCGCCAGCACCACCAGCGGCTCGCCGCGTTCGAGGTCGGCCGCATGCGGTGCCTGCAGGTCGATGCGCTTGCGCACCGAGACGTAGTCCGGTTTCCAGCCGCGTTCGGCAAGGGCGTCCATCGCGCGCGCTTCGACGGCTTCGATATCGCGCTCGCCGCCGCGGATGGTGTCGGCCACCGCGTTCAGCTCCCGGTACAGCACCGGGGCTTCGGCGCGCTCGTCGGCCGACAGGTAACCATTGCGCGAGGACAGGGCCAGGCCGTCGTCGGCACGGAAGGTCTCGGCGCCGATGATCTCGGTCGGCAGGGCGAACTGGCGCGCCATATTCCGCACGATCATCAGCTGCTGGTAATCCTTCTTGCCGAACACGGCCACGCGCGGCTGCACGCACGAGAACA
>Ga0265780_10008620_pt1 | contig 12360 bp, 12 predicted proteins | sample P1T30metagenome_FD_192432 | JGI IMG/M metagenome (GOLD analysis project Ga0265780, IMG submission 192432) | Plant litter microbial communities from East Loma Ridge, Irvine, California - P1 T30 | ecosystem: Environmental > Terrestrial > Plant litter > Unclassified | place: USA: California... | reverse complement strand
CGAGCGGACGCGGGGTCGAGGTGAAGCCCTGCAGCGGCGTGCGGAACTTGCCCTGCCAGTTGACGACGTCGTTCTCCCAGAGCTGGCGGACGAGCGCGTAGTTCTCGATCGCCAGGTTGACGCCCTGCCGGATGTCCTGCCCGAACCACGGGTAGACCGGCCCGGTGTTGCCGCGCCCCATCATGAGGTCCATGCGGCCGTCGCTGATGACCTGGAGCATCGCGTACTCCTCCGCGATGCGCACCGGGTCGTTCGTGGTGATGAGGGTCGTGCTCGTCGAGAGCGTGATGTCCTTCGTGCGGGCCGCGAGGTAGGCGAGCATCGTCGTGGGGCTCGACGCGACGAACGGCGGGTTGTGGTGCTCGCCCGTGGCGAAGACGTCGAGGCCGGCCTGGTCGGCGTGCTCGGCGATCGTCAGGATGTCCTTGACGCGCTGGGTGTCGTCCGGGGTGGTCCCGGTCGTGGGGTCCGTCGTGACGTCGCTGACGGTGAAGATCCCGAACTGCATGGTGCCCGCCTCCTGTGCTGGCTGGTCAGATCGATGCGTTTGCATCGACTGAGGTCCTCAACGTAGCGCAGCCCCCGCTATTCCCGCCACCCTCGGCACCGGTGCGCGCCCCTCCCCCGACGGCCCGGTCGTCGCTCAGCGGACGGCCGGGATCGCCTGTGTGTCGGTGCGGCGCGCGTGGTGCATGCCGTCCGCGACCCACACCGCGGTCACGACGGCGAGCACGCTCGCACTCGACGCCATCCGACCCGCGACGAGCATCGCGTCGTGGTCGGCGGTGCCCGACGTGCCCCCGACACCGAGCACCAGCGCGGCCAGGCCGACGAGGAACGTCACGCCCACCGACACGAGCAGCACCGCGGTCACCAGCCGACGTGGTCCGCGGTGCCCGTCGCGGTCACCACGCTCCCCGCGGTCCACCCGCGGCCCGACCGCACGGACGACCCCGAGCCAGAACAGGGCGACGGCGCACGCCCCGACGATGTCGCTCACCCGGTGCCAGCCGTACACGACGGTCTGGTTCGCGACGAACACCGCGTAGGCGGCGCCCAGCACGGTGACGACGGGGCGCCAGCGCCGAGGGGTCACGAGGAGCACGGCGAACAGCGCGGCGAGGGCGATCGTCGCATGGCCGGACGGGAACGAGTTCGGCGTCGTCGACTGAGCGATCTCCGGGCGCTCGGCGATACGCTTGATCAACGTCGAGGTGGCCGCCGCAGCGAGCACCACGACGCCAGCACCGAGCCCCACCGCGAGACGTCGACGGGCGAACGCGACGGCGACGATCACGACCACGAGCAACAGGATCACCGGCACGGAGATGACGTTGAGCGCGGTGTCCGACCCGAAGAGGTCGGACTCCCGGACCCCGCCGAGCGCGGCGTCCTCGACCCGCTGTCCCACCGGCGTCAGCACCGCCGCCGCGTAGACGAGAGGCACGACCACGAACCCCAGAGCCGCCAACAGCGCCCACCGCAACCGACTCGAGACGCTCGGACCACGCGGTTCCAGCGGCGTGCGGTCGGGTGTGCGGATCACCGGACTGGTCCTCCTCGGGCTGATGGTCGTCGGGTCCGTCGTCGCCTTCGTCACGCGCGGACGATTCGGACGGTCCGGGTCCGACACGATACCGTTGGACCGCCGGTCGGAGCCTGTGAACCGCGGGACCGCGACCTTCGGGTCCGCCGAGCCGACCGGCCTCGCGCGGGCGACCACGTCCGCGCACACCTCCGGAGCGACGTACGGCGCGTCGACCGGGTACGAGGAGGAGACCGACGTGGCCATCAAGGAACCGAGCATCACCGCTTCCCCGAACCGGGGCCTCGCACTGACCGCGGGGACCGTGCTGGCGATCTGGGGCTTCCTGGGCTTCTTCCTCGCGGCCGACGGCGACCCCGGCTTCTTCAACCGCCGGGGTGGCATGCTCTGGAACGCGTTCGGCGTGAACCCGGCGCTCTCCCTGGTCTGGGTGCTGCTCGCCGCCGCCCTGCTCCTCGTCGGACTCGGCAACACCATCGGCTCGCGCAACGTCAACCGCCTCGTCGGTGCGCTGCTGGTCGTGTTCGCCGTCTACGGGTTCGTGTTCGTGGACACCTCGGCGAACGTGTTCGCGCTGACCACCGCCGACAACGTCTTCCACGCGATCATCGGCGTGCTCCTGCTCCTCACCGGGCTCGGCGCCGACGGCGAGAACATCCGGGCGATCCGCGCCCAGTCCGCGCACGTCTGACGCCTGATCGTCCCGACGCCCCGACGGCTCCGGCCGCCGGGGCGTCGTCGCGTCCGGGGTCGATGGCGAACGGGGGTGGGGACGGGGTGGGGTCCGGGCCGGCGGGGTCGCTCCTTCCGGCTGCGTGGCCGCGCCCGGCGTGAGCGGGCACAACACGCCGCTCGCGTTCGGCTGCGTGGCCGAGCCCGGCGTCAGCGGGCACGACATGCCGCTCGCGTCCGGCTGCGCGGCCACGCCCGGCGTGAGCGGGCACAACATGCAGGGTGCGTCCGGCTGCGTGGCCGAGCCCGGCGTGAGCGGGCACAACACGCCGCTCGCGTCCGCCGACCGGGCAGGAAGTGCGATCTGGACGCACCAGCGCGACGAACATCGCCCGCTCGGCGACCGGACCCGGGCGCGTCCCACCCGCACGGCGACCGGACCCGGGCGCGTCCCACCCGCTCGGCGGGCGGACCCGGGCGCGTCCCGCCCGCCAGGCGACCAGACCCGGGCGCGTCCCGCCCGCTCGGCGACCGGACCCGGGCCCGGGCGGCGTCGCGGGGGGGGGGGAGGAGACCGTCAGGACCGGCCGGGAGCCGGGTCCTCGTCCGCCCGCGCCGCCTCCAACTCGGTCGCGACGATCCGCGGCGCCTCGGACATGAAGCGCCGGACGTCGAGGTCCACGATGATGTCCTGCGGGCGCAGCGGCCGGGTCAGGTAGAGCCCGTCGAGCGAGGTCAGGCGGGAGAGCGCCACGTACGTCTGCCCGGCGCTGAACACCCGGTTGCCGAGGTCGACCACCGCCCGGTCGTAGGTGCTGCCCTGCGACTTGTGGATCGTCACCGCCCAGGCCAGGCGCAGCGGGAACTGCTGGAACTCCCCCACCGTGTCCTTCTTGAGCTCCTTCTTGTCCGGGTCGTAGGAGTACTTGAACTTCTCCCACACCGAGGGCTGGACCTCGAAGGACTCCCCGTCGACGTCGACCCAGACGGTGTCGCGGATGGTCGTGACGATGCCGAGCGTCCCGTTCACCCAGCGCTGGTCGGGGTCGTTGCGCAGGAACATCACGTGCGCGCCCGGCTTCAGCTCGAGGGCCTCGTCGGCGGGGAAGTTCCGGCCGCCGAAGTCGCCGTTGACGTCCGCTCGTGCCGTCCTCACCTTGCCCGGCAGCCGGTCGAGCGCCGCCTTGTTGATCCGCGCCACGGTGTCGTTCCGGGTGGCGAGGGTGATCGCGTCGTCGGGCGCGGGTCGGGCGCCCGCGGCGTTGAGCTGGCCGGCGACGTCGGCGGTGACCCGGCCGTGCCGCACGGCCGTGAGCATGGCGGCGAACGCGTCGTCCCGCTGCCGGTGCACCGTCGCCAGCTCGACGATGTGCAGCTCGGCCTCGAGCCACACCTTCGCGTCGAAGAACCACATGGACCGGTAGTGGTCGGTGAAGTACGCCCGTTCGTCGCCGTCGCCTGGCACCGGCGGCAGCTGGTACGGGTCGCCGAACATCACGACCTGCACGCCGCCGAAGGCCTCGAACTGCCGGCCGCGGGCCTTCCGCAGTGAGCGGTCCATGGCGTCGAGCAGGTCCGCGTTCACCATGGAGACCTCGTCGATCACGAGCGTGTCGATGGTGTTGAGGAGCTTGCGGGTCTCCGGCCCCTGCCGGAGCTCGGCGTCGGCGATGAGCCCGATCGGGAGACGGAAGAGCGAGTGGATCGTCTGACCGCCGACGTTCAGTGCGGCGACGCCGGTCGGCGCGCAGATGACGACCTGCTTCTCGGTGTTCCAGGAGAGGTGGTTGAGCAACGTCGACTTGCCGGTGCCGGCCCGCCCGGTGATGAAGACGTGGTCGCGGGTGTGCTCGATGTACTCGAAGACCGCGCGCTGCTCGGCGCTGAGCTCGACGCTCACCGCACGCCCGCCTCGGGGTCGGCCGCCACCGGACGGGAGGCCCGGCCCGGCTCCGTCACGTCCGGCGCCTCGTCCTGCCCCGAGACCACGCCGACGCGCGCCGCCGACACCGCGGTGGTGGCACCGGCGCCGACCGCCGCGTCCGTACCGGCCCCTGCGAGCGCGGCTTCGTCGGCCCCCGCGGCCGGACCCGCGTCGGCGTCCTGCCGGAGACGGACGAGCACGACGACCGCCACGGCCACCAGGACCGCCACCCCGGCCACGACGAGCACGACGCCGGCGCGCCCCTGGTCGACGAGCGGATCCGGACCCCACGTGCGTCCCATCGCGCCGAACCACGACGCCTGCAGCAGCCCGAGCGGACCGCGCATCGCCAGCCCGAGCGAGACCAGGCCCGCGGCGACCACGACGGCGCCCGCGATCCGGACGAGCGCCGCCGGCACCGTCGCCCGACGCAGACCGGCCGGGACGGGCGTCAGGAGCGTGGGCACCGCGAGCAGCCCGACGAGCAGGAACACCACGTCGATGACGGTGCGACCGATCGTGTCGCTCACCGACCAGCGCACGGCCTCGGTGTCGAAGAACGCCCACCACACGGCGGCGAGGAGCAGGAACGCCGGGAACGGCTGGGCGAGGTACCGCACGACGGCGTTGTCGACCAGGACGTCCGTCCACTCCCGGACCCCCGTGCTGCCGTCGCGCCGCGGGTGCACCGCCGCCCGGACGAGCCGCACCGGGGCCGCGGCCCAGACCAGGGCCGGGACGACGAGGCCGAGCAGCACGTGCGCACCGACGTTCGCGGAGACCAGGAAGCGGTCGTAGGTGTGCAGCGAGCCCGACGTCGCGACGACGAGGCACACGACCGCCAGGGCGGCAGCCACGGAGCGTCGCACGGGCCACCGGGTGCCGCGGCGGCGGAGCCGCACGACGCCGGCGACGAACGTCGACACGACGAGCACCGCGAGCATGAGCCAGAACAGGTCGACGGTCCACTGCGTCAGCCACCCCCAGGCGCCCGGGTCCCGCGGGAGCCGGTCGTCGGTGAGGATCTCGGCGGGCGAGGGGTCGGTGGTCTTGCTCGGCGCGACCTGGTCGATCGGGGTCGCGGTCCGTCCGAGTGCCGCCGCGAAGCCGCTCGCGACGCCCATCACGGCGAGTTCCACGACGACGAGGACCCAGAACGGACGCCGACGGTCGGGAGCGGTGTCGAGCGCGGCGATCGCCCGCCGCCGCTGCACGGCACCGAGCACGCCGGCGACGCCGATGGCGCCGATCTTCACGAGGACGAGCACCCCGTACGGCGAGAGGACGTTCGACAGGGCGCCGACGCGGATCTGCGCCGAGGCGACCCCGGAGACCGCGACGAGCACGAAGCACCCGAGGGCGACGCTCGAGTAGCGCCCGACGACGAGTGCGAGCCGTTCCCCGCGGAGCACCGGCCGGAGGAGCACGAGCGTGACCAGCCCGCCGACCCAGAGCGCGGCGCCGACGATGTGCAGCCCGAGCGCGGTGACCGCGGCGTCGTGGCTGGCGGTGCCCGCGGCGTGGCCCTGCTGGGCGAGCGGGAGGAGGCCGATCATCGACACGCCGGCCGTCAGCGCGACCATGCCGCGGCTCCGGACCGCGAAGCAGAGGACGGTGACGGACGCGGCCACGAGCACGGTGACGAGCCAGGCGAGCCCGAGGTCGGTCCCGGTGAGGAACACGCCCATCGACTGGCCGAACTGGTCGTCGAGGGTCACCCTCGACCCGGCGACGCTGAGGAAGGTGCAGAAGGTGGCGACGGCGGAGGAGACGGTCCACACCGCGGCCGCACCGGCTGCGACGTCGATCGCGCGGTTCCACTCCGGCTCGGTGCGGGAGAGGCCGACGGTCGCGAGGGCGAGTCCGCCGATCGTGGCCGCCGCGGAGAGGTCGACGACGAGCCGGGCGATCGGCAGCCCGAAGCGCACGACGACGCCCGGATCGGCGATGAGCGCGGCGTCCGCACCGCCGCCGACCACGAGGGCCACCAGGAGTGACACGAACCCGACGAGCAGCAGCACGGCGGGGCCGGCGGTGCGCGCGATCCGATCCACCCGTCAAGCCTAGGCGCTGCCCGGCCGGCCACGGAATCGGCCCGGTGCGCCTGTGGAGGGCGCGTCCCGCCGGTGCACCGGCCCGGGAACGACGAGAGGGACGACCGGGGTCGTCCCTCTCGTGCGCGGAAGCGGTCTTACTTGACGGCGGCCTTGAGCTTCGAGCCGGCGCTCACCTTGACCGAGTCGCTCGCGGCGATCTCGATGGCGTCGCCCGTCTGCGGGTTGCGACCGGTGCGGGCGGCGCGGTGGGTCTTCTCGAAGGCGATCCAGCCGGGGATCGTGACCTTGGTGCCCTCGGACACCGAGCTCGAGACGACGGAGAAGAGCGCGTCGACGACGCCGTTGACGGTGGCCTGGCTCTGGCCGGACTCAGCGGCGACGGCAGCGACGAGCTCGGTGCGGTTCAGGGACTTGTCAGCCATGGATGTCCTCCTCGGACTTCTTGCAGTATCGGTCGGACGACGGATCGTCCGGCGCCCGGAGCGGGTGCCCCGTGCTTCGGTGCCGATGGGCGCGAGCCCTGGCGGAACCGGAGTCGAACGTACCAGCCGCAGGGGACGAACCCCACCGACTCGCCCGGATTTCCGGGGTTGTCGGGGGATCAGCGGGGCAGATGTGACCGATGTGACGAGGATGTCCCCCGAAACGACGGAAGCCCCGTCACCGTGAGGTGAGGGGGCTTCCGCAGGAGCGGGTGCTTACCAGGAGCTCTTCGTGATGCCCGGCAGCTCGCCACGGTGGGCCATGTCGCGGAAGCGGACACGGCTGATGCCGAACTCGCCGATGTGGCCGCGGGGGCGGCCGTCGATGGCGTCGCGGTTGCGGTAGCGGACCGGCGACGCGTCGCGCGGGAGCTTCTGCAGACCGACGCGGGCGGCCTCACGCGACTCGTCGGTGCCGTTCGGGTCCACGAGGGCCTTCTTCAGCTCGAGACGACGCTCGGCGTAGCGCGCGATGACCTCGGCGCGCTGGTTGTTCTTCGCGATCTTGCTCTTCTTCGCCATGCTTAGCGCTCCTCACGGAAGTCGACGTGCTTGCGGATCACCGGGTCGTACTTCTTGAGCACGAGGCGGTCCGGGTTGTTGCGACGGTTCTTCTTGGTCACGTAGGTGAACCCGGTCCCCGCGGTGGAGCGGAGCTTGATGATCGGACGGACGTCCTGACCCTTCTTGGCCATCAGATCTTCTCCCCACGGGCGAGGAGATCCTTGACGACGGACTCGATGCCGCGTGCGTCGATCACCTTGATGCCCTTCGCGCTGAGCGTGAGCGTGACGTTACGACGAAGCGAGGGCACGTAGTACGTCTTCTTCTGCACGTTCGGGTCGAAGCGACGCTTCGTCCGGCGGTGCGAGTGCGAGATGTTGTGTCCGAAGCCGGGGGTGGCTCCGGTCACCTGGCACACTGCTGCCATGGTTTCCTCCTGAGGTACCGTGCGACCGGTCGGCCGCACCCAAGGTCACTTGCCTGGCACGCACGCGCTGTGTCACCGGCGGTGACGGAGCGAGGGGGGTGTGCGCGCCGCCCAGGCCCGCGGTCCCTGTCGAAGGGGCTGCGAACACCGCGCGACCGCGGCGTTCGCGACGGTCGGAGGGCTTGGAACAACTGGGTCTGCCACGCGGACGTGGCGGACCAGGGGTCTACGTTACGGGACCACCGGGCGTGTCGCAAGCCGGGCCTCCCGGCCTGGAGGCGCGGTGCGCGTCCGACGGCCGCCTCGCCTCCCCGCGCCCCGCCCCGCTCGTCGTGCGCCGAACGGGCACGATCCGTCGTGCTCGCAGGTTCGCAGCGGCGTGTCGTGCCCGCTCGACGGTGCACCGGCGGCGTGTCGTCGCCGCTCGACCGTGCGACCGGGAGGACTGCCCGCCCGGTCAGCGCGGCGCCCGACTGCGGTCCAGCCCCGATGGCGGCAGCAGCAGGAACCGCTCCTGCCGGATCCAGTACAGCCCCGTCGCACGCCGCTCCGCCCGCGTCGCGAACCGGTACCGGAACACCCGCGCCCGCACCCACCGCGGGCGGGCGCCGTCGAACGGGTCGTGCGCGAGCAGCCGCAGCGTCGGACGGTCGGCCTCGAGCAGTCGCATGACGAACACCCGGAACCACCGGTCGTCGGCCCCGAGCGCGAGGAACCACATCAGCCAGTCGAGCCGCAGGTGGTACGGCGCGAACTGGGCCGGTCGGCGTCGGGGATCGCCCGGCTTGCCGCGGAACTCGTACGGGTGCCAGTCCTCCTCGAGCGGGACCTCCGCCGTCGTGCCCTCCACGATGACCTCGTCACGCTGCTGCGTCACGCTGCCGAAGGCGCCGTACGCGTTCGCCAGGTGCCACCGGTTGAACGAGGCGTTCATCAGCTGCCGCCGGGACACCAGGTTCCGGGCGGCGGGCCAGGACAGCCACGCCAGCAGCACCCCGACCGCGACGGTCACCACGACGAACGACACCGGCGTCGCCGTCGGCCCCGAGGTCACGAGCGGCTCGACCCCCGGCAGGACGGCCGCCACCGAGCGGTCGTCGACCGCCGCGAACGCCAGCACGAGGGTGATCCAGTTGAGCCAGGCGAAGTTGCCGGACACCACGAGCCACAGCTGGGTGAGCAGGACGAGCGCCGCCGCGACCGAGGCGACCGGCTGCGGCGCGAACAGGAAGAACGGCACGACGAGCTGCACGAAGTGGCTGCCGAGCGTCTCGAGCCGGTGCACCGGCCGGGGCAGCAGGTGGGCGGTCCGCGACACCGGGTTCGGCATCGGCTGCGTCTCGTGGTGGTAGTACAGCGCGGTCAGGTCCCGCCACGACCGGTCCCCGCGCATCTTGATCATCCCCGCGCCGAACTCCAGCCGGAACACCAGCCACCGGAGGGCGACGAGCGTGACGATCGGCGGGGCCACGCCGTCCGCGCCGAGGAACGCGACGGTGAAGAGCGCCTCGACGAGCAGGGACTCCCACCCGAACGCCCAGAACGTCTGACCGACGTCGGAGATCGACAGGTAGGCGAGCCAGAGCAGCAGGAAGCACAGCGTCGGCACCCACCAGGGCCCCCGCTGCGGCAGCCCGACCACGAGCGCGGCGGACACCACTGCCCCGCCACCGGCGAGCAGGCGCAGCCGCCGGTCGCTGTACCGCCACCAGCGCCAGACGACCGGGAGGCTCCGCGCGTACGTCCGCTCCATGAAGCGCGGGACCGGCAGGATGCCGTGCTCGCCTACGAGGGCCGGAAACTGGGCGAGGGCGGAGAGGAACGCGAGGCAGGCGACCGCCGCCACCCCGCGCTGCAGGACGAACCGTGCGACGTCGTAGTCCGACGCGCCGGCCCACTGCGTCCAGTCGGCGATGTCCACGGCCGCAGGCTACGCGCGGGACGCGGTGCTGCTCCGCAGTCGCGGCCCTACGGCGCCTCGGTCGGCTTCGGCGCCAGCGCCTGCACCATGAGTTCGCCGAGCTGCTGGGGCGCGGTGAACATCGGCCAGTGCCCCGTCTCGAGCCCGACGACGGACAGCTCCTCGGTCGCCACGAGCTCGGCGGCCCAGGTCTGGTGGTCGGCGACCATCGCGGCGAGGTCCGCCGCCGGGATCTCGCACGTGATCACCGTCGCCGGGATGGTGTGCCGCGCCGCGTCGGCGTAGTGGAACCGGTCGGTGGGCAGCGCCGCCGGTTCCGGGATCGCCCGCTGCTCGAACGCCTCGCGGAGCTCCGGGGTCATGCCGCGGACCGTCGCCGGCTCCCAGACGTCCCACGACGGCAGCGGCACGACGCCGTCCACCGCGGGCAGCTCGTCGTTGACGCAGCCGCCCTCCGGCCCCGGGAAGGTGTCCACGTAGAGCAGGTGCGCGACGAGGGACGGCCGCTGGTCGGCGGCCATGTACGCGATCGGTCCGGCGCCGGAGTGCCCGGCGAGCACGACCGGCTCGTCCGGCGACGCGACGTCCTCGAGCCGGGACACGATTGCGGCGACTTGCTCGTCGAGGGTGTCGCCGTCGCGGGTGACGGCCTCGACCGAGTGCCCCGCCTCGCGCAGGACCGGGGCGACCTCGTCCCACGCGCTCGCGTCGAGCCAGAAGCCGGGGACCAGGATGACGTGCATGCCGGGGAGGCTACTCGCCGCCGCCGACGCCCGTCCGCGCCGCCGTGCAGGCCGCGCACTCGCCGAAGATGTCCACCACGTGGCTCGCGTTCGAGAACCCGTTCGCGGCGGCGACGTCCTGCGCCCACCGCTCCACCGGGTCCGCCTCGATCTCGACCGTGCGGCCGCAGTTCCGGCAGATGAGGTGGTGGTGGTGCGTGTCGGTCGTGCACGCCCGGTACAGCGACTCGCCGTCCTGCTGCAGCGAGTCGGCGTCGCCCTCGGTCGCCAGGTCGGCGAGCGCCCGGTAGACGGTCGCCAGTCCGATCGTGGACCCGTCGTCCCGCAGGTGCTGGTGCAGCGCCTGCGCGCTGACGAACCCCTCGGTGCTGGACAGCGCGGTCCGCACGGCTTCGCGCTGCCAGGTGTTCCGCTTCGGCTTCTGCACGGCGTTCATGCTGTCGTTCCCACCTTCGGTTCCTCCGGGAGGCGCGGTGCGCCTCCGACGTACTGCTCGCGGTCCGCGACCCGGTCGCGTCCGCGCTGGTCCCTCCGCCAGCCGGCGATCCGGCACACCACCCAGATGGCGAACGAGATCGTGGTGACGTACGGGCTGATCGGCAGGCCGCCGCCGATGGCGAGCAGGATGCCGCCGACCACCGACACGACGGCGAACACCGTCGACAGGACCGGTACGACGACGGGGTTCGAGCTGATGCGCAGTGCGGCCGCCGCGGGCGTGACGAGCAGGGACAGCACGAGCAGCGCGCCGACGATCTGCACCGACACCGCGGTGGCCAGGCCGAGCGCGAGCATGAACACGATCGCCAGGGTGCGCACCGGGACCCCGGCCGCCGCCGCGACGTCGGGGTCGACGGACGCGAACATCAGCGGGCGCCAGACCACGAGGAGCGTCACGACGACGATCGCGCTGATGACGACGAGGGACGTGAGCTGCGGGTTGTCGACGGAGACGATCTGCCCGGTGAGCAGCCCGAACTTGTTCGCCGCGCGGCCCTTGTACAGCGCGAGGCAGAGGATCCCGAGGCCGAGGCCGAACGGCATCAGGACGGCGATGATCGAGTTCCGGTCCCGCGCGCGGGAGCCGAGGATCCCGATGAGCAGCGCCGCGATGACCGAGCCGACGAGGGACCCGGTCACGACGTTCACGCCGAGCAGCAGCGAGGCGCTGGCACCGGCGAAGGACAGCTCGGAGATGCCGTGCACGGCGAAGGGCATGTTGCGCGCGACGACGAACGGTCCGATGAGCCCGCCGACGACGCCGAGCACCGCACCGGCCCAGATCGAGTTCCGCACGAGGACGAGGAGCTCGCCGTAGTCCTGGAACGAGAAGACGGTCGACCAGACGTCCATCAGATCCGCCCTTCGTCCGGGGTCGCGGTGCGCGGGTCCGGGTCGCAGTGGTGGTGCGCGCCGGTCTGGTCGTGCGCCTCGTTCGCGCCGACGATGACGACGCGCCCCATGGTCCGCACGACGTCGACGGGCGTGCCGTACAGGTCGCTGAGGACCTCGGCGCGCAGGACCTCGTCGGGCGACCCGATCCGGAACCGGCCCCCGGCGATGTAGAGGACCCGGTCGACGACGTCGAGGATCGGGTTCACGTCGTGCGTGACGAACAGGACGGCGGCGTCGCGCTGTCGGCGCTGCCGGTCGATGAGCTCGGTGATCCCGCGCTGGTGCCGGAGGTCGAGCGAGATGAGCGGCTCGTCGCAGAGGAGCAGGGCGGGGTCCGCGGCGATCGCCTGCCCGACGCGGGTGCGCTGCTGCTCGCCGCCGGAGAGCTCGGCGACGGGTGCGTCCGCGAACGCCGTCGCACCGACCTCGTCGAGGATGCGGTCGACACGCGCGCGTTCGGCGCGACCCGCGGGCACCACGCCCCAGCGGGAGCCGGTGACCCCCTGCGCGACCATGTCCCGGGCGCGGAGGGGTGTGCCGGCCTCCATGAGGCGCTGCTGCGGGACGTACCCGATCCGCCGGTGCCCCCGCCGCACGGGCCGCCCGAGGAACGACATGGTGCCGCTCGTGAGCCGCTGCTGCCCGAGCACGGTGCGCAGCAGCGAGGTCTTGCCGGCGCCGTTCGGCCC
>Ga0265780_10008619_pt1 | contig 12360 bp, 9 predicted proteins | sample P1T30metagenome_FD_192432 | JGI IMG/M metagenome (GOLD analysis project Ga0265780, IMG submission 192432) | Plant litter microbial communities from East Loma Ridge, Irvine, California - P1 T30 | ecosystem: Environmental > Terrestrial > Plant litter > Unclassified | place: USA: California... | reverse complement strand
GTGCCAGCAGCAGCGCGCCGAACACGACGAAGAGGACAAACGCCAGGTGCAGCAGCAGGACCGCTGCGGCCGCAAGCGAAAACGCCATCGTGCGCTCCTGTTCTCTATGGTGCGGCGTCCTCAGGCGTGGCGGCCAGGGTCGCTGCGGTGTGCCCGGTTTCTCCGCCGCTGACGCAGGCCCGTGCGAAAGCGGCCAGGCGTCCGATGGCATGTGCCGCCGAGCGCAGGTAGAAGGCCTGCAGATGGAAGACATGCCAGCGCTGCGCATATTCCTCGAACGTGCATGATACGCCGCATGCCCTTGCGTGCGCGGCCAGGCGGACGGCATCGTCGTGCAGGATTTCCTGCTCGCTGACCTGGACCAGCATGGGCGGCAAGCCGTGCAGGCTGCTTGTGAGCGGCGCATGGACGCCCGTCTCCTGCGGGCAGGCATACCAGCGCAGGCCCTGTTCGACCCAAGCCGCGCGCACCATCGGATCGATGCCGGCGCGGGCGCGGATCGACTCGCCGCGCACGCCGGGGTCGGTCACCGGCGACACCAGCGCCAGCCCGGCCGGCAAGGGCTGGCCGCTATCGCGCAAGCGCAAGGCCAGCGCCAGGACGAGCGCCCCGCCGGCCGAGTCGCCGGCCAGCACAATCTCGCTTGCGCGGATGCCGCTCGCCAGGATCGCCTGGTAACAGGTTGCGGCGTCGTCGATGGCGGCCGGGTAAGGATGTTCGGGGGCCAGGCGGTAGTCGGGCGCCCACAGCGTCATGCCGGCATCGCGCGCCAGGCGCGTCGTGATGCTGCGGTGCGTGCGCGGATTGCCGAGGCAAAAGGCGCCGCCGTGCAGGTAGAGGATGGCGCCGCCCTGCATCCCGGCCGGCGTCAGGATCTCGATTGCTACGCGCTGCACGCGCGCCTGCCGCAGGCGCACGCCGCCCACGCCCGGCATCAATGGCGCCAGCATGGCCACGGCGCGCCGCTGGAAACGGGCACTGAAAGGCGGCCCGATCAAGGGGCGGAAGCAGGCGCGCAGGAATGCCCGCTGGAACCCGGCCTGCATGCGTTCGGCCAGCGCCGGCGGCGCTGCAATGCGCACACCTTCCGGCAGGTCCGGCAATGGCGCGGCAAAGCGGTAGGCGGACAGGCTGGCGTGGCGGGCCAGCCAGCGGTAGGTAAAGCTGAAGCCTGGCCAGTTGGCGCTGTTGCGGCCGTGGCGGTCGAGGTACCAGCTGCGGCAGCCATTCCACACCGATACGCCCAGGCGTTTGGCCAGCCGGGCGTTGAAGGCACGGTAGGCGCCGGGCTCGGCCTCGACCGTGCTCGATTCCGTGGTGCGCAGTGCGCGCAGGCAGCGCATGACATGGGCGACCTGGCTCTCCAGCATGTAGACGATGGAATTGTGGCCGAGGTTGGTGTTCGGGCCGTACAGCATGAAGAAGTTCGGAAAGCCCGGCACGCTCGTTCCCAGGTAAGCCTGGGCGCCATCACGCCAGGCGGCGTTCAGGTCGCGCCCCTTGCGGCCGCGGATCGTCATGGGCGCCAGGAAGTCGGTGGCGGCAAAGCCGGTGCCGTAGATGATGACATCGGCTGCGTGCAGCACGCCGTCGACGGTTTCGATGCCCTCCGGCCGGATGCGGGCAATGGCGTCCGTTTCCAGCCGCACGCGCGGATCGGCAAAGCTGGCCAGGTAGTCGTCGCTGAGCAGGATGCGCTTGCAGCCGATCGGGTAGTCGGGCGTCAGGCGCGCGCGCAGTTGCGCATCGTCCAGGTCGCGCGCCAGCATGCGCCGGAACGGCCGGCCGACCGCGAGTTCCATCAGGCCCCTGAAGCCGGTAAAGGCCAGGCCGCGTGCTTCGTATTTCGCATACACCATGGCGCGGTGCAGTCGCATGGCCAATGGCAGGCGCCGGAACAGGGTCTTGCGCCAGACCGGATAGGCGCGGTCGCCGCGCGGCTTGAGCCAGGAGGCGGAGCGCTGGAAGACCAGCAATTGCGCTACCTGGCCGGCAATGGCCGGGATGAACTGGGTGGCCGAGGCGCCGGTCCCGATCACGGCCACGCGCTTGCCCGCGAGCGGCGCCGTGTGGTCCCAGCGTGCCGAGTGGAAGGACGGGCCGGCGAAACTGTCCATGCCCGCGATGCGCGGCAGCGCCGGGCGGCTGAGCAGGCCAGTCGCCGTTACGAGCAGGCGCGCATGCAGTGTCGTCCCGGCGGCCGTGCGCACTTCCCACACGGCATGCGCCTCGTCGAACACGGCCTGTGCGACTTCCTGGCCCAGGTGCAGGTGCGGCAGCAGGCCGAACGCACGGGCACAGGTGCGCAGGTACGCCAGGATGTCGGGCTGGGCGGCGAAGATGCGTGGCCAGTCGGGGTTCGGCGCGAAGGAGAACGAATACAGGTGCGAGGGCACGTCGCAGGCGGCGCCGGGATAGGCGTTGTCGCGCCAGACGCCGCCGACGTCCTGGGCGCGCTCGAGGATGACAAAGGCATCGATGCCTGCCTGCAGCAAGGCCCGGCCCATGCCGATTCCGCCGAAGCCGGCGCCGATGATGAGGGCGTCCAGCGGCGAATCGGGGCGCGTGGCAGGCATAGGCGGCGGCATGGGCAGCGGCGGCGATGCGGCAGCGGCCGTGGCGCCGGATGCGGGAGGATGCGAGGTCATTGCCGGGGTCTCCAGGTCGGGTACTGCGGCGTGCGTGACGTTTCTGTAAAGATACTACGAAAGCGGAGATGGCGGTATGGCCGGGGGCTGGTGTAGGATCGCGGTTTTCGTTCCCCCGCGCTTGCCTGCCGTCGTGCGGGGGCGCGCTGCGCCAACTGGAGATTGCCATGCTGTTCCGAATCGTTTCACGCGCCCTTCCCCGTGTCTTGCTGCCGGTCCTGGCCGCACTGCCCCTGGCGGCGACGGCTGCGCAACCCGTGGTCGAGGTCTACAAGACGGCCAGTTGCGGCTGCTGCAAGGCATGGATCAGGCACCTGGAGGACAACGGCTTCAGCGTCAAAGCCCAGGATGTGGCCAATCCGGGCGACTACCGCGCGAAGTTCGGCATCGGCGACCAGCACGGTTCCTGCCATAGCGCCAAGGTCGGCGGCTATGCGATCGAGGGTCATGTGCCTGCGTCCGACATCAAGCGCATGCTGGCCACCCGTCCGCAGGCGACGGGGCTGGCGGTTCCCGGGATGCCGATGGGCTCGCCGGGCATGGAGGGCGCGCACAGCGATCCCTATGAGGTACTGCTGGTCAAGAAGGATGGCAGCACGAGCGTGTACAAGCGTTACCGCTGAGCCGGTTGGTCGGGGCCCTTGCCGTCCGTCCGTGCGTCTGCATCCGGCATCGCTTGGCATAATCGGCTCTCCACCAGGAAAATCAGGAAGATACCGATGAATGCGCAAACGACCAACCAGCAGGACGGCCAGGACGCCTCCACCACGATCGGCGTGGGTGGGGCGACCAGCGGCCAGGCCGGGGCGACGCCCAGCCACGAAACCCAACAGGAAACGGGCGGCAGCGGCGGCGAACAATTGACTGCAAGCCAGGGCGAGGCCGTAGCCGGTGAATCCGCGCCGGGCAATTCTGCCACGCGCAATGCGGGTGCGGTGTCGGCCGAAGGGGCGCCCGCCGCGCCGCGTCATCCAGCCGAGCCCGAGGACTCCAGCATGCACAGCGGCGCGCGCGGCGCCTTCGACACCCGCTCGAACCAGGCCGGCGGCACCGGCAGCGGCATCGGCTCGCCGGAAAGCGGCGCCAACCAGTCACCGGACGACCTGGCGCCGCCAGCGGCGGGCAAGAATTGAGCGCCCTGCCCGTCATGCTGCCAGGACCTGCCGCCGGGACCGTCCTGGGCGGATCGTCCTGCGTGGACCATTCAGTCCTGCAGCTTGATGGTCCCGTGCTCGCCCGGATCGACGTCCGGGGTGGTGCCGGTCACGGCCGCCTTGGCCATCTGGAACAGGCGCACCATCTTGCTGTCGTTCGAATCCCAGTATTCGGCGCTGTGCGGCGCCACGCGCACCAGCACCACGTGCTCGTCGTCGGGGCCGTGCGGGAACCAGGCCTGGACCATCGGGTTCCACAGGGCGCGGATACGCTCGCGGTCGACCACGCGCTCGGCGGTGCCGCTGATCGACACGTACAGGCTGTCCTCGGGCTGGGCAAAGCTGACGTTGACCTCGGGCTGCATCGCGATGTTCTGCCACAGCGGGGTGTGGATCGAGGTGTAGAACCACAGTCCGCCGTCGGCATCGGTTTCCTGGTTGGTCATCGGATGGCTGATCAGGTGGCCGTGCTCGTCGACGGTGGTGAACATCGCAAAGCGCATCGAGCGGATCTTGTCGGCCAGCGCCGCAGCCTGGACGGAAGCATTCGTTGTGGACATGGCATACCCTTCAGTTTGTCGAAAACCCCATCCTAGCCTCCGAGCATGAAGCAATCGGTGCGGCGGCGTACGCAAGCCGGCAGCACGCCGCCCTTGCCTGCTTGTTGCCTGCTTGTTCCCTATCCTTATTGCCTGTTATTAGGCTCGGCCGGGGCTGCGAGGTTCGGTCGCGCACATTGATACGCCTCAGTCGCCTCACTGTGCACCCACCGATACTGTGGCTTCGCGCGGCCGGCCCGGCCGCCCAACCGCCACCCAGGAGGAAACGTGACGCACCCGGCCGACAACCTGCATCCCGCGCAGTCCGCGCCGCCGGGCGGGCACGATGTGTTCCTGCACGGCCTCGACGGGTTCAACCGCCAGCACCGTGCCGCCCACTGGGCCGGTAGCTTCGCCGATTTCCTGGGAGCCATCCTGCCGCAGGATGCGCAGCGCCTGGCGCGCAGCTCGCACCAGTACGTCTGGGACATGATGCGCGCCACTTGCCTCGACGACGATGGCGGCAACCTGCGCTGCAGCCTGTTCGCCGACGACCTGTTCGGCATCGACGAAGCGCTGGGCCGGGTGGTCGATTACTTCAAGGCGGCCGCCGCCGGTTCCGAGGTCGGGCGGCGCCTGCTCCTGCTGCTCGGTCCGCCGTCCGGCGGCAAGTCGACCCTGGTGATCCTGCTCAAGCGCGGCCTCGAGGAATACAGCCACACCGATGAAGGCGCGCTGTACGCCATCGCCGGCTGCCCCGTGCGCGAATCGCCGCTGCACCTGGTGCCGCACAGCATGCGCGCCGCCTGCCGCAACACCTACCGCATCGACATCGCCGGCGAGCTCTGCCCGCACTGCCGCGCGCGCCTGGAAGACGGCTTCGACGGCGACTTCATGCGCATGCCGGTCGAGCGCGTCTTCATTTCCGAGGCCGGCCGCAGCGGCATCGGCACCTATGCGCCGCACGACCCCACCACCGCCGACCTGGCCGACCTGGTCGGCTCGGTCGATCTGTCGAAGGTGGCGCAGTACGGCGACGAGGGCGACCCGCGCGCCTGGTCCTGGTCCGGCGCGGTGTACGCGGCCAGCCGCGGCGTGCTGGAAATGATCGAGATCCTGAAGGTCAAGCGCGAATTCCTCTACCTGCTGCTCACGCTTACCCAGGAAAAAAACGTCAAGGTGGCGCGCTTTCCGCTGATCTACCTCGACGAAACCATCCTGGCCCACACCAACCTGGCGGAATTCCGCAAGTTCCTGCAGGAGAGCGAAAACGAGGCCCTGCTCGACCGCATGGTGATCGTCCAGGTGCCCTACACCCTCAACTACCGCGAGGAAGCGCGCATCTACCGCAAGCTGATTTCCTCGGCGGCGCCGGCGTTTCGCGACGTCCACCTCGACCCGCACGTGCTGCACGCGGCGGCCGTGTTCGCGATCCTGTCGCGCATCCAGGACGGTGACGACAAGGAAGTCGAGCTGGTCAAGAAAGTGCGCATCCATGCCGACGAGGAAGTCGATGGCGTGAACCGGGCCGACATCCGCCGGGTCAAAGAAAAGGACAAGGCGCCCGACGAAGGCCTGTCCGGGGTCTCGCCGCGCTTCGTCATCAATGCGCTGTCGAACGCCATCATCGGCTCGAACCAGAAAAGCCTGTCGACCATGGACGTGCTGCTGGCGCTGAAGGATGCGATCGAGAACGATGCCCGCATCGAGGCGCGCAGGAAGCGTAAATGGGTCGATTACCTGGTGCTGACGCGCAAGGATTTCTATAACCGCTGGGTGAAGCAGGATGTGCACAAGGCGCTGTTCGTCTCCTTCGAGGGCGAAGCGCTGGAGCTGCTCGAGAAATACCTCGACGAGGTGGAAGCCATGCTCGACAACCGCACCATCAAGGACCCGATCACCAACGAGGAGCGGCGCCCGGACGAGCGCTTCCTGCGCGCGGTCGAGGAAAAGATCCATATCTCCGAGTCCGGCAAGCAGTCGTTCCGGCAGGAAGTGGTGCGCAAGGCCATGGGCGCCTACAAGCGCGGCGCCAGGTTCGGGCTCGACAGCCACATCCAGCTCAACGACGCCGTCCAGCAGTACCTGTTCGAACAGCGTCGCGACGTGCTGCGCCTGGTCAGTTCCAGCAAGCGGCCCGACGACGAGGTGCGCACCAAGATCTCGGCCGTGGAGAAGCGCCTGGTCGACGAATACGGCTACGATGCGCACAGTGCGCGCGAGGCGCTGAACTATGTCACCACGCTGCTGGCCCAGGAATAGGCGGCAGCGAGCACCGGCCCAGGCGCACCTGCCCACGCAAGCACGCAACTACCTGAAACCACCACCCGGACCAGCACGCGGACCTTGCCATGGCGCTCACCATCAGCACCGAATGGTACGAGCTGTTCTCGCGCGGCGCGCGCGACTGGCTGCGCCACAACGACAAGGTGCGCGAGGCGGTACGCCAGCACCTGCCCGACCTGATCGCCGGCCCCGACCTGATTACCGGACCGGAGCAGCGCAGCGTCCAGGTTCCGGTGCGCCTGCTCGAACACGCACGCTTCCGGCTGGCCGAGGGCCGGGTCGAGACCGGGGCCGGCCAGGGACAGGGCCAACCCGGCGACATCCTGCGCCATGCCGAGGACGAGGAGGAGGACGAAGGCAACCAGGGCAGCGGCGGCAACGAGGACGGCGAAGTCAAGCTGCTGCTGGAGTTCTCGATCGACGAGATCATGGACTGGCTGTGGGAGGACCTACGCCTGCCCGATTTGAAGCCGGTAGCCAGCCCGGCCATTCCGGAAAGCGAACTCGTGCGCGAAGGCTGGGACCGGCGCGGCGCGCGCTCGCGCCTGGACCGGCGCCGCACCCTGAAGGAAGCCATCAAGCGCCGCGCCGTGCAGGACGATCCGCTGCCTTTCACCGACGAGGACCTGCGTTTCCGCCAATTGGTGAGCCGGCCGCGCCCGGCCAGCGCGGCGCTGATCTTCTTCGTGATCGACGTCTCGGCCAGCATGACCCAGCTGGAACGCAAGCTGGCCAAGTCCTTCTTCTTCTTTGCCCTGCAGGGCTTGCGGCGGCGCTATGCGAAGGTGGCGGCGCGCTTCATCGCCCACACCACCCAGGCCTGGGAGTTTGCCGAAGGCGACTTCTTCCAGGTGAGCGGCATCGGCGGAACGATTGCCTCGAGCGGCTTCCGGCTGGCGCTCGACATCATCCGGCGCGAACGCCTGGCCGGGCAGACCAATCTGTATCTGTTCTACGCCTCCGACGGCGAGAATTTTACCGAGGACCGCGGCGCCACCCACCACAGTCTGAAGGAACTGGCGAGCATGCTCAACTACATTGGCTTTGTCGAAACGCTGCCGGGCGTGACGCGCTCGCTCGATACCGAGATGCGGCGCCTGTTCACCGACCTCGAAGCGCGCGGCCTGCCGGTCGGGGCCAGCGTGCTGTCGCACCCCGACGATGTCTGGCGCGCGCTGCGCCGCTTCTTCGGCGAACAGCCGGAACGCAAGGTGCCGGCATGAGCGAACACGACGGCGAACGCGATGCGCGCCTGGCCGACTATGCTGCCCGGCTGGAAAAGCTGGCGCTCGAGCATGGCCTCGACTTCGATCCCGTGCATTTCGACATGGTACCAAACAGCTTCATGCTGGAAATCGCCGTTTACGGCCTGCCGGTGCGGATGCGCCACTGGTCCTTCGGCGTGCGCTACATCCATCAATTGGTGCGCCAGCACATGGGCCACTCGCGCATCTTCGAGGTGATGTTCCCGGGCGATCCCTGCCGCGCCTTCATGCTCGAACATAATTCGCTGGCGGAAAACACCCTGGTCACCGCCCATGTGCTGGGCCATGCCGACTTTGCCAAGAACAATGTCCTGTTCTGCCGTTTCATGAACATGGCCGGCAGCCACATCCTGGAACAAAGCGCAGCGCGCGCGCACCGCCTGGAAGCGGCGCTGGCCGAGCATGGCCAGGAACGGGTCGAAGCCGTGCTCGACGCGGCGCTGGCGCTGGAAGCCCACATCGACATCGACCAGCCGCTGCACCGGCCGCGCTACCCCGAGTACGCCGCGCCAGCGAATGCGCCGGCGCCGGACGCCTTTGGCGACCGCTACGCGCGCCTGCCCGGCGAGGCCGAGCCGCCCGAGCCCGACACCCGGCGCCAGCGTGCGCCGCTCCCGCCGCATCCCGAACGCGACCTGCTCTGGTTCATTGCAACCTACGGGCCGGAACTCGATGAATGGGAACGCGACATCTTCCTGGCCGTGCGCGAGGAAGCCTATTATTTCCACCCCATCCACGCTTGCCAGATCATGAACGAGGGCTGGGCCTCCTACTGGCATGCGCGCCTGCTGCGCGAAGCCGGCTTCCTGCCCAGCGAACTCTACCTGGCCGCGCTGAAATCGCATTCCGACGTGGTGCGCCCGTATGCCGGCGGCCAGCAGCTGGCGCTCTCCCTGAATCCCTATCACCTCGGCTTTGCGATGTGGGAACACATCATCGAGCGCAACGGCATCGAGGCGGCGCGGCGCATCATGTGCGAGGAAGACGACTTCGGCTTCATCCGCAACTACCTCGACGAAGAACTGGCTGGGCAGCTCGATCTGTTCGTGCACGAAACGCGCAAGGACGGCGAAACCCGGATCGCCAACCGCGACATCCACGCGATCCGCGAAGCGATCCTGGCGCCGAAATACAACTACGGCGCGCCGTCGGTGGCGGTCACCCTGCTCAAGGCCGATGGCAGCCTGGAGCTGCGGCATGACTTCCAGCACGATGGCCGCGGACTGGACTTGCAACAGGCCGAGCGCGTGATGGAATACGTCGACCGCATCTGGCGCCGCCCGGTGGCGCTGAATACGGTCGACTTCCGCGGCGTGGTGCGCACCCTGCCGGCCAGGAAGATCGGCTTTTGAACGCGCGCCTCCTCATCCGCAGCGCGCCGCCACGCCCGGCTGGTAGCGCCCCGGCGCCAGGATGCCCTGCGGGTCGAGCGCGCCCTTCAGCGCCGCGACCGTGCGCCAGTAGGTGTCGCCCTCCGGGTCCAGCGCCGCCATCGCATGGTTGCCGACCCGGTAGGGAATGTAGCCGGCCTCGAACAGCTGTGCGAACACGGCATCGTGGCAGGCACGCGCCCTTGCCGCCTCCTCCGGATCATCTCGGTCGTAGGCGACGGTCAGCACCCCGCCCAGCGTGCGCTCGTTGATCATGCTGAAGGTGGCGAACAGGTCGAAGCCGAAACGCGCGAACTGGGCCTCGGCCAGCGCATGTACGGCCAGCAAATCCTCTCCGCGCAGCGGCAGCACCGGCGACACCCAGAGCAGGCCGCAGCCGTCGGCCGCGGGATCGGCGCGCTCCGGAAAGCCGGCCGGCAAGCCGCCGCGGCGGCGCCAGTAGGCGCCGGCCAGGAAACGTCCATTCGGCACGCCGCGGTTCATGTCGAACAGCGCGCCGCCAAGCGCCACCTGGGCCCGCAGGTGGCGCCCGGCCTCGCCCTTGCCGAGCAGGCGGCCGGCCAGCGTGCCCAGGCGCAGGCTGCGTTCGGTCACGAAGCGCGGCTGCCCGCGCGTGCCGCGCAGCGCCCGCCGCACCGCCTTGCGCGCCAGCGCCACCTGGGCCGCACTGCCGTAGAGTGCGCCCGACACGGTCCAGGCGCCCAGGCCTTCGCACAGTTGCGCACGCAGGCCGGGCGGCAGGCGCGAGCCGGCCTGCGCGGCCTGCGCAGCCGCGCTAGCCGCGCCAGCCCCGGCCTTGCGCGCCACCTCGGCATGCGGAAACACCCTGCCGCCCGACAGTACCCGCAAATCATTGCCGATGTGCAGGATGCTGCGCAGCGTGCCGTCCAGGCGCAAGGGACGCAAGGCATCGACCACGGCGGCGATGTCGCCATGCGCCGGCACGCTGCACAGGAAATGGTTCACGCATTCGGCACGCGGCATCAGCCAGATGCCGAGGCGGGTGACGATGCCCATGTTCGATTGCGTGAACAGGCCGTCGAGGAAGGGGCCGACGCCATACGGGAACAGGTGGGCGGCGCGCGCCTGGCGGTAGTGGCCGAAGCCGGTCTCCAGCACCTCGCCGCTGGCCAGCACTACCTGCATGCCGGCCACGTGCTGCAGGCGGTTGCCGTAGGGCGAGTGCCCGAAGCCGCGTTCCATGATGTTGCCGATGTAGCTGGTGTCCGGTCCGGCGCCGGTGCAGTCGGCCCACAGCGGATAGCCCTGCTCGCGCAGGAAGCTCGACAGCTGCTGCTGGGTCACGCCGGGTTCGATCACGGCATAGGCCAGCTCGGCGTCGACCTGAACGATGCGATTCATGCGCGACAAATCAAGAATCAGTTGCCCGGCGCCGACTGCGCAGGCGTCGCCATAGCCCCAGTTCTTGCCGGTGCTGAGCGGATACACCGCGATACCGTGGGCGGCGGCAATGCGCACCAGTTGCGCCACCTGGCCGGCGTCGGCCGGGCGCGCCACGGCCAGCGGGCGCACCGGGCGCGCCGCCGTGCTGCGGGCGTAGCGCTCCAGCGTGCCCTCGTCGGCCAGCAGGTGGGGCGCCTTGACCACCGCCATCATTTCCTGCAGCGCGGCGCCATGGGCTGCCGCCGCATTCAGTTCGTTCATGACGGTCATGCCGCGTCCTCCCCCTGGCAGAGCGCGGCCAGGCGCGCGGTGATGCCGGCTTCCTCGCGCAGCGGGAAGAAGTACGGGTAGAACGAGCGCTCGCCGGGCGCCGCCTCGAAGCTGCCGCCCCAGCGGCGGATGCGTTCGCCCATCACATCCAGCGGCAGGCGCAGCAGTACCGCCGGCGCGCCGACCCGGCTGCAGTCGCGCTCGCCGCCAAAGTCGGCGAAGCCCAGCATGCGCTGATAAAAGGCGACGTGGCGCGGGTTGACTTCGATCACGTAGTCGCTGAATCCGCGCAAGCGGTGCGCGTACAGGTAAGAGATGTGGATCAGGGCGGCAAAGACCCGCTTCGACATGCCCTTGTCGATGGCCAGGCGCGAGGGTTCGCACAGGCGCCGGCCGGCCAGGCGCAGCGGCGCCAGGCGGTCGCCGAAATTCTCGTCGGCCGGCAGGCGGCCGTCCAGGTCGAGCGCCAGGCTCATGGTGCCGACCAGCTCGCCATCGGTCTCGGCATAGAAGGTCACGCGGCCGCCGTCCTGGCGCGCGGACGGGTCGACCGCGTAGCCGCGCCAGGCGTACATGCGGCGCAGCAGGACGCCGGCCGCATCCTGGCGGCCGGCCGAGCTCGCCAAGCGGACATTGAACACCTGGGACCGAAGCTCGGCCGGCTGCGGCTTGGCGCCCGGCGGGCGTGGCGCGCCAAGGGCCGGTGGTGGCGACTCGAATGTTGCGATGGGCATTTCATCTACGAGCATGCTGTTCTCCTGAGTGGCGTCCCGCCGTTATTGGCGAAAACGGGATAGCTGCCAGTCAGACAAGGTCAGCAGTAGCGCAGTTCCCCGCGCCGGCCGGCTATTTTTGCCATCTGAACATAGATCAAGCCCCAGAGAAATTTGCCACAAGCATTGTGCAGATTCGGCCGCGCCGTGCGCACCCGGATGACAGCGCGCGTCCGTCTCTTGACCGGTATCAACGGCAAAAAGGGTAGCAAATTGCGTCCGTTTGCCAGTCATATAATCGACAGACGGCAGGGGCTGCATGCCGCGCCACCAGGCTTCCACTGGAGATTCCGACATGTTGCTCTTCCACTGCCGCCACGCGTCCCGGCTTTTTCGCCGATTCGTTTCGTCGCCACTGCCCGCCGCGTCAGTTGCCGCGGTCCGGGAGGTGCAGGCATGAACGCGTCCATACCTTCCCTGCCCGGTTCCCGCCTGGGCGACCTGCTGGCGCTGGCACCCTGCCTGCCGCGTCTCGATGGCGACGCACGCAGCGTGCGCTGGTTTCACATGCTGCGCTTCCTGGCGCGCCACTACCGCGTGCACCTGGGCTGCCGCGCCGATCCCCTGCGCGACGGCGCCCAGTTCAGCCGGGTGCGGGCGCTGTGCCATGAAACCTGCTTCGTTCCGCCC
>Ga0265780_10008618_pt1 | contig 12361 bp, 11 predicted proteins | sample P1T30metagenome_FD_192432 | JGI IMG/M metagenome (GOLD analysis project Ga0265780, IMG submission 192432) | Plant litter microbial communities from East Loma Ridge, Irvine, California - P1 T30 | ecosystem: Environmental > Terrestrial > Plant litter > Unclassified | place: USA: California... | reverse complement strand
GTATTCGAAAGGCGGCGCCGCCCTCAAGCAGCTGCGCCACCTGCTGGGCGAGGAAGTGTTCCGCAAGGGCGTGCACAACTACCTGGTCAAGTATTCGTGGCAGAACGCCACCCTCGATGACTTCATCGACACGCTGGCCAAGACCGCCGGCCGCGACCTGTCGGGCTGGACGAAAGAATGGCTGTATCACGCCGGCGTGAACACGATCGCCGCCAATTACAGCTGCGGCAACGGCAAGATCAAGGACTTCACCCTGACGCAAACCGCACCTGGCAAGGACCTGCCAACCTTGCGCGAACAGCGCGTGCAGGTGGCGGCGTTCAAGATCGACGGCGGCAAGCTGTCACTGATCAAGAACGTGCCGGTGACCTACAAGGGCGCGAAGACCGCGGTCAAGGACCTCGATGGCGCGGCCTGCCCTGACCTGGTCTACCCGAACTACCAGGACTGGGGCTATGCCAAAGTCCAGCTGGATGCGCGCTCGTTCGATACCGCGCGCACGAAATTGTCGCAGGTCGACGACCCGCTGCTGCGCGCCATGCTGTGGCAAAGCCTGTGGGACGGCGTGCGCGATGCCCAGCTGCCGCTGAACGACTTCATCACCGTGGCCCTGAACAATGCGCCGCAAGAGAAGGACTACACCCTGCTCGGCGACGTGCTGGGCAAGGTCGCCCAGTCGAAGGTCTACCTCGACGCCATGGGCCTCGACAATGCGTATGCGAAGCAGACCTATGCCGCGCTTGAAAAGATGGCCTGGGACGGTGTGGTGGCGCACAAGGCCGACGCCGACGTCCAGCGCCGCTGGTTCAGTCTCTACGTGAGCGTGGCGTCCAGCCCGGAAGCGCTGTCACGCCTGGCCGGCATCCTCGACGGCAAGGTCGACGCCGCCGGCCTGCAGGTCACCCAGGAACTGCGCTGGTCGATCATCGCCCACCTCAACCGCTACAACTACACCGGCGCCGACGGCCTGATCGCGGCGGAGAGCGCGCGCGACAAGTCCGACGCCGGCCAGGTGGCGGCGGTGGCGGCCACCGCGGCGCGTCCGGATCCGAAGGTCAAGGCCGAGTGGGTCGGCAAGATCGAGGACCTCAAGTCGCCGCTGCCGTTCTCGCGCATCCGCACGGCGATGGGCAGCGTATTCCCGGCCGAGCAGGGCCAGTTGAGCGAGCTCGAGGCCGATGCGCGCCTGGCGCGCCTGCCTGCGATCGACAAGGCGGCCGGCCCGGTCTATATGCGCGCCTACGCCACGACCATGATCCCGACCGCCTGCACGCCTCGCAGCGTGCAGCGCCTGAGCCGCGCCGCCGACCAGATGAAGGACCTGTCGGCCTTCACCCGACGCTCGCTGCTGGACACCCTGCAGAACGAGCAGCGCTGCGTGGCGATCAAGGCGGCGATGACGGCGCCAAAGAGCTGATCCCCAGGTGCGCGCAGTGCGGGCGGATGCAATCCTGATGCCGCGCCGCGCGCCGGGCTGGCCGCTCGCGGTCACGCTCGGCGCGCACCTGCTGCTCGCATGGTGGTGGCTCGACCCCACCGGCGTACGGTCGTTGCCATCGATCGTGCCGGCGCTGCGTGAATTCCTCGTGGTGCCGGTGCTGGTGCCGCCGCCTGCCCTTGAACCGCCAGCACCTCCACCAACTCCTTCCGCGCCGGCACGCGCCTTTGCACGCGCTCTCGGAGAAACACAGCCCGTCACGCCCGTCCCTGCCGATGCCCCGGTATCGGAAGCTGCTGCATCGCATCCCGATCCGCTGGCACAGCCCGTGCCGCAAGACGATGCCGCGTCCGAGGAAGCGACCCTGGCCGGTCGCGCCAGGCGTGCCGCGGGCGGCGTGGATCAGGACCTACGCAAAGGCGAGCTGGCCCCGCTCGAACCGACCGACACGCCCTGGAAGCGCTTTGCCGGCGCCGTCGAAGGCGCGCGCAAGGACAACTCGCTCACGCTGACCTCGGAGAGCTATACCTCGCCCGACGGCACCATCGTGTACCGCTTCCGCAAGAACGGCAGATATTACTGCCGCACCGGCGGCGGCGTGCGGCCGAGCATGTTCGGCGCCGAGGGCGGCGGCGCCGTCCTGTTCGACAAGGCTGGCGGCGGCGGTGTCGCCGGGCTGGTGCCCTGTCCGTCCGCCGAGTTCAAGCGCGACTGAACCTTGCTCGTTGGCGTCGGCGCTGCAACACATAGTTCCGCCACCCGGCGCCATGCGCCGTCGGCACCGCACTCGGCCGGCGGATGTTCGCGCAGCAGCGCGCCCAGGTCGAGCGGCGTGCTGCTGCGCACCTTGACCCCGCGCGCGATCGGCACGCACAGCGCGTCATGCCAGGCCGCCGCATGGCCTTCGGGCGTGGGCAATGCGCCGCGCAGCCGGACGGCGGCTTCCTCGCATGCGGCGCTGCTGGCGAATTCTCCGCGCAGGCTGCTGCTCTCCAGCGTGACATCGAGGTGCTGTTGCAGGTACAGCAGCAGGATCATCGTAAACATATAATAGTCGGGTTCGCGGCCCCGGCCGCGCTTGCAGAGGACACACATTGGACTGGGATTATCCGCAACCGTTCATCCTGCCCGTCGTGCCGCAGGCCGGCGACATCGATGGCCTGAACCACACCAACAACGCCGTCTACGTGCGCTGGTGCGAACAGGCCGGCTGGGCCCACTCGGAGGGGCTGGGCCTGTCGCTGGAAGACTACCGGCGCCTGGACCGCGCGATGGCGATCCGGCGCGGCGACTACGAATACCTGTTGCCTACCGTGCAGGGCGAGGCGCTGAGCCTGGCCACCTGGCTGGTCGGCGGCGACGGCAAGCTGACGATGGAGCGCCGCTTCCAGCTGGTGCGCGACAGCGACGGCGCTACCGTGCTGCGCGGGCGTTGGGAACTGGTGTGCATCGAGATCGGCAGCGGCCGGCCGCGCCGCATGCCGGCCGAGTTCCTGGAGACCTATATGCCCGTGGTGGTCGCACCAGACTGAACCTTGGCCCGCGCACATGGTTGCATTGCGCATGCTCAAGGACGAGTTTGATCGATCCGGCGTACCACCCGCTTGGGCGGGATCAGACTGGTTCCGTCACCCGATCCGACGACGAGGATGCGATGTTCCGGATTCTGCCCAAGGTCCCGATCTATATGCGCCTGATCCTGTTCTGGCTGCTGGCTTGCCCTCTGCTGGCGGGGCAATTGCTGGCCGGCTGCCGCCTGCGCGACGGCGGGCATGAAGAGCTGGTGGTGCCCGAGCTGGTGCGCACCCATCTCCATCTTGCGCCCAACGGGTCGGACAGCAATCCCGGCACCCGCGCCGAACCCTTCCGCACCCTGGCGCGCGCGGCCCAGGTGGTCACGCCGGGCACGACCGTGCACGTGGCGCCCGGCATCTATTCGGGCGGCGTGCGTACCGTCACCAGCGGCACGCTCGAAGCGCGCATCGTCTTCCAGAGCACCGAGCGCTGGGGCGCCAAGATCGTCCCACCGCTCGATGCACGCCAGAGCGCAGCCTGGGACAACCGCGGCAGCTACGTCGACATCGTCGGCTTCGAGATCGACGGCAGCCAGTACCAGAGCGGCATGAAATGGCTGAGCGGCATCTATAACGGCGGCTCGCACAACGGCGTGCACGGCAACCGCATCCACCACATCGGCAACGACGTGCCGTGCGAGCCCAAGGGCGGCTCCGGCATCGGCGTCGACAGCTACTTCAAGGGCGTGGACGTGATCGTGACCGGCAACCACGTGCATGACATCGGCCCCCCCGGCTGCCGCTACATGCACGGCATCTACGTCAGCACCACGGCCAGCGTGCGGGGCAACGTCATCTACCGCGTGTCCGGCGCCGGCATCCATCTGTGGCACGACGCCAACCGCGTGACCGTACGTGGCAATACCGTGGCGGCATCCGGCACCGGCATCGTGGTCGGCGGCGGCGACTTTTATCACAGCAAGGGGCCGAACGACCACACCCACGTCAGCAACAACATCGTCTACGACAACCACCACGGCATCCTCGAACAGGGGGCGATCGGCCGCCACAACAGCTTCCGCAACAACCTCGTGTACCAGAATGCCGGCGACGACTGGAAGCTATCGCCCGGCCGCGAGCATACGGGCAGCATCAGCGCGCCGCCCCAATTCGTCGAGTACAGCGCCAGCGGTACGCCCGACTTCCGCCTGCGGCGCGGCTCGCCGGCGATCGGACAGGGCTTGCCGCTTGAGTCGGCGCCGCCCGGCAGCGGCAATACCGGGGCGCGGCCGATGCGCAAGGCCGACATCGGGGCCCTGCCGTCGGCGCCGCCGTCCTAGCGACGTCGTCGCTGCGTCCGAATGCCTACAGGACTTCGCGCACCCGCTCGGACGGTCGACACAGGCGCACCCCTTTCGGCGTCACCACGAAGGGCCGCTCGATCAGGATTGGATGCGCGACCATCGCGTCGAGCAGGGCCGCGTCGTTCACTTCCGGCCGGTCGAGGCCGAGCTCGGCGTACAGGGCTTCCTTGCGGCGCACGGCCTCGCGCGGCTGCAGGCCGGCCTCGGCGATCAGGCGCGCCAGTTGCTCGCGGGTCGGCGGATTGGCCAGATACTCGACGACTTGCGGTTCATTGCCAGCCTCGCGAATGGCGGACAGGGTGTTGCGCGAGGTCCCGCAGCGCGGGTTGTGGTAAATCGTGATGTCCATTGTCATTACGCGTCGTATCGAATTGTTATTGGCTTGTCGTTCAGACAGCGGCATGATAACCACAGTGCATACCCGGCACCAGCATTTTTGCTTGTCCCCCCTCCCCGCTCCGGCTAGAATCCCACGCTTGATTTTCTCGAGCGTAATGGGAATTCCCATAGCCACACGTCATTACGCCGCAACGGAGACTGGATGGACGATTACCTGCAGCGCCCCGAAGCATTGCCCACCCTGCGCCAGCGCACCGCGCTGCGCGTGCTGCAGCTGTTCGGCTGGAAGGTCTACTTCAAGCCGCTGCCCGGTCCGCACGGGATCGCGGTCATCTACCCGCATACCTCGAACTGGGACTTCCCGATTGGCCTGGTCGCCAAGTGGGCGCTGGACACCCCGTTTCGCTGGCTGGCCAAGGATACGCTGTTCCGCGGCACGATGGGCCGCCTGATGCGCTACTGGGGCGGGATCGCGGTCGACCGCCGCGCGCCGATGGGCGCCACGCGCCAGCTGGCGCAGCAGATACTGAAGGAAGACTGGTGCTGGGTCGGCATCACGCCGGAAGGCACGCGCGGCTATCGGCCCCACTGGAAGAGCGGCTTTTACCACCTGGCGAAGACCGCCGGCGTGCCGCTGCGACTGGTCAGCTTCGACTACAAGAAGAAAGAGCTGCGCCTGACCGAAACGCTCCAGCCGTCTGGTGACATCGAGCGCGACATGGAGTTCATCCGCACTGTGTACCGGGATGTGACCGCCCTCTACCCCGACAATGCGGCGCCGATCGTGCTTGCTTCAAAGGACGACAACGACGCCGAGCGCAAGCGCGCCTGACGTTTTTTCTCAGGCGGCCGGCTGCGGCCGGCCCGCCGCACTCGACCCCGCCAGCCTGTCCCAGGCATTCGCCGCGCTCAGGAACACCTGCCCGCTGAGCTGGCCCAGCAGATCGCTGTCGCGCAACCGGTCCATCACCGGCCCCTTCACTTCGGCCAGGTGCAGGGTCACGCCGCGCTGACCCAGCGACGCGTTCAATTCCCCCAGGCCGAACAGCGCCGAGGTGTCGATCGCATTCACCGCCGACAGCACCAGCACCAGGTGACACGTGCCGGCATGTTCCGCCAGTTCCTCGTCGATGCGCTCGTTCACCGCGTCCACGTTCCCGAAGAACAGGCCGGCGTCGACGCGCAGCATCAGCAGGCCGGGCGTGGTCTCGGCAGAATAACGGTCGACGTTGCGGAAGTGTTCGGTGCCGTGGATGCGGCCCAGCACCGCGATATGCGGCCGGCTGGCGCGCCAGATCAGCGCGCCCATCGACAGCGCCACGCCCACCAGCACGCCCGCCTCCACCCCCAGCACCAGCACGCCGCCGGCGGTGGCCAAGAGCGCCAGCGCGTCGGCGCGGTCGTAGCGCCAGGCGGTGCGCAGGGTCGACCAGTCGAGCATGCCCAGCACCGCCACGATGCTGGTCGCGGCCAGCGTCGGCAGCGGCAGCAGGGCCAGCCACCCGGTGGGCGCCACCAGCGCCAGGGCCAGCAAGCCGGCCGTGATCATGCTGGCCAGCTGGGTGTTGGCGCCGGCCGCGAAATTGACCGCCGAACGCGAAATGCTGCCGGTGACCGGAAAGCCCCCGGAGAGGGCGCTGCCGACGTTGGCCGCGCCCAGGCCGACCAGCTCGCGGTTGCTGGCCAGTTTTTCTCCGCCGCGCTTGAGCGCCAGCGCCTGCGCGCCCGACATGCTGATCAAAAACACCATGAAGCCGATCAGCAGCGCCGGCTGCAGCAAGGCCTGCCAGTGGCCGCCCGAGGTGGCCAGGTTCAGGCCCGGCAAGCCGGCGGGCACCGCGCCGGTGGTGGCCACGCCCAGGCGGTCCAGGCCCAGCAAGGGCACCAGCGCGGTGGCGCCCAGCACGACGAACATCGGCATCAGCTTGGCCGCGATGTCGGCCACGACCGGTTTGACGCGCAGCCGGCGCAGCAGCGGCGCCAGCCATTCGCGCGCCATCACCAGCAACGCCAGGGAGCCAAAGCCCAGTGCGATGCTGGGCCAGTGAGGCGAGGCATCCAGCGCGATCGGGCCGCCAACCAGGGTGCGCAGCTGGCCCCAGGCGATGACGATCGCCGAGCCGATGGTGAAGCCGCTCATCACCGGACGCGAAAAGAAATTGGCGAGAAAGCCGATGCGCAGCAGCCCGCAGGCCAGCAGGACCAGGCCCGACATCAGCGCCAGCTGGGCCGCCAGCACGCCGTACAGGCCGGTGCCGGGCGTGGCCAGCGGCGCCAGGGTAGACGCCGTCATCAGCGACACGATGGCCATCGGCCCAATCGACTGGGTGCTGCTGGTGCCGAACAGCGCGTACAGCAGCGGCGGGAAGATGCTGGCGTAGATCCCGACCACCGGCGGCAGCCCGGCCACCAGCGCATAGGCCATGCCCTGCGGGATCATCATCATCGCCACCACAATGCCGGCGCTGATGTCGCCCGGCAGCGCGGCGCGCCGGTATTCGCGCAGCCACTGAAGCATGGATTACCCTGGCAGGTCTTGCCTGTCTTGAAAGGCCGCTAGCGTAGCATAAATACTGAATATGGATATTCGGTTCATGATTACCGACAGGCACAGCATGGTCGGACTGCCCGCAGGTTTATTAACAGGCAATCGCGTGCCGGTCCGGCGTGCAAGCGACGTCGGCCAGCCTCTCGGACGCTTCCCACAGCCTCGCGGCGGCCGCGGCATCCAGCGCCGCGTCAGGCAATCGCGCCGGGGCCGGATGCCCACGGGTTTCGCCCAGCTTGTCAGGACCGTAGTAGGCGCCGCCCCGGGCCTCGCCCGCCGTCGCCGCGAACAGCGTTGGCAAGGCCCCTTGCGCAGCCGGCTGGAACAGGAACCAGAGCAGGCTGCGCGCCAGCGCCGCGGCGCTCCACGCGCCGGCGCCGTTGGGCAACAGATCGGTGCGCGCGATCCCCGGATGAGCGGCGATGCTGCGTATCCCCCACTCACTTGCCTCGCTGCGGCGCTGCAGTTCGAGCGCGAACATCAGGCAGGCGAGTTTCGACTGGGCATAGGCGGCCATCGGCTTGTAGTCCCGCGTACATTGCAGGTCGTCGAAGCGGATGGCGCCGCTGCGCGCGGCGACGCTGGAGAGGCTGACCACACGCGGCCGATCGCCTTTGCGCAGCAGCGGCAGCAGGCGCGCGGTCAGCGCGAAATGCCCCAGGTAATTTGTGCCGAACTGGAGCTCGAAGCCATCCGCCGTCAGGCCGCGCCGCGGCGGCGCCATCACGGCGGCATTGTTGATCAGGATGTCGAGCGCTCCCAATGTATCCGTCAGCCGCCGGGCGAACGTCGCGATCGACGCCAGGCTGGCCAGGTCGAGTTCCTCGAACCGGACCCGCGCGCCGGGCGCCTCGCGGCGGATGCGGGCGACCGCATCGTAGCCCTTGAGCTGGCTGCGCCCCGCAATGATGACGTCGGCCCCGGCCTGCGCCAATGCCAGTGCGTCCTGAAGTCCAAGGCCGCCGGTACCGGTGACAACCACCGTACGACCGCGTTGGGAAGGAATATCTTGCGCCGTCCAGATAGCCATGGTCTTTGCCTTTCAATGTATAAAAGGTAAGCTACCGCCAACGGACGCGCCGGGCTGGTAGCCGGCGCGAAAAATAACGCACCGAGTGCAGAATTTAATGCACTCGGTGCAGAATTGCAATGGATTTTTATCGATGCCAGAACATGTTCGAGAGGGCGAAGGCCAGGCCAACCGGGGCCTGAGGGAACGCAAGCGCCTCGAGACCTACCAGCGTATCGCCGAGGCCGGCCAGCGGCTGTTCCTGGCCCAGGGTTATGACGGCACGACGCTCGACGCGATCGCGGCGCAAGCGGGCATCTCGCGCCGCACCTTCTTTTCTTACTTCAAGTCGAAGGACGACATCATCCTGTATTGGCAGCAAGCCGACACGGCCGAGCTTCATGCCGAGCTGCGCAAGGTCTCGCCCGACACGCCGCCGCTCGATGCGGTGCGCGATGTGATGATGCGGCGCATTGCGTGCTACACGACCGAACAGATGATGGCGGTGGACAAGCTCATGCGCTCGAGCGAATCGCTGCTGGCGCGCAAGCAAAGCTATTACGCCGAGCAGGAGCAACAGCTGTTCGATACGCTATGCGAGATTTGGCGCCACCCGGAGCAGCGCGCGGCCCTGCGGATGGTGGCGATGGCGTCCATCGGCGCGATGCGGCTCGCGCTCCAGTCATGGCGCGAGCAGGCGGGCAAGCGCGAACCGGTAGCGCACTTCCTGCGCCAGGCGTTCGACAGCCTGAAAGCCGGGCTCTAGGGAAGCAAATAAGTGCTTCCCTAGGACATCGCCAGTTCGACGCAGTTGCGCCCGGCCCGCTTGGCGCGCGCCAGCGCGGCGTTGGCCCGCACCGCCAGCGAATCGCCGCTCTCGCTCTCTCCCAACTGGGCCACGCCCAGGCTGATCGTCACGTGGTCGCAGCCCGGGATCTCGACCTGCTCGATCGCGGCGCGCAGCTTCTCGGCCATCCTGAGGCCGTCGATCGCGCTGGTATGCGGGGCGATCACCAGGAATTCCTCGCCACCCGAGCGCACCAGCACGTCGCTCGCGCGCAGCAGCGCGCGCGCAGTATTGGCCACGGTGCGCAGCACGATGTCGCCCACCGGATGCCCGAAGCTGTCGTTGACCTGGCTGAAGCGGTCGATGTCGAAGCTCACCAGCGCCAGCGGCAGGCGGTAGCGGCGGGATCGCTTGATCTCCTGCTCGAGCAGGTGCTCGCCATGGCGGCGGTTGGCGACCTCGGTCAGGGCGTCGGTCGTGGCAAGGTGGGTCACGCGCGCCAGCAAGGCCTCGTTCTCGCGCGTGACCTCGGCCATGCGCAGGCCATGCGACGCCAGCTGGGCCAGGTCCTCCAGCACCTGCAGCTGCGCGCGGGCGAAGGCGCGCGCATGGTCGAACATCAGGCACAGCGAGCCGCGCGGGCCGCCCGGTCCCTGGCCCGGGATCGGCAGGCCCACCACCATGCGCACGCCGAAGCGCTCGAGGCTGGCCGCAAGTTCTGGCTCGCCCGCCTTCTCCGGCGCGTCGAGCAGGGTCAATTCGCCGCTGGCGGCGGCCAGCAGGCCGGGAAAGGCGTGGCGCAGCGGCGACTGCAGCAGGCGGCCCTCGTCCTTGAGCAGCGCCATCAGGTGCAGGCCCGCCACACCCTGCTCGGCTTCCAGGTGCAGATCGCCGTCGCGGTGCTGGAACAGCGCCGCATGCACCAGGCCCGGCCAGCCCGAGAGCGCGGCGCACAGGTGCTCCGCAAAACCCACGCTGTCGTCGGCGTGGCCCAACGCCTGCTGGCTGGCGGCGCGCAGCGCCAGCAGCGCGTGCAGCGCTTCCTCGGCGCCGGTCGGCGCGGGCGCGGGCGCGAAGCCGGTGCGCAGGCGCACGTCCAGCAGCGCGCGGGTCTGCTGCGCGCGCAGCGGGCCGATGGCATAGTCGATCGGCCCGAAGGCCATCAGCGCCGGCAGCCAGCGCGCATTGGTGAAAGGGCACAGCACCAGGATCGGCTGGCCGGCCCGTTCGGCCACCAGGGCGCCCAGCGCCGCCAGGTCGATGCCCAGCTCGCAGCGTTCGAGGTCCAGCACCACGAGGTCGGCCGGCTCGCGCGCCAGCAGGCTGCGCGCCTGCCCGGCGCCGGAGGCCACCCGCAACTGCGCGAACACGCCGGCGCAGGCGCTCTGGAAATCGGCGCGGCGCTGGCCCACCGGGTTCACGAACAGGAAGCTGTAGCCGATGTTTACTTCGTCCGCGTGCGCGCCCTCTTCTCCCATCCTCATCCTCCAAAAACGTTTCCAGGCATTACCGAATCGCCATGTTTGCCCCGCGAGTGTGCCATAACCTCGGCACTGTGTGTGGAACCGCACCGTCGCGCCGGGCCGTGCGTCCAATACTCTCCAGATCGAACGCACATTCATGGGAGAAGCACGATGGGACAGCAGGACGACGTGGCGAACAAGCAGAAGGCCATCCAGAACCGCCAGGACCAGATCGACGGCAGCATGCAGAAGGCCAAGGATGACGACAAAGGCGCGGTGCAGACCGGCGTCAAGCAGCCCGAAACGCCGATGCCGGCGCAGCACCTGGCCAAGCCCGGCATTGAGGCGCAGATGGAACTCAAGCCGAAGTTCATGGCCGAGCTCTACAAGGGCAGCGGCAAGCTGGAAGGCATGAGCGCCATCGTGACCGGCGGCGACTCCGGCATCGGCCGCGCGGTCGCGGTGCTGTTCGCGCGCGAAGGCGCCGATGTGGCCGTGATGTACCTGAACGAGCACGAAGACGCCGAGGAAACCAAGCGCTGCATCGAGGCCGAGGGCCGCCGCTGCGTGACCATTTCGGGCGACGTCAAGGACGCCGCCTTCTGCAACGAGGCGGTGGAAAAAGTCGTTGCCGAATTCGGTCGCCTGGACGTGCTGGTGAATAACGCCGCCTTCCAGGAACATGCGAACTCGCTGCTCGACATCACCGAAGAGCGCCTCGACGAGACCTTCCGCACCAATATCTACGGTTACTTCCACATGGCGCGCGCCGCCCTGCCCCACCTGAAACGCGGCGCGGCGATCATCAACACCGGCTCGGTGACCGGCCTGCAGGGATCGAAGAGGCTGCTCGACTATTCGGCCACCAAGGGCGCGATCCACGCCTTCACGATGTCGCTCGCCTCGAGCCTGATCGAACAGGGCATCCGAGTCAATGCGGTGGCGCCGGGCCCGGTCTGGACCCCGCTGAATCCGGCCGACCAGACGCCCGAGCAGCTCAAGGAATTCGGCGCCGCCACCGACTACAAGCGCCCGGCCCAGCCAGAAGAACTGTCGCCGGCCTATGTGTTCCTGGCCTCGCCCGTGTGCTCGGGCTATATCACCGGCATCGTGCTGCCGATTACCGGTTCGGTCGGCTGACAGGCGAAAAGGAGACGATCCATGCGCAGCATGTGGAAAGGGGCGATCAGCTTCGGGCTGGTCCACATTCCGGTCGATATGTACACCGCGGTCGAAAGCAAGGGGCTGGACCTGACCATGCTCGACCGCCGCGACTTTTCGCCGGTCGGTTTCAAGCGCTACAACAAGGGCAACGGCAAGGAAGTGGCGTGGGACGACATCGTCAAGGGCTATGAATACGAAGACGGCGAGTACGTCGTGCTGTCCGACGAAGACCTGCGCCGCGCCAACCCCGAGGCGACCCAGACCATCGACATCCAGGCCTTCGTCAATGCCGAGGACGTGCCGCTGATCTACTACGACCAGCCCTATTACCTCGCGCCCGGCAAGGGCGGCGCCAAGGTGTATGCGCTGTTGCGCGAGACCCTGCGCGAGGCCGGCAAGATCGGCATCGCGCGCGTCGTCATCCGCGTCAAGCAGCACCTGGCGGCGCTGGTGTGCGTGGGCGACACCATCGTGCTCAACACCTTGCGCTATCCGGACGAGATGCGCGACGCGGACGAACTCAAGATCCCGTCGCCGAATTCGAAGACCGCCGCCGTCACCGTCAAGGAACTCAAGATGGCGATGGCGCTGGTCGAGGGCATGAGCGAGGACTGGGCGCCGTCGCAGTACCACGACACCTACCGCGAGGACGTGCTGGCCCTGGTCAAGAAAAAGATCAAGGCCAAGCAGACCAAGACCATCACCCAGCCCGAGCCCGAGAAGGAAAAACGCACG
>Ga0265780_10008617_pt1 | contig 12361 bp, 9 predicted proteins | sample P1T30metagenome_FD_192432 | JGI IMG/M metagenome (GOLD analysis project Ga0265780, IMG submission 192432) | Plant litter microbial communities from East Loma Ridge, Irvine, California - P1 T30 | ecosystem: Environmental > Terrestrial > Plant litter > Unclassified | place: USA: California... | reverse complement strand
GGATGCGCTGCGCCAGCGCATGGTCGGGATGGCTGTCGAGCTCCGGATAGGAAACCGAGGCCACCATCGGCTACGCGGCGAGGAACGCGACCACGCGCCGGGTATTGGCGACGTGGCGCTCCATGCGCAGGCCGAGCGTCTCGACGCCCTGCAGGATTGCGAAGGCATTGTGCGGGCTCATTGCCGCGCCAAAATCGCGCAAGCCTTCGCGCCGCGCGCGCAGGGCGAAGGCGCCGACGGTCGACTCTTCGCTGAACACCATGCCATGAAAGCCGTGATACGGCTCGCACAGGGTGGCGAAGCGCCCGCTGCGATCGTGCGCGGCCTGCCAGTCGAAGGTGCCGCCGTCGACCAGCAGGCCGCCGATCGCGGTGCCGTGGCCGCACAGGAATTTGGTGGCCGAGTGGAACAGCAGGTCGGCGCCCAGGTCGAAGGGGCGCTGCAGCCAGGGTGTGGTGAAGGTCGCGTCGACCATCAGCGGCAGGTCGTGCGCGTGCGCGAGTTCCGAGACCGCCGGGATGTCGAGCACGTCGAGCCCCGGATTGCCCAGCGTTTCACCGAACAGCAATCTGGTCGATGGCCGGATCGCGGCGCGCCAGGCATCGAGGTCGCGCGGATCGACGAAGGTGGTCTCGACACCGAACCTGCGCAGGGTATGGGCCAGCAGGTTGTGCGAGCCGCCGTACAGCGCGCGCGAGGCCACGATATGGTCGCCGGCGCCCACCAGCGTCGTCAAGCCCAGGTGCATGGCCGCCTGGCCGCTGGCGGTGGCGATGCCGGCCACGCCGCCTTCGAGCGCTGCGATGCGTTCTTCCAGCACCGCATTGGTCGGGTTCGAGATCCGCGAATACACGTGACCAGCCTGTTCCATATTGAAGAGGGCGGCGCCGTGGTCGGAATCGCGGAAGGCGAACGAGGACGTGAAATGGATCGGCGTGGCGCGCGCGCCGGTGCTGGGATCGGGCGCGCTGCCCGCGTGCAGGGACAGGGTGTCGAAACCGGGTGGTCGGGGAGCGCTCATGCTGGACTCGTGGTGAGTGGGAATGGCGCATCCTAGCAGTTATGGCTTGTTGCGCAATCTGCGCTGCACCATCTTGAAACCTGCCTCCCGGCAAGGGTGCACCATGATATAGCGCAACGCTGGATTTTTTGGCGAGCATAGGCTACAGTCGGTGTTATGCCTTATACAAATTTATCCAGTATCAGCAATATTGACGAAGCGGGGGTGGCGAACATGAAAGTTTCGGAAATCCTGCAAGTGAAGGGCAATATCCTGTACACCGTAACGCCCGACCAGCCGCTGGTCGACGCGGTGACCACGATGTCCGAGAACGATATCGGTTCGCTGGTGGTGATGGAATACGGCGACCTGGTCGGCATGCTGACCTTCCGCGAAGTGCTCAAGGCGCTGCACGCGAACGGCGGCGCGGTCGGTTCCGGCACCGTGCGCCGTCACATGGACGACAGCCCGATCACCGTGACCCCGGACACCGAGGTCAATGAGGTGCGCCGCATCATGCTCGAGAAGCACGCGCGCTACCTGCCGGTGATGGACGCCCGCACCCTGCTGGGCGTGATCTCGTTCTACGACGTCGCGCGCGCCGTGCTGGAAGCGCAAAGCTTCGAGAACCGCATGCTCAAGGCGTATATCCGCGATTGGCCGGCGGAGCAGAACGCGCCGGATTGAATCGGCTGCACACGCACGTCGTTCCCGCGTAGGCGGGAACCCAAGATTATCTAAGCCGCCTGTGCGTTTATCGTAGCGTCAGTGCGGATTAACTTAGGTTCCCGCCTTCGCGGGAACGACGTTGATCGAGGTATCGATTGCACCGCCGACAGCGGCATCGATCACGCCGCGCGCGTCATCGGATTTTCCGCCAGCCACTCCAGCAGCGCTTCCGGCGACAGCGGCCGCGCATACAGGAAGCCCTGCGCCAGCGGGCAGCCGAGCTGGCGCAGGATCTGGGCCTGGCGCTCGTCCTCTACCCCTTCGGCGATCACCGACAATCCCAGGTTGCGGCCCAGCTGCACCACCATTTGCGCGATGCTGCTGCCGCGCGCCGATCCCGTGATCTCGGTGACGAAAGCGCGGTCGATCTTGAGCCGGTCCACCTGCAGGCGCTGCAGATGCGAGAGCGACGAGAAGCCGGTGCCGAAATCGTCGATCGCGATCGACACGCCGGTGCGCTTGACCTGGGCCAGCTTCTCGACCAGGAGCGCCGGTTCTTCCATCGCCATCGATTCCGTGATTTCCAGCTCGATGTAGTCGGGCGGCGCGCCCGTGTCGAGCAGCGCGCGGCGCAGCATGTCGACGAAGTGCGGATGGCGGAACTGCACCTGCGAGACGTTCACCGACATCGTGAAGTCGCGGTGGCCCGCCGCGCGCAGGCGCATCAGTTCGGCGCAGGCCTGGCGCAGCACCCATTCGCCGATCTCGACGATCAGGCCCGAGTACTCGGCGATCGGGATGAAGCGGTCGGGCGGCACCAGGCGGCCGTCGTCCAGGCGCCAGCGCAGCAGCGCCTCGGCGCCGAACGGGCGATTGGTGGCCAGGTCGACCTGCGGTTGATAATGCAGGAACAGCTGTCCGCGCTGGAAGCCGCTGCGCAGCGCGTGCATCATCCGCACCCGCTCGCGGATCTCGACACCCATGCTGCGCGAAAAATAGAAGTGGCCGGCGCGCTGCTGCGACTTGGCGCGCTTGAGCGCGATGTCGGCATCCTTGAGGGCGTCGGCGCCGCTGCCGTCGTGCTCCGGCAGGCGCACCAGGCCGAGCGTAGCGGATACCTGCACGTCCTGGCCGTCGATGCGGAACGATTCGCGGAACAGGGCCTGGATCTGGGCCGGCTGCACCGCGTCGGCGTCGCCCAGTACGCAGAAGATGTCGCCGCCGATGCGGCCGATCTCCAGGCCCGGCGCCAGGCGCGACGTCAGGCGCTGGCCGACCGCCACCAGCAGCAGGTCGCCGAAATGGTGGCCGAGGGCGTCGTTGGTTTCGGCAAAATGGTCGAGGTCGACCAGGGCCAGCACCGAGGTCGCGCGGCGCGGGCCGGACAGGATGGCGTCGAGCAGTTCGACCATGCGGGTGCGGTTCGGCAGGCCGGTGAGCGGATCGTGGAAGGCCGACTTGTTCAGGCTGGTGACCAGCTCGCAGTTGTCGAGGCACACCGCCACCATGCCGCAGAACACCTTCAGCAGGCGCCGTTCGACCTCGTCGATCGGCCGATCGAGCGGAATGCAGGCCACGAAATCGCGGCCCGCCTTGCCCGGGAAATACATATTCAGCAGGCCGTCTTCGGCGCCGGACTGGCGCTGGAGCAGGGTGCGCTCGGCGGCGACCGCGAAATGGCCGGTCAGTTCACGGCCATCGAGGTTGCGGCAGGCGCCGGCGGCGGCCACGGCGCGCAGGGTCTCGGGGCGGCTATGGCCGCTGTCGCGGGTGCACAGCACGCCCTCGGGCGGCTGGCCGACCAGGCTCCCGGCCTGGGCCAGGATGCCGGCCGCCACATCGCGCACGCCGTGCAGGGCCATCAGCTCGGCGCAGGCGGCGACGATGCGCTCCATGCCGATGCGGTTGGCCTCGAGCGCGCGGATCTGCTGGTAGGAGCGGATCGCGGCCGCCACCGTCGTATACAGCTTGGTGCGGGTCAGCTCGGACTTGGTGCGGTAATCGTTGATGTCGTAGCCGCGGATGGCTTCCATCTCGGGCGCATAGCCGGGCTGGCCGGTGCGCAGGATGATGCGCACGTCGTGCAGGCCCAGCTCGTCGCGGATGCGGCGCACCAGCCGCAGGCCGGCGTCGGCGCGTTCCATCACCACGTCCAGCAGGATGACGGCGATATCGTGTTCACGCGCCAGCAGCTCGAAGGCCTCGCTGGCGGAATAGGCGTGCAGGAAGACCAGCGGGCGGCCCTGCATCTCGACGTTGCCGAGAGCGAAGGTAGTGGTCGAGTGTACGTCGGCATCGTCATCGACCACCAGGATCCGCCAGGCTGGACCCGGGGATGCGGCGGCGGCGGCTTCGTCGGCAAAGACGAGGTCGTCGTTGACGAGGTCATCGTCAATGCGGGCATCCTTCAGTGGTCCCGAAGGCGTAATCGATACTGGCATGTGCTACGTCTCCAGATTGGCTCGGCATGGATGACTTCAGTATATATGCAATTGTAAAAAGGCAAGGGTACGATCCGGCTCGCCGGTGAAAAATATATCCTTATGGAAACATATTTGCGACAGTCGATCGGTCGATGTTCGTTTCTGCTTGCCAGATCGCCTGTTAAAATGGTAATTCGATCAATCCGAACTCATCAATCCCATGTCCGGCAATACATTTGGCAAGCTGTTTTCCGTCACCACCTTCGGCGAATCGCATGGTCCCGCGATCGGCTGCGTCATCGACGGCTGCCCGCCCGGCATGACCCTCTCCGAGGCCGACATCCAGCCCGAACTGGACCGTCGCAAGCCCGGCACTTCGCGCCACGTCACCCAGCGCCAGGAGGCGGACCGGGTCGAGATCCTGTCCGGCGTCTACCAGGGCGTCACCACCGGCACCCCGATCGCACTCCTGATCCGCAACGAAGACCAGCGCAGCAAGGACTACGGCAATATCGCCGAAAGCTTCCGCCCCGGCCATGCCGACTATACCTATTGGCATAAATACGGCGTGCGCGATCCGCGCGGCGGCGGCCGTTCGTCGGCGCGCCTGACCGCGCCGGTGGTCGGCGCCGGCGCCGTCGCCAAGAAGTGGCTGCGCGAGAAGTACGGCACTGAACTGATGGGTTATATGAGCGCGCTGGGCGATATCGCCGTGCCGTTCGAGGGCTGGGAACACGTGCACGCCAATCCCTTCTTCGCCGCCACCGGCGACGCGGCCCTGCTGCAGCGCATGGAGGATGCGATGGACCAGCTGCGGCGCGACGGCGACTCGATCGGCGCGCGCATCGACGTGGTGGCGCGCGGCGTGCCGGTGGGCCTGGGCCAGCCGATCTACGACAAGCTCGACGCCGACATCGCCTACGCGATGATGGGCATTAACGCGGTCAAGGGCGTGGAAATCGGCGCCGGCTTCGCCTCGGTGGCGCAGCGCGGTTCGGAACATGGCGACGAGCTGACCCTCGAGGGCTTCGTCGGCAACCACTCGGGTGGGGTGCTGGGCGGGATCTCGACGGGCCAGGACATCACGGTGTCGCTGGCGATCAAGCCGACGTCCTCGATCCGCGTGCCGCGCCGCTCGATCGACAAGGCCGGCAATCCGGCGACGGTCGAAACCTTCGGCCGCCACGATCCCTGCGTGGGCATCCGCGCGACGCCGATCGCCGAAGCAATGCTGGCGCTGGTGCTGATCGACCACGCGCTGATGAACCGGGCGCAGTGCGGCGACGTGCAGGTTGCGACGCCGAAGCTGAAATAAGGCTGCGGCCAACGGTACTCGTTGGCCTTGAAACGTCGTTCCCGCGCAGGCGGGAACCTAAGTGTGCCTGCGCTGCCACCAAGGCGGGCGACTGTAGCTGCGCTGGAGACTTGGGTTCCCGCCTGCGCGGGAACGACGTGCAACGGCTGGCGTCGATCGAAAAGCCGCCGGACTACACCCCTGTCAAACCCGCGTAACGATCGCTTCCATCTGATGCCTGCGCTCGACCGTGCGCACCACCAGCGCGCGCAGGTCGTTGAGCAGCGAGAACTCGGTCTGGCTCAGGATCACCTGCGGGAAGGTGTCGTCCCAGTCGCCGTAGATGAAGCCCGCCGGCTGCCCGTGGGCCGACAAGGGAATGATCACGAAGCAGTGCGCTTCGGACAGCGTGCCTTTCCACCAGCCCGGCAGCTTGGTCGCGAACTTGGTATCGTGCGCGTTCTCGATGAAGATCACGCGGTCGCTTCCCAGCGCCGCGTGGAACACGTTCGGTTCATAGACGTCGTCGAACGCCAGGTTCGGCAGCATCGCCTTGACGTCTTCGCCCAGCCCCAGGCGCGCCGAATAGCGGCCCTCACGCCGATTCCGGAGAAAAGCAAATGAGCGCGTAAACGACAGGCCCTTGTGCATCGTCTCGAGGGCCATCGAGATCATCTGGCCGGCGGTCGCGGTAGCGCCGACGTCGCGCATGTCGGCCACGCCGCTCATCAGGATCTTGTTGCCGGCGATGCGCTTCCTGGTGGCGGCGGCCTGTTGCGCGCGTTTTTCGGCCGGCTTGGCCAGCGGCGCGATCGACAGGTCGGACGCCGCTTCCACCTTGGCCTTGTCGATCGAGGCCAGGATGCCGCTCGCCGGCAGGCCCAGCATAGGTGCGAAGCTTTCGGCCAGTTGCGCGACCTTCTCGGCGCTGGCCGCATCGTCGGCCCACAGGGCGTCGGCGGCCTGGGTCGACATGCTGCCCAGCGCGGCCAGCCAGTCCTCGTGGGCGAAGCCTTCGAAGCGCTCGCCCGGTTCGACCCGGCGCATGCCGGCCACCAGGTTGCGCGGCAGGCCCCAGTGGGCGGCGGTGGCGCGGCCGACTTCTTCCAGCGACAGGCCGAGCACCTCGTGGGCCGCGCTTTCTTCGCGGCCTTCGCCGGCGGCCTCGCGCATCCGGGTCCAGCGCTCCGGCATGTAGAAGGTCAGCATCATGCGGCCCAGCGAGTGCAGGATCGAGCACACCACGGCTTCTTCGGGGTCGCGCGAGCGCGAGTCGGCCGCCAGCTGCTGCGCCACCATCCCGGCCAGCACCGCCTTTTCCATCTCGACGTGGGCGGCTTCGGTGTCCGGGCTGCTGCGGCTCAGTTCCTCGATCAGTTTCAGGCCCAGCGCCAGGTGGCCGATCGACTCGGTGCCCAGCACCAGCACCGCCTTGGAGATGGTGTTGACGTGCTGGCCGAAGGCCGCATACATGCTGCTGTTGGCCAGGCGCAGCACCTTCTGGGTCAGCACCGGGTCGGACAGCACCGTCTGCGTCATCGAGAAGTCGCGCTCGTCCTCGCCGCGCATCGAGGCCAGGATGGCGCTGATGGCCTTGGTGAAGCCCGGCATGTCGCCCTGGCGCCGGATGCGCTCCCACAGCAGGGCGAGGGTGGCTTGCGACTTCGCCGAGTATGGGGTGGCGGCCGGCGCAGTGGCCGTGATGCTGGCTTGTGTGGTCATGATTTTCCTGTCCGGTGGTCGGCAGGCAGAAGAGCGGTATAGAGATTTTCCTTGAGGGCGGTGACGGCCACATTGGCCGGCATCGGCTTGCCCGTCAGGTAGCCCTGGACGTAATGGCAGCCCTGGTCGTCCAGCCAGGCCAGCTGCTCCTCGGTCTCGACGCCTTCGGCCACCACGGACAGGGAGAGGTGCCCGGCCAGGTCGAGTATCGCGTTGCAGATGGCCGCGTCCTTGTTCGACGCCGGCAAGTCCTTCACGAAGGCGCGGTCGATCTTGAGCACCGAGATCGGGAAGCGCTTGAGGTAGGCCAGCGACGAGTACCCGGTGCCGAAATCGTCGATCGCAATGCGCGCATGGCGCTCCACCATGCGCGCCAGGATGTCTTCGGCGTGCGCCGGGTCGATCATCAGGGTGCCCTCGGTAATCTCGAGCACCAGCTGGCGGCCGTCGAGACCGGACAGCGCCAGCGCGTCGTCCAGCACGGTCAGGAAACGGTCGCTGCGGAACTGGCGCGGGCTGATATTGACCGAGATGTACAGCTCGCGCCCGGCCACTTCCTGGAACTGGCGGATCTGCATGCAGGCCGCCTTCAGGGCCCAGGCTCCGAGCAGGTTGATCAGGCCGTTGCTCTCGGCGATCGGGATGAAGCGCACCGGCGGCACCATGCCCAGGGTCGGGTGCTTCCAGCGCATCAGGGTCTCGAAGCCCTCGATGACGCGGCTCCTGGCGTTCATGATCGGCTGGTAGTAGAGCAGGAATTCGCCCTCGCGCACCGCATTGAACATGGCCGCTTCGAGCGAGATATCGTGTTGCGGCGGGCCCTGGTCGCTGGGGCTGTAGACCACGGCGCGGCCCTTGCCGGTTTCCTTGGCGCGCGACAGGGCGGCGTCGGCCAGCGTCACCAGGCGCACCTCGTCTTCGGCGTGGTCCGGGTAGACCGCCACGCCGATCGAGGCGCCCAGGTAGATCGTGTGGCCGCCAGCCTCGAACGGCGACTGCAGGGTGGCCATCAGGCGCCCCGTGACGAGCTTGATCTGCGGCTCGGTGAAGGTGCCCGGCAGCACCGCGACGAACTCGTCGCCGCCAACCCGGGCCAGCGTGTCGCTGTCGCGCAGGGTGCGGCGCAGGCGTACGGCCGCCATCTGCAGCACGGTGTCGCCCAGCGGATGGCCGAGGCCGTCGTTGACTTTTTTAAAGCCATCCAGGCCGATGGCGGCGACCGCAAAACCGTGGCCCGAGCGGCGCGCATTGGCGATCACCATCCGGATCCGGTCCGACAGCAGCACCCGGTTGGGCAGTTCGGTCAGGGCGTCGTGGGTCGCCATGTGGCGCAGGCGTTCTTCGGTCGCATGCTGGACCGACATATCGCGGCCGATCACCAGCAGCGGCGCGGCGTCGCCGGTGGCCAGGCGCGCAATGCGCAACTCGAACCACAGGTCGCGTTCGCCCGAGCGGAAGCGGGTCTCGACCAGCACCGCCTCGTGGCCGGCGGCGGCGCCGGCGAGCGCATTGCGCAGTGCGGTCTGGTCGATCTCGTGCACCAGCGACAACAGCGAGCAGCCGGCTTCGAAGCCCGACAGGCGCTGCGCGCGCGTGCCGGCCGCGTGGATCGCGCCATCGGGCGCGACGCGGAACACGGCATCGCCGGCCGTTTCCAGCAAGCCGTCGAGCAGCGCCGCGGGCAGCACCGCCGACTGCGCAGGAGCGGCGGCCGGCTGGGGCGGGGGCACGGCGGAGGAACTGGTGTGCATGTTGTCCAGGAGCTTTCTTGCTTTCTTGTTGCGGCACGTGCACGTCATGCCAATGTCACATGTGGATCCGTGCAAGTCTACCAAACCAGGGATGACTCTATCACTGAAAAATTCCGCAAAGCATTAGAAAGCACAAGTCATGCGATGATTCCAACCTTTGTTGAGCCAGCGCAGCCTGCTTGCCCGGCAAGCATGTTGGCGCTAACCTCCTTGCAGGACAGTCAAGTTTGTCACGCTATATTGTCGCTTATTCTTGATTGTAACGACATAATAAAGTGCAATTATGATGCCGCAATGCAACATTCGGCAATAGGCAGATGTGCGTAGAGGAGAAACGATGGACCGATTCGCCACCCACGAGGTCGAGAACCAGGCGCCGCCATTCGTCGGCATCAACCTGTACGCCTGCGATCCGGCACTGCAGGAAGCGCTGCAGCGCGAGGGCGGCGGCTGGGCGGCGGCGCAACTGGACGCGCTCGGTGCGCGGCTCGGCAGCGCCGAGGTCCAGGAGCTGGCGCGCCTGGCCAATGCCCACGGCCCGACGCTGGCGAGCTTCGACCGCGCCGGGCGCCGCATCGACGAGCCCGAATTCCACCCCGCCTGGCATGCCTTGATGACCCTGATGATCGGCGCCGGCGCCCATAGCGCGCCCTGGAGCGATCCGCGCCCCGGCGCCCAGGTGGCGCGGGCGGCGCAATACCTGCTGTTTGGCCAGGCCGAGAACGGCGCCCAGTGCCCGGTGACGATGACCTATGCCGCGGTGCCGGCCTTGCGCCGGGCGCCAGGCCTGGCGGCGGCCTGGCTGCCCAAGATCCTGTCGCGCGACTACGATCCCCGGCCCTTGCCGGTGGCGCACAAGCGCGGCGCCCTGATCGGCATGGGCATGACCGAGAAGCAGGGCGGTTCCGACGTGCGCGCCAACACCACGCGCGCCACGCCGCTGGGGGCGGACGAGCGCGAGCAAGAGGGCGCGGTGGAAGCGACAGCGGGCGAGGGCGCCTGGCGCATCGTCGGCCACAAATGGTTCTATTCGGTGCCGCAGGCCGACGCCCACCTGGTGCTGGCGCGCTGCGACGAGATCGGTGAAGGCGCGGGCGCGCTCAGTTGCTTCCTGGTGCCGCGTTTCCTGGCCGACGGCCGGAGAAACGCGGTGCGGGTGCAGCGCCTGAAGGACAAGCTGGGCAACCGCTCGAACGCCTCGTCCGAAGTCGAATTCTGCGGCGCGCTCGGCTGGATGATCGGCGAGCCGGGGCGCGGCATCCCGACCATCCTCGAGATGGGCAGCCATACCCGCCTCGATTGCGTGCTGGGCAGCGCCGGCATCATGCGCGCCGCCCTGTGCCACGCGCTGCACCACGCACGCGGGCGCATCGCCTTCGGCCGGCCGCTGGCCGAACAACCGCTGATGCGCAATGTGCTGGCCGACCTGGCGCTCGAATCCGAGGCCGCCACCGCCTTCGCCCTGCGCCTGGCGCGCTGCTTCGACGAGGGGCAAGACCCATCTCAGGCGCTGCTGGGCCGCATCCTCACCGCGGCCGGCAAGTACTGGATCTGCAAGCGCGGCCCCGGCTTCGGGGCCGAGGCGATGGAAGTCATGGGCGGCAACGGCTATGTCGAGGACGGCCCGCTGGCGCGCCTGTACCGCGAGCTGCCGGTCAATTCGATCTGGGAAGGCTCGGGCAATGTGATGTGCCTGGACCTGGTGCGCGCGCTGGGCAAATCCCCGGAAGACGCACGGGCGGCGCTGGCGGCCGAGCTGGCGCCGGCGGCGGGGCTGGACGAGCGCTACGCGGACCACGTGGCGGCGCTGCTGGACGGCCTGGAGGCGCGCCTGCACGACGAAGCCGGCGCGCGGGTGCTGGCCGAACAGATCGTGGTGGCGGTGCAGGCCGCGCTGTTGCTGCGCCATGCGCCGCACTGCGTGGGCGAGGCGTTCCTGCTCACGCGCATACTGCAGCCGGTGGGCGGGGCCTACGGGCGGTTGCCCGCCGCTGTCGACCTGGGGGCGATCCTGGCGCGCGCCCTCGTGTGATGATTATCATTTTTTTCACGTACAGACCGGGACAAACGGCCGCGCGGCTGGGATAATGCGCGCTTGCATGCTTCACACAGAACTTTTGAATTCCGCCATGAAACAAGACCCGCGCTTCCCGAACCTCTACATCCTGAACCACCCGCTGATCCAGCACAAGCTGTCGCATATGCGCGAGCACGACACCTCGACCCGCACCTTCCGCGAACTGCTGCGCGAGATCACGCTGCTGATGGGATACGAGATCACGCGCGACTTGCCGCTGACGACGCGCTCGATCAAGACCCCGCTGGTGACCATCGATGCACCGGTGATCGCAGGCAAGAAGCTGGCCGTGGTGCCGATCCTGCGCGCCGGCATCGGCATGAGCGACGGCCTGCTGGAACTGGTGCCGTCGGCGCGGGTCGGCCACATCGGCGTGTTCCGCGACCCGGAGACCCATGAGCCGGTCGAGTACATGGTGCGCCTGCCGGATACCGTCGACCGTACCTTCATCCTGTGCGACCCGATGGTTGCCACCGGCAACTCGGCGGTGCATGCGATCGACGTGCTCAAGAAGCGTGGCGTGCCGGACGAGCAGATCCTGTTCCTGGCCCTGGTGGCGGCGCCCGAAGGCGTGCAGGTGGTCCAGGATGCGCATCCGAACGTCAAGCTGTACGTCGCCTCGCTCGACTCGCACCTGGACGATCATGCCTACATCATCCCGGGCCTGGGCGATGCGGGCGACCGCATCTTCGGCACCAAGTAAGCGCCGACGATGGCAACCGTGCAGCCGGCCGACCAGCAGTTCTTCGCGCGCCTAGCCGAACTCAACGAGAAGTTCGCGGCGCGGCTGCCGTCGACCCTCGAGCGCCTGGCAGCGCTGTCGCAGCAACTGGAGCGCGCCGGCGCGCCGGCCTTCGACGTCGCGCCGGCGGCGGACGAGGTGCAGGCCATGCTGCACACGCTGGCCGGCTCGGCGGCCACCTTCGGCTTTCGCGGCCTGGGCCACCATGCGCGCCTGCTGGAACAGCGGCTTCGGGTGCTGCGCGCCTTCGATGTCGTGGCCGCCACGGAGTGGCAAGCCTGGCGCGCCGAACTCGACGAATATATCCGCACCGCGCATCGCGATCCAAAATCCCTGACCTGAGCCGTTGCAGGGGCGCCCATTCGCGCGCGGCGCTACGCAAGCGGCATGCGCAAACGTGCGGCAGAGCAGAATTTGATTCATCGCAAACATTTGGTCGGGCGTTGCGCCTATATTTCCCCTCGTACGGGATAAAACGCGCTCCCCTAGTTATTGAATTTGAGAATCGTTGCAGCCAGGCGGTTTTTTTATTTAACGAATAGGGTGCGCGTCGGATTTATTCGGTATAATACGGGATCGTTGGGTTCGAGGTAGTAGTGCAGTCTGTCTGTCATTTCTTTCTTGCTTCTTCAAACGATCTGAAACGGGCGCAAGCCCAACTAACCTAAATAGGAAATTGTAAT
>Ga0265780_10008615_pt1 | contig 12362 bp, 6 predicted proteins | sample P1T30metagenome_FD_192432 | JGI IMG/M metagenome (GOLD analysis project Ga0265780, IMG submission 192432) | Plant litter microbial communities from East Loma Ridge, Irvine, California - P1 T30 | ecosystem: Environmental > Terrestrial > Plant litter > Unclassified | place: USA: California... | reverse complement strand
CCCCCGGGGTGTGGGATGGGGCCCGCCGGGCGACGCGGGGTGGGATGGGTGTGGGCGACGCGCGCTACGTCCCCGCGCGGAAATCCCCACCCAGCGCCCGGAACGTATCGCCCGCCGCCTGCAACTGCCGCGTCCGCAACTGAAGCAGCGCGCGCTCGGCGTCGAGCGCGGCGGTCTGCGCCGTCACCACATCGAGATAATCCGCCGCACCGTCGCGGTAGCGGATCAGCGCGAGATCGCGCGTGCGTTCGGCGGCCTTGGCGGCGGCGGCCTGATCGGCCTCGCCCGCGACGAGCAACCGCTGCGTGGCGAGATCGTCCTCGACCTCGCGGAACGCGTCCAGCACGGTCTGGCGGTAATTCGCCGCCGCCTCGTCGAACTGCGCGCGCGCCTGCCGCACCTGCGCCGCACGCCGTCCGCCATCGAACACGGTCAGCGCCGCCTGCAACGGCCCGAGCGCCCAGAAGCTGCTCGCAGCCCCCAGCCAGTCGCCCCCGATCGATTCGAACCCACCTTGTCCGCCAAGCGTCACGTTCGGGAAGAACGCCGCGCGCGCCACGCCGATCTGCGCATTCGCGGCGGCAACCCGGCGCTCGGCGGCGGCGACGTCGGGGCGGCGTTCGAGCAGAGTCGAAGGCAGACCGGGCTGGATCACCGGCGGGCGGGTCTGCGGATCGGCAACGGGAATCGAGAACGTCGCGGGCGCCTCGCCGACCAGCACGGCGATGGCATGTTCGTCCTTGGCGCGATCGATCTCGACTGCCGACAGCTCCGATTTCGCGCTCGAAAGCTGCGCCTGCGCACGGCTCACGTCGATGCCCGAGGCGATGCCACCGGAATGGCGCGTGTCGGTCAGATCGAACGCGCGCTGAAACGAGTCGACCGTCTGGCGCAGCAGCAGGATTCGCGCATCGAGCCCGCGCAGATCGAAATAGGTCGCGGCAAGCTGGCTCTGCAGCCCGAGCCGCACGCCTTCGACATCGAACGCGGCGGCATGCGCGTTGGCGCGGCCCGCCGCGATGGTGTTGCGCACCCGCCCGAACAGATCGAGTTCGTAGCCGAGCGAACCGCCCACCACCTTGTCGGTCTGAGTCGAGGCGAGTCCCTTGCTGAGCGGGCGGTTGGCCGAAAGGCGGTTGCGCTCGCCGCTCGCCGCGAGGTCGATTTGCGGGAACAGATCGGCCCGCGCCTGCCGCACCAAAGCCTGCGCCTGCTCATACCGCGCCGAGGCGGCGGCGAGATCGAAATTGCCCGCGTCGATCCGGCCTTCCAGCCCGTTCAGCGCGGGATCGCCAAACGCCTCCCACCATTTGCCCGCCGGCGCGGGCGTCGCAGCGGCGGGCTGCCACGGCGCGCTTTCCTTATACGCCGCCGGCGCCGTCAGCGCCGGGCGCTGATAATCGGGCGCCAGCGAACAGCCGCCGAGCAGTGCGGCAGTCGCCGCCAGCAGCCAGCCTGCCTTACTTGCCACCGGCCGCACCCTGGCGCTGCGCGATCTGCACCCGATCGCCCGACTGGAGCGAGTCGGGCGGGCTGTCGATCACGCGGTCGGTCGGCGCGAGCCCGGCACTGATCTGCACACGGTCGCCGAGATCGTGCCCGATCGTCACCGTCTTGATCTGCGCGCGGCCATCATTGCCGATGACGGCGACCTGCGTGCCGTTCTGCCCGACGATCATCGCGCTCGCCGGTAGTTCGACCGCGCTGCCGCCGCCCGCCACCGGGAAACTCGCCTGCGCATAGGCCCCCGGTTTCAGCGCGCGGTCGCCATTGGCGGCCTGCAACTCGACCAGCACCGTACCCGAGCTGGTGTCGACCGCATCCGCCGATCGCGTCATCTGCGCGGTAAAGGTCCGACCCGGATATTCGGGCAAGGTCAGCTTCACGTCCATGCCGGGGTGGACCTGCGCCGAATAGGCCTGCGGCACCTTCACGTAGATGCGGATGCGGCTGATGTCGGAGACGGTGAACAACGGCGTCGACGCCGCAGTCCCAGCCGTCACCAGCGTGCCGACGTTGGTCGAGCGCGTCGTGACCACGCCCGAGAACGGCGCGATCAACCGGGTGAACCCCTGCGTATAGCGCAACCGATTGACGTTGGCGCTCGCCGCATTGGCGAGCGCGGACTTCGCGGCGAGATCACCGACCTTCTCGTCGGTCTCCTGCTTCGAAACGGCATCCTTTGCGAGCATCGTCTTCCAGCGCGTTGCGGTGCTGGCGGCGAGCTGCTGGTTGGCGCGCGCGGTCTGGTAATCGGCCTGCGCGGCGGCGAGTTGCTGATCGACCTCGGGCGCATCGAGCACGGCGAGCACCTGCCCCTGCCGCACGCTGTCGCCGATATCGACGTACCATTTGCGGATATAGCCGCTGGTGCGCGCATAGATCGGCGCCGATTGCAGCGCGGCGAGCTGCCCCGGCAGCACCAGCGCACCGGTGCCCTTGCTCGCCGCCGGGCGGATCACCGTCACGGTCGGCACCGCCTGCGCAGTCGTCCAGGTCGCGAGCTGCGTCTCGGAATGCGAGCGCGCCACGATGCCTACGCCGACGACCGCCACTGCGGCGACCACGCCGATGATGCCGATCCGTTTCAAGTTGCGGCCGTCGCCCTCAGGCATGTGCAAGCTCCAGATGGCCCGGCGCGTCGCCGGGTACGGTTTTGGTATGGCGGCGATGCACCAGGCTGAAGATGACCGGCACGAACATCAACGTTGCGAAGGTCGCGACGGTAAGCCCGCCGATCACCGCGCGGCCGAGCGGCGCGTTCTGCTCGCCGCCCTCGCCGAAGCCCATCGCCATCGGCAACATGCCGATGATCATCGCGAGCGCGGTCATCAGCACCGGGCGGAAGCGGACTTGCCCGGCCTCCAGCGCGGCGGCGGTGGCGTCGCCGAGCACCTCGAGCCGCTCGCGCGCGAAGCTGACGACGAGGATCGCGTTCGCGGTCGCCACGCCCATGCACATGATCGCGCCGGTCAGCGCCGGCACCGACAAGGTGGTGCCGGTGATGAACAGCATCCAGATGATGCCGGCAAGCGCGCCGGGAAGGGCGGTGATGATGACGAACGGATCGAGCCAGCTCTGGAAGTTGACCACGATCAGCAGGTAGATCAGCACGATCGCCGCGACGAGGCCGAAGCCAAGGCCGGAGAAGGCAGTCTGCATCGTCGCATATTGGCCGCGCAGCGTCACCGTCACGCCCTTCGGCGTCTGGCTCTTCAGGCTGGCGATGACGGTATTGATATCACCCGCCACCGCGCCGAGATCGCGGCCGTTGGTGGTGGCGTACACGTTCGTCACCGGCGCGATGTTGTAGTGCGAGACCACCGCCGCCGCATTGGCGCGGGTGATGTTGCCGATCCCGCCGATGATCTGCGCGCTGCCTCCGTTCGCCGCCGTCACCGGCACGTTGGCGAGATCGCTGAGCGAGCCGATCTGATATTCGGGCGTCTGCGCGACGACCGGATAGGACACGCCGCTCTTGGGATCGAGGAAGTACACCGGCGCGGTCTGTGAGGTGCCGGCGAGCGAGCTCGACAGGCTGTTGGTCACGTCGCGTTCGTTGAGGCCGTACTGGCCGGCGCGGCTGCGATCGATATCGACGTTGAGCTGCGGGTAGCGCGCGGATTGCTGGATGCGCGCATCGGCCACGCCGGGGATCGAGCCGATCCGGCGCAGGATCGCCTTGGCGAGCTTCTGGTTGTCCGCGTCGTTCTTGCCGGTGATCTGGATGTCGATCGGCGCGGGCGCGCCGAAGTTGAGGATCTGGCTGGTGATGTCGGCAGGCAGGAACGAGAAGGTCGTGCCGGTGAAGGCCTTGGGCAGCGCCTCGCGCAGTTTGCGCACATAGTCGGCGGTCGGCTTGTGGCCCTCGCTGAGCTGGATCAGGATGTCGCCATCCTGCGGGCCGATCGTGCCCGAGTTGTTGTAGGTCGTGTTGATCGAGCTGACCGGCAGCCCGATGTTGTCGACGATCGAGACCAGTTCGTTCGCGGGGATGATCTCGCGGATCTTGTGCGCGATCCGATCGAACTCGGCCGACGTATCCTCGATCCGCGAGCCGACCGGCGCGCGGACGTGAAGCGCCATCTGCCCGGCATCGACCGACGGGAAGAAATTCTCGCCGAGGAACGGCGCGAGCAGAAACGACAGGCACACGCAGACGAGGAAGCCGATCACGAACATTTTGCGCGCACCCAGCGCGCGTTCGAGCAGACCGATATAGCCGCTGCGCACTTTTTCGAACTGCCGCTCGAACCCGCGCTGGAACCGCACCAGCGGGTTGCGCGATGCCGGCGTGCCGGCGTCGTGGAGCGCCGCGTCGTCATGCGCCACGTGCGGCTTGAGCAAATACATCGCCATCGTCGGCACGAGCGTGCGCGACAGGATGAACGATGCGATCATCGCGAACACCACCGACAGCGCGAGCGGCACGAACAGGAAGCCCGACACGCCCGGCAGGAAGAACATCGGCACGAACACGATACAGATGCAAAGCAGCGACACGAACGCCGGCGTCACGATCTGCGCGGCGCCGTCGAGGATCGACTGGATCACCGATTTGCCCTGTTCGAGATGCCAGTTGATGTTCTCGATCGTCACGGTCGCATCGTCGACGAGAATGCCGACCGCGAGCGAGAGACCACCCAACGTCATCGTGTTGAGCGTATTGCCCGTCACCGACAAAGCGATGATCGCCGACAGGATCGACAGCGGAATCGAGATCGCGATGATGACGGTCGAGCGCCACGAGCCGAGGAACAGCAGGATCATCACCGAGGTCAGCGCGGCGGCGATCGCGCCTTCCTTGATGACGCCTTCCACCGCCGCCTTCACGAACAGCGACTGATCGCCGATCGGTACAATCTTCAGTTCGGGCGGCAAGGTCGCCTGAATCTTGGGCAGCGCATCCTTGATGCCCTGCACGATCGCCAGCGTCGAGGTCGCGCCGTTCTTGAGAATGGTGATGAGCACCGATCGCGACCCGTCGACATGGACTACGTTGGTCTGCGGCGCGGACCCGTCGCGGACATGCGCCACGTCGCGCATATAGATCGTCGCGCCGTTGACGACCTTGATCGGCAGCGCGTTCAGCTCCTCGATCGTGCTCGGCGCATTGTTGAGTTGCACGCTGTACTGGAAGCTGCCGATCTTGGCGAAACCGGCCGGGTTGATCTGGTTCTGCGCGGCGATCGCGTTGCCGACATCCTGCCCGGATAGCCCCTTCGATTGCAGCGCCTGCGGGTCGAGATCGATCTGGATCTGCCGCGTCCGCCCGCCCGAGGGATAGGGCACCGCCGCGCCAGGCACGGTGACGAGGCCGGGGCGAACCTGGTTCTGCGCGAGATCGAACATGCGGCCTTCGCTCAGCCCCTTGCCCGACAGAGCGAGCTGGAGGATCGGCACGGTCGACGCGTTGTAGTTGAGGATCAGCGGCGGCGTCACGCCCGGCGGCAATTGCTTCAGCACCGTCTGCGATACGCTCGTCACCTGCGCGGTGGCGGTGCGGATGTCGGCGCCGGGCTGGAAGTAGATCTTCACCACGCCGATGCCGGGCAGCGACTGGCTCTCGATATGGTCGATATCGTTGACCGTCGTGGTCAGCACGCGCTCGAATGGGGTGATGATGCGCCCGCTCATCTGGTCGGGCGGCAGGCCGCTATACTGCCACGCGGTCGCGATCACCGGCACGCGGATGTCGGGGAAGATGTCGACCGGCGTGCGGATCGCGGTCAGCACGCCGATGATCGCGATCAGGATCGCCATCACGATGAAGGTCAGCGGCCGCGTCAGCGCCATCCGGACGATACCGATCATCGCAGGTTCCCGATGCTGGACTGGTGCGGCGGAGCGACCCGTGCGCGTGTCATGTTGAAACTATCGGCGCCAATATGGTGCGATGCGGCGAACTGCGCTTCGTAAACATGAGTGTCCAATATTGTTTACGGCATGATTGATATGGTAGCCCTATCAATCATGGAATTGCGCCACCTCCGATATTTCGTCCAGGTCGCCGAGGATCTCCACTTCGCGCGCGCCGCAGCGCATCTCGGCATTTCTCAGCCGCCGCTCAGCCAGCAGATCCGCGCGCTGGAGGACGAATTGCAGGTGCGCCTGCTCGAACGCACCAGCCGCCGCGTCGCGCTGACTCCGGCCGGACGGTTGTTCCTCGACGCTGCTCGCGCGACGTTGCACGCGGCGGACAATGCGGTCTCGGTGGCGCGGCGTGCCGCCCGCGGCGAACTCGGCGAACTCGCGATCGGCTTCAGCGCCTCGGCGCCGTTCGTGCCCGAGATCGCCCACGCCATCGCCGAATTCCGCGATCGCTACCCGCAGATATCCCTGGTGCTGCGCGAAATCGGCGGCGCGGATCATCTCGAGCAGATCAAGGATCATCAGCTCGACATCGCCTTCCGGCGCGGCCGCGCGATCCCCGATCTGCCCGATACGCTGATCGCCGAACCGTTCCTCAGCGAGCGGATGTACATCGCCTGCCCGCCCGGCCACCGGCTCGCGCAGCAAGCCAGCGTGCGGATCGCCGATCTCGCCGACGAACCTCTGGTGCTCTACGCCAACGAGCGCAGCACCTTCACCAGCCACCTGCTCGATCTGCTCCGCGAAGGCGGCGTCGAACCCCGCATCGCCCAGATCGTCACCGACGTGACCAGCCTGTTCGGGCTGGCGGCGGCGGGAATCGGCGTGATGGTGATGGTCGAATCGCTGTGCAACCTCCAGTCGCCGATGCTGACCTACCGCCCGATCACCGACGATACCGCGACGATCATGCTATGGCTGGTCCGCCACCGCGACCCGACGCTGCCGTGCCGCAACTTCCTCGCGCTGCTCGATGCGCCGACCCGGACAGGGATAACGGACGTGGGGTTCGCCCCGCACGCGATCTGCTCCCCTCCCTGGAAGGGAGGGGCTGGGGGTGGGTAGGTGTTTGGCACGCGAAACATCCCCTCGCGAGCCAACCCACCCCCGACCCCTCCCTTCCAGGGAGGGGAGTTCGGTTCCGCTTTTATCCGACCGGCGGGCGCGTCACCGCGCCGACATCGAGAACGGTCGCGCCGCCGTACCGCTGCCCCAACTCTTGTTGGGCACCGTCGCCATCGTGAAGCGCAACTCGCCACCGCTGCGGATCTCGCCGTCGGTCACGAAACTCCGCGTCAGCGCCACCCCGTTCAGCGTCACCGCGCCGACATACGGCTTCGCATCGGACAGCCCCTCCGCGACCACCGTGAAGCGCTTGCCGTTGGGCAAATTCAGCACCGCGCGCGACACGAATGGCCGGCCGATGACATATTGGTTCGATCCCGGCGCGACGGGATAGAAACCGAGCGCGGTGAAAACCAGCCACGCGGACATCTGGCCGAGATCGTCGTTGCCGCCAAGCCCGTCCGGCGTCGGCTTGTACTGGCTGTTGACGATCTGCTTCAGCCGCGCCTGAGTCCGCCACGGCGCGCCGGCATAAGCGTAGAGATAGGCGACGTGATGGCTCGGCTCGTTGCCGTGGATATATTGGCCGATCAGCCCGGCGATATCCTCGGCATGGCTGTAATCGATCTTCGACATATCGAAATCGAACATCGCATCGAGCTTGGCGATCGTCTTCATATCGCCGCCGAGCAGAGCGACCAGCCCGGCCTCATCCTGCGGCACGAACCAGCTATATTGCCACGCGTTGCCCTCGGTGTAATCCGAGCCATAGTTGATCGCGGTCGGATCGAAAGGCGTGCGGAACCCGCCAGTCGAAAGGCGCGCGCGCAACCAGCCGCTCTTCGCATCGAAGCTGTTCCGCCAATTCCCCGCGCGCGTCTCGAACCGGTCGGCGATGTCGGTCTTGCCCATCGCCCGCGCCATCCGCGCGATCGACCAGTCATCGAACGCATATTCGACCGTCTTGGAGGCGGCCTCAGGCTCCTTGTCGATCGGCACATAGCCGCGATCGATATAGTCGCCGAGGCCGCCGTAAGCGCGGTGATCGGCGCTCGCGACCATCGCCGCCAAAGCCGCATCGGCATCGAACCCCCGCAGCCCCTTCAGATACGCATCGGCGATCACCGGCACGGCATGATAGCCGATCATGCACCACGTCTCGCGGCCGGCGAACTGCCACACTGGCAGGATGCCGTCGGGGCTCACCTGCTGGCTCGCCACCAGCGACTGCACGACATCGGCGGTGGTCTGCTCGGGCTGGACCAAGGTCAGTAGCGGATGTTCGGCGCGGAACGTGTCCCACAGCGAGAAGGTCGAGCGGAAGGTGAAACCCTTGGCACGATGGACCTGATCGTCCGGCCCGCGATAGCGCCCGTCGGCATCGCTCCACACGCTCGGCGCGAGCAAGGCGTGGTACAGCGCGGTATAAACGCTGGTGCGCACGCCCGCTGGCGCATCGATCGCCACCGCGCCGAGCGCCTTCTCCCACGCGGCGATGGTTCGCGCGCGCACCGCATCGAAATCCCCCGCCTCGCTGGCGAGATTGGCGACGGCGGCGTTTTCATCCACTCCCGACAGCGCGACCTTCACCTCCAGCGGCGCGTTCAGCACGCCGAAATCGAGCCGCGCCTCCAGCGCCCGACCGAGCTTCTCGGCGAGCGCAGCGCTGCCGCGCCCTGGCCCCTGAAAACCCTTGTACAGCACCGTCTCGTCGCGATCGACGAAGGCGTGATCTGCCAGCGGCGCGGAGAAACGCATCGCGAAATACAGCTTTCGCCCCGGCGCCCAGCCGCGCGTCTCGCGAAACCCGGTCAGCACGCCATCGGGCCGCAAATGCAGCCCCGACCACAACACCTTGCCGGGATAGTTATACAGCGACGAGCGCAGGTCGATCAGCAGATGCGCCGCCCGCCCCGCCGGAAAAGTATAGCGATGCACGCCGATCCGTGTGCCGGCGGTCAGTTCGGCGCGCACCTTGCTGTCGGCCAGCGTCACCGCATAATAGCCGGGATGCGCGGTCTCGGTCTTGTGATCGAACCGCGAGCGATAGCCGGTCCCCGGCTGCTTGGGGTCGCCGGGATCGAGCTCCACCCGCGCGCCCACCGCCGGCATCACCAGCACATCGCCGAGATCACTATGCCCGGCACCCGAGAAATGCGTGTGGCTGAACCCCTGGATGGTCGGGTCTTCGTAGCGATAGCCAGCCGCATGGCTGTAGCATTCGCGGATCTCGCAGCGCGTGTCGGTATCGGGCGAGAGCTGCACCATACCGAACGGCGCGGTCGCCCCGGGGAAGGTATGCCCCTCGCCGCCGGTGCCGATCATTGGATCGACCGCATCGACCGGCGCTGGCGTTTGCGCGGCGAGCGGCGTGGTGGCGAGAAGGGCGGCGAGCAGGATTGGGTAGCGCATCGGCCGAGTTAAGCAGGCCGCACCGGGCGGCGCCACCCCGTTCTCGCTAAGCCCATACCACCACGCTCAGCTCGCGGCGAACACCCCGCAGGCGACACGCCCGCCGCTGTTCCCCGATGGGTCGGTCATCAGATCGTCCGGCTTCGCGTGCACGACCAGCGCCGAACCGTCCGCGTCGAGCAGACCCGCCATCGTCGCGCCCGGCACGGTCACGCCGATCGTGCCGCGGCCATCCGCGCCGATGACGAGGTTGGGCAGATCGCCCTCGTGCGGTCCTTGCGGGTTCATCGATCCGTGCTTCATGCCCGTAGGGTTCCAGTGGCCGCCGGCGCTCGCGAAATCGGGGCCGGCGCATTGGCCGGTCATGTGGATGTGCGCGCCGTGCGTTCCGGGCGGCATCGCCGAGGCGTCGACGGTGATGCGCAGGCCTCCCGACACCTCGGTGGCGGTGGCCCGGCCGACATCGGCACCGTCGGCGGTACGGAGCATCGCGACCGCGCGCGCGCCCTGTGGCGTCGGCGCGCCGAGCGCGGTCTTGTCCTTGTCGCACGCCGCCAGGCTCAGCGTGGCGGCAAGGCCGCCGGCGATGATCGCGATCCGCATGTCCATTCTCCTGTTCACTCAAGCCGCGATGCTAACGCACCATGCCCGCCGCGCAACCGCCTTCGCTATTTGCGGTCGGTCTTGAAGCTGATCGCTAGACCGTAAAAGCGCGGTTCGCCACCGATGAAGGTCGGCAGACCGAGCGAGTCGCCGGTGTTGCCAGCATCCTTGATGTATTTCTTGTCGAACAGGTTGGTGACGAACGCTTCGAGCCGCCACACGCCGCCTTTCGGCTCGATGCCGAGCCGCGCATCGACCAGCGCATAGCCCTTCTGATATTCATCCCGGATCAGATCGGGGATCAGGTTCTTGGCTTGCAGCGCAGGCTTGTCGTTGTCGTCGTCGAAGAAGATGCTCGACTGGTAGGTGACGCTCGGGGTGAAATCGATCGTGACCGGGCCGGCAGGCAGCTTGGCGATGAAGCCGGCCGAGAGCGCGTTGTCGGGTGAGAGCCGGAAGCGGTCGCCCTGCCGCGCGCCTTCCTTGAAGCGACCGTGGCTGTACGAATAGGTGCCGAACACGGTGAGCGCCCTGAACGGCACGTAGCGGATTTGGCCCTCGAACCCATAGCTCTCGGCCTTGCCGGCGTTGGTGGTGACGAACTGCGTGCCGACCTGCTCGGTGGTCTGGAAGTTGTTGTATTTGTAGTAGAACACCGAGCCGTCGGCGAACAGGGTATGGCCGAGCAGCGCGCTCTTTGCGCCGACCTCGAAACTGTCGACGGTTTCCGAGGGCAGCAGCTTGAAATTGGGCGCACCGTACGGCGTGCTCGGAGCGGAGACGCTCAGCACTTCGGGGCGGCGGCCGCGCGCATAGGTGGCGTAGAGGTTGAGATCAGGCGTCGCCGCGTAGCGTGCGGTCGCGCGCCAGGTCAGGCCGTCGTCGTTTGAGGACTGGTTGATGCGCGATCCGTTGCCGGCGGTCGGCTGCGCGCCAAGGCCGAACAGCGGGAAGGCAGCGGAGACCGGCGCATTGGCCGCGCCCGGCGTCGCGAGCCCGGTCAGCAACGCGTTGAGCGCGAGCAGTTGCGGGGTCGGGTTGCCGCCGGCAGCGGCAATGGCCTGTGCGGCGGACTGGAGCGACTGCGCGGCGATCACCCCGCCGAGGATCGAGCGGTTGTTGAGCGCGACGCTGATGCCGGTCTGCTTGTCGTCATGCGAATAGCGGATGCCGCCACCGATATCGAGTTTGTCGGTGATGTGGAGGGTCGCGTCGCCGAACACGTCGAAGCTCTTGGTGCGCGCATAATTGGTGTTGGTTTCGAGATGCGCGGTCGGGAGATTGTTGGCGATGCCGGCGGCAGCGGCGGCGGGCAGACCGAAGCCGCGCTGCAGGATGTTGGCAGCGAACGCACTGCTGTCGATGATCGAGATCGGTGCGGGCGCGTTTAGGGCGCGGCCGGGGATCAGCCCGCCACCGGCGAGCACGCCCGGCGTGCTCGCATCGGCCAGCCGCGCCAGCACCGCGCGCTCGTCGAACTGCGCGGGCGCGCGCTGCGATCCGTCCTCGTGGAAATAGGTGCCGCCGAGAAAGGCGTCGAGCTTCTCGCCTTTGTAGGCGAGCCGCAGCGTCGCCATCGTCTGCTTGCCGCGCGCATCCTCGGCGGCGGTGAGCAAGGGCAGCGAAATGCCGTCCGCGTCGAACACTTCCTCACCACCGAAGCGGCGGTAAGAGCCGAGCAGGTTGAGCGACCAATGATCGTCGAACGCGTAATTGGCGATGCCCGTCGCGCTCCAGACATGGCGTTCGAGACCGAGCGGCTTGCCGCCCTCGAACCCGGTCGGTGCGGCGAGCGCGGCACCGGAGTTGCGCCCGGCGTCGCCGAGGATTGCGCCGGTGGCCGGGTTGGTCGGCAGGAACGCGATCGACTTGAACGAGGTGCCCGTCGCCGAATCCTGCTCGTAATTGCCGATCAGATCGACGGTGAGCTGCCCCGGTGCCCAGCGCAGCGACCCGCGGATCGAATCACCCTGGCTCGAATCGAACGCGTCGCTTCTCCCGGTGCCGAGCAGATTATCGACATAGCCGTCACGCTTCTTGCTGCGCGCGGCGACGCGGACAGCCAGCGTGTCGGTGAGCGGCACGTTGACGGTCGCATCGAGGCGGTAGGCGCTGTAATTGCCGTAGGAGCCATAGAAATACCCATAGGGCGCGCTCGGATCGGCCTTGGCGGTGACGATGTTGACCGCGCCGATCAGCGCGCCGCGCCCATACAGTGTCGATTGCGGGCCTTTGGCGATCTCGACCCGTTCGAGATCGAACAGTTCGACATAGGACCCGCGCGACTTGGAGATCGAGACGCCGTCCTGGAACACCGACACGCGCGGTTCCTCGAACGCGTTGCCGCTGTCCGAGGTGATGCCGCGCATCACGAAGCCGGGATTGTTGGGCGACTGGTTCTGCACCACGAA
>Ga0265780_10008613_pt1 | contig 12365 bp, 19 predicted proteins | sample P1T30metagenome_FD_192432 | JGI IMG/M metagenome (GOLD analysis project Ga0265780, IMG submission 192432) | Plant litter microbial communities from East Loma Ridge, Irvine, California - P1 T30 | ecosystem: Environmental > Terrestrial > Plant litter > Unclassified | place: USA: California... | reverse complement strand
GAATCGATTCGTATCGCGATCAAGGAGGTTTCCGAATCCATCCAGGTTGAGGCCAACGCCAAGCGCTCGCTGGAGGCTGCATTGCTGGCGGCCGAGGTCGGCGCGACTCCGTTTTCGAAGTAAGCAGCGCCCAGGCGGCGGGGGATGCCGCCACCAACATAAAACAAAAACAGGGGATCGACTTGAAGAACGTACCGAAGCTGCTGGATGCGCTGCGCGACCGGAATCAGATCAAGAGCGACGCGGCGCTGGCCCGCGAGCTGGACGTAAGCCCGAGCGTGATCAGCAAGCTGCGCGCTGGCGGGGAGCTGGGCCCGACGCTCGTCCTGCGGATCCACGAATACCTCGGCGTGCCGGTGGCCGAAATTCGCGACCTGGCTAAGTAAGGCCGAATTCTCACCAATAACACAGTAGTCCCGGTCAAGTCCTTGGATTTGACCTAGATCAAACGAGCGGAGAACAGATGGATCAACCGAAGGAAGAGGCGCCGGCACCGATTGAGCCCGGCCACGTGATGAGCCGCGAGAAGTTCAAGCGGATGTTGGAAGAGCAGAAGCAGTAAAGAAAAAGCCCGATTGCAGTCGGGCTCCCTGAAACACCTACATGTGAGGCACGAATGATAACAGCAAATTCCACGCTGGCGGTGCACGCTGGCGAAGAGCAGTCTTCAGGCCTGGTCGCAACGACATTGCCGGCTGGTTCCCGTTACTTCCGGTCGCAAGCCCCAGTCGCGGCGCCCGTACAGTACTGGTCGACCAACGACGAGGCTTTCGAGTCCGAAACCCTGTCGAGCCTGGTCATCACGAACGACTGGCTGCGCGCTAACGACATCGTCTATGTCGGCGACCAGCAAACCATCGAACTGAGTGCCCTGGCTACTGCGGACGACGTGATTTCGTTCATGGCCCAGCGCGCTAAGGTTCTCGCCGGCGTCAAAGCCGAAGGCTACCCGCAGGTGAGCGACGAAGAGAAGGCGCTGCTGACCGCGGCGATTGCAGGCTGGATCGCTCTGTGCTGCCCGCCGACCTTCTTCGGCGTGGAGAGCATCCGCAAGCACGTGCTGACCGATCTCGACCTGGATGCCGCCGCGCGCGAAGTGATCGGCGGGGCGCAATGACCATGTTGACTGCAGACCGCTTCCTAAAAGAGGCCGCCGGCCATCAGACGGAAATCCTTCGCGACGACGGCGTTTATCGACACGTGCGCTTCCAGCGCCCCGGCACGATGTGCATGCACTTCGATTTGATCACCTGGCCCGGCTACCTCTGCTACACCGGCGACATGGGCACTTACGTGTTCACCCGCCTGCGCGACATGTTCGATTTCTTCCGCCGCTCGTACAGGGAAAACCAGTTCAACATCGATCTGCATTACTGGGCCGAGAAGGTTGAGGCTGGCGACAGGCGCGGGTGCGGCAACGGCGTCATCGAGTTCAGCAAAGCGAAATTCGACACCAACGTGCGCGAATGGGTTGAAGACTTTATCAAGGACGAGGTCGGGCAGGTGGACGAGGCGGATGAGGCGGCACTCCTGGCGTGCGCAATGAAGGATCTGCGTGCGGCCGTCGAGCGCGAGGTGATCGGCGCCGACGATAACGACATCCGCAGCTTTGACGCCGCGCGTGATTTCGAGTTCGGCGCGAGCGACAGCGATGCCTGGTCGGCCTTCTACGGCTCCGACCGCACGTTCGACTTTGGCGACTTCTGGGAGGTCGACCACGATGTGTTCACGCATCGCTTCCAGTGGTGTTGCTTCGCCCTGGCCTGGGGGATCAAGCAGTACGACGATGCCAAAACGGCGGACGAGCGCGATCCGCGCGTCCCAGACATGTTCGAGGTGGCCCAATGACCCGCGCTCGCCACATCATCCCGAGCCGCAGCATCGAGCGCATCGAGCGCCTGCGCATCCTGGTCAATGCTCTGTATGCCGGCCCGCTGACCCGCGAGGAAATGGGTGACCTGCTGAAGATCGGCCCCTCGGGCGTGCGCAAGTACCTGGTCGAGCTTCGCGGCAAGGTCGCGGAGAAGGGCGCCGCCGGCGAGCAGCGCTGCAGCTTGACGCTTACCGCGGCAGAAGCCGCCGACTACCTCGCCAGCCTGGCGGCGCAGGCCGCAACCCGGCCCCCAGTTCGCCGGCTGTCGGACTTCGACAAGGCAGCGCGCGACCCGGCCCGGCATTTCCACATCCTGGCTGATGACGCGCACTACGCAATTCGCCTGCGCCGCGCCCCGATCGTGCGTGATCCGCTGGTGGAAGCGTTTTTCGGCCCGCGCAGTGCGGCCATGGGAGCGCACGCATGAAGCGCGACCTGATGACACTGCAGTTGGATCTCGGACACGAACTCATCATCGACAACTTCGCTGGCGGCGGCGGAACCAGCACCGGCCTGGAGGCAGCCTTTGGGCGCCCAGTCGACATCGCGATCAATCACGATCCAGAAGCGCTGGCGATGCACGCCATCAACCACCCGCACACGAAGCACCTGTGCGAAAGCGTCTGGGACATCGACCCGATCAAGGTCACGAACAACCAGCCTGTTGCCCTGGTGTGGTTATCGCCGGACTGCAAGCACTTCAGTAAGGCCAAGGGTGGCAAGCCGGTCGAGAAGAAGATTCGCGGCCTGGCGTGGGTAACGCTGCGCTGGGCGGCGAAGTGCAAGCCGCGGGTAATCATGCTGGAAAACGTCGAGGAGTTCAAAACCTGGGGCCCGCTGATGCAGGACGAGGAGGGCAACTGGAAACCGGACCCGGCCAAGCGCGGTAAAACATTCGACAGCTTCGTCCGCCAGCTGCAGGCGCACGGCTACAAGGTCGAGCACCGCGAGCTGCGCGCGAGCGACCACGCTACCCCCACCATCCGAAAGCGCTTCTTCCTGGTCGCGCGCCGCGACGGCCTGCCGATCCGCTGGCCCGAGGCGACGCATGGCGCGCCGGACTCGCCAGGTGTGCGCGCCGGCCGCCTGCTGCCGCACCGCACCGCGGCCGAGTGCATCGACTGGTCGCTGCCATGCCAGAGCATCTTTGACCGTAAGCGTCCGCTGGCCGACGCAACCCTGAGACGGATCGCCAAGGGCATCATGCGCTATGTCGTCGACGCCGAAAAGCCGTTCATCGTCGGCGCTGGCGGCCCGGCGTATAGCGGCAAACCGGTGTCCGCCAGCCAGCCGTTTGGCACGCTGACCACCGAAAACCACCGCGCCGTCGTCGTGCCGAGCATCGTCCCAGTGACCCACCAGGGCGGCGTCCGCAGTGAATCGATCAACGAGCCATTCCGCACGATCACTGGCGCCCAACGCGGCGAGAAGGCGCTGGCCACCGCAACGATGATTCAGGTGGGATACGGAGAGCGCGAAGGACAAGCGCCCCGCGCGCTGGACATCGAGAAGCCGCTCGGCACGGTCGTTGCCGGCTCGGCCAAGGCAGCGCTCGTAACGGCATTCCTCAATGAGCATGCGAACGCGAGCAACCAGCGCATGATGCCGGCCGACGAGCCGCTCCGCACAATCTGCGCCCAAGTCAAGGGCGGGCACTTCAGCATGGTATCGGCTGCGCTGGTCGGCGTCGGCGGCCGGGCCGGTGACAGCCGCCCGCGCGGCCTGGACGAGCCAACGGCGACGTGCACGGCAAAAGCAGACGCTGCGCTGGTAACCGCATTCATGGCACAGCACAACAAGGAGCGCAGCGGAGTCAAGGCCGGCCGCCCAGTAGATGCGCCAATCTCCACCCTGACGGCATCGGGCTCGCAGCAGTCGATAGTGACCTCGCACCTGGTGAAGCTGCGCGGTACGAGCACCGCGGCCAGCGCGAACGAGCCGCTCCACACGATCAGCGCCGGCGGCCAGCATCACGCCGAGGTCCGCTCGTTCCTGCTGGCCTACTACGGCACCGATCAAGACCAGGCGCCAAGTTCGCCGCTCGCAACCATTACCAGCCGCGACCGGTTCGGCCTGGTGACGATCCAGGGGCAGGACTACGAGATCGTCGACATCGGCCTTCGCATGCTCGCGCCGCACGAGCTGTACCGCGCCCAGGGCTTCCCGGCGGACTACGTCATCGGAGAAATCCCAGACCCCACGGTGCTGTTCATCGGTGGCGAGCAGGTCGACGGCGACCCTCGCGCGCTGCCGCGCATCCCGCTGACCAAGTCTGCCCAGGTGCGCATGTGCGGTAACAGTGTCTGCCCGCCGCTTTCGGAAGCCCTCATTCGCGCGAACTTTGCGCACGAACGCCAAATAGCAGGAGTCGCAGCATGACTACCAAGGTAACCCCGAACACTGGCAGCGCGATCTACAAAGCCGCTGCCCACCTCGAGCACAGCGGCCCAATCTCCAGCGAATCGCTGTTCGCCGTAGTCGACTTCGGCCCGGCAACGGGCCGCCAGATGAAGCTTAATCGCGCCTACGAGTTGGGCTGGCTGCAGCAGACCCCGGCCGGCACCATCGACCTGACGGAGGGCGCACGCCAGCACTTCGCCAGCAAGCGTCCGAAGGAGAAGTACGTCGGCCAGGTTGTGCCGCCCCAGTACCGGCCGGATTTTCGCGCCAGTCTGGGGCTTAGCCCGAAGAACATCCCGAGCCGCCGGGGCATGCGCGACGACATCCCGGCCTGGTCGGTTCGTGAGAATCCGAAATATCGGACGGTCGCTTAATCATGGTCGACCGCTCGCTCAGCTTCGCGCATCTCAATGTTGGCGGTCGCCAGAGCTTCGCTCAACGACGTGGTGATGATCGAAATGCGTTTGTTGACTCCCACCCAGTGAAGATCGAAACGGCTATTGCGCACAAAGTCGCGCTGTCCCTCCAGCTGGATAGCGGCGGACTCGACAGAAACAAGCAGCGCATGGGTGTCAATTATCGGGCGAATCAATTCTGCATAAGGGCGTCCGGCTGCCGCGGTCTGAAGCAACACCCGAGTCGAAATGAAGTGTTCACGTTCGTGGAACTTGTAATCGAATGCCAGGCCGGCGCGGCGTTGAGTTGTTTCAAGCGCTTGCACGAGATGAATCGCATCGGTAATTACTTCCGCCGCGAAAGTGCCAGTGCGCTGGTCTTCTTTGGCATTGCGCGCGCGGTCAGCTGCGCGTTGTTTGGTGATCTGCTCGGTTGCGATGCGCGCAGAAGCAATGATCGCAACGATGGAGCCGACCGCCTGCACCCAAGCGGGAAGGTCGCCTGTTCCCGCGCCGGCGTCCGTCGCCAGCATGGCGAACGCTGTGAAGGAGATGAGGAGCAGGACAAGGGCGCCACTTATCTTGGCAATTTTGATAAAAGTTTTCATTTGGAAATATTAGCATGATGCGCCGCTCACCCATCAGGCAGGGCAGGCCCCTGCAGCGCAAGACGGCGATGGCGCGCGGCACCGGCTTCAAGGCGCCCGTCGCCGGAGCCGGCCTGCTGCGCGTGGCGTCGGTGCAGGCCAAGGCAGCGAAGCGTGCCCGTGAAGCCAAACCGGCGAAGCTGCCGAAGCCTATCAGGTCGCGCGGCATGAAGGGCCGCACACCGACCGCGGAGGAAGCGCGCTTCATGGATGCGATTGCCGCCCTGGGCTGCATCGCCTGCCGCAAGGACGGCTGGGAGAGCATGGACGTCAGCGTGCACCACATCGACGGCCGCACGAAGGACGGCGCGCACTACCTTGTTTTGCCACTTTGCGGTGGCCACCACCAAGCCGGCACCGGCGCCAACCCGACGCTGATCGCCGTCCATCCGGACAAGGCACGGTTCGAGGCGCGATACGGCACGCAGCGCGACCTGCTGGCCGAGTGCATCGAAATGCTTGGCATTCAGGAGGAGGCATGACGGCGCAAGGCCAACGAACAGCAAAAGCGCCGGCGTTGCAGTACGCGAATCTAGCTGCGGTGGCGCGCATCGGAGCCACGAAGCACGGTAGTGCGATCTGGCAGCTCGTGTGCGAATGCGGCCAGGCGCTGGAGGCAGACGTCCCGGCGATCAAGCGCGGCTCGGCACGCTGCCCAGACTGCAACCCGACGTATGGCGACCTTGAGGCGCAGCGCATCCTCGCCGTGCTGCCCGCCACAATCGACGAGATCGTCGAACGCTCTGCGATGACGTTGCAGCAGGTCCGCTACCGACTGACGGTGATGAAGCCTGAGCTGTGCCATACCGGGAAATGGCGGCGGCCGAGTGGCAGCGGCGCCTGCCGGCCTGTCATCGTTGCTGGCCCGGGTGAGGACGTGCCATGCACGCTGAAGCCTCGTGATAACGCCGAGTCGAAGCGCCGCTACAGGAAGCGAATCCAGAAGGCGATCAAGCGCGCTATGGAAGGCGGGAAGGAGGACGTGCGCTATATCCGGTACATCGCCCGTCACAAAGCGCGCCTGACCGCTAAGCAAACGCGAGCGCAGCCGCAGACCTGGCTGTCTGCACTCATGGGATAGGGAAGGTGGAGCGAATGAGTATTTATGGATGCCACAACAAGCCGCGGCCGGTCATCGGCGCACCGATAAACGTGCAGGACGGCTATCACGTCGGAATTTTCGACTACGAGGACGGCACCAGCGACCGCATCGATCGAATCGTGCAGGTTCCCTATGGGATGTCGACGCCATGCCAGTACACCAAGCTGCACGTCGCGGACCCGCAGTGCTCGGGCTGCGTGCATCGCGCCAGGGATGCCGCCTGACGCGGCGCCATTGAAAAGAAAGGATCGAACATGGGAAGCATTTTGACAATAGAAGGCGCCACTAACGGTTCTGGCCTGATGCCGTTCCAGTTTGGTGGCGTGCAAATTCGCGTTGTGACCGATGACGACGGCGCGCCGTGGTTCGTGGCTCAGGACGTTTGCGCCGTGCTATGCGTCGGCACTGACCAAACCCGACGCCTGGATGATGATGAGAAGGGTCTGCGTTCAATACAGACCCCCAGCGGCGCCCAGCAAATGGTAGCCGTCAACGAGTCTGGCTTGTATAGCCTGGTCCTGGGAGGCCGCAAGCCAGAGGCTAGGGCGTTCAAAAAGTGGGTCACCGCAGAAGTTTTGCCAGCGATTCGCCGCAATGGGACGTATTCGGTTGCTGCGGCGCCAGCCTTGCCGAATTTCCTTGATCCTGTCGCTGCCGCGCGCGCCTGGGCAGATTCGCAGGAGCAGAAACAGCGACTGCAGGTTGAACTCGCCGCCGCCGCGCCGGCCGTGGAGTTCGTCGGCCGCTACGTCGAGTCGACCGGTCTGATGACGTTTCGCCAGGTCGCCAAACTTCTGAAGGTCAAGGAGCCGGAGTTCCGCAAGTTCCTGCACGCCGCCAAGATCATGTACCCGCTGAATGGCGAATGGACGGCGCACGCCCAGCACATCGAGGCAGGGCGCTTCGAGATGCGTACCGGCACCGCCAAGAACGAGCACGCTTTCAACACGGCGAAGTTCACCGCCAAGGGCGTCGAGTGGGTCGCCGGCGAGATGGCAAAGTGGCAGTTGAAACACCGCGACCAGGAGGCCGATCATGCTTAGCCGCGAAGCTCTCCGCCAGGCCGCGCAGTCGCTGCCGGCCGTGCTCGTCGACTCGGTCCAGCTGCTCGAACTGCTTGACGCTGCCGACCGCGCGCCGAAGCCCCGCAAGCCGCGCAACACTGCCCAGCAGGACAAAGACGCTGCCGACGATGAGAAGTGCGCACGCTGGCTGTTCGGCACCCTTCTCAACACCATGCCCAAGGCAAAGGAGCCGAACTTCGCTTCCTGGGCCAAGGAAATCCGCCTGATGCGCGAGCGCGACGACCGCACCCGCAAGGAAATCTGCGAACTGTTCCGCTGGGCGCACGGCCATTCGTTCTGGCGTTCGAACATTCTGTCGCCGGCGAAGCTGCGCGAGCACTGGGACCGGCTGGCGATTCAGCGTGACACGGACGCCCAGCCGAAGAAACCGGCTGGCAACTGGTGGGCGACCGACGAAACGATCCTTGCGAAGGGCAGGGAGCTGGGCATCGCGCCGCGATCGGGCGAGTACATGGGCCAGTTCAAGGCACGCATCGAGGCGATGCTCGACCCCGCAAACGAGCCGAAAGTTTGTGCAGCGCCGCCCACGCCGCCCCGCCCGACCATCGTCCCGGCGCCGGAGCCCACCGCCCAGGCAGAGCAGCGCAAGCATAAACCTGAAGGCATGGGAGCACTGCGAGACTTGGTACGCAAAGTCGTTCTGCCGGCGAGGGCCGCATGACTCGACAGAGCGAAGACATCTGCGCCCAGTGCAAGAACCTGACTGGGAAGGGCTACCGCGAGCAGTGGGCAGCAGGGAAGGGCCGGTGCACCGGGTACGACGACGGCATGGCCCAGCTCCGCGACCCGTTCGTGGCATGGAACGCCCGGGCCTGCATCTGGTTCGATCGGGATAAGGACCCGAAACGACGCGAGGCACGCGAGCAGTGGATTGAAGAGCGCCGCGCAAAAGAGCAAAACAACAACGAAGTTGTACCAGAAACGAAAGGATGACATGAGCGACAAGAATGACCAGGACGTGAAGGGCCCGGAATATACCGGTGGATCTGTCTCTTACTACCGCGTGACGGTCGGCAGCCCGACGAGCCCGGAGCTGCCGCCCTACGTGGCCGAGTGCAACGACATCATCGAGGCGCTAGGCATGAACTACGCCGAGGGCAACGCGTTCAAGGCACTCTGGCGCCGAGCGGCCGCGCAGAACCTCGGCTTGGCGAAGAAGGGTTATAAGGATGGGCTCTACGATGCCGAAAAAGTCGAGTTCTTCGGTGGCCGTATGGTGGCGCAGTCAAAGCGTGCGTTAGCGCAAGAAAACGACGCACTCTACTTAGCCCTTAAAGGATTGGCTTGATCGAGTTCATCGTCCCGGGGCAGCCGGTACCGAAAGGGCGTCCCAAGTTTGCTCGGCGCGGCAAAGGCGTGGTTGCTTACACGCCAGCCAAGACCGCAGCCTACGAAGCGCTTGTCCAGCATGCGGCCGGCGCGGCGATGGCGGGGCGCCCGCCTACTGCTAGGCCTGTAAAGCTAGTCGTGAGCCTCGCTTTGCAGGTGCCCACCAGTTGGTCGAAGAAGCGCCGCGGAATGGCGATCGCTGGCGAGATCCGCGCGACGAAGAAGCCGGATGCAGACAATGTTCTGAAGGGACTGAAGGACGGTTGTAATGGGATTGTCTGGAACGACGATGCCCAGGTCGTGTGCATCGAGCTATGGAAGGCTTATGGTGAAACACCTGGCGCCTTAGTTTCGGTAACCGAAATTGAGGGCCAGGCCGCGTGAGCGTTGTCGCTGACGTCTGATTGCGCAAGCAGCTCTATTGAGGCTTACGCAACGTTCTTGCCCTTCGACTTGCGGCGCAGCAGGCCGAGACCAGCCAAGCCCAGACCGACTAAAGCAAGGCTCGCTGGCTCAGGCACTTGCGTTGGATCGTAATAAGGAATGTCCCGTGGAAGCAAGAAAGTCGCACCCTCGTCTAAGAGGTACGCCAGGGACGCATCTACAGGGACCTGCTTTGCCGTGCCAAAGTAGGCTGCGCTTCGCATGGGCTGACGGTCCGGGAAAGGTGAACGCGGTCCAGGTCCGGATACGACGCTCATGCTGTAGTTGAACGTGCCCGGCTGGTCGCCTGCACTGAACATCAGCCACATCCGAGCGAAATATTCTTCTTGTGCGGACGCTGCCAGGTACATGTTGGTTGGCCCAAGGCCGGTAAAGCTCGTAGTGCTTTCGATGAGACTACCCATCTGATAACTGTCAAAACGTTCTTGGGTGTTAAATTGTCCGAGTCCCGTCCTGATGGAGAAGTAGGCTACCGACTTATCGTCATCACGGATGATTACTGTGTTCGTGCCAAAACCTGAGAATCCGGCCGAGCTCAATTCGTATTGCACATAGCCAGCTGATGCATTAAGTGAGAGAAGCGTTGTTGCTGTAAGGAGCAATATTTTCTTAATCATGGTTACTCTTTCAGAATGTTGGAAACCATAACCACATAGCAAGCAACATGCCAGGAGTAAATTAATGTTTAATTACAATTGCTTATATTCTATGGAAGCTTTTTTGAAAAGCTGATGTAAAGTTTTCCGACTGTTGGTCTGTTATATTTGGGGAGAATTGGTTTCTGCACTTTGTGTCGCTTTTCTGCTCCGATCAGCGCATCCTACTGAACGGCCGAATTTAGACCAATGAGCAGAATTAGCGATTACGTGCCGACATAGCTGTAAGTGACGTCTTCCGTCAGTGTCAAACGGAACCGGCCAGTATCAACTACGCCAGAAAAAGTATCGAACACACTGAAGGCGATCATGATCCGGATGGTGCCAGGAGTTATTCCTGCCTGACTTCCACAAGGCAATAAATTGCACTGGACTACTGAATTCTGAATTGGTTTTCCCGGCTGAAGCGCTGCCAGCTCCTCTTTGGCAATTCTGCTGGCGACCTTCGCTGCCTCCTGCGCCAGCAGTGGAGATCTCATTTCCGCCATGGACACGGTCGACAAATAACGCCCCGCATCCTGAGCTACTTTTTGCACGACGGTGTAATGCCAGAAGACGCGCGCGAAAAAGATGGGGAACGTCATGAGAGCTACCAGCATAAACATCACAAGTGCCGCCTCTACAGCAGCAGCGCCGCGCTCGCGGTTGGGACGTTTGATCGGGCGCATGGACGCTGGTTCTTTCATGGCAAATCCGCTGCATTTCCATCTCAGCCTTCGGAAAACTAATCTTAAAGATCGGTGGGCTGTGGAAATTGACGTTCAGCAAATTTAGTGTAGGACTTTGGATACAAAGTGCCGACTTGCAATTTGGAAAAGTGCGGACAGGCAAGAAGATTGATCTTCAAGTGCTACGCTTGCTCATCCATTGGGAGAGCCAGCCATGTTCGTCGAAAAGTACCTTCAAGCCCTCAGCACGTCCGACCTGCGCGACGACGAACTGCACCGCCAGACGGAAGCGCTTGCCGCGGCCGCACTGGCGGATCTCTCTGGTGGCTCGGGTGCCGTGTTCGGTTCCCTGCTCGCGCGGGCGAAATTCGCTGATGGCATCTGTCACAAGACCTTCGAGGCCGGCAATCACAGCCTGGCGGTGCTGTTTGCCGCATGGACGAAAACGGTTACGCAAAAGGGCCTCGACCGCGAGTGGCTCAAGATCAAGCATCCTTGGGACATCAGCGCCGCGCACAGCATGTACGCCAAGATCGCACGCGTTTCGCTCGCTCACTGGCTGGAAGGCGCCTGCGAGACCTGCAACGGCACGAAGATCGCGCACGGCCGCGCGTGCACGCACTGCAGCGGGACTGGCCTGGAGCCGATTCAGGGTGGTGCGGTGGAGCGTCAAAAGATCGCCGACATGATCAGCGAACTGGAAGGGTTGTATCAGTCACACAGCGCGCGGGCCGGCGCCAAGCTGCGCAAGGCAGCTTAGTGCGAGGCGCCTAAGCTCGCTTGAGACCCGCCGCGCGCACTCTTGCAAGGTGAGCGAATCGCTCCATCCGGCGGCGCAGCACAGGCTCCGCATGTCGCGCGATCAAGTAGGCCACCAAGCCGACGATTACGATCGCGATGGCGACACTAGTCCCCCGGTTGATTCCAGCGCTAGTGGCATAGTGAAGTGCAGCGCCGCCCACGACCTCATGGATAAGGTAAAAAGGGTACGTCACCAGCCCAGCAGTTCTAATCCAGTTCTTCGCACGCGCGCCGGGAGCCCAGATGGCTTGATACCTGAGCGAAGCATGGATGACGCCGAGCAGTGCCAGGAAAAGCAAGAACCCACATACCGCAAGGCTCATCGCCGTCATGGTCCGTGATGCGTAGTTGTCCTGAATCTGAAGGGCCCGGCAAAGAATCTCCAGCCCAGAAAAGCCTATCGCCAGCCAGAGCAAAATGTAGTCGAGTGACTTGAGTGTACGTTGGCTGGTCACCATCCAGACGTAAATCCCGATTGCGAAGTACAGGCCGTGGCGAAGCAACAGCATGTTCTTTAGACCGTAGCCCAGATCCAATGAACTCGCGTCAGAGCCTTGAAGCAGTGTAGAAGACAACAGTGCCACGTAAGGAACGCTGATCACAACTAGGAGTCGGGCAACAGTCCGAAGCCGCTCAGCACCGCCAACAAGCAGCGACACGAGCACTAGACCATAAAACGAAAGCTCAATCGGCAGAGTCCAGTAAGAGCTTGCGAGGGCGTAGTCACCAAGAAGAGATAGCGATCGCACGAACGCGCCCAGCAGAGGGATTACACCGATCCCTAAAGCCTGATAAGCCGAGCGCGGCACGAGCAGCAGCACAGCCCCACTGACGAGCGCTGCGATCCATGCTGTCGGGTGCAGCCGCATAAAGCGGCCTTTGACAAATTCGTACGGCGTGGCGGCCGCAGCGGAGTTCGCGATTACCGCGCCAGAAATGACGAAAAAGACTTGCACGCCCACCCA
>Ga0265780_10008612_pt1 | contig 12365 bp, 13 predicted proteins | sample P1T30metagenome_FD_192432 | JGI IMG/M metagenome (GOLD analysis project Ga0265780, IMG submission 192432) | Plant litter microbial communities from East Loma Ridge, Irvine, California - P1 T30 | ecosystem: Environmental > Terrestrial > Plant litter > Unclassified | place: USA: California... | reverse complement strand
AAGACGAGTGGTAAGCTCTTAAGAAGAAGAGAGAGGAACGCAAGGGCCTACACGATATTGTGCATGCGCCACCAACGTTTGACAAAGTACCGAGGGAGATTTTCAAGGTCAAGAACGGAGCGGGTGCCAAGGTTGGAAACGTGCCCAAATCAGCCGGTAGTTTGAGTAAGAGAGAGGCACTGGGCGAGGAGCGTCAAAAGATGATCGACACATATCGTCAGATGATGGCTGCGAAGAAAGAAACGCATGCTTAGTTGGTGCATTTCGGTTGAGCTCGAGATACCCTAGATACGTAAATGAACCACGTCATGCTTTGGATATCGAATATCTCCCCTAACCAGCAAACATCATTTTCTCCACCACTTTCACGCCAAACATCTGAGGCTTGATGCTTTGGCGTCCTCCTACACAGGCAAATCAGTAGCTTTGTTGGTCGTAGCAACTCTCGATTCACTATGCCTCCTACCCCTACCTGCAAGTACAGCTGTGTTTCTTCACCAAACACTAACCAACTCTTTGCTTGAACCTTACCATGATCGAGAGCATGCTTGTCTTGAAACCCCTAATGTGGTAATGCAAAAAGCCAATCATCGATTGCAGCAAATTGTGAAAATATTTTGTTACAATCACAGAGTGTATTTCCTGTTCTAGCAATACCAGGAAATCCATTAGGAGCGACTCTTCGAATGCTACAAGAAACATTGACATTGCCTATTACGGTAGGTCTGAATATCCGTAGAACACGGCGAGCAGTGAAAGCAATGGTGTCGTGGATAGCACAGCGGTATCTCGCTGGAACCCAATCGGGTAGGTTGTACACAGCCGTCGAATGCAGCAATTTGCTTGACAGCTGATTTTCGCGAACCCTGAGTGGCTAGGCTGGGCGGGCATCTCACGTGATATCACACTTCCCATTGTGGTAGGTGATGTGAAAGCCGTGGATGATGGCAGATTTTGCAAAAGCAAAAAGTCGCGAAGCCAAGGATCAGGAAGTGAAAGTGGGGCGACATGTGACAGTACCCGGCAGCAGACTTCGCTTGGCTCTTAGTCGCGCCTTTCCACGCCACGCATTTTCACGTGGAATCTATCTCAAATAATAGGGACTGAATCTACTTGGACAAGAGATTGGTACTCGTAAATACCTCAGCATGACGCGACCCAATAAGCTAACATGCGTAATGAAGTTTGAGTATTATAGCTGATCGACAGCAACACGCAATCAGAGAATCTACGCTTGTGTGTTCTGGTTCCTAATATTCCGCTACCAAATATGTTTCTTGTAACCAACGTACAACGTCTTCCACTGTTCAGTCACTATTGTTAACTCGCGAAAGTGTTATCCTCCATGATAGTTTTTCGTGACAATGGTCCCAATATGCTAGGTGAGTTCGAGACGCATGCACATCCGTCCGAAACAGCAGTGCCTACAACAAAGGTTTCTGTGAACGCGACAGGATGATGTGACGAAGGCGCAGCGAGGAAGCGATCCATGGGATCCATATTTGCGAGTGTGTTTGGCGTGGCCTTTAGTTGAAGTATCGAATGATGGTAGGAGCATGATAATACAGGTGGGCGATTCGGTGTAGTATGTGCTGAACAGTTAGCATCAACGTGTCCTTGATTGATAGAGAAGGCATACCATTGTTAACGGCAACTGCAACAGGACCTAGTCGGTTGATCTTGGTCGAGCGCCGTGGAGCTCGAGTCATAATTCGTGATAGATAATGTGGCGGTGTCTTAATTGATGGAAGCTTTAAGAAGTTCGCAGTGAGGCAGTATTATCACAATAGTGGAGAACTGCATGCAATTGGGGTGGTGTTGTTGTTGTGACGGATAAAGGTAGTCTCAGGATGACACTCGATCTACGAGGCGATTGATATACATAACAGCATGCGGAAACGTGGGGTTGCAAAAGCTGCGAAGCAAGCCACGATCGGCGGTTTAGAAGTAGTAAACTAGTCAATGCTTAAGCAGTGCGCCTTGATAGCAAGCTGTTGTGGTGGGAAGCTCGCATGGCCAGTGAGGAAGCGGTATCTGATATCACGACGTTGAGAAGCCAATGGGGTCCAAGTAAGCAGACGACGAGGAAGCGTAAAACCATCAAGTGAAGGTAATGTGGCCGCGGCCTCTCGTTGGTCGTGTTGGCTGAGAAGTGAACGGTGGACAAGAGAATCGAACCTCGTTCCAACTGGATTTGAAGGATATCTGGGGCGACGGCCAATTCGTAATGGTATCCAAAGGCGGTCATACCAGCACTTTCCACTTAAGGAATAGGCTGACATGGCGACAACCATGTAACCATGGTGTTTTCCAAATTTGGCATCCCATCTTTTCGAAGCGTGCGCACTTGAGACTGCTACACTAAGTGGGCAAGGCTCAATGATCGACGCTGGGTTGTTTGATTTCAGGCCCCCTCTTCAGAACGGCGTGGCTTGACCGATAACTTCTCCTGCTTGGTTTCCTTAGACGCTTGGCCCGCGTGATATCGACGCACGGGCATGATGATATAACCCAGCTCTTTGGTCCAGCACCAGCAGCATGGCTCATCCGGCGACGTTTGGGGTATCCCACGTGGGTTGTATGCTCATTCTCGCCCGGGAAAGAGTAGCAATCCCGAGTAGAGGTCTGTTTGTAGTTCCCAAGAACTCTCGTAGGGGGTTTCAATCATGTTTTAGAAATTTGAGTCTTGCGAGAAGTCCTTGTGATCTTGGCCTCGCGGCTGTCAGTAGTAGGCGAAAAAACTTACTGTCAAGTCGACTCTTACGTGACGAAACTTGCAAAATCTGGAAGCTCGACCAGAAATGAGCACAGAAAAGGAGAGCTGGTAAGCCAAACCTGTATTGCGCCTTACCAGGGGCAGGAGTGTGATGTTGCAAGTGATGCACGCATTCTGTAAAAGGCTAGACTTGGGCGCTCTTCAGCCTTTCGGCGTCGATGCTTGTGACACTACAATAGTAACAAAGAGACTATTATTGGCAGCGTTGAAGATCCACCGCAATGCACAATCGCTACACGAGGTATGTTCCGCGATGGCGGGTACGGTACGAGAACAGTGTCTCGTTGTATGTGGGGGGTTATGACGATGCTCCTGATCAGAGCTCGCGTGCGTACGGGTCTCCACAAACGGTAACCGTCCTGGAGAAGCGGATACCCCACAAGCGTTGCGTGGGGGCACAGGTCAACGTTGATTACATTGTGTCGCTACATTGGCAACTCAATGTGCGTGCTGCCTGCCAAATTGTAGCTGGCAAATAGATAACGCAGGAATTATTTGGCCGTGTAAACGTAATGAAAAAGATAGGGGGCGCGTGATAGGAATAGAGGATATGATTCCAGCGAAGGAATCGGCGAGTGTTCGACGAAGGAGCGGCCAAAAGGTGTGCAGAAGGCTGACCCTAAGGTTTCAGCCCCAAATCCTTGTGATGGGTGTCAGCCTAGAGTATTTTAGCCGGAATTTACATCAGTCAGGTACGCGCTAGGGACAGATATCTGATTATAGAATGAGCCCGATGGCAACCAGCGGCCGCACATAGCTGTTGAGTAGGGTTGGAGTAATGGATGGAAACCTGCTGCGATTGCTAACACAGACCAGCCGGCGGCGGCGGAAGCGATAAGTGATGCTACAATCACATGCTGACAAGTGTGCGTGGAGACATGACGGGTGGAAATGATCTTAGATAACTGGTGTCGGTGATGGTGCAGTACAGGCGTACAGGCTCTAGAAGCAGGGAAGACATATAGCGATTTCCCGCGGTCTCACGCACTTAGCCAACCGCTCAGGCATTTGCGGCACAGTTTAGAGCACTGGTGTGGAGTCAGGATTTGTCGAATACAGATAATAAGTCTGCGACGTTAGCAATGCACGTGTGGCATATGTCAATGGCTGATGACAGATGTGCGGCACGACGCACAATACCTCGTCAACCATACAGTCGTACCCAAGAGCCTCAACGTCGCGCAGAAGCATGGTGAGACAAAAGGTTCGCATGTGTCGATGTGCAGCTTTGGATTGTTAGAGACTTGTCAACGTCTAGGTGTGTCCTCCCGACTGCCATCGCTATCGATATCGTCATTAGTGAGCCCGAAGGGGAAAGGTCGAGCGCGTCACTGCCATCGCCGCGGCTTTAACATATCCAGCTCCGCAACTCACCACTTCCGGGTCTTTCCCCACGTCCGCCCAATGTCAGCCAATCCAGGTGCACTCAAACGGAAGCACTCGGGCAAGACCATCAAGGAGCTCTTCACCACACAAACCAAGCCGAAGCTCGCCCCTGCAGCGCCGCTATCGCCCTCCAGCAAACGCACACGACGAGACAGCTCTCCGATAGCTAGCACCGAGGTCGCCACACCTCCAGCCCCGATGGCCAAGATGAGCACAGCCGACATGTATCATTTCCCGAGCAAGAAGGCGGGCGTATCGAGCAACGCCGATGTTGTTGACATCACGTCAAGCCCCGACAACAGTCCTGCCAAAGCAAACGGCCAGCGAAATGGCATGCGCAAAGCAGCGCCCAATATGCACGCCAACAGCGGCCCCAAGCGATTGGTCGTCAAGAACTTCAAGCCCACAAGGAGAGTAGACCCCAGGGTGTTCCTGGATCAAACATGGCAGAAGATCGACAAGGCCCTGGATACTATCTTCCGCCAAGGCGATGTCGACTTCAGCCTCGAAGAGCTGTACAGAGGTGTAGAGAATGTCTGTCGGCAAAATATGGCAAAGGACATCAAGGAGCGTTTGATCACAAAATGCAAGGACTACGTGGGCGGAAGTCTGAAGGCAAAGGTCAAGGAGAGTCTGGGCAGGCCAAACGTTGACATACTACGAGCGGCATTGCATGCCTGGGGGATTTGGAACAGTCAAATGGTCAGTCAAGTTCATGCTGAGGAGGACGCTGGCATACTGACAAAGTATAGAAATACCTCGATTGGATCTTTTGCTATCTCGACCGCGCCTACCTGCTCCCACGACATGAGTCTCTCCGCGAAATCTCGATAAACCTCTTCCGCTCCGTCATCTTCGAACACGCAAAACTAAATTCCCGCATTGTGGATGGCGCTTGCGATCTCGTCACTGCTGACCGAACGGGTCGAGACCTTGACAGCGAGATGTTCTCCAAGACGGTCAACATGTTCCACGACATGCAAGTCTACACACATGCTTTCGAGCCGCGCTTAATGGAGGTCAGCCAGGAGTACGTGTTCAAATGGGCTGATGCGGAGAGTACTGAAAAATCGTTACCCGAGTACGTCCGCAGTGCAAGAGCGCTGATGGATCGTGAGATGAAGAGAGTCGACATGTTCAGCCTTCCCAACACTACTAAGCGAGAGCTTCTCACATTACTAGAGGACCATTTGATATCGAACAAGGAGACCCGATTAACTAACCAAGACGAGCTTGCCGATCTCCTTGAGACCAACGCCGTCGAAGATCTCGAGCTACTGTACTCATTACTTGAACGTAGGAAGCTGGGCGCAAAGTTGCGACCAGGTTTCACCAAGTGGATCGAGGACGAAGGCACAGCTATTGTATTCAACGATAAAGAGCAAGAAAACATGATCATACAATTACTTACGCTGAAGCGTCAACTAGACACCCTATGGAAGGCTTCTTTCCACCGAGACGAGGAGCTGGGCCATGGTCTTCGAGAGTCATTCGACAAATTCATGAACAAGACAAAGAAGACGTCTGCAAGCTGGGGCACAGATAACTCAAAGACAGGCGAGATGATTGCCAAGTATGTCGACATGCTGCTGAGGGGGGGTGCAAAAGCAATACCAGCTCAGCTGAGTCGTAAGGCCGACAAGCCCGCTGCTGTAGAGGTCGAGGAAGATAATGAAGAAGGTGTTTTTGATGAAGATACAGAAGTCAACAATCAGCTTGATCAAGTTCTCGATCTGTTCCGCTTCTTGCACGGCAAGGCTGTGTTCGAAGCTTTCTACAAGAAAGACTTGGCTAGACGGCTCTTGATGGGCAGAAGTGCGAGCGCAGACGCTGAGAGAAGTATGCTGTCGAGGTTGAAGATCGGTATGTATCCATGCAATGGTTATCTGCTGAGATACTAACATCCTACAGAATGCGGTGCTGGCTTTACTGCCAACCTCGAGCAAATGTTCCGCGACATCGAACTCTCGCGAGAAGAGATGAGTTCGTACAAGAATATTAGCGAGGAGCGCAACGAGAAGCTCAGTCTCGACCTTAATGTCAACGTCCTCTCTGCGTCAGCTTGGCCTACGTACCCCACCGTCCCTGTAATTTTGCCCCCAGAAATTCAGTCTGCGATCAACAAGTTTGAAGCACACTACAAGATCAAGCATTCTGGTCGTAAGCTGGAGTTCAAACACGCACTTGCCCATTGTCAAATCAAAGCCAGGTTTCCCAAGGGACTCAAGGAGTTGGTTGTGTCCTCCTTCCAGGCTATCGTCCTCTTACTGTTCAATGGCCGTAAAGAGGATGAGCACATCGACTACGACTACCTCAAGCAAGCCACTGGACTGCGTAAGTCATGCGATCGATTCAACTTATTAGTATTACTAACACCTGACAGCAACGGCCGAGCTTAACCGCACTCTGCAGTCCCTCGCGTGCGCAAAGGTCCGGCCTCTAACCAAGCACCCCAAGGGTCGAGAGATCAACGAAACCGACACTTTCACACTCAACGCCTCATTCACGGATCCTAAGTACCGCATCAAGGTCAACACCGTTCAACTCAAGGAAACGGCAGCCGAGAACAAGGAGACACACGAACGCGTTGCTGCTGACCGTAACTACGAGACACAAGCTGCCATTGTCAGGATCCTCAAGGCGAGGAAAAGAATCAGCCATGCCGAACTGGTCAGTGAGACCATATCGGCAACCAAGAACAGGGGAACACTGGAAGTCAGCGGCATCAAGAGGAACATCGATCGCTTGATCGAGAAGGAATTTTTGGAAAGAGAGGACGACGGATTGTATGCTTATATCGCTTAAGCTCTTTATATTGCCAGCGGCTTTGTATCTCAAGATATGCGAGGCATCTTTGTATAAACAGGAATTCAGTGTACAATACCGCTGTTGTTATCGGGGCTCGCATTCGACCACGAATATATCACGATCTTATCTTTATGCACACCTTGCTCACTCGAAGCATGTTGGGTGAGTTGCGTGGTCATTAGTACTAGAGAACAGTCAAGACCGCAACCAGCGCACTGAGTCCAGCAATCGACTTTCCCTCGATAGCTAGCGGCCGGCTTCGCTCTACTCACCACCTTCTATCCGCCCTTACCGTCGTTGTAGTCGATCTCCTAGTCTATCCCTCCCACACCCAATGCCCAGGCCCACCTTCCAGATTCAGCACTAGTTGCCGAGTTTCCCTGTCGATCCCTAGCCGCACTCAGCCTATCGTACACCCACATGTGCCCGACCACGAGATTTCCGGCGATAAGCAGCTTGAAACACATCATCTTAGTCCCGGGAGATAACCGGCGAATGGTTGTCCGTACCTTCCTGATCTGCGGAAGTCGCATGTCTTGGAGCATGGGATGGCGCGAGGGATGTCGACGGTCCGGTCATATTGGTAGCGGCTCTTCATGCAAGATGTTACTATCAGGACGAATGAGAATGAGCAACGTGAGAGGGTGGTTGATGTATGGAAGGACCGAGGGTCTATGCTTAGTATGGTGTCGTAAGTGCCACGCCGGAAGTGGTAGTCTGTGATAGGCCGTTGTACCCCAGCTTAAGAGACGCCCATTGCCCGTTGTCGCGGAGCAACTGTTCCTTTCGGAAGGATGCCAACGACGTCTGCGTCCGGAGTTAATTAATTTCGAGTTATGATCTTCCTTTTTAGGGTCGTGATGGTTCGGAGGCGACCGCTGGACTACCACTGGACTACTTTTGTGACAAGCAGAATGAGGGTATAAAGGTAACATCTTGTACCATTCATTTGAAAGGCAGGTCCAACAGCCCCCGTCGATCCCTCGTTACACAGCTTCAGACAAGACACTCGCTCGTCGTCTCATTCTCTCCACCCGCCACCATGAAGTTCCTCATTAACGCCCTCCTCTTGATCGCGCCCGTCGCCCTCGCTCTCCCTACTTCAGCACCCACTGAGGAGGCAGTTGAGATTGCCGCCGTCGAGGCCAGACAATCTTGCTACGTCCGTTGCGGCTCAACATGCTACACCTCCGCCCAAGTTACTACCGCACGCAACGCGGGTTACAACTACTACCGTCAAGGTGATGAGGCTGGTAGCTCCACCTACCCACACACGTACAACAACTATGAGGGCTTTGACTTCCTCGTTTCTGGACCCTACCAAGAGTTCCCGCTGAGGACTTCTGGTGCTTACACTGGTGGTAAGTTGGTCATCAAGTTTATCACATAACATATGCTGACCATATCTTCAGGCTCTCCAGGTGCTGACCGCGTTATCTTCAACACTGCTGGACAGCGTGCGGGAGAGATCACTCACACTGGTGCAAGTGGCAACGCCTTCGTTGCTTGCTCTGGGTGGTAGATGTGTTTTTGAAACATCTCAATAGGGATTTCGAAATGAATTGTGGTGAAGCCCATGGGCGAAGGGCTCGCCATGGCTTCAATATGCTGTCGGTGGGCGAGTTGTAACGAGAGATCGATGTGTCCTACGAGACTTTCCATCCCAGAGTGAAATTTGTGGTCATGGAAGTAGTTTGTTCATGTATATATTTATGAAACGTTTGAACAAGTCTTGCGGTTTCTTCCAGCACAGTGATCAGTCGAAGTCGGAACGCCTGGAACAGAAGATTTGCCCAGATGGTGTCTTTTCACGTGGTAGTACGTATCAAAATCACGCCATCTCAATTTCGTACTATCTTGGTAGCAAGCGATTCTACATGATCCGCCGTCTTCCTATCAAAGAAGACGCGTGAGATGCGTGAAACCCGCAATTCATCTACAACTATATCATTCCTTTATAATGTAACGCAGCCAAATGAAACTACGCACTGTTACCAAGATGAATCCTCCAGTGGATGTAAGGACCTACCAGACATAAGTTTTCGGGAGCATTACGGTCAACTACGTGGGCAATTCTAAATGTAAAGGTAAGCACCTGCAGGATTTTTGACTTACACCCAGACGCAGTAAAGGCTGAGTCAGGTATCTTGCCATCATGCTGACACATGCGCAGTCAAAACGTTCTCAGGTCTGCAGTGCACAAAAGATCTTACCTCCTACAAGTTCATACTGGGCAGCACCCCATGTCAACCTGTTACTGGAAAAGTGAGCCACAAAATCACCTGCTAGACTCTCGCTTTCGTTGTATCAGTGGGGGATGGTAATAGAAAAAGAGTAGATGGAGCTGGCAACGACGTGGGAACATGGACAGTCATTACTGCTTCTTTGGTAGTACTCTGCTTGACCCGCTGAATGAGTTGGATTCAGTATGTCTTGCTGTCTGTTCAACACGAGATAGAGGCGTACCTTAAACAATCAGATCAACTTTATCAAACGCGTTTACAATGAGCTGGATGGCCAGACATTTGCTAGACAACGTTACTCAAATGATGACTCGTGAGGAAAGATGCGTAGATTTGAGGAAGACGAAGTCGTGAGCGTTCGAGTAAGATAGCCAGAACCGACTACTTTCGTCTTTATGTCCTCCTATCCTTTGCTTCGCTTAAACCTTTCGAAAGTCGAAGCTCCGGCGGCCACAGGGTCAGACGCGGAGCCATCTCTCTCCTAAAAATGCAGCCACAGATTATACACGACTTCTCATGGCCAGATGCAATACTCACGCACTCCTCCTCCATGCATCAGCCAAGTTTGCTCCACCAGCAACCATGCCACAAGCCCCAACACCCCAGTCACTCAACAGTCCTTTTTCCATCGACCAGTGGACAGTCATGGGCGCATATGCCAGGTTGGATGCGAGGTCTTTCCACCAAAGCCAGTTCTCCAGTTTCTGCGCTCTCATCCGCTCTTCCGCCTGGATCTTATCCTCTTTCTCCCCGTCACCCTGACTCGCTAGTATTGATGGCGATGACGAAGAGTAATACCGTTGGACACCCAGACGCACAAGCTCAACGCCGACATATGCGGCCCAGAACCTCGAACTCCACAGCCACCATGTGTTCTCTCGTGCTTTACCCACATCTCCCGTCCAGCTCGCTGTCGTCAAAGCTCCTTTTGAGCTAAGATATGCGCCGTTTTCTAGGACTTGGAAACCAACACACGATGTTATAGCCGACCACGTCAACACCCTCAGTATCTTCTCTTTCCTGCTGGCACCTTGTGGTAATGGGTCCCGATAGGTGTCTCGGGCCCAGGTATACAGTCCCAGCACTCCCCACAGCCTCACAAATATCCTGAAGTCTGATATAACATCGGAAAGAGCTTTCGAACTTCCGACGACCTGGGCGATGACTTTTGTGCTGGTGGGTGCTGGGAGGGTGGCTATAAGAGTTTCGCCAGGGAGCAAGACACCCTCTGCTTTCTCGGCTATCTCTGTGGCTATAGACGCGAGACGTCGTTCAAGGACGCGGGAGAGGATGGCATGTACGAGAGTCAAGGTATAGGATGTTGTGCAGAGAAGGACGTCGGTGCCGTTTGGGGTAGAGAGGAGTTTTGCGAGGCGGACGAGCGTGCGGTCTGTGGTGCCGGCGGTCTTGGCGAGGTATTTTAGGAGAAGGAACTGCAATCTTCGCAGGAATGTAGGCTGTGAGGGTGGTGAGGGTGAAGGTATCGCATCGGGTTGTGGAGTCGGTTGGCTCGCAGCGGTGGAGGCAGGAATTGTGGTGGTGTTTGGGTGTGGGTCTTCCATTTCAAGGATAGAAATATGTGGTAAGACACTTAGGGGAGGCTTGGAAGCGTGTGGGAAGGACAGTCGGTGCTATCGAGGCTGCATGGTGTTGGTATTGAGCTGTAGAAAATAAGTCACACACGCGTTTGGCCGAGGTGTGCTCGGGAAATGCTTATCGCGTCATCGGCCCGCACGTGGGTCTCACGCTGTCAACCCGTCCTCACATGCAGCATGTGATGATAGACCCTGAGAAATCAACACTCGCTTCAAATTATCCATTGCGTCTCGTGGACAGCCTTAGCGCATCTGTGCTGGACACCAGAAGCTATGCGCGCCGACGCATGCCATCGTTTGAGTTTCGTATAGAAAGCTTCGACTCGGTCCACGGCGCGCATCCCTGCCATCTTTACGTCTTCCCCATATCGTCCCCACACTTACCGCCTCACCTCTATCGTGGGGAGATACGAGAGCGGGCTCTCTTTTCACCTATATCAATTCGTCCTGAGCGCGCAAAACACTGTTTCTCTAGCTCCCAGCTTCAAGCCGACACCATCAACCATGTCGTCGCCTACCCTCCCTACGCGCCGACCCACTTACCCTCTCGCTCATGCTTTCCGCCGTAAACCTCGACGTCTGCCTCTCGTTCTCCGCTTCTCGAAGGGCGCTATACACAACATAATCTTAATGCCAGTACTGCTTCATTCGCTCTTCACCGCCTTGATCGTCTACATCGACACGCGCTATGTAGACAGTATATCCATCCCTGCTACCATTATACCGTCGCTCTCCATCGTGGTTGGTCTAATGCTGGTCTTCAGAAACAGCACAGGCTACGACCGATTCTGGACCGGAAGAAACTGCCTCACGACAATCGGAACCTCCGTACGAAACCTTGCTCGAATCTGTCTGGTGAACTCGCGAGACAAAGACGGACATTCCACAGAAGAGGAGAGGAGAGACACAGAGAAGATAGTACGGGTCCTCGTAGCAGTTCTCTACTCCATCAAGCACAACCTGCGCGCAGAATTCAATATCCCACCTGCGAGTCTCGCTTCTTTGCCTCCACAACCAAGCGTCTACCCGCAACGCTCCCGCCCCGTATCCAGGCGCCCCAGCTACATCGACCGCACAGGTTCCAATTTCGGCACGGTTTCGTTCCCGCCTACTCTCGTAAACAGCACAAGTACCACACCTCTGCTCGGGTCATCCACCGCCACGCTAGAAAACGGCGATGGTACGACCCCCATGAAGAAAGATGAATATGTATCACTCCTTCCAGAAGGCCTGATGGGCTACGAAGACCAAGGTCTCGGTTTACCCTTACAACTTACAATCCTCTTGGAAGGTTACATCCGCCGAGGCCACGACAGAGGCTGGTTCCACGCGCCCCTCTCCTCTCAAATGACCGTTCAGCTGAACACTCTTGTCTCCGCGTATGGCACCATGGAAACTATTCACAGCACGCCCATTCCCGTCGCGCATCTAATCCACCAAAAGCAGGTCCTGGCACTCTATGCTTGTGTTCTGCCGTTTGCCATTGTAGATGACTACAGGTGGTGGAGTGTACCTATTGTGGCTATCATCGCCTTCACACTCTACGGTATTGAGGGA
>Ga0265780_10008608_pt1 | contig 12373 bp, 14 predicted proteins | sample P1T30metagenome_FD_192432 | JGI IMG/M metagenome (GOLD analysis project Ga0265780, IMG submission 192432) | Plant litter microbial communities from East Loma Ridge, Irvine, California - P1 T30 | ecosystem: Environmental > Terrestrial > Plant litter > Unclassified | place: USA: California... | reverse complement strand
AGGCACATCTCAGCTTTTTGAGATGGGCTACGAGATTCAGGAAGTAGCAGTCTTCACGGGCCATAGGGATTGGAGCATGCTCAAACGCTACGTCCACCTGCGCGCGAGGGAGCTTCATTTCGACAAGAACGGCAATCGACGTGTCAGGAAAGCCGTCGCGCCTGAGCTTGTGCTTGCTTCAGCGGCCTAGCCCCCCCCAGGAAAAGACAAATGTGTAACAACAAGCCACCGATAGGTGGCTTTTTCTTTACTAGCCGCATGTGCCTCACTGCCTTCAAAATCATCAGGTCCGCACTGACTTCATTGCTGCCGCTTTCTGATGGCTGTCCTTATCTGGATTGCGATCACCACGCGCTCGCTGACGGTGAACAATAAGAAAGCTGAGAACACCATTGTTCTGTCATCAATTATGGCAGAAATTATAATGCCGCTCATGATACGGGTAGTTACGAGCAAACGGGAAGGATAGAGACATACGAGGATCAGGGCCCCTACCAACGAAATACCTCATTAACTGCCGCAGAACCACCGTCGGACACTCGCCGTACGCCTCAGCCGCTTCGTAGAAGCTTTTGCGCAACTCGGCATCAGTTCGTATGGTGAACGAAATATTTGGCGTAGCCTTCCTCATCTTTCGCCCCCCATTGGAGTAGATGCAAAGAAATCCCTTCGCTGTATTTACTAAATGCGCGACATCTGCATGTTCGTATGTCGAGACTACTTCAGCCTCACCTTGCGCAACCTGCTCGATTATGCAAAGAAAAAACGCTTTTTCCTGACGGCGGCAGTCATATGAGATTTCAGCACATAACAAGCGGTCCTCGATTTGATTGTACAGCGAAAGGAATTTTTCGGCCTGCTTGTCGAAGTGATACCTCATGCCTTCATTAAGAACCCCATTTTTAATGAGGTACTCAACTTCTACCACGTGGTCAATAATTACAGACTGCATTACCATTCCCTTGATCAATGGATTGAGCGAAGATAAACCCATTTGTAAGTCTCGTCTAACTGACGAGGGAATTCAATGAAATCAACGCACTGTAGGTAGCCATGGGCGATTAGTTCAGCCAATTCAAAATAGGTAAAAAACTGATCGAGAAGTGATTCTTGATTATTGACATTGCTTATATGGACAACACTAAGCAAAAAATTCCCATCAGAACACGCGAAAATTTTTGCTTCAATGTACTTCCCTTTTAGTACACGCCTCGGGGGATTTAGAATTTCGATTTCGTCGTCCTCTTCAACTAGACAATGGTCATGTAGTTCATAACACTTGACATCCATAGCCGCCCCTACCTCCCTTTCATGCAGAACCTCTCCGTCCTGCATAACGCGGGGATACACAATGAGAAGCCGATACGCCGCCTCACCAATTTCAAAAGCATCTGTAACGTAGTCAAACGTTTTCTTCGAAGTGAAGCCGTCATGCCTCACCTCCAAATCGAATTTCTTACACCCGATGATTTCATAACTGAATTTCATCTCCGCTTCCACACGTACATAAGTCTCAAAAGTACCTTCGAGAACTTCATCCATCAAAGCAATGCGGTCAGTATCATACCGAAACTGCTCATCGAAATTATAGATATGTTTAGAGGGAAAATCATCTGTCAACTCATTCAGCATCTCTTCGCGCGGCATCTTTGTTCCTACAATATTTAATATGGTCTTATTATATTTCCATAACGATCTAACAAGAAGCATTTTCTATATTCTATTCAGCGAACTTTACGCAACCAACCACGAAATGCATAGCGCAGTGCCCTTGCGTCATGCAATGCGTGATGCTCAGGCTGCTTATTCATAGCATGAAATTCGTAGCATTTCGATGCATCTATATAGCAAGGTCCAAGATTGCGAAGCAAAACAGCTTCCGGCTTCTGGAACTCAAAAATCTTTTCGAGCATTTTGCGATCGTACTCAGAGTCATAGCAAATTAAAAGCACTTCTTCATTCCTGACCAACTCGATCCAACGCAATAGACGCTCCCTGATGTCGTGCAAGGAATACTTGCTTTCTTCTGACAGCAAGGGAATAACGTATTCTTGAACAAACTTACTGCACTCATACTGATTGTATTCGGCTTCTGCGTAAAATTCCTCTCCGGATAGCGCCACCAACCCAATGCTAATTAACTTCGGAGATTCGAAATTCGTAAATTCGGTATCGACAAAAATCTGTTGTGGCATCACAATACTTGGTGAATAGATGAACGTTCAAGCCGTTCACTGATTGACACAATGGAAAAAATTTTATATTTTTTGAGAATCGTTGCTCTAGACTGGTTTTATAGAAAATTTTTAATGTCTACCAAGTGCGCGGAGGGAAACAGAAATGGAGCAAAAAAATAAGCATCACTATCTTGACTCAATTAAGCTTCACTTGTCTCGTGAGGTGGTTGCTCGCTTTTCGTTGCCATCAATTCGGGCTCATGCCAAGGCGAACTTGCTTAGGTGGAAAACTCAAGGTTCTTGGGGTCCCACTTATGACGAGTGGTTGAGGATTATTGACTCTGCCGACGACTCCTTACTTACTAGTTACATGATTGGGTTAGACGAAAACAGCAATCGTCTACGTCAGTCAATGCCGTACGTAAATTTCTCAATTTTTTCATCCGTTTCTAAAAGTTCAACAGAATACGCGCTAGTATTAACTATGCGCGTTGCATAAGTTTAAAATACTAAGGAGATGGTATGATCGAAAATGAAGAAAAAACGACTGAGGGGAATTTCCTGTTCGCATTAGCTGTAGAGATGATGCCGGCGTTAACAGATATTCCACTTAAAGAGTTACGAGAAGAAGATATTTTCGTTTTACAAAATATTTCAAAGGCAGCGTCGCATGACGGCATTCGAATTTCGATTGGTGTTGATCTTAACGATAAGCTCCTTATCGCTTTGAGATTTAATCCAGACTTAAGATCTGGCTCAAAATCCCTTTTAATCGACTCTGTTCATCCAACAATTTATATAGCTAATGATGTTTCCTCGAAAAAGGTCTTCCTAGCTCTTCAAGCTATTTCTGAACGTTATTGTAATTTAAGCCCGCCTCCTTACTTTGAGTACGACCCCGATGCAGGCACAACGCGATTCGATCAATGGACTACAGTTGACGTAGGAGAACGATATGAGCATGATTTGTTCATGAGAGAGCATGGCATGTTTCACATTTCAATACCTGAAAAATATAAAAGAAATTCAGGAAATTATGATCAAAAATATTTGTAAAACCACTTGTATCTAAGATGGTTTGATGAGGCCGAACAAAAATTTATGAATTTGTTCGGTTTCGCACGCGATAGACCTAATAAAACACCTAGTGACGTGTGCCTACCGCAGCTTTCGTAGATTCTTACATGAATGAAAAAATCTCAGATGAAATTATAGATCTCATCGGTCTAATCTTTTTTCAGCTGTCTTTCCTGAATTATTTTTGAAGATTTTTGAAAGACCAAAGTCGCCCAAAAATTCTAGCCTTCGTACGGCATCACGCAGCCAGTTGTAGGCAGAATAAAATTTCTCTCTCCAATCCTCTATTTCTTTTTCAGCGTTCTCCAATGACGTGTCAAGCAGCCGGAGGTTTTCCTTAAGCTGAATATTTTCTTTAAAAATCCGCACTACAACCCGGTCGTCGTTCTCAATCAGAGCTCTAATAGTATTTTCCTTATGTTCTGCCGCAAGCTTAGCGGTTTTTAGGATTCTCTGTCCTTCGACCTTTGCTTTTTCTTGGGCATCTTCAATCATCTTCGAGCTAATCATTTCTGCATTTTCTTGAGCAGCAAGCCGTTGCTGCTCCATATGTAATGTCGCAAGGCGACGTGCCTCCGTTGCTGAACGTACTTCTTCCAATGCTTTCAATTTTAGTTCTTCCGCCGCGACGCGATCTGCTTTTGCTTTTTTTATGTCTCTTTGCCTTATGGCTTCAGCATGGTTCAATTTTTTCACTTGCGGGCCAAGTCTTGTCAGATTAAAATGCCGAGCAACGTCAAAATAAAAACGATCCTGATAATCCGTCATAGCGTCTTTAAAAGCCGATCTAGTAGTCGCGCCCTTGGTATATCCCTTACCGTCTTTGGTAACTGCATTATTCCCTAATTTCTCTATTGCCTTTCTTCTGGCAGATCGACTTTCCGCATAACCTTCATGCACTGCTCCAAACGACTCAGAAAAGGGTTTCCCGTCGGCACTTATACCGAAATTACTTAAAAGAAATGCGTGGCAGTGCGGATTTTCCTCATCTTCGTGCTCAATTACCAACTTCAGCCTTTCCCCATATTTTTTTTTCATCCATCTGATGGACGCATCTCGAAATGCCGGCCATTCGTCTATCATTTCCTTAGGCAAAGAGAATACTATCCCAGCCATCACAGGAGAGTTTCTCTGATGCGCTCGGCCTGTCACCGCCTTTACCGACTGAGCCCATGCGTCCGCCAAATCAGCAACCTTTAATGGATTTTCTCGAATTTCATCGCACGACGCATATAGAATACGCGGATGTTGTGGATTCTTTACATGTGGTATATGTCCATCCACACGCATTGCCTCACTCAATAAATCAAGAGCCGACCAAGCAACAGCTTTGATCGGTCGATTGCCGACGATGATCGTTTCCTTCTTCTCAAGCTGAATCCTCGCCGCCCAAGTTTTGTTTATGTATTGAGCCCTACTGGGTTCTCTTCTCAAGTCCTGCATGCGCGTCCCCTAATGGTATTAACTATTTCCCATAGTCACCATAAAATATTAGCACATTACAAAACTCCGCTTTACCAGATTCATTCTATCTACCTATAGGTGCTAGTATCAGACTAGACACTTCCCCTACGGAAAAGTGTCGTCTGCTCCCTTCGGGAGAAAAACATTACAATATATACATTGCAGTTGAAATTGACTAATTTCTCCCGCTTCATGAGATTCGATTTTTTGAAGACCGAAAAAAATCAGCGAGCAATAAATACTCGCTGATTTAAAGGATTGATAGTTTATCTGTTTCAATCGTAATGTAGCAAACTTCGCTTAGATTAAATCCTAGTCTAATGCACGTATTGCTGCGTTATATGCTTTCCTCGATCCAATCATACTTGACTTTGAAATAAATGTTGTATGAATGAAAAGCCAAAGTATAATTCCGAATGAAACAAAGGCGGCTGCGTTAAATACTCCTGATCCTGTGTAATCCTTACCGAATAGAGCAAGCGCTCCGGCAAACACGATCATCACACCCATAAGTGCGAAAAACCAGGCGATCGCACCGATGAAGGCTAGTCCGAATATATTAACTCCAACAGCAACTAGAGTTGTTGTCCAGGCTTGGCCAACGGTGAGCTCTGGGCAACGCTCATAACCATTAGAGGTACGAATTGCAAGAGCAAGACCTCCATGATTTTTTGCTTTTACAGGTAAGACCGATATCGTGACTTCGTCCCGGTGCGCTGCATAGAAATTGTCGTTGATATAACTAGCGACGTGGAAATTGTCAATTCTTTGATCGTCAATTTTTATATAGTCATATTTCCAGGTATTACCAGGAACTTCGACAGACTTGCTCACCTGTGTAAGCATTCCTGATAGGATTTTTGGTTCAGCCATAGCTTTAAGCTCCTACGAAAGTCTTTTCTATTACGCCGAACAACCGCGTTTGAAGTTTCCAGTCGTGAAATTCCACGACTGTTCTATCATCAAGCCAGCGGCGCTGCCAGTCGCCGCACCAGTCGCTTTGCCAACGAAATGGACGTTGTACTTGGTATTTGGCTTAAACGGTGCCTTACCAACCAAGAACGCGACGTTGGGGGTCAGATACGTATTGTCTTGGGTGCTGGTCGTTGTGTTGATCAGGCGAGCATCCAGTGGCACGGTCTGGCCTTCTTCGGTCACGGTGAAGCTCGTCACGCTCAGGGTAGTCGATGCTTCTGAGGTCAGGCTGACCGGCGCACTGGTCTTGGTGCACATGTTTTCTTGGCTCATTGCCATTTCTTGATAGAACGGATTTGGCGATTCGACACTGTGGGTAAGCCAAACGCCGGTCTGGTTGTTGGCCGGGTACTTACCAACGTAATCACCAGCGTTGACTTGTGGGGTGGTCAAGGTGATGGCCACATACAGCGGGCTGTCCTGATTTTCAGGGGCGATGCCTACCGTAGTCATACCCTGATACATCATGCTTGCGCGGTGGTATACGGTGTTGGCCAGATTGTCGATAGCCGACTGATCAGGGCTTGGAAACTGCATGCTGAACGCGATCACTTCTGTTGCGCTCTTGGCGGGGTAGCCAGCGGCAATCAAACGATCCATCGCATCGACACCGGTAAAGCCTAACTTGCCAGGGACTTCAGCGTGAGGCGTAGCGCCGCTCTGGTTGGACGTAACGTAGGCAGCGTGGTTCTTCGATGCGATGTCGGCGTTGGCGTTCTGATTCAGCGGCCCCAGACCTTGGGCAGCACGAAAGGCGTTGAGCTTGCTCAGGGCAACCGCTTCGCTCGATCCTTCTGCATAGGTTGGCGCTATTGCCGCCTGCAAGCGAGCGTCCTGCGGAATTGACGCAATTGGAGTTATTGTCGTTGGTGGGGAGCCAGGAGCAATTGGATTGATGGCAACCGGATTTTTATCACCATTGCCACTCCCCCCACCACATCCTACAACTGCGAGTGAAATCAGGGCTGATAGAGCAAGTAATCGCATGAATCGTTCTTTCGAATTGTTGTGAACATGACTGAAGATCGGCAGTTCTTCATTGACTTTGCCCTCGTCGAGCCTCGTGATGCGGCGCACTAGGGCTGCATCAGGAAGCTTGGAAGGCGCAAAAAGTATACCAACTTACCTGGCAAAATGACACTTATTTCATGTCATCTTTTGTGGTGCCCTCTTATTTCGTGTCACTAGATATGGGGTAGCCCTAGGGAATGCATCGTCCTACCATCGGGCTTAGCCTAGGAACAGATGATGAAAACAGAAGACGACGACGCACTGTGTAAAGCTTTCGGCATGAACCTTGCGAAGGTCCGGAAATCACGAGAATATTCCCAAGATCGCCTCGCGCACGAGGCAGGTTTTGGCCGTAGTTATGTTGGCGACGTCGAACGAGGCCTAAGGAACATATCCTTAGTAAACCTGTTCAAAATTGCTGACACTTTGCAAATTGACGTGAGTAGTCTGTTGAACTTCGAGCGTCCGCAGAATACAAAAGAACCTTAATCAGCATTACCAAGTGATTCGGAGGGAGCTCAGGTAGGTATAGCCGGATCAGTACCATATCCCGCATCTCGCCTGTTTTGCGTGTATTCCCCTCGGATAACTAGGAAAAGTTTTCCGCCACCTGCATTTCCAAAGATTGAATTCAAGGTCTTTTTTTACTTTAAGTAATGCGAAATTTCTCTTTATGCCAGCAAAAAAAGTGAAATAATTTTAGATTTATGGAAAATTTGGAGTTTATGCAATTTTAAATTCTCATAATTCTGAGCTCTACTATTGATAGAATTTGATAGCGACGACAAATAGCCGGCAAGCCGGCTCTATATTTCTTTCTTTGTTCAGACTACAGATTTTTTCGACTGAAATCTTTAGAATCTGAATTATTTACGAACGAGCTAGTAGCTTTGGTCTTGAAACACCAAGCCTCCCCTTTTGTCTTAACCGCGCAAATTTCCAAGATAAAAGTTTTCATAACTTTGTGAGCAGTTCGGAAAGGAGGAAACGCTTTTTGCACAGATTTTCTTTCTTTTTCTAAAAGTCTGATACCGGTAGTGGTTTTTATAGCATCCCCAAATTTGTTGGTACTGCTTTCGACGAGGCGGGCTAAAACCATATATTTCCCGCTCCGTTTTCCGGTACGTGCAGCGTCTAGGCCACCAAGAGACTTGAGAAATCCATACGCATTACCAGGCTGTCCAGCAAGTTTATCGATGCGCCCTTCTAGATTCCCACCACGTGCCATAATCCATAATTTCTTCAGAAGTTCATGCACTGGAGCACTGCTCATCTTTCTTAACATATCCCAGGCAGTAAGACATTTTGCAAGGCCGAATAACTGTCCTTGATTTATTCCCCAGATCGCACGGAATGCGTCAACTCGCAACATATTTTCGGTTTTTCCCCCAGTTACCTTGTCGACAACCCCGTGTAAATTCGTCGTGCCGCTTGCGCTGGCTGGCAGATTCTTCATTATATATTTCATTACATACGATGCCCCGCTACTCGATTCGCGATCAATTCTCGAGAGCTCCACTTGAATACCTTTACCTGCATATGAAGCGGGAATTCCGTGTCCTTCCATGAAATCCTGTCGGCTTTCATAGACAATATCATTAGTAGGCTGACCATCTGCCGCCTTCGAGCGCACCTTTAACTTAAGCTGGAAGTACCGCATAACTGTGAGCAGAATTTTCTTTTCATGCTCAGGTCGATAAAGGAGCCAGGTGTGATAATGTGGACAGGCGTCTGCATGCGGTTCAGCGACGCGAAGTCCACTAATCCTAACTCCACTTCGATGAAGATCGCGGCAAATCGACTGCCAACGCTTGCAAAACGACTTGTGAGCCTCCCTGGGCGACTTGCCATTCCAGCTTTTTGTTCCATAAGCAGGATTCGGATGCCATTCTGGCTCCAGAGTGATTGTCAACATTGCTGAACTAAGATTCGACTCAACAGCAATCGCCTCCATAGCGCTAACGAAGCTGTAAAGTTTCGAAAATTTTTCAGCTGGGCCTTTAACGACATCAGACAAGCGGATTTCTACAGATTCATCAATAGCTTCATTCTCCGACTTAACTTTGGGCACAATTACCGTGTTATCGATCCACGATTTTTGAGCGAGCAACTGTGCCTTACGCCCTTTCATGCCTAAATCAGAAACATATTGCTCGGATGTTTTTCCTATCTTGCCTAGGCGCAGAAATAAATTTTCCTGCGCTCGGGCTATAAGCGTCATCAAGATCCGACGCCAGAACGAAGCGTCACAAGTGCGTGCGTATTGTGACTCTAAAGTTGCCCCAGGAATATCCACTCCTAACAACTTCTTAGCTGCCTGCAACTTTTTATCTCGATCGACATAATCAGTTTGTGCTAGGCAAATAGCATACTTCTTGATCTCGGTCCGGTTAAATTCTATGAGACCACCTATCTCACCGACATAGTAACAAACTTTTTTAGTACGTTTCTCTGCTATAGAAATAATACGATCTATTTTATTTCGATCACGATTTCTAGTGAACTCGGGAATGTCGGCAGTAGTCTTATAGACGTGCCTATAATAACGAGTAAGAAGCTTGGAAATCTGTTTTTCTTTATATTTTTTTAATAATTCGGAAACACCCTGACGAGTGCTTTCGAATTTCTTTGATCGCGATTTTTTCGGTATTTTTTTTGTAGAACTAGAAATAATTGCAGAATTGGCATTATTTTTACCGGCCGATACATTGCGCGTGCCCTGCTTCATGCAGCACCGCCAAGCATGCTTGCCATTTCAGAAAAAGAAATTTGAAGCTTACGAGAATCCAGTGTTGCTGGTGGTGCTGAGCTTTTAGGTATTGATCTTGTTGATACTTTTTCACAATTTTTCCTATTGCGATTATTCCTAATTTCTGCCGGTTCTAGACTAGAAATTTTCAACTGTACTAAGGTTAATCCTCTTTTTTTTGGCAAACGTGCACTATTTGCCACTTGCCGTGTATGTCCAAAAGCTACGTCTTCAGCAGACTCTGAACGACCGTTCCCGATTTCCATAATCACCCCTTCTACGTATGAAGTGATTACGATACCAACCTCCTGCTTCAAAAATTCTGTGAAATCGAATTTTTCGAGATTTTTTGCTTTAGTAAAGTATATAAAAATTGCAGGAATTCATTTTTCATCAATACTTGAAAATTTCGTCTCAAAAAACGAAAGATCTTTCTTTTTCTTATTTTTTTATGGTCAAGGACTAGAATGGAGCCCACTTTCCGCATCGGCATCTATTGCCTATTTTTTACTAATTGTTGTGAAATTGCGAAAAACCTGCACAAACACAAATTATTATTTAGCGACTCTATTAAATTCACCAGCTCGCATTTAGAATTTATCAAACCTCAGCTGATTATGAAAAACCTGCTAAGTCAGACGAGGAAAATGAAAAGTCAAATCTGTAGAAATATATTTTAGATTTACGTCTACAAAAAGATAAGGCTTCGAGCCTTTTACTGGGTGAAATAAATGGATTCATCGATGCTACTCTGCTTGAAGTATAAACGTGTGCTGATTACTCTTTTGGAAACATGTAATGAGTTGGGCATTACTTTAGGAACTGCTTACAACTTAGTTAACGCCAAGAGATTCCCTATTCCGTATCGAAAGCAAGGGAGAAAGATTTTCGTCGACGTTCGCGATTTAGGAGAATATTTTGACGAGCAGAGGAAAGTTGCCAGAGAGATTTTTAACAATTGAATTTTTGAGGAGAATTCATATTATCCTATTGCGCGTCGTCAATAAATACCTACAGCCGCGCTGTGGCATTAGCGCTAATGAAACCTATTTTACAAACTATGTGATTAGCACAGCAAATAGGTCTTTTTTCAATCAAGCGTTACGACCGACTTGGTTCACTTCGGGTTCGATCTTTTTTAGACAAACGTAAACAAGATCTTTTCATAAAAAAATGATGATTTCACCCTTTCTCACACACCGTAACAAGGTACTCGGCAACTACGGGGCAGCTGATTTCCTGCGATCCGTAGTGCTGGCCATGTATAACGGCCATAGCCATAAAGTAAGCTTGAGCGGACTGACCAATCTGGATCGCGATCATATAACAGCGTTTTTGGAATTGACAAGCTCGTATGCTCGTCATGGCGAGAACGACGACCTGTTTCTTGCATTAGCTTGTGAATGTCTAGAGCTCCGCGACTGATGAACGAGTAATTTGCCTGGAGGGTTGTCAGAGCGGTTAGGCTTTGTTGCATAAATCAGCAAAGTTCGTAATTTCCCAAACCGCAGCTAAAATTACGGCACGGTTACCGCCTCGGTCGTGGGCGTGCGCAACCGCGAAATCGGCCACAAGCGGACAATTACCCCATGCAAATTGCACAAAAAGGAAATGTTATGAAGTACTTTGTTGGTCTTGGACTTGGTACGGCATTGGGCACGCTGCTTTTTACAGGTCTTCTAAGTGCCGCCCATGAATTTGACTGGGGTCGCGCACTGTTCGTTGGCTTGTTTGTTGGTTTGGCAGGAGCAGGCTTATCGTCGCTTACTCAGAAAAAGAAACAGGATCGATAGATAGCGCGTTAGCCGGAGTGAACGTCCGGTTTGGGTCGGTACCGGCCTGTCGTGACAGTCCGTACTTTTTCATGCGAAGCAACCTGTTAAGCTGACACAAACGGACTGTTTCGGCCACAAGCGGACATAATTTCAGCGATTCCTGAATGGGCCATCTGAAAAAAGGATCCGTGAGATCACGTTGCGTGAGATCCCTTGGTTGTAGAGCATTGACTCCAGCCGCCCGACGTTTTTCCCATCAAGCAGGCTCAGAGCAGCATTTACATAGACGGCGTGGACGTATTTTTTCGTCGGCACGTATAGGCGAGGCCAGGGAACATAGCTCTTCTCTTGTGGGCACAATGGCGCGGAGAAGAGTCGTTAGTTCGCTTCGCGGAACGTAGAATTCAATTTACAGTAGCACCTTCGTCGTCGTGGCGTTTAATGTACGGTGTGGGTCGGTTTTGGCCGGTCGTGACTACGGATAAATTCGGGCAAAATTTGATGTCCAACCTTTTCATAAAAAGCCTCGGTTCCTACTCAGCAAAATGAAAAACAAGTTTATTGATGAGGTAAAGCTTAAGTATGATTAGCTCTCATCTCGATCACATTAATTCGCCGGCATTTATTAGGCATTGAAAGTAGACGCTTGACAATTCTTCCTGGTATGCCATTTGCAAGTAATGCGGAATAAGCTTGGGGGAGCCCTGCATTTTTCAATATGATAACTGCGCAGTCGATAGCCAATGCAGTTTGAAAATCTTTCCGACGATGAAGAATATGTGTTTTCATTGCTCGACTCCGGATAAAACCCGAGATTGTCATATTTTATTTTGGGTGTCAATTGTAATAATTAATTATATCTGGCATTGGATATAGATTAAATTTATGGGTAAAAATCAAATTGAATAAATGTAATTTTTATTAATTTATAATAAAATTATTATACCTTGGACTTGCACCGCAATTGACGAGGACCTTCTGCCAGAATACGAGCCGCTACTTCATCTGGCACTTTTTCGTCCCGTAGTAAGGCGTGCGCCCAAGTCCTCCCAAGTTTCCTTTCGATCTTGAGAGCAGCTTCGATAATGGCGTCGTGTAAATGATTGCGCCTTCGGCATATTGTAAATGGCGTTACCGAGCTACCT
>Ga0265780_10008607_pt1 | contig 12375 bp, 13 predicted proteins | sample P1T30metagenome_FD_192432 | JGI IMG/M metagenome (GOLD analysis project Ga0265780, IMG submission 192432) | Plant litter microbial communities from East Loma Ridge, Irvine, California - P1 T30 | ecosystem: Environmental > Terrestrial > Plant litter > Unclassified | place: USA: California... | reverse complement strand
TCCGGCGACGGTCCATGCCAACATCTCGCGCTTTCAGGGCGCGTTCGCCGAGGATTCCGCCGCACTCGATGCGGCGGTGATCGACGCCGCGCAGCGGGCGGGGGCGCACGAGGCGATCCTGCACCTGCCCCAGGGCTATGACACGCTGCTGTCGATCCGCGAGGATGGCGGCCTGTCGGCGGGACAGCGCCAGCTGGTCGCGCTGTCGCGCGCACTGTTCGGCAAGCCGCGCCTGCTGTTCCTCGACGAACCCAACGCCCATCTCGACATGAGCGGAGAGGCGATGCTGCTGGAGATGCTAAGCCAGGCACGGGCGCAGGAGGTGACCGTCGTGGTATCGACGCACCGCACCGGGCTGCTCCAGGCGGCGGATCGCATCATGCTGCTGCGTGACGGCGAGATGCAATTCATCAGGAACCGCGACGAGGCGTTGCGACCGCAACAACCTCCGGCGGCACCGATGCAGGCGCGTCATCCGCCCGATGCCCCGACACCACGCGATGGCCCCGCGGATGGGCGAGCCGGAGGAACGGCGGCATGATGGTGGCATCCGATACCGACGCCCGCATGAGGGTAGCCGCGGTGCCCCCCGCCGGTCTCGTCGATCCGGCGCGGCTGAACGACTCGCCGCGCCGGGCGCTGATCGCCGGCGGTATCGTCGCGGTGGCGTTCTTCGTCGTGCTGCTCGGCTGGGCGGCCTTTGCGCGGCTGGATGCCGCCGCGCATGGCAGCGGGCAGGTGATCGTCGCCGGCAACCGGCAGGTGATCCAGCACCGCTATGGCGGGAATATCGACCATATCCTGGTGCGCGATGGGCAGCAGGTCGCCCGTGGCCAGGTGCTGGTTCGCCTGTCCGGCTCGGAGGTCGCGGCGACCGAGCGGGCGCTTGCGGCGTCGGTGATCGACCTGCAGGCGCAGCGCGCGCGGCTTCAGGCGGAGGTGACCGGGCAGCCGATCGTCTGGCCGGCGGCCTTCGCCCATGCGCGCGAGGAGGATCGGGCGCTGATCGCGGCGGCGCTGCGGCTGCAACGGGCGCAGGCCGCGGCGCGTCGCGAGCTGCTCGCCGCCAGTCGCAGCGTGCTGGCCGAACAGCGCGATCAACTGGGGCAGCAGGTCAACGGCTTCCAGGCGCAGGCACGGGCCGCCGCCACGCAACGACGCTCGCTGCAGGCGCAGATGGACAGCACCCGCCGCCTGGCGGAGCGGGGCGACGTGTCACGCAACACGGTGCGGGCGCTGGAACGCAGCCTTGCCGAACTGGACGGCAACAACGACGATTTCACCGCCCGCGCCGCGGCGGCGCAGGAACAGATCGCGGGCACCGGGCAGCAGATGGCGCAGACCCGCCGGCAGTGGATCGAGCAATCCGCCGCGGCCCTGCGCGACACCCAGTTCCAGCTGAACGATGCGCTGCCCAAATGGATCGCCGCGCGCGAGCAGCTGGAACGCACCGTGATCCGTGCGCCCGCCGCCGGCCGGGTCGTCGATCTGCGCGTCCATTCCGCCGGCGGGGTGGTCGCCGCGGGCCAGCCGATCCTCGACATCGTGCCCGACCGGGTACCGCTGGAAATCCGCGCCAGCTTCGCACCGGAGGATATCGACGGCGTGTTCGAAGGGCGGGAGGCCGAGGTGAAGTTCCTGTCGCTGCACGACCGGGACCTGCCGATCGTGCTGGGCATCGTCCGCAACGTATCGGCGGACAGCGTCGAGGATCCGCGCACCGGCCTCAGCCATTTCACCGCCCAGATCGTCGTGCCCGAATCGCAGGTCGCGCTGTTGCGGGCGGTGCGGGAGGGGGATGCCGGCATCCGCCCCGGCGTGCCCGTGCAGGTCAGCGTCCGGCTGCGCCCCCGGACCGCCCTGCAATATATGCTGGACCCGCTGACCGAGAGCCTGTCGCGCAGTTTCGCGGAACGCTGAGGCCGTCCGCCCATGCGGGGTGGAGGGACGGGGCGACCGGCGTCATCCATCCGGCAACCGTAGCCTGCGACAGGCCGGCGGGAAGGGGGGCCTCGTGTCCGGTCGCACCTCTTGCGTGTTTCCTGAACGTGAGCGTCGATCTGGAGTCGGATGACATCAGATGTTCGTCATGGCGAGCGCAGCGAAGCAATCCAGTGCCGGACCAGGACGCCCTGGATTGCTTCGCTGCGCTCATCATGACGAACATCCGGATCAACCTCATGTCATCCCGCTCTGGCTAGAGCCACGATCGATAAAACGATTGCGGGTTCGTCTCTGTTTGACGCGGTTTGACAACCGGTGGTAACATAGATTTACAATAGCAAGATTTTCAGGAGGGAGTGCGGTCCGCAGGGATTTATAACCCGCTCAATAGACGATCCATTGCACATGACCAAAAGCAGATCGGAAGCCGATGACCGCGCCTCGATGTGTCGTCCTCATCGTCGATGACGAAAAGACGATATTAATACTGCTTCAGGAAGCACTGGCCCTGATGGGTTATGATGTCATCACGGCCGACTCCGGTGATGCGGCGCTGCCCATCGTTGCCAGTAAGGCAGCGATAGAGGTCATCATCACGGATGTCGTCATGCCCGGCAAGGCGAATGGATTCGATCTGATCGAGCAGGCAAAGGTCCTGCGGCCCGGTATTCATACCATCGCCATGTCGGGCTACGTGGCCAAACACGGCGATAGGATCGGGCTTGCCGACCGTTTCATCCAGAAGCCGTTCACGATCCCGGTAATCGATCGCGCGCTGCAATCGCTGACGTTACGGCAGTGCGCTTAACGCGGAAGCTATAGAAGGCATCGCGCTGGTCCGTCTATGACCCGGCGCCTGTGGGGATCACCAGCGTACACCTGGTGCCGCAGTGATAGCGGATCGCGACTTCGCCCCGTATCGTTTTGGCCAATGACGTCATCAGCTTGCTGCCTTGACCTTGGCCGTCATCGATCTGGCCGCTGGCCCCACCATCGTCGATAACCGTCACCCGGATATGACCGGCCTTGTCGGCGACGTCGACCGAGATGCGGCCGGGACCATCGCCAAAGGCGTGTTGAAGGGCATTAGTCACCCATTCGTTGACGATCAGACCGGCAACGACAGCGACGTCGCTCGACGCCTGGATGTGGTCGGCCCGGTAGCGGATCGTGATGTAGTCGGGGGCGGCACCGGTGCGTAGCAGCGACACGACCCGTTCCAGATGATCCGCCAGATCTATCGATTTGCCATGATCCAGCTGGGCCGGAAGATTCTGATATACCGATGCGATCGTTTCGAGGCGGGCGGCCGCCATATCCAGTTCGCGCGCTACCGCGGGATCGAGCGACGACAACGATTGATGGGCAAGTAGCCCGGCCGCGATCTGGTAATTGTTCTTGGTGCGGTGATCCATCTCCGCGTTGAGCAGCGACAGGGTATGTACCTGCTGTTCGCAACGGCCACGCATCACGGCAGCCGCGCGGCGATGGGATGCCGTTGCCCAGATGGTCCCGGCGAGTGCCAGGGTGGACAGGACCATATTGGCCAGATCGGTGGAGATGCCGCCATGGGGGGAGACCCAGTTCGGGAAGACGTACCGAATGGTCAGCAACTGACAGCTCACCGCGGCGATCATGCCGGCGCGGCCGCCACCGACCAGCGTGGCGATCATGACCGCCGGAAAGGTCAGCACGAACGGCGCCACGCCACCGACGACGTGTTCGATCGCCAGACGTGCCGCCACGGCCCCCATGGTCGCGGCAACAGCGACCAGGATATCAAAGGCGAAGCCCTGACGGCCGATGCGCAATGTTTGGACAGATATCGAAGCCATTTCGTTCAATATGCCCCTGCCCTGCGAGTCGCGACGGCCCCTTCTTTGTCGTTTGCCGGTGACATCGGAAGTGTTGTCTAAATGGATGGAACGGTCAATTTATTCTCTGAATAATTGTTCGAGCGCCCGATATGCGCCGGACATGACGGAGTATTGCCGGCATGAAACACCGCCGGACGATTCCGGTGGCGTTTCATGCCGGTATTTGATCGAGATCAGGCGTAAACGATCTTGCCGCCGCGGCGGCGATAGCGGACCGCGCCGGCCACCATGCCAAAGCCGAGCAGCATCATCCCCCATGTGGCGGGCTCGGGGACCAGACTGGTCGGCTGGAAATTTGCGCGCTGGGCGACCGAACCGTCCTGCGTGGTGAACGTGCCACCCAGATCATAGCCCGTCGCGTTGGTCCGGAAGATGTAGGTGGCGCTGGTCTGCCCGACGCCTTCAAGACCATTCGCACCGAAATCCGCACGCAATACCGAGCCGCTGCCGTTGCGCGACGCGGTCGTCGTGGAGCCGGCCGGTCCTTGCGTATTAGGATTGTTCGCCGCGGTGAAGAACCCGGCACCGTCGAAATCGGTACCGTCTACCAACGCCTCGACCGAATAGCCGAAGAACCCTGCCGAGGTCAGGTTGTACACCTCATCGCCAAAATCGATCGCGGTAATGGCGACCTGATAATAGAAATCCAGCGTGCCCAGCGTGTTGCGATAGACGGCGCTGCGCAGGAACCCGCTATAGGTCGTGGCCCCGGTCGTACCGGACTGGATGCTGTCCAGTTGGACGCCCCGGGTGGAGGCATCGAACGCCGAGAAGGCGACCCCGACCTCTCCGGGCAGAAGAACGGTCGCAGAGGCTGGCGCCGCTGCCGTGATGGCGATCGTGGAGGCGAGAGCAACGAACCCAAGGCGCTTCATAAGACATCCCCTTTACCCGTGACGGCTACCAGACAGGCGCATCGATGCGCTTGCCGCCGACAGGCCGGGAAGCGTACGACCAATACGGCAGCACCCCAGTCCTAACACGCCGACAGGGGATGAACGTTAATCTAGCGTAAATATATGCAGGCCGGGGCAATTTTATTACTAAACTTTTGTTATTTCACGGTGTTGAGTCGCCGCGTACGGGCGCTCATCTTGAGTCTTCAGCCATGGGCCGCATCTGGCGTTACAGAAATCCGCCCGAAGAAATACAGCCTAACGTCCCTATCAGCGACGTGACGGGTCCGATTTTTTCGCCGCCAATAATTGCAATATCGCAGGCGAGGGGTTTTTGGGCCATCGGCGCAGCGGCCTCGCTTACCCCTGCGGTCTTCCGATGAACGGTCGGATCGGGAGATCGCCGGGCGCCGCCCGCAGCGCGTCACGCATCGTCGGTGAGCCGCAGCCATCATACACGTTGAGATGTTGCAGGCCCCCGCTCGACCCGGTCCAGACGATATCGACGCTCGGCATGTCGCTCGGCGCGTTCTCGCAGTTCGGGGTGCCGGGCTGGTACAGCATCTCGTTCCCGGCCGGACGATAGGGCGCCAGTCTGGCGGCAAAGGCCTGATAGGCCGCGGGCGTGATCCGGAAAGCCCTGATGCCGGTGACCGCGGTAAAACGCTTGCCCTCGAAAATGCCCTTCCCGTCAGGGGTGAGCGTGACCGCATAGACCGGGCAGGTGCCGAAGCACGGCGCAGTCTCGTAGCGGATCGTTTCACTGTCCAGCGCGATCGGCCGGCCTCCTGGCGACGCATCGACGGCCGCGCAGCCTGACAATCCAACCCCCGCCATCCCGGCCATGGCGAATCCGATGGCTCCTGCCTTGCTCATGTCATCGTCCTTTTTCGTGCATGTCCAACGGCATGCATCGCCTCCGCGTGACATAGCGCCTCCATTCTGAACGGCAGCACGATGGCGAATGTCGTTATCCGGCCGGGTTACCCCCATGCCCCGCCGGCATCACAGCCAGCCGTCGATGGCACCTGGCGGCCCGAGGGGCGTTGCGGTCGCAAGGAGAATGACATGCAGAATTTCGATCAGTTTCTTGGCGCAAGCGGCATGGACCTCGGCCAGCTCAGTGCACGCTTCGGTCTCACGCCCGAGCAGACCCGTTCCGCGCTCGCATCGCTGATGCCGGCGGTGTTGGGCGGCTTTCACAAACAGGCCGATCCCGGCGATCCCGGTGGCGTTGCACACGGTGCCGGAACCGCCGAGCCGACCACGTCGATGGGCAACGACATCCTGGGACAGATCTTCGGCACCAAGGACGTCAGCCGGCAAGTCGCCGACCACGCAGCGGATCAGTCCGGGGTGTCGAGCGCGGTGCTGAAGGCGATGCTGCCGATCGTCGCGGCCATGGTCGCGCGCCACTTCGCCACGAATGGCGGGGGAGGTGCCGGCGCAGGGCTGGGAGGCGTGCTGGCATCGGTGCTTGGCGGGGGCGCAACCGGCAATAGCGGCACCGCCGGTGGCCTCGGCGGCATGTTCGGGGGCGGTGGCAATCCGCTCGATGCGATCCTGAACGGGCTGCGCCGATAGGCGCTGGCCGGACGATGAAGTCGTCCGGATGTTCCGGCCGGGTAACGCGATGGCGTCATCCGGCCGGGACGGTCATGCTCAGTTGCGCAGGCTGTCGGGCACGACGCCGCCATTCTCGGCGAGCTTGGCCATCACCGCCTTGTGCAGCGCAATATTCTGCTCGGCGGTACCCGGGGCACCGGCATGGACGCCCAGTTCGTCGGCCAGCTCCTTACGGGCGTCAAGGCTGTGATCGAGACCCAGCAGACTGAGCAGGTCGACGATCGATGTCCGGTAGTTGCCGCCACCGTTCTGCATCGATGCCATCTCGGCCAGCACCGCACCGACATCGACATTCTGGGGGGCCGCCTGCGGAGCGGATGGCGCGATCGGCGCCGCCTGCGGCGTGGCGGCCGCGGGGGTGGCAGGGGCGGGCTGGCCGGCCGGCTTGTCCTGTCCGTGATGGAAGATCTTGCCCATGATGTTGCCGAAGATGCTCATCGTATCCGTTCCTTGAATGGCGACCGTCGTTGCGGTGTCGGCATGAACGACAGGGACACGTCAGAGGGTCCATTGGGAACGTCAGCGTTGCGTACGCAGTTATCCCGCTGACGTGCCGATGTGCTCGCCGATACGCTATCAGGGAATCCCGCTATGACATTTCGCAAAACGATCATCACCGCCGCCGCTGTGGTGGCACTTGCCGGCTGCGGCCGCAGCAACGAAGCCGGTCAGGCCAACACCATGACGACGAACACCGAGGTCGACGGGACCAACGTGCCCGGTACGCCATCGGTCACGGCAAGCGGCGCCCAGAGCTTCGCGAACGTCGCCGCGGCCAGCGATGCTTTCGAGATCGAAACCTCGCGGCTTGCCCTGGCCAACGGCGCATCGGCGGCCGTGAAGTCCTATGCCAACAAGATGATCGAGGCGCATACCACCTCCACCGCCAAGCTGAAGACCGCGGCGGCCGGCGTGACGCCGGCGATCACCCCCGACCCTGCGTTGAATGCCGAGCAGCAGCAGAAGCTCGACCAGCTGAAGACCCTGAACGGGGCCGCGTTCGATCAGGCCTACAAGACCGAACAGGCGGCCGGGCATCAGCAGACGCTCGATGCGCTGAAGGCCTATGCCGCCACCGGCGACGCCCCCCAGCTCAAGACGTTCGCCAATGAGATGATCCCGATCGTCACCGCCCATCTGAACATGGCCAAGACGATGAAGATCTGATCGCCGCCGTTTGCGGTCAGTGACCGCGATGTGGTTCGGCCCGGGTGCCTGTGGCGCCCGGGCCGAACTGTATCGGCGACATGGTTCGGTCCGCGCGCATCGTCATCGTGTCGGACAACGCTGGCCGGGAGACGGGAGCCGAGGCCGATCGGCCCGCCTGCCGGGTTTCACGCCGGACACGTCACGGCCCGCCGCCGCCCGATCGCGATCAGCATGACCAGCGCCGCCGCCGCCATCGCCCCGCCCGCCAGCGACACCGCCGGCAGACCAAGCCCCGCGCCGATCACGCCGCCGCCCAGCGCCGCGCCGATCGCGTTGCCGAGGTTGAACGCGCCGACGTTCATCGCCGAGGCGAGATTGGGCGCATCGACGGCGGCTTCCATGGCGCGCATCTGCAACGGCGGCACGATCGCGAAGCTGGCGATGCCCCAGATCAGGATTGCGGCCGCGGCCGGCAGCGGCCAGTGCATGGCGCCGGCGAACACCACCAGCACCGTGGCGAGCGTCGCAAAACTCCCGACCAGCGTCCGCTCGATCGATCGGTCCGCCAGCCGCCCGCCCAGCGTATTCCCGATCGTCAGCCCGATGCCGTACAGCACCAGCATCGCGGTGACGAAGCCGGTCGAGGCGTGCGTCTCGTCGCGCAGGATCGGGACGATATAGGTGAACACGGTGAACATCGCGCTCGCCCCGACGACGGTCAGCGCCAGCGCCGCCAGCACCGGACCGCGCGTGAGTACCCTCAGTTCCGCACGCATGTCGCTGTCCTGCGTAACCGGCAGCGATGGCAGCGCCAGCCGCAGCGACAGCATCGCCACTGCGCCGACGCCGGCGATCCCGGCAAAGGCGGTGCGCCAGCCCAGCACCTCGCCCGCCCAGGTCGCCAGCGGCACGCCGCCGATCGTCGCCACCGTAAGCCCGGTGAACATCGCCGCGACCGCGCCGGTGCGCTTGTCGGCGGGGACGAGGCCCGCGGCCACGACCGAACCGACGCCGAAGAACGCACCGTGGTTGAACGACGTGACGACCCGCGCGATCATCAGCGTCCAGTATCCGTCCGCCAGCGCCGACAGCGCGTTGCCGAGCGTGAAGATGCCCATCAGCGCGACCAGCAGCGTCCGCCGGTCGACCCGCCCGGTGGTCAGCGTCATCAGCGGCGCACCGATCAGCACGCCCATCGCATAGGCGCTGACCAGCAATCCCGCCGCCGGGATCGACACGCCCAGATCGGTGGCGATGCCCGGCAGCATCCCCATCGGCGCGAACTCGGTCACGCCGATGCCGAAGGCGCCTGTCGCCAGCGCGAGCAGGGGGAGGTTGAGGCGCATGACGAATGGTCCTTTGTTGCTCCTGCCGAGATGATGGCTTGCACGTCCGCGCGGTAGCCGGAGAATGGGACCAGCAGCTTTGCCTGGGAGTCACAGATGGACGTCGGCGGTCGATCGGGGGAGATGGCGGTGTTCGCGAGCGTCGCGGCGCAGGGCAGCCTGTCGGCGGCGGCGCGGGCGCTGGGGCTGACGCCATCGGCGGTCAGCCGCATCGTCGGGCGGATCGAGGCGCGGCTGGGTGTGCGGTTGCTGGTCCGCACCACGCGCGCGCTGGCGCTGACCGGGGAGGGCGAGGCGTATCTGCGCGCCGCCCGCCGCATCCTCGCCGATCTGGCGGAGGTGGAGGGCAGCATCGCCGATCAGGCATCGCCGCGCGGCCGGCTGCGCGTCACCGCGTCGCTGGCGCATGGCCGGTTGTTCGTCGTGCCGCTGCTGGGCGATTTCACCGCCCGCTATCCCGGTATCCTTATCGACCTGAACCTGTCGGACCGGATCGTCGATGTGCTGGGCGGGCAGGCGGATGTCGCGGTCCGTTTCGGCCAGTTGGCCGACAGTCCGCTGACGGCACGCAAGCTGGGCGAGACGGGTCGGGTGGTGGTCGCCTCGCCCGATTATCTCGCGCGGGAGGGCATGCCGCGGGTGCCGGACGACCTGCTCGCGCACAATTGCCTGAGCTTCAACTTCCGGCGTGCCGAACCCGGCTGGCCGTTCCGCGAGGACGGGCGCGACCGGGCGCTGGCGGTGACGGGGTCGATCGAGGCGAACAACGGCGAGTCGCTGGCGCAACTCGCGCGGGCCGGCGTCGGTATCGCGAGGGTCGGGCGGTTCGCGGTGGACGATGACCTCATTTCGGGCCGGCTGGTGCCGCTGCTGGAGGCGTTCAACCCGCAGGACCGCGAGCCGCTCCACGCGCTGTTCGTCGGCGGGGCGACCATGCCGGCGCGGGTGCGCGTGTTCGTCGACTTCCTGGCGGAAAGAATCGGTGCCGGTGGCGCCGGATGACCGCGGGCGACGGCCTGTCGCGACCTGGGTCCGCCAAATGGCGGAGATATCAGGAGAAAATGGTGCTGCCGGTGAGGATTGAACTCACGACCTCAGCCTTACCAAGGATGCGCTCTACCACTGAGCTACGGCAGCACTCGACCCGACGGGCGAAGCGCGCCTAGAGCGGAGGGGGGACGGATTGTCAAGGCTTTGTTCGAACGGCTAGGGGAAGCCATGGCGAACAACGAGCGGGACGAGCGGCGGGCGGCGGCGCTGAGGGCCAATCTGCGGCGGCGGAAAGGGCAGGCGCGCGAATCGGCGGCGGCGGTGGCCACGGGTGACGCCACCGACGCCGATATCGCCGCTACCGGACAAGGCGATCAGCCGATGCCGAACGACCCGGTGGCGTGACTGGCGATATCCACCGCCTCGCGCGTGGCGACCGACGCGCCGTAGGCGCAGGCTACCGCGAGGACGACCAGCATCAGCCGACGGGCGCACATTTTTCCAAAAGCCATTGCAGCACCTCTCCATCGAGTTGCGTCCCGATGATCTTCGTCACCGTGGCGTGATAGGCATTGAGCCATGAAAGCTCGTCCGGCGTCAATAGGGCCGGGTCGATCAGGTCGCGCTCGATGGGCGCGAAGGTGAGCGTCTCGAACCCCAGCATCGCGCGGTCGGGATCGCCGCCGGCAATGGTGCGCGGTTCGACCAGCAACAGGTTCTCGATCCGGATGCCGTAGTCGCCGGCCTTGTAGTAACCCGGCTCGTTCGACAGCATCATGCCGGCGCGCAACGGTTCGAGCGCCTGACCGCCGGGATAATCGGGCTTGGCGATCCGCTGCGGCCCTTCGTGCACCGACAGATAGGCGCCGACGCCGTGGCCGGTGCCATGGCCGTAATCCAGCCCCGCCTGCCAGAGCGGCGCCCGCGCCAGCGCATCGATCTGGCCGCCGCAGGTGCCATCGGGAAAGACCGCGGTGGCAATCGCGATATGCCCCTTCAGCACGCGGGTGAAGCGGTCGCGCATCTCCGGCGTCGGCGGGCCGATCGGCAGCACCCGCGTCACGTCGGTGGTGCCATCGGCATATTGGCCGCCCGAATCGATCAGATAGAGCTGGCCGGGCAGGATCGGCGCATCCGATTCGGGGGTGACGTGATAGTGCGGACTGGCCCCGTGCGCGCCGGTGGCGGAGATGGTGGCGAAGCTGGTGTCGATCAGGCACCCGGTCGCCTGCCGGAATTCCAGCAGCTTCGCCGCCGCCGACAATTCGGTTTCGGTGCCCGCCGGACAGGTGGTGGCCGCCCAGTGGAGGAAGCGGGTGAGCGCGGCACCGTCACGCGCGGAGGCCGCGCGGTGGCCGGCGATCTCGACCGGGTTCTTGATCGCCTTGGCCAGCAGCACCGGATCGCGTTGCGCCACCACGGTCGCGCCGCCGGCGGCCAGCGCCTGCACGATCGCGGCGACCGAGCCGCCGGGATCGGCGACGACGCGCCTGCCCGCCAGATCGTGCAGCGCGGCGGCGAAGGCGGTGCGATCGTGCAGGCGGACGGCATTGCCGAGATGCTGGCGCACCGCATCGTCGATCTTGCCGGGCGCGACGAACAGGTCGGTCGCGCCGTCCGCGTGCAGGATCGCATAGGCGAGCGCGACGGGGGTGTGATCGACATCGCCGCCCCGAATGTTGAGCAGCCACGCGATCGAATCGAGCGCGGACAGCACCACCGCGTCCGCGCGGCGCGCCACCAGCCAATCGGCGATCGCGGCGCGCTTCGCGGCGGAGGCGACGCCGGCATGGGCATCCGCCTGCACCGTCAGCGGCGCGGGGGAGGGGGCGGGGCGATCCGCCCAGATCGCGTCGACGGGATTGGCGTCCACCGCGACCAGTACCGCGCCGGTGGCGGCAAGGGCGGCGGCGGTGTCGTCCACCCAGGCTTGCGGATGCAGCCAGGCGTCGTAGCCGATCCGCGCACCGGCGGGGGCGTGCGCGGCCAGCCAGTCGGCGACCGGGGTCTGCGGCACATCGACATAGGTCCAGTCGGCGGCGGACACCTGTTCGCGGACCTGCAGCGTGTAGCGGCCGTCGGTGAAGATCGCGGCGCCATCCGCCAGCACGACGGCGGTGCCGGCCGAGCCGCCGAACCCGGTCAGCCAGGCCAGCCGCTGCGCATAGGCGCCGACATATTCGCTGAGATGCTCGTCGGTTAGCGGAATGACGACACCGTCCAGTCGCTGGCGGGCGAGCTGGTCGCGAAGGGCGGCGAGACGGGTGGAATGGGAAGACATGGCGGTATCCGGGGCTGAAAGGTCACGGTGGAAAGTCACGAAAGTCGCATCCTACAGGGGTACGCGGGGTGGGCGCGCGGCGGCGTCGACAACGAGGCCGACAGGCGCGGGAGCATGACGGAGGCAGGGGCGACGATCATGGCGGCGGGTTCTGGCAGATGCGGCGGGTGTAGGACAGGGGGGCATGGGGCGCGGTCGCGCCTTCCTTCATACGCTTCCCCGGCGGAGGCCGGGGCCCAGTTGGGGGACGTTCGTGACAAAATTAC
>Ga0265780_10008605_pt1 | contig 12377 bp, 11 predicted proteins | sample P1T30metagenome_FD_192432 | JGI IMG/M metagenome (GOLD analysis project Ga0265780, IMG submission 192432) | Plant litter microbial communities from East Loma Ridge, Irvine, California - P1 T30 | ecosystem: Environmental > Terrestrial > Plant litter > Unclassified | place: USA: California... | reverse complement strand
ACCCCGGTACCATGGCGGTACATGGCGAGATCATCATGAAGTCCTTCGTTGTGCATCGGTGTCACCGATGAGATACGTGTCTCTTGTTGGTTTACTCTGCTTCACGTATCTTGGTTCAGGGTTGAAGTTTACTCGCATTAGTTAAACCTTAACGATATGCTTGAAGGAAGTAGGTGGCGCACGGTCTCGCCTTGGACGTACATGATGGTAAACGGTGCACCCGCTGTAGCTTGTCGGATTGGGCTTAGCATACGGTATGGAGCGGCTGATGCATCGCATACCTTGATACATGTACATTGTAAGGTATCCTCGCAAGAGAATACTCGCCCTGTTGCATGCATGTACAGATACATGCGCGGTGTCATCACTATCATGTACACTACGGCTGGTATGGCATCAAATGGATCTGCTGGTTTCTTGCCTCAATAGTCGTGTCATTCTGATTGACGGAAAGCTAGGGGATATCGCGGTTGAGGATCGGCCTACGGTGAGCCCGGGTTGCAGCGAGTCTTTCTATGCTTAGCTGTACGCTATGCTGCTTTGCGACGACCGTATTGCTGTGAAACTACTGTTTCTCGTGACGGATGTTCATGTCGTGCTATATGTGATGCAGTGCCATTTCTACCACCGCCATCAGAGCTTCGTCGCAGTGCTAACGATGCTGCTGTACTTTTCGTATACTGATATACGGATGGTGGTGCAGACATGCCAATAAAGCGAGCCTTGATAATTGGCATATTGGCTAGATTTGGGGGCGTAGTGCTCTAGAGTGGCTCTCTGAGGTTGGTAACTAGCCACATACTCGATGTATACTATTCAGCCCAAGCACTGCAATACGAATGAAAATATGTGCAATTATATCCCTCCAACTTTGAAGACGTTACGTAGAGTGCTTCTAAAGCCTGTTGTGGAAGTGTGGCAGAAGCATTGATCGACGGAAGTTGGTCACCCGCTCTGAAACCTGGAAATGAAGCTGCACAAACGATATCAGCCACCGAGGTGACGAATATTGATTTCTACCAAAATCACCTCAATCACTTTCCAGCCATGTTCCTGGAAGCTGATGGTATTGTCTGAGCACAGTCGTGAACGACATGGCGAGGGATGAGCCCCGTAGAGCACATCGTTCGCTTGGAAGTGCGGTAATTTTTACTGAGCACACGATATGTTGTGAACAGAAGGTATGATTCGACGGAGGTTTTGGTAAATTCGCTATGATACTAGATGCAGTCGATAACTTGACAGTTCTGAAGGTTGACACTCAGGCGTGGTGGGTGCTCAATGACAGGTTTGACGGCTACGCCTTGGGCGACTGAACCCTCCTGTTCTGCAAGTTCCTCTCAATCTGGTACGAGATGTTGAACATCATATTGTCACGCGCGCTGGACTGATCAGCTGATCTTCGTCCTCCATATTGGTCTCATAGCCACTCAAACCCCACGCTTATGATACCTACGTTCTCGCCAAGTCCGACGTCGCCTTTCATTGTTCCTCGGCTGGAGTAATACAACTCTGCATCCAGCCCCTACAAGGCCCGTTCCGACCGGCCTCCTGCATCGAATGCAGGTATGTCTAGAAGGAACACGACACCCTGGCTCCATTATTCCCAGAAGCTCGTTGTCTGCATGCGCATGCTCTTTCGGAAAGCTGCTGCGAGCATATGCACACGTTTTCATATGCAGACAGGGCGCCCTGGCTCCCGAGATTCTCATCTTTTACTTGCACCCAAACGGTCCATTAGAGCACAATAGCAAGCGCTGTACGACTGCGCTTGATTTTGCTACATGGAGTTGAAATTGCAGGGAGGCTGAACCGGGTTTGCGGGAGGCGTTCCCTATATGGCAGTATTGAAGACAAATCGGCTCGGGAGTGGCAATAGCCATGGACGAAAAAACAAGACGTACGAGAACAGCATCGGCATGCCGAACAGTCGGGATAGTCCACCGAACATGAGGTGGACAAATGGCCATCTACAATGCAGGGGAAGATGCATACAGACGGACATGTCCGAGACCACACTTTCTCTGTGAAAGTATGGAAAGCCGAGGGCCGGGGGTGAAGCGCCCATGACACTGTGTAACCTAGAAGAATGGATGTGGTTGCAGGATGCATTGGAACCCATGGTCGAGCTGTCCTCGTATTGTGACTGAGATGCCGTAGGTTTGTGAGCTAGGTACAAGGACCCGACCAATGGTAGAGCAGGTGTTCGTATGTATGGCGGTCTCGAAAAGGACGTGTTCCACTCTATCCGCCTGTCAAGTCTTCATTTCGCCTAAGCACCAGCAATCTGACAGGATACAGGTGGAGGTTACTTACCTGTCAAAGTGAGACATGCATCAAGACAATACGAGCAGTTACGTACCAACAGAGATGAAGGCGTGGTATCTGAGGTTGATGCACCATGGGGCGCGTGTCGCGTACTCACGGCGAGTACCACATCCGCCGCCCGGCTTTCCCATTTTCTTCGATGGCTCCGCGTTTAAGGTTCAAGTGCTGTGACGAGTATGCAGACAAAGTCTTCCGCCACCATACAAGCCCTGCATCTGCTCTGAGAATTCTCCGAAGAGCACCGCAGAACGATATTGCAGGCGGCACTTGCGATTCGATGCAGGATGAAAGGCTGCCCAATTTAGCGAGCTGGTTTATGCCGTGTAACTTTGCGTATGTTTCAGACCACACGTTCGCAGCGCGTGAGTGGGGATACACAGTCATGTGTCTGGGGACGGGTACACACATTACATATGCAATGTCCCAAGAAAGATCTCGGGGTAGAATGCGTGGATTGAGTCTTGCAGTGCTAGGATCGGGATGTATGATGATGAAAGTGGTCGGCTCCGCGGATGCCGTCATGATGGAGCGGACCTGTAATGGTGTTTTCCTATCGTCCAAGGCATTTTGTGTGCTTGCTGTACGGAGCATGCATCTGTGGCCTCTCATTAGCCATTCGTCTCGCCGTGGCGACCAATGTGCAGCGTTCTGGCCGGGAATGCGACGTATGTTTGAGTTTCCGTCAGGCCCACCGACGAGTTTTGCAAAGCCGCGTCAATTTTGGAAGCTGCCTGACCCGCTTGAATTCGCGTTCGTGTTCTCAAGACCTCTCTTTCGCATAGATTTAACCGTAGTACGCACGACTCAGATGCCTGGCCACTGAGACAGGCCAGCTCATCAACAAGACATAGAGTTTGCCAAAGTCGGCGAGAGCTACATCGACTGACTCGAATTACCATGTTCAGGTACTCCATGGGTAACAAAAGAGGGTCCCGGTGAGACGGTAAGCTGCTTCCGGAAGATTTCAACCGAGCGAGGCAGGGGGTGCGAGCTGAGGACCGGCATCTTGACGAGAGCAGCGGGAGTGCCCCTCGGCCCTCGCAGGGGCTTCCGCGGTCCTGGTCCAGACAGCAATGCGCGCTGGAAGCGGCCTTTGCGATCATCTGCGAACGCGGGCCAACGTCAAAAAACAACCACAGTGACATAGGTAGAGAACCAAGACCGTGCGAATTGCACACGTTGTACCACGTGTCGAGATGAGGACGTTGAGAGAGTGGAGGCGAGAGGGTCAAGTTGGAGGTTGGGCGCGAGGCAGCGAGTTGTGCGCTAGCAGTGACATAGCCGGCGGCAGGCACGACCTTGCTGCTGTCGAGACGTCGACCAACAGTTTGCCCTCCCCACGCTTCGTAGACGTACCCTCAAGTTTCTGACCTTGCAAGCAGCCGCATTGATTTGAAACGCATCCTTGAGCCCAATCAGTTCCATCACGCCATGTTCCGTCCATCGAGAATCGATGCCTCGGTTTCTTGAGGTGATAGGCATCCCACCCCACGGCCGGTCCCAACTCCCACTCCAATCCACATCAGCATCGCACCCCTATCCATGTGCTCGCCCAATGCGACGAACTTTCCTATCATGAGGCCTCACCAAGACAAGCCCAATTTTCGCGCGGTGTTGGCGGGCCTACGTCATGGCATCTTGAATTCTGGACCTGCGTAGACACACGGATCGACAATTAGGAGAGTGAAGATCGTACCCGATTTGCGGATATAACCCCACACTCAGATTCAGGTGTCAAGTGTCCGTAGCCAGGCAGCGCGTGTAAGTGAGGCTTCGGGCATTTCAAGCTTAGTCGCACCGTATTTAACGTCATTTGCGACTCACGCCGGCGAAGTTACGTACCCTGATCGTTCCAGACAATGGCCAATATCATTTGCCTTCGTGAAAGAGTCTGAGGACGCCTTGGAATCCGGCGCATAGCAGCCCAAAGATGGTGCTATTGGTCGGTTAGCGATCCGTCCTACATCCTCTTCAGAACGCCTGCATACATCTGGCTTTGGAAACCTGGTCTGCGATCTGGGGGGCGGCGGAAGCGCGGGATGTACATCTCTTGACCTGCCCAATTGCGCTTTATCCTCCCACTGTTGAGCCGCGGAGAAGCTCTGCGCAAGATGCGATTGGTCGGTAGGGTTGCTATCAGCCTCGCTGAGGACATGGCGAGGTGGTCGGTTGTGCGACGAGGAGACTGACTGGAAAATTGGGCCAGAAAAACTGTTCATGAATCTTGAGTGTATCACTGCGGTCCACTATGGGGCCTTTGGCCTTGTGCAAGCTTGCAGGCGCTGCGCGGCGCATTACCTTAGGCAGCTTGCAACCCACTTACTCGCGCCAGTGCGTAGTTTGTCGGCAATCGGCGGCAGTGAGCCGTAGCTCAGAAACGTCAGTTCCTATCTTGAACTCTACAGGCATGGACAGCCCAGCTAAAATTTAAGGCGCGTTTGGGCGTGTAGCTAATGCAATTACACCACCCGCATGTCAAGCTACTGAGCCTTCAGGCGCAAATCTAAGCGAAGGTTGTTGCAAGCAGAACTGCGGTGAATGGGTTGGGCAGTCGCCTTGCATGTTGCATGACCAGCGAGCCAGTCGCATACCATCCAGCCGTTCAACAGCGGTTGAGCGGTGAGTCATGTTGCACCACGCTGCATTCTGTTCATGTTTGAGGAAAATCGAGAAAGATAATGGTGACTGGGTAGATAATTGTTCTTTGTGTCATAATGCTATTCTATTCGTACAATAATGCGCGCCGGGGTATGGCAACGACAATAAAAACCTTTTGCGACCGATTGCCAAACAAGCGTACATGAAATGAGGATACATGAGGTGCTGAACGCCAAACATGATGGACATGCATGAAAATGCATAACAGACATTACTGATGCAGCGTGACTATACCGTGACGCCTGTGTAAACGAAGGAGATGGAAGAGAAGATGCGAATGTACCCTTCGCTGCGCTAGCTTGGGTACCTATCACCCGTGACACCGATGCCCGCAAGGTTTCAGCGCCGACATCCAAGAACTCCCACTAATTCGACCGAAGTTTTCTGAAGTGTTCAAGCGTGATCAGTACATCATCCGCTCTGGGAAGACCTTGTCGTCGTAGCCATTGCCTTGGGGCTGATGGTAACCGTTGTGCATCGGTGCACTGAAGTCGTATGCGCTGTCTGCCCTCTGGATTGGAATAGTGTCAGAAGACATCGAAGAGCAGCGGCTGCTACGATCGCTGCTGTGTTGGTGGAAAGAGCTGGCGTAGCCTCGAGACATGGAAGCCATTGGCATGGAGGCGTAGGAGGAAGGGTATGAGGAGGCAGATGCTGACATGGCGGAGATGCGCCTGTCCTTGCCACGACCTTTGATGCCCTTGTTGGAGTTCTTGTATAGCGACGCAAAGTACTCCCAAAGCTCCTTGTCCTCCTGAGAGACGTAATCTCCTGGGTTGATGGTCGCAAACTTGGTGGTGAGGTATCTAAGAGTAGCGGCGTGGAACTTGTTTTGATGCGACTAGGGTCGGTCAGTGATGTTGTAGAGGCACATGATACGTTGAACTAACCTTGAGGTTGCCTAGTTGGGTGAACTGCTTGCCGCAGTCGTCGAGTTTGCAGCTGAAAGGTTTGATCTGTTGGTGGACGATCTTGTGCGCGCGCACGTTTCCTCGTTGAGCAAATGTCTTGCCACAGATGTCGCAGCTGTACGGTCGCTCTCCAGTGTGTCGCCTCTCGTGTGTCTTGAGGTTACCAAGTTGCGAGAAAGATTGACCACAGCCAGGTGCTTTGCAAGGAAATGGCTTGTCGCCAGTGTGGGCGCGAATGTGGATCTCAAGGTGTGTCTTTTGGTAAAAGCTCTTGTTGCAGTTGGGGACGGTGCACTGGTAACGCTTTCTTGGCTTCTGAGCAGTCTTCACTACGTCGTCCTGTTTCGTGGTTAGCAAGGTCGGCTTGGGTGTCTCGATGGAAGACCACATACCTTCTGCTCCGGTTCTTGGGGCGGGTTTGTTTGTTTCGCCTGGATAGCCCTCATGAGAGTGTCCACATCCGTGGCGAAGTTCACGCCACTGCCTTCAGTAGGTTCTGAGGTTGATCGCTTGCAGTCGGATGTAAATGACTGATCGGCGTACATGTGGCTGTGGCCTGAATGTGCTGGCGATGTACCCTCAGACTTGACGTTGTGGTTGAAAACATGTCGGACATCCGGCAGGGTGGGAAGCGGCTGGACGTCATGGGAGGAAGCGTATGAAACGGGATGGGGCATCGCCGGCGGGTAGTATGAAGGCTGCTGCATGTTGTATGCGTTTACCGAACTGGGATCGTATGCGAATGCTCCTGCTTGGTATGGGACCGAGGTAGGGAGGGCGTTGTTTTGGTAGAGGGGCATGCTGATGTCCATGTGGTTTGACGTGGGTTGGTAGTCGCGAGAGACGGGGGCGTTGGTGACATTCCTGGACTGGTCGTAGGGAGGCATGATGTTGGTGAGATGCATGTTGGGGATATGCATAGATTGCTCCCGTCGATCTTGCCAGATTCCAATGTTATGAGATGCAACGACAGTAGCCATTGTAGATAAGAAGGCTGGTGCCACGGGATGGGCAGATGGGATGCAAGTGCGGGCTGGGCCGAGAGTTGTCGGGAATAGGTCTATCAAGTGTAGAAGAAGACAAAGTGGTGGAGATAGAGGATCAGATGACGTGGGAGTGTTGTGGACTTGCTCGATCGATCTGACTGTGGTATGGGGGAGCGTTTGGGGCTTTACATATGAATGGGCCAACTCGATATACTACGACTCTGAGCATCCCGCGAAGCAAGGATGGCGTTTGTTGTGGATCAAGCCGAAGGGACTAGGGTTAGGAGCGAGCATGGTTGCAAGAAGGACAAGGAATATCGCTCTCGCATGCAGCCAAGAATTACTGGGGTGGTGGTTTAGTGGAAGGCTAGCCAGCAGAGAATGATGGATGTACGGGGCACAGCAGCCGACCAGGATGCAGTCTCAAGGCGGAACCGGGGTATGGGCCCCAGGTGTGAACGGACGCATGGCTTCGCCGTCTCATGTGCAGTGTGGGGGTTCCATAGGACAGGACACTCAAGCCACACCCCATCGGGCGATACATTGATGACCACCGACAGTCAACCGTGCGGGCCACCCAAGAAGTCAATGTTGAGGCTCTGTCAACGTGAAGGGTCAATTGTGAACCTCTGCTTCGACGGCCCGTGGTGGATGACGTGGAATTCAGGACTCATCATGCAACATGCATGACTTCAAAATGACCAAATGAGGCGGATAGCCCTTTGCGCAATTGCTTGACGAGGTACGAGTTCTCGTCTGGGCCAGGCCGGAATCCCAGTGAGGATCCTCGCATGCGGGCTTATCGTGGCTGGCAATTTCTTGGGTCGTCGGCGTAGTGTGAAGCGCGACTCCTTGTCTTCCGTACCTACACACGTGGGTGCAGATACGCGCTATTGCGTCCGATAATCGACGGCGGCGTGGCGGACGACGCTTCTTCCCGGGGCGTTGACGGGCCATGATGAAGCCCTCTCGCCAATCATCGGTGTTTCCACACACTCTCATTACCTCCACCTACGAATGGAACGTCTCAAACCCGAAGTGCCTTAGGTAATAAATGGCGGCGCCCGGACGCAGCACTGGTTAGATTTTGACGTGCCCTAGTCTGTATGGGAGACCCAGCTTGTCATCGGGGAAGCAGACGGGTATGCCGCCCCACTTCGGCTTTGTTTCAAGGCTTATGAGGTCGAGCATGGCAGTGGTCGGAGCTGAAAACAGTCGCAATTGCGATGCAGATGTGGTTGTCGACTTCGATGGTGTTTTTTATGATCGACGCGCTTGAATAGCATCACGGTTCTCACAGGGTCTCCGCCGGCGAAGGAGCGGAGAGCTCAAGGTCACGTGTGTCACATGCTAAGCCAAAGGCGGTACTAGCCCCCAAATAACTGCTCACGCGATTACGGGAATCTTGCAGTAAGACATTCATCCCACTCGACCGGTTACTTGGAACCTTCCCAAACTATTGGGTCCCTTCATCTTGTATCCTCTCAGCTACATTGCTCCGTCCTCAATCTTGCCAAAGGTACCCATAATCCCGCCTACCTAGGCAGGTGTATATTTGCTATTGACGCCCCTGCGTTACGGGCGATCACATTTATTGTTACCCGCCACAGCCTGTGGCCCAACAATGAGTTCAGGACTCTCGTGGCGTCCCGGTCGCCGACGTCTCTAGAGTGACGCTATGTACTACTAATGTACGGCACGCGCTTCCCGATGTATGCACAGTCTCTATTGCGCCATTAGACCTGCCACCAACGGCTTTTAGTACTACGATCTCTCCTACCCCAAGCCAAAACGCCATCTTTGGATTTTAACTTCAAACGACGCGCCCGGATCTTTAAGCGGGTCAGGTTTCCTGTATCGACCAGACTAATATGTCTGATCTAAGATAGCCCGATTGACAACCGTTTTCTCTCGATGTATTTGAAATCACCAGCCAATGCTGATACGAGATCAAACAGCTGCAGGGGCATCAGATCGTGTTCTTGATCTACATGCTAAGCAGCGGCGTAGGCGACTACGGGATTTCAACATACCGAGATGGCATGGCCGCCCTTCCGTCCCTCCGCTCCTCCTTGACAGCACTGGCCAGCTGTCAGTTGGTTCCTTTCAGGGTATCCCTACTGTGCGAGCAGAGCTGAATGCTGGATGGCAGCAGTCGGCCTGTACCTCTCCCAGACAAGCGCACTAATCTTCCATCCCTCGGACTTGGTGATCGATCCCAGATAGGTTGACATTAAGATGCAAGCAATCTGTGTGGCATATTTCTGTGCATGGGTGTAGCAATCGCGTTGCAGGTCTTCACCGGATCACCCGCGCGGGCCCTTACGGCATTTCGACTAGAGCGCGATTGCTTCAACCTCGCATACTGGGACAGAAAGATCCGAAGGCCAGGGTTTCGTTGAGCCGCGTGGCTCGAGAGTGACTGTCCGTCCTTGGGTTAAATCGCTTGGTGCTGGTCAGTGAGCTTTGGAGGGGTTGCAATACTAAGAAGTTCTTCTTCCGAAATCGTGGACCTGCAGTAGCCTCAAACAAGTGCTGGACACCATCATGGGACAGCAAATCTCGCTCTTTCATCTCCAAACGATGACGGACCACCATTGCGTGCTCCAGTGCAAGAATACATGCGTTTACCGAGACGTGTAAGGAGCATGCAATCTCTGTCTTTCTTCGAGCGGCTTCTGTAAGAATACGAGGTACGGCCAAGAACCCAATCTTTTGCCCACGAGCAACAAGCCGAACCACTTATTCTTCAAATGTGGCCATATATATTTCAAGGCAACCTATCATTCGAACTACCCATCCGCGGTCGGCTCGTCGATACTTTGATGACAGACGTTGGCTATGCGGACGGCAGCGGCGGCGGCGCACGGAACCAGCGGCAGCAATCCGCGGTCCTTGTTCGGTGATACTGGCCTGTGATCGCCGTAAAATCGTCTGTCTGTGTTAGTGTCCGCTTCACGAGAGGTCGAATCCTTAGTGAAGCGAGTGGTTCGTCTGAACCTTATGCTAGCCAAATGACGGCATGCATGCGCGTGTTGCTAACCGAGCACAGATCCTGGGCCCGCGGGCCAAAGACGCACAGTTCGTCCTGTCAGACCCACCTTGGTTAGGCGTACAGGTCAGCCGCGAATGTCAATAACCAAACGGATAGGCCCGATCGCTTCCCCGGGGCCGCTGATGTGTTTCATCAACCATGTTCCCTGCCATCGCCATCTGATCGTGTTCAACATCGCCGTACAGCTACAGCTCTCTGTACAATCCCCTGAATGCTTCCACATAGCTTGGTACTCGCGTAGCTACACCGCATTGTATGCGAGTGTGGGAGACACAACCCTCCACGAAATCCAGGGCTCACTGTTGATCACATCTTGAGAGGCCACCAAGCTGCCGCTTAACGGTGTGCCTAGCTCACAGACTACTCCTTCGAAACCTTGATCGTTAACAGACCGACAAGCATCGCTACCGGCGCTTCACCCTTAAGCTGCCCTTCAGTCTCATTGTCCCGGTACCAGCCGTAGGCGGAAGGTACTTTGGCAGTCTGCTGAGTACCACTCATTGGATCATCTTGGATGAAATCTTCGCGGTTCATTTTAGAGAGCCGTTCTACGTTAGCATTCTGCTTCGGCATGTACCATGCGGTGTTCAAATAGGCTGATCTCATACAACTACTCATTGGTACTCCAATCACCGCTCACTCTAGACAATCTGCGACATTGCGGCACTCTCCCTTGCAGCAATGCCAACGATGCACTTGAGCTTGACCGCCAGACATCTCAAAGTTGTTGACTGGGTGCTACTGCACTTTACAATCTTGGAGACCGGTCAAAACCTCAAACCACATGTGCAGTAGTCGCAATCATGTTGCAGCATTGTGTGCTTGACCAACACTCACCGCAAGTACGAAGGCATGTCTGGCAGGGGGAAAAGCGTAGGATGCTCGTAAAACAGCAGCGGCTAATAGCGATGGCAAGGCGCATGCCAAACTCGGTAGTAGCATCCAGCAATGCCGATGCAATGCAGGCGCCAAAGCTAACCATGGACAGGCACATAAGCCGGTCTGATATACACCGACAGCGATTGAATCCTATGTACCGTTAGCAGCGAATATCCTGCTCTTGGGCCCTCAACATGTTACATCACGCTGCGATACCTGGAATAACCCGGCAGAGACCCTTCACCGTACGGAACTGCCACCAGCATACCTTTGCTTCGAGCATTCACACCTCTCATGCAGATCTGCTGTATCTCGCCACTTGGATCGCCTTCCAGAAAACATCGATCTTGATGATCAAACACACTATATCTCAGTGGCGTCGCCTTCAGATCGTGCATCGCTCGCCTTCTGAGACAAGTGAGATGGCAAGCGATTGCACAGTGTCGCCAACTCAATACCAACCTCTTCGCGGAATCTCGAAATAGCGGTAAATCGGTCTAGAAGAGTCTGGTACGCTACAAGCTTACGTGCATCCGAAGATGGTAGCGCAATGGTGCTTAACGTCGGATGTTTTCAGTAACCTAGTGGACGATCACTACGTACAAGATGCATATCATTACATGGTGTCATCTTGTTTCTGGGCAAACCTTGGGTAATGCTGCATAGTAAGCGCAGCATCTCAAGAAGCTCAATCTCCAGCCACGATGTGATGGCATGTAGTGGTGTGAAGCTCGAGTCAGTTTCCCTGCCCGTTCGTATCGGAGTCTTCATCAGATCTGATGCGCCTTCTTCGCCCCTGCGCCCGGGGAGGGGAATCTGCATTTAGAACCATGCACTCATGCATCGCCGACTACACGCTAGTTAGCTTGGCGTGAAAGGCCGGATCCTGAGGGTATAATCGGAAGGCGATGATGACACTATGGAATTGGACCGACAAGGGGGCGCATGAACTTCCAGCATCGCTTGATTGAAACTAACTCGTTTTATCGCAACCTGCAGGATCTGAGAACCCGATAGCGATGTACCTGAGCGTTCCGCAACAGCGGGTCGATGAAATGGCGTCAGCGAGCGATCGAGTCGTGTCTGTGGACATGAGATGTCATGTCTGAAGCATGAAGCTGCTGCTGCTGCTGCCGCGGCTGAGCACTTGTAATTATTATGAAATCCGCCAGCTGCAGGATAGGACTTGGAGCTATCTAAGGACGATGCCAAAATTGAAACTCGGTATGTGGAGGGCATATGAGTATCTCGGCTTAGCCAGTTTACCGGGTATCGAATGACGAGTATGAACTGACAGTTCTTGACACCAGCAGCGGTGATTGTGCTACAGCGCTCCTGAATCCTCCTGATCCATCTCTTTGGAACGCATCATCTCGTCCCATGACCGATTCCATCTATTCGTCTCCAGTGATGGTTAGTAAACAGCATCACCGGTCGCGAAGTGGGTATCAGAGTGGTCGGCGAGGTATTTCGATGCGCCCCACCGATCAGAACGTACCGCTCCGTGCTCTTGAGATCTAGGGTACGGCACCTTGTACCCGCCAAAGGATCATGCACAGC
>Ga0265780_10008604_pt1 | contig 12379 bp, 10 predicted proteins | sample P1T30metagenome_FD_192432 | JGI IMG/M metagenome (GOLD analysis project Ga0265780, IMG submission 192432) | Plant litter microbial communities from East Loma Ridge, Irvine, California - P1 T30 | ecosystem: Environmental > Terrestrial > Plant litter > Unclassified | place: USA: California... | reverse complement strand
AGCGAGTTCCAGATAGTGATAGTTAAGCCAACTTCATTGCCGCTTCCAGACTTTCTTAAAAATGTCACTTCTGCAATTTCTTTTGATGATGAATATTTTGAAGATATTCATGGTTACAATAGATTGATGATGAGTGAAAAATTTTATGCTCAGTTTTTGACTTTTGAATACTTATTAATTTACCAATTAGATGCGTTTGTATTCTCTAATGACCTAGAGCATTGGTGCAATCGAGGTTATGATTACATCGGCGCACCCTGGTTAAGACAAAGAGAATTTAACTCCACATATAAGCGCTATAAAGAAAATTTAAAGTCTTTCTTTCATAGAAGATACAATATAATCGAGAAAAATGGAAGACCAGCACTAGATAAACAAGTTGCTAATCAGGTTGGGAATGGTGGCTTTTCGTTACGGAAGACGCAGGTTTTCCATCATATTTGTATATCAAAAAAATCAAAAATAGACCAATATTTATCCAAAAGAGACGCGTATTTTAATGAAGATATTTTTTTTAGCATCGAAATTAACAGAAGAGAAAGAGCGCTTAGAATTCCTGACTATCGTATAGCTATCGCTTTTGCTTTTGAAACAATGTTGCCAAAAGCTTTGCAATTAAATCACCAAGAGCTACCGTTTGGTTGCCATGCCTGGGATAAACAAATCGACTTTTGGCGTCCGTATTTTAAGCAGATCGGCTACAATATTTAAGCTTCCATACACAGCTTGGCGAATAAGGCGAAACCAATTTTGTTATAAATTTTACTATTCATCAATACCTTCAATCTTTCCGCTTTTCCAAAACCAGCTAAACGCATTTGTTGTAAAAAGAACCGAAACGCATGCTTTTCTGAAATATTAATTTCTGCATTGGTTAATCCCTCTAAATTTATGGGCAAAATAGGTTGCCATTTCTTATAGAGTTTGATTGTTTCTTCAATCCATGTTCTATCATAATTTCCTTCAGAAAAATGCTCCAAAAGAATATCAAAAGTTACCGCTGATTTAAACTCGGGATAAATTGATAATGAAAAATCAATATCATAACAATGAAATTTCTTGAATGTATGCTGATCAAATGGATATTTTAATGCAACTGATTTTCGAGTACAAAACCAGACACCGTCTACAGAGACGACTGTTGACAAGGACTCATTCCTTGGATTTTGGCAGTTATGGAAAGTTTTGACTTCATCAAATTTATAACGCTGCAAAAGGTTGATATAATTTATTTTTTGTGGTCCGCCGTTGCAAAACCATCCAGATGGTGCAACGGATTTATAACTACTTCCAGCCAACCCAATTAACCCAAGCTGCTCATCTTGATCAAAAGCGTTTGCAACAAATTTTCCCCAATTAACAGTTGAAATGGCCACATCTTCATGCATAAAGCAAATCAGATCGAACTTTGCTTGTTGTGTACCAAGATTATATACTTCGCACAAGCCTTTAACACCATTTGAGTTGTCAAAGCTGATAATTTCGAAAGGAATACCAACGGTTTCGGCAATGTTTGCACTAATCTGATCTAAATATTCTTTTTTGACGGATGCGATTACTATAGAAATCATGATGAAGTATTAATGCTCAAAGCTAATCTTTATAACTTAAAATTGATAGTTTTGCGAATATGAGCTCCGAATTCAGCCCTCTTATTTCAATCGTAGTTTGCACGTACAATGGTGAAAAACATCTTAAAGAACAGTTAGATTCCTTAGTGAATCAAACCTACAGAAATTTAGAAATTATTGTTGTGGATGATTGTTCTAACGATTCTACTATCCAAATAATTAGAGAATATGAATCAAATTTTTCATTTGTCAAGCTATATGAGAATGGTTCAAACCTAGGTTATGTTAAGAATTTCGAAAAAGGAATTTTGCTGTGCAAGGGTGAGTTTATCTTATTATCTGATCAAGATGATATTTGGGATTTGAATAAGGTAAGCTGCATGTATGAGTACATTGGAGATAACCTGTTGTTGTATCATGATTCTGAATTTATTGAGGAAGATGGGGCCAGAATGAATAAAAAAATGAGTGAGCGTATGAATTTTTACCATGGAAGTAACGGCTTACCATTTACACTTTATAACTGTGTTTCAGGCCACACCATGATGTTTAAAAGAGACTTAATTAAGTTGGCATTACCTTTTGACACCAGATTTTTTCATGATTGGTGGCTTGTGTATGTAGCCGCAAGCAAGGGCAAAATCAATTTTGTAAATAAAACTTTAGTTAAGTATCGCCAGCATATTAAAAGCACTATCGATATGCTTGAGCTGAAACCAATAAAAAAGCAAGATGAACACTTATTGATGAGCAAGTTGGATTGGATAAAAAAATGCGCAGAACTAAACAGTCCCTATCAGCAGTATCTTCATAAACTCAGCATACTGCTAGATGGCAATAAAAATTATTGGAATAAAATTAAGCTCTATTTGCATGTAAGAAAAGCTGCTCCAGCCCTTATGTTTATACGAAAAGATACCCATAAGCATAATTTTAAAGTGCTAAAAAAGAGTGTTTTTAATATTTGATCCCGTGTATTTTGATCAAATTTAATAGCCCTTGTCCAGCTTCTGAGGGAGTGAAATATTTTTTTTTAGTCTGGCTATAAAGGTTGTAACAGTCATTGTTAATTATCAACATACCGTTCTGCAAGCCTAGCCAGTGTTCAAAGAAATATCTGTCGTCTGTGATCGTAGGTTCATCACAATTGATGATATAGTTTGCCCGGGCATACCAAAAGTTAAACCAAATCCAACCGCCTCTTGTCCCTTGTTTTTCACTATCTTTATCATCTCCAATGGCGGGGAATAAGCCGATTTTATTGATACTTTTATTTTGAAATATTTGAAGTTTTTTGCGCCAGTTTTCAAATGTTAAGGTAAGTAATGTAATTTCATCAATCTTTCTTGAATGCACATTATAACTCATCCCTTTTGAGTGAAAATAAATAATATAGCTATCTGGCTGTTGGTGTGCGATATTGTAAGCGAGTTTAATGGCTGGATATTCGAAATGGTTAACTGTAGATTTGCTTATAATTGCAGTAGGAGCCACAGCTTCCACAAGGTTGATCACTTCTTCGGTATCGGCTTCAGTATCGGTAATATGAACATATAGATTAGCTTCATCCAAAATTCCATAACTTTTTAGTTGCAACAATTGTCCTGAAATTATTCCACGCCAATTGGAATCGCGGTTGATATACGCATAATATACAATATTAATGTTTTTGGTTTTTTCGCTTAAGTCAATTTCGATATCAGCATCATAATCGTCTTCGATAATATTATGTTTTTTACCGTTAACCTCAATTTGTAAAAATTTAACCTTTCCAAAAATTGGGTCCGTAAAGGCTTCATTTAAACTTTGCTTCGCAGGAATAATTATTTTATTCCCGGTTTTAAATTTAGCACTCACCAGATCTGTTACCTCAATAACATGATTAGGTTGCATATCGATATTGAAACTGCCGTATAATGCTTTGAATGAGCTGTTATCCATGTCTAATATTATCTACCACCAACTGACCATCTCAACTTTGTTCTTAAGATCAGTTTTACCAGAAATAAAGTTACAAAATATGCAATTGAAAATTTTAAGATGCTATAACCAGTGTTGGTCCACACAGAATAGTTTTTCGGCTCCAGGTGTAACGGAACAAATATTAATGGAAATATGCGTTCAATAATTACAGCATGAATTAAATATATCCCGAAGGTGGTATTTCTCGGGTCTAACTTTTTCTGAAGTGATGGAATGTTTCCAACTTTTAACAGTAAGAGAAAGGCTGTGATAGAGTATAAAATATTGGTAATTCTTAGCGTGTTATATGGGTCTGTATTATTCGTTTTTAGTAAATAAGCTGCTTCCCAATCTGCAAGTAAGAATGTAACAACTACGGCAATGATTAAGGTAAACCAAGTGGTTTTCGCTATCCAGGCTTTAACTGTTTCGTAATATCTATTCATATACACGCCAAGCCATAGGTAAAACACAAAGCCAAATAATGCTGTAGAGTGTTGGGTAATGATCCATTGATGATATAGGTTGAAACTATAGAAAACAGATACTAACCCTAGTACAACACCAAACCAAATATTATAGAGGTAACGTTTAAAAATTAATAGTAAACTAATGCAGATAAGAAAATTAAGGATGAACCAATAACTCGTAAAAAACAATGTATTTACGATTCGTTCGCCAGCGTAGGTAAAAAATTCGGTAACGATACGGTCGTCACTTCCTTTACTAAATGCTACAAAACGATCAAGGAAATCAAGAAGCACAAATACTAAAATCCAAAATAACCATGGTTTGATTGTATTTTTAAAACGGTTTTTTAAATATTGGCCTGGAGTATATTCTTGAAATTTATGATTAATTAAAAATCCTCCTATCAGGAAAAAGGCGATTGTGCCAAATTTGAAAAACTGCATCACCGATACTTCTATAAAGGTATCAAATTTGCCCGGGTAGCTAAAGCCATAAAAAACCGATGCATGTTCAAAAACGATTCCAATCATGGAAATACATCTGATGGTATCAACAAAATCGAAGCTCTTTTTAACAGGGATTTCGCTTTTTTTTATTTCAATATCCATTAAATAGTTTAGGTAGATAAAAGACTAATATCAACTAAAAAAAAGAGTCCCGAATAAATTCGAGACTCTTTAACATTTATGTATGGGAAATATTACAATTTCCTAGCTACTTCAACTTGTTCGTAAGCTTCAACAATATCGCCAACTTCGATGTTATTAAAGTTTTGAATGTTTAAACCACACTCGTAACCTTTTACAACTTCTTTAACATCATCTTTAAAGCGTTTTAACGATGCCAGTTCACCTGTGTAAACTACCACACCATCTCTAACGATACGGATCTGGCTTTTACGAGTAATCTTACCATCTAATACCATACAACCTGCAATGGTACCCACTTTAGTAATTTTGAACGTTTCACGAATCTCCACGTTAGCCACAATTTTCTCTTCAAATTCTGGATCCAACATACCTTCCATTGCCGATTTAATCTCGTTGATCGCATCGTAAATGATAGAATATAAACGGATATCGATTTGTTCAGCTTCGGCTAATTTACGTGCACCTGTTGATGGACGAACCTGGAAACCGATGATGATCGCATCTGAAGCAGAAGCTAACAATACATCAGATTCTGAAATCTGACCAACACCTTTACTAATGATGTTGATTTGAATCTGCTCAGTTGATAATTTCAACATTGAATCGGCTAATGCCTCAATCGAACCATCCACATCACCTTTAACGATGATATTAAGCTCTTTAAAGTTACCGATAGCCAAACGACGACCAATCTCATCCAAAGTAATATGTTTCTGCGTACGCAAACCTTGCTCACGTTGTAACTGCATACGTTTGTTTGCAATATCACGTGCTTCAGTTTCGCTTTCTAAAGCGTTAAAACGGTCACCCGCTGTAGGTGCACCCTGCATACCTAAAACCTGTACCGGTTGTGATGGGCCTGCAGATTCTACTTTCATACCGCGTTCGTTGGTTAACGCTTTTACACGTCCGCTATAACTACCTGCTAAAATTGGATCTCCAACTCTTAATGTACCGGCTTGCACCAATACTGTAGTTACAATACCACGCCCTTTATCTAATGCTGATTCAATAACTGAACCTGTAGCTCTCTTATTCGGATTAGCTTTAAGTTCTAATAATTCAGCTTCTAATAATACTTTATCTAAAAGTAAGTCAACATTTAAACCGCTTTTGCTTGAGATTTCCTGTGATTGATATTTACCACCCCAATCTTCAACCAAAATGTTCATTACTGATAATTGCTCACGAACTTTATCTGCGTTAGCACCTGGTTTATCCACCTTTGTGAAAGCAAATACCAATGGTACACCTGCAGCTTGTGCGTGATTGATCGCCTCTTTTGTTTGAGGCATCACTGCATCATCCGCAGCAACTACGATGATCGCAATATCGGCTACCTTAGCACCACGGGCACGCATCGCTGTAAAGGCTTCGTGACCTGGAGTATCTAAGAATGTTACTTTTTTACCTGAAGGCGTAGTTACCATGTAGGCACCAATATGCTGCGTGATACCACCTGCCTCACCAGCAACCACATTTGCTTTACGGATATAATCCAGCAACGAAGTTTTACCGTGATCGACGTGACCCATAATCGTTACAACCGGAGCTCTTTCGATTAAGTCTTCTTCCTTATCAACTTCTTCGATTACGTTTTCTTCATCTTCATCTGGTTTAACGAATTGAATTTCGTAACCAAACTCATCAGCAACGATGGTTAAAGTTTCAGCATCCAAACGTTGATTGATTGATACGAACATACCAAGACTCATACAAGTACCAATAATTTTGGTTACCTGAACATCCATCATGCTCGCCAACTCATTCGCCGTTACAAATTCTGTTACTTTTAATATTTTCGATTGAGATTCAAGCTCGTTTGCTGCCTCTTCTGCATTGTAAGCTACATCGTCACGTTTCTGACGACGTAATTTAGCACGTTGCGCAAATTTACCAGATTTACCTGCTCCACTTAAACGAGCAAGTGTTGCTTTAATCTGATCTTGAATTTCTTTCTCAGTAGGTTCTTCTTTAGGTCCGCTAGGTGTAGCATTTCTATTTTGGAAACCTGGTCTGTTGTTATTTCTGTTTCCTTGATAAGGCGTTCCGCCTTGTCCGGCTGGTCTGTTACCTTGGTATGGAGTTCCACCACCCGGTCTGTTACCTTGATAAGGTTGACGAGGTTGACCTGGTGCACCACCCTGACCTTGGCCTGCAGCGTTTTGTCCCGGCTGGCCTTGACCACCATGTTGACCTGGCTGACCTGGAGCTCCAGGAGTTTTTTTACGTTTACGCTTACGTTTTGCAGCTTCACTATCGCTAGATGATGCTACAGGGCCGTTTCTTCTATCCGGAGTTGTTGGTAAAACAATTTTACCAATAATATTCGGACCTGTTAATTTAACGGTACGTGCTTTTATAACTTCGGGCTCATTGCTTACAGGCTTAACTTCAGCAGGTTTTTCTTCCGCTTTAGGTTGTTCAACTGGCTTAGCTGGCTCTGGTGTTTTAACTTCTGGAGTAACCGGAGCAGTTGGTGCAGGCTGAGCTACTGGAGCTTCTTCCTTTTTAACCTCTACAGGCTTTTCTTCTGCTTTTGGTTGCTCAACTGGTTTAGCTGGCTCCTCTACTTTAGCTGCTGGTGCAGGTGGAGTAACAGGTGCTTCTTCCTTTTTAGCAGGGCGTGTTTTTGAATTAAGATCATTTAAATCAATCTTTCCTACAATTTTCACTCCCGGTAAACCGGTTTCTTCAGCTTTATCTTCAGCCTTAGTTTCTTTAACTGGTTCTGCTGCCGCAGGAGCAGGAGTTTCTACCTGAGGTGCTGGTGTTTCAACAACCTTTGGTTTCTCTGCCGGAGGATTAAATGATTGAGCATTCTTAATCAGAATCTCATCGCTTTTTTCAAAGTCGGTATTTTTCTTCGGCGCTTCTACTGGCTTTTCAGTCTCAGGCTCGTCACGACGTATTTTACCAATCACTATTTGTTTGGCTTCTTCTCTTACGATCTTATCTCCCTGATACTCTTTTAACAAGGCATTATACATGTCTCCCGTAAGTTTAAACATAGGGCTCTTCTCGGCAGAGAATCCCTTTTTGTTTAAAAACTCAACGGCCGTACCCATGCCTATATTAAGTTCTTTAATAGCTTTAATTAAAATGATTGGTTTGTCGTCTGACATTTAGCTCCTGTTATTTTTTTCTTAATAATACAAAAGTAGTGTTTATTTGGCAATTACACCACTTATTCAAATTCTGACTGTAAAATCTGAACCACTTCCTTAATGGTTTCTTCTTCTAAGTCGGTGCGTTTTACCAAATCTTCTACTGTAAGTGCTAAAACACTTTTAGCAGTATCGCAACCGATAGCCTTTAATTCATCAATGATCCAGCTATCAATCTCATCTGAGAATTCTTCTAGATCCACATCCTCGTCTGTTTCTTCTCCAGCTTCGCGATACACATCAATTTCATAACCAGTTAATTTACCAGCCAGTTTAATATTGTGTCCGCCACGTCCGATTGCCAATGAAACTTGATCAGGTTTTAAGTAAACCGAAGCATGTTTAGTTTCATCATCCAATTTAATAGAAGTGATTTTTGCCGGGCTTAAAGCACGGGTAATGTATAATGAAATGTTATTTGTGAAGTTAATCACATCAATATTTTCGTTTTTTAATTCGCGAACGATACCGTGGATACGAGATCCTTTCATACCTACGCAAGCACCTACCGGATCGATACGATCATCGTAAGATTCTACAGCAACTTTAGCACGCTCTCCTGGCTCACGAACAATTTTCTTAACGGTGATTAAACCGTCGAAAATCTCTGGAACCTCAAGTTCGAACAAGCGTTGTAAAAACTCAGGTGCTGTTCTTGAAATAATAATTTTTGGATTTGCGTTGATCATTTCCACTTTAGAGATTACTGCTCTCACAGAATCACCTTTCTTGAAATAATCAGCAGGAATCTGCTCTGTTTTAGGCATTAAAAGCTCATTACCTTCATCATCTAAAACCAAAGTTTCTTTTTTCCAAACCTGATAAACCTCGCCAGTGATAATTTCACCAACACGGTCTTTGTATTTTTTGAAGATTTCGTCTTTCTCTAATTCCAACACTTTAGAAACCAAAGTTTGACGGGCCGCTAAAATCGCTCTGCGACCGAAACTCTCTAAAGTAATTTGTTCGATATAATCATCGCCAACTTCAAGAGTGCTGTCTAATTTAGAAACCTCAGCAAGTTCGATCTCTAAGTCATCATCCTCAGAAAACCCATCCTCCATTACTTTTCTCGTTCTCCAGATCTCCAAATCCCCATTATCAGGATTTACAATTACGTCACAGTTTTCGTCAGTTCCGTATTTCTTACGCAACATACTACGAAAAACCTCTTCCAACACACTAATCACCGTAGGGCGATCTATATTTTTAAAATCCTTAAACTCCTGAAAAGAGTCGATCAAATTAATTGTTGTAGTACTCATTTTTATTTAAATGAAATTAACACACTGGTTTCTAATATATCCTTAAACGGCACTTCTGTTTGCACAACAACCGCCTTTTTCCCTTTTTCCTTAACCGATTCTTCCATCATTAAGTTGTCTTCTGTAACTGATAAAAGTTTTCCTTCTTTTTTAAGTCCGCCATTTAATTTAATACTTAATGTACGTCCAATATTTTTAACGTACTGGCGATTTAATTTTAAAGGTTCGCCAACACCTGGCGAAGAAACTTCTAAGTTATAAGCTTGCTCAATTACATTTTCTTCTTCCAGATGAAAACCAACGTGCCTGCTTATGGCTACACAATCCTGTATGCTAATACCTTCGTCACCATCAACATGAATAATTAATTTATTGTTTGGCAACATTTTCACTTCAACCAAAAACAGTTCTGGCCGATCTGCAATTTTCTCCTCAACGAGGGATGCAACTCTCTTTTCTACCTGCATATTTTAACCTGATTTCATAGAAAAAGGGGACACGGTCCCCTTCTCTTTTCTTCGATTACGATGCAAATGTAAGAAATTTATATCAAAATCCAAACACTGCCTTTAATTATTCTGCTGATTCTTACCGCTTAAGTAGTTCTTTTTGTGGTTGTAGATTATAATTTGCTTTGCCCGAAATTAATTTCCCGGCATTACCAAACTTTACATTGATAAAACTCTCTACTATATAATTTTTACCTTGGATAAAAGGTGTTGAAGGAATAAAAGTAAGAGAATCTCCTGCAAATTTAAATTTGCCCGTAACAGCAACATCATCCTGTAAACTATCTAATTCTCCAGCCTGCTGAAAAACCGAAACCAGATGATTAGAATCAGCTTGATTTAAATAAACATCTCTGACCTGGAATAAGCTAGACTCATCAAAATTTTTGATTACTATTGCTGTACTATCCCTAGAAAACTTAATTGACGGTTTGTTGTTTGTACCAGAACATGAAATAATAACCAATGTTATTATTCCAATTACCACAAAATTAAATAAGCTTTTAAACATTCACAAAATTAAACATTATGAGATTAATTATCGAAATCCTTTTAATGGGACTGGCCTTTTTTATCGGCGCAAAATTGGTACCCGGCGTTGAGGTTACTGGCTACACGAGCGCACTTGTTGCCGCCATTTTAATTGCATTGGCAAATGCTACAATTGGGTTTATTTTAAGACTGCTCACATTTCCAATTAACTTTTTAACATTGGGATTAGTGTCTTTTATCATCACCGTTTTGATGATTCTTTTGGTGGATAGCATGATGACCTCTTTCAACACATCAGGCTTTTTAGCGGCTGCTTTCTTAGCTATTATTGTGGCGTTAATCAAAGCTATCTTTGGCGCAATTGCGGGAGAGAAGGAGTAAGTCAGAACTTGTAAAGTCTATAGTCTTAGGTCGATTTAGACTAAAGACTATAGACTTCAGAGTCAAGGTTATCTAATCACTTCTCTTGAGATTACCATTTTCTGAATCTCTGAAGTTCCTTCGTAAATCTGAGTAATTTTAGCATCACGCATTAAGCGTTCTACGTGATATTCTTTAACGAAACCATATCCACCGTGAACTTGCACCGCTTCGATGGTAACATCCATCGCTACTTTTGATGCAAACAATTTCGCCATCGACCCAGCCTGCGTATAAGGCAATCCCTGATCTTTTAACCAGGCGGCTTTGTAAACCAATAACCTTGCAGCTTCGATCTGAGTGGCCATGTCTGCTAGTTTAAAGGCAATTGCCTGATGTTCTGAAATTGGTTTCCCAAACGATTTGCGCTCTTTTGCATATTGCGTTGCCAACTCGAACGCTCCCTGCGCTATACCCAATGCCTGGGCTGCAATACCAATTCTTCCCCCTTCGAGTGTTTTCATGGCAAACTTAAAACCAAAGCCATCTTCCCCTATCCTGTTTTCTTTAGGTACCTTAACATCATTGAACATTAAAGAATGTGTATCAGAACCACGGATACCAAGCTTATTTTCCTTCGGACCGATAGTAAATCCCTCCATTCCTTTTTCTACGATAAAAGCATTGATTCCTTTATGCCGTAATTCTGGATGGGTTTGCGCAATTACTAAATATGTAGATGCGGTACCACCGTTAGTAATCCAGTTTTTTGTGCCATTAAGAAGATAATAGTCACCTTTATCCTCTGCAGTGGTACGTTGGGAGGTTGCGTCAGATCCGGCCTCAGGTTCCGACAAGCAGAATGCGCCTATTTTCTCTCCTGCCGCAAGTGGCTTTAAATATTTCTCTTTCTGTTCTTCACTTGCGTAAGCTTCCAAACCATAACAAACCAATGAATTGTTTACAGAAACTACAACAGATGCAGAAGCATCAATCTTTGAAAGCTCTTCCATCACCAATACATAAGAAATGGCATCCAACCCGCTTCCATTATATTTTTCGCTTACCATCATGCCCAGAAAACCAAGTTCTCCGAGCTTTTTGACTTGCTCTGTAGGAAATTTTTGATGCTCATCTCTTTCGATTACTCCAGGCTTCAATTCTTGCTGAGCAAAATCGCGGGCGGCCTGCTGAATCATTAATTGCTCTTCACTTAATTCAAAATGCATAACATTTATGTATAAAAGGTTAGTAAACAAATGTAACATTTCAAATTAGAATTACTATGGCTGCATAGCAATATTTTTAACAATATCTATGCGCTGGGTTTTGCGTTAGCGACAGAAGCGGTATCCTTTTTGGTTGTTATGCTGATCGTAGCAAAGTTATAGTTAGAAAGATATAGCATACAGCGTGTAAAAAACGCCCAAATAATCTATTTAATTTTTGCTTTTCTAGTTAGAACAATAAACAAACTTAAACTGCCTAAAACCAGAATAAGTAACACCTGAGCGGAATGGATAATAGTTGCGTATGCCAATCCATCGTTAAAAGATACAGCATACAATACCAAAGCCTGCGCAACCATCCAATGGAACACACCTATGCCCCCCTGAACCGGAGCCGCCATTGCAAAACCAGAAAAAACCATGGCAGTAAAAGCAGCACTAAAGTGTAGGTTAGATGTAGCTTGAATAGCGAAAAAAGCAAAATACATAGACAACGCATAGAAGATCCAAATGCCAAGCGTGTATAAAAGAAATAATCGTTTATTGGCCAATTGCCTGTAAGATCCAAAACCCTGGCGAAGATTGACAAAAATTCGAAGTAGTTTTTTGCTAAACCGCTTACGGAGAAAATAAAATGCAACCAAAATAATAGACAGTAATATCGCAACTGCGGCAATTATCCAGAAATAGTTTAGCAGGGCAA
>Ga0265780_10008603_pt1 | contig 12380 bp, 9 predicted proteins | sample P1T30metagenome_FD_192432 | JGI IMG/M metagenome (GOLD analysis project Ga0265780, IMG submission 192432) | Plant litter microbial communities from East Loma Ridge, Irvine, California - P1 T30 | ecosystem: Environmental > Terrestrial > Plant litter > Unclassified | place: USA: California... | reverse complement strand
GAAAAGAGAAGGGAGCGTTGACTTCTGCGGAACCGCCAATTTACACGGCTTCGACGTGGGGTAAGTAAAACAATCGGTGGGGTAGCTCAGTGACGCAACAAGCTCAGAGCTCCGACGCCGACATCGCCTCGCCGCGTCTCAGCCCTACGCGCTCCACCACGCGACGAGCACCAGCCCAATCGACTCCAACCTTCAGCCCCCAACATGTCCTCCAAAGACGCACATCTATACGGTGCCCGACCAAAGGGACGCACAAAGGCTAAGGAAATATCCAGCTCCAGCAGCCTCGCTTTCTCATCGACCCTCTCCAACCTCATCAAGAACTCTTCTACCGAATCGAACAAGCCCACCGCAGGCCGCGCACGCCCGCAGAAGGAAGATATCTTCAAGACCCACAACAAGAACGTCAGAAAGCGCGCGTTGAAAGATTTGGAAGACACGGATTTTACACAGAAGCATCGCGGACGGACAACCGAGGAGAAAGGCGAGGATGAAGTCGCATGGAAGCGCACAAAGCGGCGCATGGAAGAGAAAGCGCGTCTGTACGACGCCCTGAAGCGCGGCGACGTAGAAGACATTGACGACAGATACGGCGTCGATTTCGACCGCAAATGGGCTGAGCAGCAAGAAAAGGGCGAAGCAGAACACACCACAACGTCGGAATCAGAAGACGACGAAGAAGAGGAACTCGTAGAATATGTGGACGAGTTCGGCCGCACACGAAAGGGCACGCGAGCAGAAGCTGCCCGCGAAGAGCGTCGAAAGCGAACCCTCGCCGCCGACGAACCCGACCGTTTCACCGCACGACCTAGTATGCCGACCAACATAATCTTCGGCGACACCGTACAGACGCAAGCCTTCAACCCCGACGAGACAATCGCCCAGCAAATGGCCGACCTAGCCGCCAAGCGCGACAAAGAACTCACGCCGCCACCTGAGGTACACTTTGACGGCAGAGCCGAGGTAAGGCAACGCGGAATGGGCTTCTTCAACTTCTCCAATGATGAAGAGGAACGAAAAGAGCAGATGAGTCGGATTGAGAAGGAAAGAGAAGAGACGGAGCGCGTGAGGCGGGAACGCAAAGAGGCTGTCGAAAAGAGGAAGGCCATGGTCAAAGACAAGAAAAGGGCTATACAGGAGAAGAGAAGCAAAGGACAGGCAGAGAAGTTTCTCGAGGAACTAGGTCAGGAGTTGTTCAAAGATGGAGAGGGCGATGCCGAAGCAGAGCTCAAAATCACTGCTGAGGAAGAGGCTGCATGAGCCGATTTCTTGTTGTCTAATTTTCTATACGATGATACCCACTACTAAACAAAAGTCTTTGTCCGACTCGACTCTTTCGATCTAGAATCGGCTTGTACGTCCTAGTTGCTCTTTAATTTGTTGTCATCATGTATGGCCTCTTAACAGTAGTAGGGTGAAGCAAAAAATTTGACTCGCACACAGGCAAAAACATACAACAGCGGGGATTCGCTAGTGGTCACCCACCTAACTACTAATCCGCCGGTACACTGCTTGTATATGGCTGAGCGGACGGGAAGCCTAATTTTCAGTGTCCTATGGTCGTATGTGACATAGATGGTAATTTGGATCAACATAATCACCCAGCAACAGCATTCTGGTTAGCCTGCCACGCCTTCCAACGATCTTAACTTGTTTGCATAACACACACCTGAGCTGTGCGTTTCGCGCTGCAAACAAGTGACTCGATTCCATCTGATAGAGATCGTTGCTCTCTGCGTGCCAACGCTATGCCTTGGGCGGATACAATGCCTAACAGCTGGGATCTATGACGGTAGCTTTATGCTGGATGTAGTGCCTAGTTCCAGAGGTAGTGTTTGAATTTGGCATTCGATCTTCTGACAACATCAAGGCCGCAATCCTTCGTCCCAAGCCACAAAGGTCTGGTGTTGATGATCCTAGATTGGTTACTTGTCAGCAACGAATCCGTGTAAAGACAGCGATACGGAAGGTTTCGAACTTACCGGCATACATTTCACCTTCTCCGGCGGCGAGGTTTCCCAATTGATTTTGGCATCATCCCCTTCATTCGCGAAATGCTTAGATGGGTATCCTTTCAGAGCCTTAATCTTCTTTGCGGCCTCATCACTGTATTCCACGTTCACGCTCGGGACTACAGCTATCTTGCCGTAGCCGTTGAACCACATGTCCTTGGCGAACAATTTTGGTTCACCCTGAAAACATTCGTCCTCCTTGTGTGCTCGAAATCTGATCTTCTTCTCCATAACAGGCCTCGCAGTGAAGGCTGTCACACCGTTCCAGCATGAAAAGACCTGGAAAGGTTTTGAACTAGACCAGCGCGCATGAGCGTTTTGGTCATTCCAGAATAGGTCCCAGGCAAAGTCCCAACTACCATCTTCCGGGATTCTGAAGAACAAATCGCCTGTCATACCACGTGCAATCCAGACATCGTAGAATGTTGGATTGTCGCCAACGTACGTCCAGTCCATGGCACACGTTTGGTCCGCCCCTTGAAACTTGCGCTGATGTATCAGCTCCAGGAGATCTTCCATACACAGAGCCACATCGTTGGAGAATATCACCGTGGTGTCTTCGTCGTAATGTTCTGGATGCGCGATGAGATCTTTCAAGGCTAAGTTGCGGAGCTTTGCAAGACCTTCGATACGGTCTTTCCCTTGGCCATCGGGTTGATATCGCTGGATTGGAAGTAGTACCTAATTCCGAGAAGCTGCATGCTAGCGCGAAGCTGATCGAGTACTTCAAAGGTGCCGTCATCGGATCTTCCTTCGACCATGGAAAGCGCGCAGTTCTGTGGCCCAAGAAAGTACATGGTTTCTACGATAGAACCAATCAACCTCGGAAGGAGATGAATACACTGGTGCAAATCGAGGGCAAAGAAGTATCTAGGACGTTGCGCGTGTTGAAGTGATCCAGACGACCCTCCTAAATAAGCATAGCGGTCGAGGTTTGGCTCTGGGCATTCAAGACGCGAAAATGTCTGATCGGATGGATTGAGGATCGCATGTAGGTATGCTGGCGTCTGTAAAGCGAGAGTAGAATTTCCTTTCTCTGATGGTATGACTGAGTGAGCTGCTTCAGGCACGGCGCTCGGCTTCGCTTCTAGTCCTTAACTTTAGAATACACCCTAAACAACACGGAGTAGAGACTACGCACCTGTTGACGATGGATTGAGTATTCCCGTGACAATGGGTTTGATTTGCGACAGGTTATTACCGTAATGGAAGAACCCGAACCCAGCTACAAATAGGAAGACGACGCAAAGCAGTGCGATCGCCTGTAACAGCGATCTCATGCTTTTTGATGAGGACATTAGAGAGGATAAATAACAGAGAAATAACGATACGTGGTGCGGAAGATCTCAGGTTGATGAGGTTTCTTTGAAGGATAGCGTCTACATGCTGCAGGTGGCAAGTGAAAGAGGACGAACGGGCGCTACCGTGCCGCATTCTGGAATGGATGAGCGCTAAACCTAAGCGCCTAGTCAACAATTACGAAATGACTGCTTCACACAACAGCACCGCCGAACGGCAATAAGCAGCATTGTCAACTAAGGCAGGAATCATACAGACAGCTGGTTGGACTTTTCCGTGTGTCAAAATGCCCATTACGCCCGAGAAGCGTTGCTCAGTTTCTCCTGAGCCGTCTTAAGTTCTCACTGGAATATCACAATATCTTGTATCTACCACCTCATGAAATCCTGGCTGCGAACAGGAGAATACAGAACACAGCCAATATCAGGCTCCGAGTTACGGTAAACATGCGCCATGGTCAGAAGTTCTGTGAATGATGTGGCTTCTAAGGTGTGCTCAGAAGATAACGGCCGTCCAGGCTCTTCCAGACCTGAATCAATTGAACACCAACGATAATGCTGATGCAGAAATCACTCACATTCCTTTCGTGAAACTGGTAGACAGTATCCGTTATAATGGATTTGACCCAGAAGAGCATTTCATACAGTTTCTGAACCCGCGCCGGAAGTCGTGTCGTTCCAGTCTTGATAGACAGGCTGTCGAGGCCCTGGGAGAATATGGAGGTAAAATCTGTCAAGCTAGGGTAGGCACAGGGAGCGACCAGCTCGTGAAGGTCTGACCACACCTCCGTCAATGTAGTATAGTTCTCGAATTCTTCGCATGACATTCACACAGTTTTTCCACGAAATCGCTGTCGCTCTCACCTCGACAACTCACCATATCCAGACCTCATTCTTACTTCCCAGTGTTGACAGCCTACCGAGTCTGGAAAGAGCGAAGTCTGGATCTTGCGCTTTCTCAGACTTCGTTCTTGCCCCAGGTCCTCATATGCGTTGAAGTGACCGTCTTCGTTGTTCGCTGTTCGCTCGTACTTCAACACTGCTGCATCAGTTCGCTCTCTGCCAGCTTCGCCTGAGTATGCTCGTACCTCAACATCGCTACACCAAGTCGTTCTCTGCCAGCGGCATCCAGTCACTCTCTTCGTTCTTGCCCCAACACTGCTGCATCAGGTTGCTCTTTACCAGCCTTACCCAGCATGCTCTTCACATCAACTTCACGTTGCGATCGAGTACTTCAGTCATCCGGAAACCACCAAGGACATTATGGACGCCGCCGAAGATATCATGGACGCCAACTCGGACAGTGACTCTCCAGCGAAAGACCTTAGAGTCATGTGCACTGTTCGTAGCAAGAGCTATGCCACCAAAAAGACGATGCAAAATCATCGAAGCGCTAAACATAGGGCTGATAAGCCCATACCAACTTGCTCTGTCTGTGGTAGGATCTGCAAGGATAAATATGAGTTGATGCGCCACGAAAAGACGCACAACCGTGCCCCAAAGCCAAAAGTCAAATGCTCAGTATGCGAGAGGACTTTCTCCTTAGTGGGCGCACTCATCACACGGACATAACGCGTGCAGTCGGCTGCCCAGTGTGTAAGAGGATCTTCCCCGGCGAAGGCGATGTGCTGCAGCATTGTCAAAAGGCACATGTGCCAAACTTCGCCCTAATGGCCGACCCGCTCTACGAATGTGTAGATTGCCACATCACCTTTCTGAGCAAGGACAGAATGGACGACCATCTTCTTTTCCGTTGCCTTTCTCCAGTCAACATCTTGCCGGCCCAATTAGCAGTCCATCTGGGTAAAAAGAGGAAGCGCTCGTCAAATCCGCGACCCTCGCCCACCAGACATGCAAAATGCGAACTGATGACAGTGACAACGGCATCGACGACGGCATTGACTATGATGAGGACAAATAGCTGTTCTCCATATACCTCAAACCGCAGCAAGTACTCGATAAAATCGCTCGCATTCTGCCCGCTCTATCGTCATCGTCCCCAGCAATTGCGCTGCTCATAGAATTCATCTTAAGAATATGTCAAATCAGCGCCACCTTTGCACGTACCAGCAACTCACAAGTCATCTAACACCTGATCGACAACAAACGATGCTATGATTCATTATGGCTGGAAGCAGTGGAGGATGAGCTCACAATAATGCTCCTAGACACCGCCAAGATTGGATTGGACACAGGGCGGGACTACCTCTTCAGGCCTATAGGTTCTCTGGAAGACCCTCTCATGGTTCTTGGACGTATCGACATCGTGTCCTTCCACCCTGAAGGATATACGAGAGTACCACGCCACCAGACACCCAGAGGACGCATGCAGTCCGGGAACGTTTTCGTATACAGGAGGAAGAAACTAGGCTCATGATTCTACCAACAGCTAGGAAGATGCTGCACGTAGATAGCAAGAAGGAAAGGTCGCGACGAGAACTGAGGCGTTCTTGTTTGATATAGTTAACCACCATCAGACTGTGTTCTAACAAGATCAGAGGCGACGGCTACAGAAGCACTCACTCTAGGGGCTAGCTTGATGATGGTCGTATACACAATGAATACAGAGGTGTTTCTGCTGTCTTAGTAGATCGTTGTGTACTTTTTTTTTTTTTTGAACTTGTTGCCTTTGTAGCTTCAGATCAAACAAGAAAAGAAATGTGTATTGAGCGTTGAAAACTTTATCACTAAAGTCTATATTAGCCTTGGAAAGATCAACCTTAAAGGTATACGGAAAGTTCTCTATAACAGTTTAGACAGAAATCAATAGTTTATACTTCTAAGGTCTATTTAGTAGGGATAGAACTTTTCATTTGGTCGTAAGATGTTTGATGCCCCTCAAGGTCGTCTTCGCAGCTAGAAAGATGAAGACATAGTAAGATTGCAATGTCATGACGCTTGACGTAGTTACACCTAGGTAATGCGTACATTGCGGGTATCACATCGCATCTTCTTCTTCGCGGACTACGGTGAGGTGAATTCTAGTGCACAAGATGGATATACACATCACCCATTCACAAGTACTCTAGTATCTACAAAGCCACCTTCTGCCAATCTCTAACTGGAGCAGCCCCGCTAAATGCGACAAGACCAAAGAAACGCCTATCAAATGCAAAGTTACTCCCACCCTTCGTCGCAATATGCCAAAACCTTTTTCGAAAACCGTCCAGAAAAAAGTTTTCCCAGGCTAGCACCTGGGTCTAAAAAAGTCATTTGAACATGGACCACGGCAAGCTCCGGGTCCTCCTGAAAGGGGGTAATCGTTGAAGAAGCGAAAGGACATATGGTAACAAATGGAATCTTCGTGACGTAAAATAATGCAATACATAAAAGAAAAAGCCTCTCCTAATGCCTGAAAAGACATGAGAGGTTGAGTTTGGTATCAAATTGTGGCCATGAGAGAAGGGTATCTGGTGATCTTGAGAAGTTGTAAGCTTAATGTGATGTAAGCTGCTCATTCTCTTATCGAGAATGGATGGTAGGTTGAGGTGGAGGCGTAGATAGGAGCGCGATTCCGATGGTAATGAGAGCAATCAGGAGTCATAAGATGCTGCATGCATTGCCCGAGGACCTGTCAATGTATTGTCAGCTAGTGCCACGAAATCAAACACGTCGGATACATCTCTTGTGGTTAGACATGTAAGCTTCAGGCAGCTTATGCATGTCACTTTCGTCATAATGATCAGCGCACAAGGGATGAAGTACCTCTAGTTGCAGCGACCATGCTGCACGACAAAGGAATGATCACCGTTATGCTCGTGTCGCGTAAGGGGTACGCATGCGCCTGGGTTCTTGGGCCGGGATCCGATGTGGTGTAGATGCAGGATGTAAACAATAAAGAAGGTGAGTGCTTACCATCGTTGTCCGCGGATCCTTCCAATCCACGAGTACACAATCTTGAGGCGCTCGCGGACCCGTTCAGTCTGTAACAACACGTATTTTTCCTCTTCTACGATTGGTACTACAGATGCAAACCAATATGGGAAGATTGCGGGGTCCTCGGGTGGCTCGCCATAGACTTGGATGATCCGTTCGCGAAGCCAGGGCGCACTGGCTTCTCTCATTTCTCGTACAAATGCTGTGCAGCTATCAAGTAGCTGTTGCGTGGATAATGTCTCGATTGCGACTTCCGTAGGGAGTTGGGTTTGAGGATGGTCGCGGAAGAATGCTTCCGCGTAATCCCGTGCCATAGTGGTCTCACGCTGCTCCAGAATAGCTTCCTCGGCGAGAGAAACATCTTCAACACGCTCAATGCGGCTGACGTTGTACCCGTCAAGTAGGCCATGAGCCCTCACTTTTAATCGTCCGATACCACGTGTTTCAATGAAGCTACGCCCATCGCGCAGTAACTCGTAATTGACAATCTCAAGTAGTGTTCCATACTCCAGGAACGGAGTCGAGCCAAGATCGCCTTGGGGTGCGTGTGTGCGATTGTACATAACCATGCCGAATTGTCTGCTACCTTCGATGACGCGCCGCATCATCAATCGATAGCGAGGCTCAAAGACATGAAGGAATGTCGGCATAGAGGGCAGCGACAGTGTACAGATGAAGAGCGGAACGTTCAACACGTTGTCTCCCGCCTGCTCTTCCGCCTTGAGAGCATCAGCACGAGCACTCACCAGATCCGGGCAAAGTCCATTCAACAAAGAGTTGAGTATGACGTTGCTAGATTGATTCTGTAGTGAGGCAGGAACATGCAGGCCTCTTCGACAGAAAGGGCAAATGCTGCTGTGGTCCATAACGCGAGCGAGGCAACGACGGCAAAATGTATGACCACACGATGTTGTTGTTGGGTCCAGCATCAGGTTGTAACAGACAAGGCAGTCTAACTCCTTGTGGGTTACGTCGCGTAAGCGTTCCAGGAGCGTGATGTCAAGATGCTCGTAATCGTCCCCGCTTGCCGATAGTGACTGGTAGTGGACTTCGGAAGAGTACCGAAGTTTGCCCATTTCAGCCATGGTAAACGTGGACACGAGGCGTCCTCCATGCAGTTCCTCTTGATTTCCATGATAGCTAAGCTTTTCCTTCTCTTTCTCATCCAAAGGGGAATCTTCATGCTGGGGTACCTCGACGAGGAGTGTCGGAGTATTTTCCGCAGATGGCCTGTGCTCAATTATCTCAGCCTTTATGAGGTCCATCAACTTGGTCAACGTCACGTCGACAGAGCACTCAGCAGAAGCGTGCTCGGCCCCGCAGCCCATCAGGGGACACGAAATGCCCATGAGGCGATCTGGTGTGTTTGGATATGATATGTTGGTACGAGGTTGTGGAGGAGGCAGACAGCCGCGACAGACGGTATGACCGCAAGGCAGGGTGACTGGGGCACTCAGAGGTTTCGAGCATCGTGGACACTGGACTAGACGGACCATCTGTCGGGCGTCACAGTGGGCGTCCAAGGCTACCGCCTCCGAAGCCTCTGCCGAGCGCTCATCGTCGCACATGAAGGCCTGTGCAGGAAACTGAGGCTCAAAGGAATGCTCAACGCTTTCGACGATGGAGCACCCTTTTGTCCGTTGACGATTCATGTAGATTCGCTATGTTGTACAATGGCTCCGGCAGCCATATACAGTCGCAGGCCCGTCGGTGGGGTCGGGTTGTGGGTTTGGTTGGTCGTGGAGTAGGTGCGCACTGCAGGTGTGCAGGGCAGGACAAGGAAGGAGGGCGGGAGTCGAGTCGGGCAGCGAGATTGCGTATTTCGAAGATAGTTAAACCTTCACAATAGGCAAGAATGTGCTAAAACGTCTTCACGGAACGCTCGATTCTTCCGGAAGCTGGGACGAGGGCGGATCAGCAACGCGCGTGCTGATGCAGGGACGGGTGACGACGGAGACTGCCGAAGAGGGATGATATTATCTTGGGCAGACAAGGTCGGGATATATACAAGCACGCGGGGTGGCAACACAAGAGCTCGCGGAATGGCGAGAGGTGGTGGAGTCTAGCAGTAGAGCGCAGAGCGGACAAGGACCATGTTCAAGAGAGAACAACTTGAAGTGGTCATCCATGCTGGACGGATAGTTAAAGATCGGCGATGTTGCTCTGCGCCCCGTATCAGTCATGGGAGGCTGCCCTCGATTGCTGTGTCAGCTCTGGGGTACTCGGATCGAGAGAAAAGCCCGTCATCGGCTCGCCAGGCTAAGCCAATCCTGTGCCAGCTTGATATAAAAAATTGGCACGGTCCACCCGCAGACGACCTCCAACAGTAAAAGACGACTCAAACCTTGCTTGTTCCCACACCAGATGCGCCTCGAACCGGTATCCCGAGGACTGGGACGACTGCCGCGGTCCATTGATTGCGCCGCGTTTCCGGGGAGCAAAGGTCAGAGTGGTGATCATCGATTCCTGCTAATTCCAACATTCCCCAAGTCGAGCAGCAAAACGTCTGCCAAGCCCATCTCTCTGTTCTTATCCGCATCGCAGCCGCGCGAGCCCCACGCACGAGCGTGTCGTGTCAACCTATCTGCTATGTGCTGTGAGACCTTAGTGTTCGGCGGTATACATGTACAAGAAGCGAGAGAATGAGGTCAAATCGTCATACATTGAGAATCAAAGCACTACGCAACCAATCAGAGCCCGGACCCGCTTGAACCCGCGTCTGACCCAGGGCTGCCAAACGTCAATCCCATGATTTCCCATGTGTACACACTTGCGCCGGAAACGACTAGCCGCTGCCGAACGAAGACCCTGTACATCCCCCTAAGGGTCCGATTGTCGTGACGACTTGCATTCGCATCTTATCCACCGCCGTCCAGGGTGGGGCTTGTGTCTTGTGTCTCACTCATTCTGCAAGCCACAACGCCGCGCATTCGCGGCTCTGGAGGCCGCGGCTCCAAAAAGCCACTTTTCATGCTTTGAGAATTTTTTTTCAATTCAATATCACTTGATGCTCCTGTCCCTGGCTGCCGTGCCAGTTTCGCCAAACGTGACCGAATGTAGCACTAGACTAGTGGACATGCTTTCTCGGCAAGCCCCCCAAAGCGTACCAGGGAACTCCATATGCAAAAGGAAACTCTCCATGCACGCTTTCGTTCGGCTCCACCAACATAGAACATGACTATCGTACATTGACATCCCTGTACATAACGCTCCTCAACGCCCATTTCCGAAACTTCGGATTCGTTTTCGCGAACACCAGTTCACGATGTCCTGAGTGCACTGGTTGTCGCGGCCTGGTCTACGTCCGAGCCGACCTCTGACTCGCTGTTCGATTCATCTTCCTGGTCATCTTCTTCCTCTAGCACAATCTGCTCGAGGACCCGTTTGTCAAACAGGTCTAGCATGAACCGGCATGCTGGGAGGCGGAAGTGATGTGCTTCTAGTATCTGCATTACCTTGTGGAAGATTGCAGGCTTACTAAACCCAGGTGCCTTCCTAGCTTTGATTCTAAGCCGCATGCATTAGCTCGTGACTTTCAGCTCTCGATTAGGGGACTACTTACGCCTGTAGGTCATTTGCTGCCTTCTTGGCAAGCACCGTATTACCCAGGTCAGTAGCAAGCTTCAAGATCCGCGCGTTTACTGGGTCTCTGTCGGTGACGGCAACCTTGATTTCGGCATTGGGATTCCAGCTCATGTCTTCTGCTTGGGCAACCCAGGGCGTCATCTATAATGTATTAGATCATTGACTGAGACGAAAAAGAAAAACTGGTACTGACCGCAAAGAGCTTGTTGAAGTTTAACGGTAGGCAAAATCCTAGTGCCTCACCAGAGTCGTTGACGACGCCGTCCCAACCATATTCCAGCAGAATTTCCTGACCATGGAGGCTTCGAGAGATCAGGCCCAACACGTAGAAGGCTGTACCTCTGAGCGACATGACTTCTGACTGCTCGGCAATCTGCACGACCCACTTGACCACGTCCGAATTCTCAAGGAACGGCGCACCTAGTTCCATCGAGCCGACGTTGCCAACCGCCCACAAGCAGCCTTTGACTTTGAGTATGATTTCGGGATCGTCGTTCTCCGATGCGAAGTCTCGAATGGTCGCTGCGAACTCGTCAAAATGGCCTTTCTGCTTGAGTAGCTTGCATCCCTCCTTGGTCCTTGTCAGCTCTCGGTAGAAGTGTGGTGGCACAAGACCGTAATCGGTTGGTTCAGGCGCGTCGTCGTAAGTCAACTGAGTCGACGGTTTTTCGGGTATGTCCGCAAGTGCGCGAGCCATCGAGGCCTCGATCAAGGCCACGTAAGTATCGTTCCTTCCCAAGAACCAGTCGTCCATCTCCCTCGTGATGTAATCCAATCCGTCCAGATAGTGGTAGCCTACCGAAGTTGAGAGGAACCGAAGTAAGAGTGGAGCACCAATCTCTCCCAAATGATCCAAAGCCGGACGGCATTTCACCACAAACTCCAGCGACTCTTTCTGATTGCAAGCCTCTTCTAATATCTTGATTGCGACCTCACAGACTTCCACGTCTGGATCGTAAAGCTGCGTTACAAGCAACCTGATGGCCCATTCCGCTACACCTGTAGAGCTGCTCGCCCCCATGGGCTTTGTTGCATATTTGCGCAACAACCTAGTTGCGAATATTCTAATCTCCTTAGAGCATGATGTCATCGCTTTAGAGATGATGAGGCGTAGATGACCGTCTAAGGTGTAGTCCATGTTACTCAGAAGAGTCCGGATCAAATCGTCGCGATCATTGAGCTCGACGATATGGTAGAACATGTTGATCACTCTCCATCTTTCCAAAATATGGATACCTCGGGCGTCTTTAGTTAGAGCACCCAAGAGCGCAAAGTAGCCACCAGTAAGCGTCTCATTCATACGGTCCGTCTGGAATATGGGTGATTCAGAGGTCAGACCGCTCATTCGATCGAAATGCGATAAGCACTCGGCAAGCTGACGGATAAATTTACTCTCGGCCAAGTATTTGACACCTTCGGGGTTTTGTAGAAGGCTCTGCATCAAGGCGCACCCGGCTCGTACGTATCGTTGGTTTGGTTTGGTGTTTTTGATCTCGGAGAAACGATACTTAAATGGTCGATAGAAACCTAAGACGCGATGTATGAACTTGGTTACTTTGATAGCCTCGTCTAGGCGTTTAGGATTGAGTAGTGGACCTTCGATGATATT